>Ga0181560_10001259_pt1 | contig 23602 bp, 20 predicted proteins | sample 011ome_20_FD_133751 | JGI IMG/M metagenome (GOLD analysis project Ga0181560, IMG submission 133751) | Coastal salt marsh microbial communities from the Groves Creek Marsh, Skidaway Island, Georgia - 011509CT metaG (megahit assembly) | ecosystem: Environmental > Aquatic > Marine > Intertidal...
GGAAGTCATGGACTTGGTCCGAACACTTGAACCCGGTTCCAACCCTGATCTCATCGTTGTCAAAGACTGCGTGACCCGGTTCGGCCAGCCCTTGACGACCGGGTTGGCGTACATCTACGGATCGGCTGACGCCATGTCGGTTGAGCCCGAGTACATCTACAAGCGCCACGAACCCTTCCGCAGTGCCACCGCTGCAGATGAGGCCGACAGCGGCGATGGTGCAACTCAAGGAGGCGATGAATGATGGGAGACGGTCCAAACGCCAAGGCCAAGTGGTCGAAGTACAAAGTGGAAGACGGCAAACTCATTCGCGCTGAAAACTGCCCAAACTGCGGCCCAGGCGTGTTCCTTGCACATCACAACAACCGCAAGTCGTGCGGTCGTTGCGGTTACACCTCGATGAACGAGTGATCAGGTTTCGTCTGCGGGCGAACCCTGCAACGCCTCAAAGGAACTGTTCGCCCATGTCCCATCGTTGAACATCAAGAGGACTCGCTCTCCGTCCGCATGGATATGGATGGGAATTTCACGCGTCGGTTTTCGGTCGCAGATGTTTGTCCCCAAAACCACTTCTTCTCGCCATCCGGCAATTCTCCATCCCGGAAGTTGGTCGTCCCAAGTTGCGTGTTGGATTGGCCCGCTCAGGAGAACGCGTTGGTATACGCTTCCCCCTTGCATCCAATACACCTCGCCGGAAGCGGTTGCAACAAGTTCGTGCCGTTCGTGACGGTAATGGTGCTCAACGGGGCCTTCAACACCTTCAAGGACGTACTCTTCCTTGAGTTGGCCTGAATCTGTCGACCGTCGCTGGACATGACCTCCTTTTGAAACGATGATGAAGTCCTTTTCCAGGAGATGCAGAGCGACAGTTTCTTCGTTCCGTGGTCGCCGTGACGAATACTGCCAAGTCGGACTCGCCATTCGCCATCGCTCTTCGGCGTTGGTGGAAATGCAGTAGAGCCCCCTTCGGTAGAGTTCAAAGACCAGCACGTCACCGTTTCCCGCCAGTGCCATGGGCTCTGCATCAAGCGAATGCGACCAGAGATTTCCTGCTGGATGATGGCTTATCGGCGTGTTGATTGCAGTCCGTAAATTTGCTCGACTGGCCCCGTTCTCTTGTGAACCCACGGGAAGTGAACCCATGAAAGCGAGGAGCAACTCCCTGTCCAACCACATCGCATGGAGGGCATTCTTCGTGACCGTTGCATGGTGAATCCGCATCGGATGTGGAATCGTGACCTCGCCAATGGGGTAGAGTCTTCGGTCGAGCCAGAGGAGTTCACCCTCCATGCCGGTCACGACACATCCGGTCTCGTGGTGGAGGATCTTGTCGGGAAGAAACGGGATGCGAGGAGGCAACCCGTCGTCCATGATGCTCGCTGGAAATGCAAGTATGTCAAGCCTCGTCTTCGTCAAAACCATGAACCCTGTGACCGTAGAACTCCCATGAGCGGAGTCGGTGTCGTTCTCATTGCGGTCAATCGAAAGGACATCGCCAGCACCAATCAGGCGGATGTGTTGTTACGCCTTGACCCATGGACAGTCTCCGCACCTTTTGAAGGACACCCGACCCATTCCCTCCATCACCTGAGGATGGTGCATCTGCCCAACGGATTGTTGTTTGAGGATGGATTGGACCGCCGTTGGTTCGAACATTTCGGTGAGGTTGTGGAAGAGGTGATCTTCCCCTCTCGCCATGTTGCAGCAAGCGGCAAAGCCTCGCTCACCCTTCACCCCATCGGCACCCCACATCTCGACGTCGGCCAGATTGGTCCCTACGGAGGCCACGGTGGTCGGGCTCCGCCCCCTTCATCTCGATTGGCAGGTTGGTGGAAGTTGTTGCTTGAGCGTGCTCGAAACGAACCCGAGGTTGAAGCGTTTGACCTCTCTCTCGAAGTAACGCACCACGGGCCTGACCTCGATGTTCCTTGCTTGTTCATTGAGGTGGGTTCGACCGAGGCCACATGGGGGCACACCGGTGCGGCCGATGTTTTGGCGCAGATTATTCGCGATACCTTGTTGTCCGAGGACGACACTACAAGATGGTCCCCAACACGTAACGCCGGTGAAACGGTGGTGGTCACGTTGGGAGGCGGGCATTATGCCCCCCGCGCGAACCTTCTCGCAGCTGAAGAAGGGATTTGGTTGGGCCACATGTTGGCGACCTATGCCTTGCCTTTTGAGCAAATTGAGGGTGAGGTTGGGGGCAATTGGAAACAAGCGATTGATGCAGCATTGGAGGCCACAAAGAAGAGTTTTCCACTGGGCGATTTGGTGTGCTCCATGGACAAAAAGGCCTTCAAAGGCTGGCAACGACAGGCCGTTCGGGAACATCTCAATTCGTTGAGTATCCCCTTGTTGACGAGCAAAGGTGTTCTCGAACGAGCACACGGCCAATGATGTTTCACACAAAGGGTCAAAGAGCGGCTTGATGGAGTCTTGGGCATGGTGGGCTGGTTCTCTCGGCTTGTTGTGGCCACCACCGTCCGCATGCCAAAGTGGTTTGTTCGCTGGGTCAGCCGACGCTATGTTGCTGGCCCTACACTGGATGATGCGGTCCGGGTCATGAAGCGGCTCTCCGCGGAAGGTGCGTGCTTTACCGTAGATGTTCTCGGAGAAGAGATATCAAGCCTTGATGAAGCAACGTTCTTTCTTGAAGAATACATTCGATTGATGGATGCGATTCAAGAACACGGATTGGATGCGAATCTGAGCATCAAACCAACTGCGTTTGGTTTACTCATCGATGCCAAAGCAGGGATGGCGAACATTCGAACACTCGTTGAACGCGCAGCAAAGCACGAGATGTTCGTTCGGTTGGACATGGAAGACCATAGGGTCACAACCGATACCATTGATATCGTGATAAAATTGCACGATGAGGGCCTTACGAACGTGGGGACCGTCCTCCAGGGCCGCCTCCATCGAACCTTGAACGATATTGAGAATTTAGAAAAAAGGCTTGGAGGTTTGGCGGATTATCGAATTTGCAAAGGGATTTACCTCGAGCCAGAATCCATCGCCCACAGCCAATACCACGACATCGTTGTCGCAACGAATGAAGCCATCACCTCCATGTTGAAGGCGGGTGCTTATGTTGGCATTGCGACCCACGACCTCCCCGTCGTCAATCATACGCTTGCATCGCTAAAAGACTTCGGTATGGGTCCGGGAATCCCCGACCCAAGGCCCACTGCGGGTCCACCTCGGCCGAACAAAGGCCCCGGGTACGAATTTCAGATGCTGCTTGGTGTCCGAGGCCCGTTGAGGCGGAAATTGCTGAACGAGGGACATCGTACACGCGTCTACATTCCTTACGGTGAAAAATGGTATGAATACAGCATCCGCCGCCTCAAAGAAAACCCGACGATCGGTGTTCAAGTAGCGAAGGCATTTTTGCTGCCTTGGACCAACAGGCCATGATTCATTTTCGCTTTTTCTTGCTTCGGTTCGGTTTGTTGTTTGGCTTGACGCCTTTCTTGATGAGCTCTTTGGGACGTTCAGGATTGGGATTGTGGCCCAATTTTCCCTCCTTCCACGCTTGACGCCGTTCTCTTGGAGTCCTGGGAACAAAATGTTCACCCTTCGGAGGTTCGTGAAGGTACATGCGTTTGATGTCGGGTGCTTTGACGGTTCCTCGCAAGGTCCGGCCAGAACCGGTGTGAATCGCGCGGATGCGCCAAGTCTCCCCTTCAAAGTCCATCAAGTGAGATGCGGTAAAGGTCGTCTCCTGGGGAACAACCGTCACGGTTGATTTCGACTCTTCGCCTCGGGTGAGCGTCATTTTCACACGGACCATGTCGGTTCGAAGGGCGGTTATTCTGGCGATGTCGGTGGCGATGGCGGAGGTGCCGTTTTGTCCATTGGTCAATTCAATCTGATGGACTCCCCACAATTTTTCGGCTTCTTCAAACACATCGCCAACCACGAATTCTTCGTCGGCATCGATCACCAAGACCACCCGCTCTGAACTCGGGCCCTCTGTGAGAATAAATGGCAAGTGGACCGCCGGGGGCGGTCGAAATTGCACCGTATGGACGTGCTGGCAGTTTTCGCAACGGACCATGAAATCGGCGCCGTCTCCGATTTTTTTTTCCTTGAGAATTTCGTGGGCGGTCATGTCGTCGCAGGCAGGACATTGTGTAGCGTTGTCCATCACCTCCTCGTCATCTTCCCATTCGTCTTCCTCATCCACGGTGGCTCCCTCATCGTCAACCCACAGACGATTTGGTTTCAAACCTCCGATGAGGATTCTGTGCAAGGCTTCTTGTTTGACCTTCACGGGGGAGGGGTATGGGCAGGGAAGAGGAGCAACCTGAGCGAGCAGAAATTCTCGCTCAATTGCTCTCAAAAGATGCAGACCAACCTCGTCATGAACCGAAAATTGCAGCCAACATCAACGAACAACTTCAGCACATGGGCCTCTCAACATGGTCCATTTCCGTCCTTCGACGGCTTCGGGATGCGCTCGCCCGGCAACAACCAAAGAGTCTTCTGGAGATCGGCTCGGGCATTGGCCACCGTTCAGCGTGGCTCCTTGACCTCGTTGAGCGGAACGTCAACACCTTCGAGACCTACACCCTCGTTGAACAAGGTGGAAAATTTGGGGTGATTCTGCACCGTTTATTGACCCGGTACGATGCCTTGAATTGGGCATCTGTTGTGATTGGTGAACCCGGCCAATTAGCGGCTGAACACCAAGCATGGTCGCTTGCATCTGCGACAACATCCGAACTTTCCGGAACGCGTTTTGCTCCTCATTACGATGCGATTGTGGTGGACGGGCCGTCAAATCAGCGGGCTGTGTTGGTGAAAACCTACCTTTCATTGCTTCACAAAAACGGCGTGCTCTACACGGTTGAACCCGATATGCCTACCGGCGATGTCGATGAAGGGGATGCAGAGGGCATGGCGATGGTCGACGGCTTTAATTCGTGGATTGAGTTGATTTCCACAACCCAAGACTCCCACCATGTGGCCTTTATGCCGTTGTTCGGTGGTACACTGGTCGCTTGGCTTCCACGTTAGCCTTGTGAGACATCAAGCAAAGCTTGGATGTTGAGCAAACCGTAACCGTACTGGTCGTCATGTCCTGTTTGGCCCTCTTCGGGAGTAACGCTCTCCATCAGCCACTGCTTGACGGTTTCAACGTTGTCAGCACCCCCTCCGTTCCCGTTTGGAATCAATTCGGGCTTGCTTTCCAACAGAAGAGCTATTGCTCCGGTGACGTAAACCGTTGCGGCACTCGTTCCGTCTGCCAGACCCCATGAGCCATCGTTAAGCAGGACAGGAACGGCTTCCGCCGGTGCAACAACTTCGGGTTTCCTGTCGGGGTCGTTGCGAGGAAGAAGCACCGGAAGTGGCAGGATCCGTCCGTTGTTGTCCCCCTCCGAAGAGCCGGACCAATGGGTTCCCTGCAAGGTAACGCCTCCAACAGCGATCACACCCGCTTCGCTTGCAGGGTGCGCAACATCACCGTCATCGTTTTCCCCACCATCATTCCCTGCTGCAGCGACCACATAGATGCCTGCATCAACGGCGTCGTTTGCGGCATCTCCTGAACTCCGGTCACCCCCACCCAAGGAGAAGGGGAGAATTCCCGGAGCACCACCAAGCGAGAGGGATACAACGTGAGCGCCGGAAGCGACGCACCAATCGATGGCTTCGGCAACAACCCCGTCGTCGCCGCTTCCGTCAGCGCCCAAGGCTTTCGCAACGAGAAGTTCAACATCGCTTGCAATGCCTTTGAGCCAACCGTTTGCGACCAAAATTCCCGCCATGGAGGTGCCGTGACCGTGATCGTCGTAGGGTGTTGTTCTCCCTTGGACGAAGTCCTTCCATCCACTCAGGCGTGTGTCGGCAAGGTCACTGTGGGTCGTGTCAATGCCCGAATCAACAATGCAAACAACCACGCCGCTGCCACGGTTCTCGTCTCGGGGGTGATTGACCAAGATCTCGTAGGCTTCGTGTCGTTCGAGAGCTAATTCGCTGGGTCGAAGCAAGATCGCCCCGTCGCTGATCACCACCGCAGCAAGATAGCCGGCAGCGAGAAGAAGCGTGAGGCCAAGAGTAACCGAAACAATGATTTTGATGGACCGAATATCTGAAGCTTCCTCAGGTAACGAGTTTATTGGGGGCTTCAGGTCGTTCCAGGGTGGAATCTCGAGGGGGGACGGTTCGTCGCCGTGTGGAGGAATTCCTTCCAAGACCTCACCCCAACGTTTGCGCGATTTCACTCAATGTGTCAACGAAGCAACGCACATCTTCTTCGGTATTGTACAAATACGCAGATGCTCTCAAGGAACCTTCCGGCTTGTTTCGATCTGCAAACCAAGAATGGACACAATGTTGCCCGCTGCGGACCATGACCCCAGCGACTTCATCAAGCAAGAGCGCAACCTCATGAGCGGGGAGGTGCTCAAGGAGAATGGAGCAAATCCCACCTCGTTTCGAAGGATCCTCTGGACCGATAATTTCCATTCCTGGCAAATCCTTCACGCCGTTTGTCATGATTCGATTGAGTCGGATTTCATGCTCATGCACCTCGTTCATGTCCAAGGCAGAAAGATACTCAACGGCTGCACCTGTCGCCATCATTCCTGAAAAGTTGCCAAGTCCTCCTTCAAACTTAGAAGGAGGTGGAGCCCACGTTGCTTCGGTATAGGTCGAATGCGTGACGGTTTGGCCGCCTGATTGAATGGTTCGCAAACCATCGAGGAGTTCGTACCTCCCCCAAAGGGCCCCCATGCCGGAAGGTCCGCACATTTTGTGAATTGAAAACGACATGAAATCGATGTCAAGCGCATGAACATCCACGTTCATGTGGGGCGTTGATTGTGCACCGTCGACGGCAACGAGTGCACCGTAATCATGAGCGATTTTTGCGACTTCAGCGATAGGGATCTCGACACCGTCAAGGTTGCCAACGTGGCTCATCGCCACCATCTTCAGCCGAGTTCCTGCATCTTCGCAAGCTCGCTCAAATGCCTCGAGGTCAAACGAATTGTCGTCGTGACTCCTCACCACGCGGTGGTCAACGCCTTGTTCCTGTTCAAGTTGCAACCAAGGGACGAGGTTTGAATTGTGCTCTCGGTCGGAAGTGAGGATGACATCCCCTCGTTCCCAAGCAAGGCCATGAGCGACTTGGTTGATGGAGTGGGTGGCATTTCGCGTGAACACGACCTCCTCGGTTCGTCCTGCGTTAATGAAAGCCCCTAACTTGACCCGTGCGTCGTTGACAGCTTTTGAAACGGCGGTTCCGTATCTGTGGACGGACCGACCACCACACCCCGGCGTTGTTGTGTAATAGCCGGTGATGACATCGATGACGGATTGTGGTTTTAGGGTGACACATGCGTTGTCGAGATATGCGGGTGCCGCATCATTTTGCAAGGTCGGGAAATCTTCTCGGCACCTGTTCAACATTCACCACGCCTCCTGGTCGGGTAGGAACTCAATGGCCGGTGCGTTGACCCCGCATGATGTGCAGGTTAATCGACTTGGCATGTTCGTTTTGCACGTTGGGCAATCGGTTCCAACGGCGACTTTTCCAGCACAACCAGCACCCAAACAAGGATGGGTTAAGGCGCCCGTAACATCCCGGGTCAATGTGGATATTTCACCGCAATTCGGACATGAAGCGGTTGCGTTTGCCGGAATGGGTTCTCCCTCCATTTCCACAGCGGCGTCAACGGCCGCACGCGTTCGTACCCGAGCTTGGTCGCCGAGCATCCGTTGAGGGTACCACAACACGACAAAGAGAGCCGGTACTGCTGGGATGCCGGTTAAAAGATGCAAGAGAAGGAAGCCGTAATTCGGTTCACCGTACTCAGCGATGTGGTGCACTCCTGCCCAAGCGGAAATGGAAATCAACCCCGCCCACGTTCCGAACAATGCCGACCATCCCTTGAGCGAGTGCTCAGCCAATTCTGCCTCCATGACTCGCACGTCCTCGTGGAGGTGATGCACCTCAACGTGGAGGTCACGTGTCTCCACGACCGCTTTCCAGAAAAAGAAGAGGAAAAAGAACACGATGAGGACGATTAGAGTCCCCTCCATCATGTTGGAGAGATTGAATGCCATTGGGAAATTCGGATTGTTTCGATGGTAGAAAATTTGAGCGCCCAGCATGGCGTTCCACATCACCAGGAGCGACAAGGCGTGAACCCTCATGACAGGGAACAATCTCCACGCTTGGTAGGTAAACCAAGCCCAGCACAAAACCGAAACAAGAACTTGGAAGAACTGGAAACCGTTGATCGCCAAAACACCGTTTATGCCGCTCACGGTTGCGTCGCCACCGCTCCACAACTCCGTTGAAACCGAACCCAAGCAAAAAGCGAGAATCCCAAAGGCGAGCGTGGTGTAGTGGTCTCTGCTCCATTCCGTCCTTAAGAGCCGGTATTGGAACGACCATTCTCGGCGCAGTTTGTTGATGGGTTCGGCCAACGGGATGTACGAAGGTAACGGCTTGTTGAGCTTCATGTCAGCAAGCCGGAAGGGGAGGTCTTTGTGAGAGGCGAGGGTGTCCAGAGGCGCGCCCTCCTCTTCGCTCATGTACTCCCCTCGCGGTGGTCCCTTTGAGTCCTTTCGCTTTGTCGCTTTGGTTCTTCATGCGGAAGCGAGATGGTTAAACGAGAAATGGGGCTCGCCGTGTTTGAGCCGAGATCGCATAGCCTGGTAGTGCGCGCGACTGGAAATCGCGTGGGCCCGTTCCCTCGGGAGTTCAAATCTCTCTCTCGGCGCCAACACCACAACCTCCATGACGCCTTGCCACGAGGAGTGTTTGTGGACGAAACACCTCTGGTACGCCGCCGATGGTGGGTGCTGTTTCTCCTTGGCGTCCTCCTGCACGGGATTGCAGCGGTGAACAGCGACCTCGGCCTCGACACGCATGTTCGCCTCAATGCCTTGGCTGACCAGCAACGTGAAGTCCATGATTTGACTTGGGGTGCGCCCCGGATTTCAGGGAATGTGAGCGGGGGTACGCCTGCGGAATACAGCGGTTACATCATCCCGTGGAACGCCTCTGAATTCAACGCAGTCTTGACATCGGTGGTGGCTGTTTCGTTGCTGGCGTTTTTGGTTTGCCTCAACCCTCGTTGGTCCACATCGAGGTACCGATTCGACCCGATTTGGGGGGCATTGTTGCTCTTGAGTCCGGTGCTCGTGTTCTCCTCGAGTAGGGGTTACGATGAGGGTTCATTGGCGGTGCTGATGGGGGTCGGAGTCTCAGGTTTTTGGTTTAACCAAGGCACGAGCGTCGGTGAAAACAGAATAAATGGACTTTTGATGGCCACTTCACTGGTTTTGGTGGCAGCGTGGAAGGGCTTTTCCCCCTTCACCTTGTTGCTTCTCTGGCTCGGTGCTGCAGCGGGACTGGAGGCTTGGCTACGATTCGCTGCGCATCAAAAGAACCCCCGAATAGCAGACCGCTTGACGAACCCTCGGTTCATGGGTTCACTCGCCTTTGCGCTGGTTTCGATGGTGGCCTTACTTAGCGGGTTCGTCACCAATTCTGGCACGTTTTCAACGGTTGGTGAACACCCGGGAACCTATCTCCTCGCATTTTTCTTCGCTTTTTTGAACGGGTCCCTTCTGTTTTTGATGGTTGGATGTTTGTTGTGGCCACATTTCGTGTCTCGGGTCCGACCGTTGATGTCGGTAAGTGGCCATGGCGTCACATTGCTCAGTATGTTCATTTGCGGGGCCTTCGCCGGAGTGACCGCATATACCGCTGCTTTGTGGACGTTGGAATCCCAACTTTGGGACCTCTCGCTGTTCAAAGTCATGCTCATTCTCGGTAACAACGGCCGTTATGCAACGGTGTTGATTCTGCCTCTGGTCCTCCTTCTCAGATGGGTGGAGCCCGTTGCGCCATCACCTTCTGCAAAGCAGTGTGTGTTGGCGGTCGTTGTTGTTGCACCGTTTTTGTTGTTTACTGTGTTGATTGGACATCAAATTTGGTCGGAGGACGCCGGCGAGACCTTGGCCTCGAATTGGTCGTCGGGCGATGACCACGTGCATTTGATCGCTTCAGAGGCCATGGCGATGCACCACCTCTATGTTCTGAAAACCAACATTGACCTTGATGGGTCGCTTGGGGTAAGGGGGACATGGTCAACCGATGATGCTGGGCCTTCGTTTCTCGAAACACAATTGGGTTCCGTTGATTTTGTCGTGGTTGGACCGGGTATTGAATCGGCCATGGACGAGAACATGTGGGTTTTGGTGGCCGAGGACGATGTCCCCGTGACCGTTCCGGGGGGCATCCAAAGCGGTCATTGGAAGCTGTATCGGTACATCGGATAAGGACGCCCATCACGAAGCGATTATATCCATTTGGCAAGTCGCCGAACCACTGCCACCGTGGCTTAGGGGTATAGCACCTCATTGGTAATGAGGAGGTCGCGAGTTCAAATCTCGCCGGTGGCTCCATCTTTGAAGCGTTCATTCCGCGTCGTAAAACTGAACATGGTACCGGTTTCAACCTCAATGTATAAGAAGCGACTTGAGGGATTTTGCCATGAGAAGGCAACTTCTCAGATGGGATGCACATGGAGCGCAAGCAAGAACAAGAGATGCAAGACCGGGTGAAGGAACTCCAACATCAGGTTGATGAATTGAAAGAATTGGTGAATACACTCCTCAGTGTCATCGTTGAGGAACCGGATGGTGTTCACACGGGCGATGCACCAACCTTTCCCGGTCAAAGTTTGATGCAAGTCTGCATGTGATCATCCCTTGATGACGGCCACAGGATTGATTCTGGCCACCGGGCGGGCAAGTCCTGCTTGGTGCGTGAGCCGAATCACATCGTCCACGTTCTTGTAGGCCGCCGGTGCTTCCTCTGAGAGGACGTTCGGTGTTGATGCATGAATGCGAATCCCTTGTGCTTCTAAATCTCGCTTTAATTGCCTCCCATCGAGGATTTTCTTCGCTTGTGCCCTGGAGAGCGCCCTACCGGCTCCGTGACATGACGAGCCAAAGGCTTGGTTCATTCCTTGAAGTGGACCAGCCATGACCCAGGATCCAGTTCCCATGTCTCCGGGAACGATGACGGGTTGCCCTGTGGACTCGAACGCTTTTGCGACCTCACCATGGTCGCCCGAAAATGCACGTGTGGCACCTTTTCGATGTACGCAACATGTGCAGCCTTTTCCGTTCACGTTGTGACGTTCTATTTTTGCGATGTTGTGCGCCACGTCATAGAGCGTTCGTGCTTCACCATCCACGCCCAATTCCAATCGCAGAACGGTACGCAGTCGTTCGGCGAGGACCGCTCTGTTTGCAAAGGCAAAATTTGCAGCGGCATTCATTGCATCCAGGTAAGCCTCACCTTCTCGTGAATGAACGGGTGCGGAAGCGAGTTGTCGGTCGGGCAATGCATACCCCCACGTGTCGTTGACCCATGCACCGTTGCGTTGGCGATAAGTGCTCTCGATACGCCGAACATGGTCCGTACAGACTTGATGCCCAAGCCCTCGGCTCCCGGAGTGAATCATCGCCACCAATTGATCTTCGTACAACCCCCATGCTTTGGCCGTTGTTTCGTCGACCACTTCGCCAACGGATTGCAGTTCCAAAAAGTGGTTGCCACTGCCCAAGGTTCCCAATGCGTTGAGGCCTCGTTCCCGCGCCCGTTGAGAAACCTCAGCATCGGTGGTTTCCAAGCAACCTTTGGATTCGAGCACCGCCAAATCGTCGGCTTGACCGTACCCCAATTCCAAGGCAGCCCCAGCGCCGCCTTGGAGCAATTCGCTGAGCCCCTGAGTGCTGATGTCAACGCCTCCTTTGCCGGAACCTCCTGCTGGAATGCGGCCCGCTAAGCGACCTGCGAGTTTTTTGAGGTTGGGTACATCAGCAAGCGTTGCATCCAGCGCCAACATCCGAACGCCACAATTGATGTCAAAACCGACACCGCCCGGGGAGATGGCTCCACCGAGTTCACCGTGGTCAATGTCCGTGGCTACGACGCCGCCGATTGGAAAACCGTAGCCATAATGCCAGTCGGCCATTGCCCAAGCTTCGCCGACGATGCCTGGAAGGCTGGCGGTGTTGACCAATTGTTCCGGTCCTCGGTCATCGGCGTGCATTTTCATGTGAGCATCATCGGTCACGAGACGAGCATCCACCTTCATTGACCCGTGCGCTTTGATGCGAATGGTGCCGTCGCCATCGTCGACGAGGTGCTCGCGCCACGACGGTTCCATGTCTGTGGCTTCATGTGCATGCCTTTGAGGCTTTTTACATCGGTCAAAGATGAGTTTTCGCATCATAGGCTTGAAAGGGTGATTCGGTTTGGAAAGAACAACCACCTCGGACGGATGTTTTGCTCATGTCACTACCACCCATTGATTTGGCTGTTTTCCACACCAACGGGTTTGTTCGGAAGCAGTGCCGTGTCACCGACTTGTGGTTCTGGACAACCGACGCTGAACGGACCACATGCGGCGATACTTCGGAAGATGAATACACCTTTATCGGGAAACCTCTCATCGATGGATTCAACCAACGGGGGAAGGCCCTGAAAGACGCCATGCGGGCCTCTTTCTTGGGTTTCTTTGAAGCGCGCGGGCACACGATCATCGAGCCTTACCCTGTCCTTGCACGATGGCGAGATGACATTCATCTTACCATCGCTTCCATCGCAGATTTCCAACCGCACGTCACCTCCGGAGAAGTTGAACCTCCGGCAAACCCGCTTGCCGTTTCCCAACCGTGCATTCGTTTGACCGATGTCGACGCCGTTGGTCGTTCGGGTCGCCACCTCACCACCTTTGAGATGATGGCGCATCATGTCTTCAACCGTCCAGATGAGGGGCTTGAAATCTATTGGATGGAGACCTGCGTTGAACACTGCCACCGTATGCTGACCGAGACATTCGGAATCCCTTCCTCTGAAATCACGTATGTTGAAAATCCATGGTGTGGGGGAGGGAATGCAGGTGCAGCGGTTGAGGTCATCGTTGGAGGGCTTGAACTTGCAACCTTGGTTTTCATGGACATGGAAGAGCACCCTGATGGGGACGTTGAATTGAAAGGCGATCGTTATCGGACCATGCCCTTGCAAATCATCGACACCGGTTATGGTTTGGAACGGTTTTGTTGGGCTGCGGCCGGCACGCCAACCATCTATGAAGCCATTTATCCAGAAACCGTAGCCTGGCTGAAAGATCTTTCCGGCTTCCAGGAGGTCGCCACCAAATGGCCCGATTTGGACCTTGACCTGTTGTTGGGTGAGATGAGCCGCCTTAACGGGATCATGAACATCGAAGCCGGCGTTGATGGGGAGAAATTGGTATCGTTGTTCCTTCAGCGCCTTGAAGACCGTGGTGTGAAGGTCTCCTCAGAACAATTCACCGCCATCACCGAGCCTTTGGCCAACATCTACGCCATCCCCGACCATATGCACGCCCTTTGCAACATGCTCGGAGACGGATTGGTCCCTTCAAACGCCAAAGCGGGTTATCTTGCGCGCATGCTTGCACGACGTGTTTTGCGAATGCGAGATGACCTTTCGCTCTCGGTTTCCATCAGCGAACTTGCCGAACACCATCTCGATGTCAACCTTGGTGGGCATCTCAACAAACAGCACCGGGAAGGTTTGCTTGAAATCCTCAATCTTGAAGAAGAGCGCTATGCCGAGATGCTCCGAAAAGGCGTTCAAGTTATTCAAACACAGCTCAAAGGGTTGTCGTCAGAGGTGGAGACCATACCGGACGAGGATTTGTTCACGCTCAACGACTCTCATGGCCTTGCTCCGGACATGGTTATCGCTCTTGCGAGGAAAGCCGGGTGGTCCAGCGTTGCCCTCCGAACAGGTTTTTCAGCCGAAATGGCCGAACGGCACGCTCGAATGGCAAAGGCTGCAGCCAAGGATTCTGTCGTCGGATCACCGAAATTCCAACTCGGTGAAGTCGGCTCAACCAAACTTGCGTATTATGAAAACGTCTATGGCCGGGAATTGGAGGCCAACGTCGTCGCATGCCGTGAAGCCGGAGACGAAGGGCCAAGCGAGGCTTCGTGGGTTGTTGTCCTGGACCAAACGCTGTTTTACCCTGAGGGAGGCGGACAAGAAGGTGACCGAGGGCATCTCGTTTCGGGAGAGGCCACGATTACTGTGCTCGATACGCAAAAACAAGGCCCCTTTGTTCTGCACTTTACCAACGCCCCTGTCGAAGCAGGGAGCAGCGTGACATGCGTCCTTGATTGGCATCGCCGAAAGCAACTGATGGACCACCACACAGCTGTCCATATTGTCGGAGGAGCGGCACGCAGACTGCTGGGTCCGCACATCTTCCAAGCAGGTTCGCATCTTTCTGAGGAAAGCGGACGTTTGGACATCACACATTTCCATCGGCTCACGCGAGAAGATTTGGACGCTCTGGAGGACATGGCGAACGAGGTTCTCTCCACCGTTTCCACCACGGAAAAATCCGAGCTGAACCGAAAGGATGCCGACTTGATTCACGGCTTTGACCTCTATCAGGGCGGTGCGCCAAAAGGGGATACGATTCGGATCCTGAAAATCGCCGAACACGATACTCAGGCATGCGGAGGGACGCACCACGACGAACCCGGTCAAATTGGTTCCATCCGCGTCGTGCGCTCAACCGCTGTTCAGGACGGTGTTGAACGGCTCCACATCGTCGCAGGCGACGCTGCTATGGCGTATGCTCGTTCCCAAGATGAATTGATTCGGGCATCGGCAGAAGTTTTTGGCGTTCACCAAGACGACCTTCCAAAAGCTGCAAGCCGATTTTTCAAGGAGTGGAAGGAGCAGAGAAAAACGATCGAACATCTCGAATCGGAAATTGTCCGTCTACGCACAACCGGTGGGAGCGACGCGAGCACAACGGTTGACGGTGTCCGAATGGTTGTCATGGCCATTGACGGGGACCTCAAATCCATGACCACGATGCTCAAAGAACTCACCTTGGATGTCAACCAACCAACCGTTGCAGTTTTGGGTTCACCTGACGGTGGAGGGAAATTGATGATCGGAATCACCGAAGCCACGGTTGCAGCAGAACGATACAACGCAGTGGACCTGCTCCGTAGCATCGCACATCACATCAAAGGTGGCGGAGGAGGGCGACCCACATTTGCCCAAGGTGGCGGTTCGGAACCGGAAGGGTTGGGTGCGGCTTTGGACGCCGCCCGGTCCATCCTGGGTGGATGATTTCACAGCAAAGTCCGAAGGGCTTCCCTGTCAAATTCAGAGACGGCACAAGCATAGGCTTCGTTGACGGGGAACCATTTGGCCTCTGAAATTTCTTCGGTTTGAAGGGTCAACTCATCCACGGTTCCATCCCATGTTGCTCTGTAGGTGAGGGAAACAAACGAAACCCCCTCTTCATTGAAGACACGTTGGGTGATCACCGGCTCTGCATCGTCCAATTCTATGCTGAGCCCGAGTTCCTCTTGAGTTTCCCGAATGCATCCAGATGCAGGGTGTTCGTTGTGGTCCATGTACCCGCCAGGAAGCGTCCAAAATCCTCGAAAGTGCCCTCGCTCCACCCTAGCCATCAGCACCTTGCCGCTTCTGTTTTGGATCATGACCTTGGACACCAACCGATGGAGTGAACGGTAAATGGCTTCTCTGGCAACAGGATGGACCGCATTATCGGCAATACAGGCATCTTTCCAAGCCCAATTCTTTGGCCAGTCCAGGTCTGGATACGCCTTGACGACTTCCACTTCGGTGTTTCCGAACATCAGCCGAATCCGCCCTTTTTCGGTGTAGACGATGCCCATTGTTTGGGTTTCATCGTGGGTGGGGAAGCGCAACAATCGATCGCTCTCAAGTCGCCCGGGTTCGGGTTTGAGGGGTCCATCTCCAGCTCCGTCGACGAGCAGCACTTTCCCATCATGCTCAAGGTAAACCACGGTGAGAGGATGCATGGTCTGGCCAACCTCACTGAGAACAAGAAACCTCGTACGCACGCTTACTCAGTGGGCGATTGATGGATTTCGCTTGGCTCCGGCAGCGCCTGCTGCAAAGTGTCTGATACCTTCAAATCATCAAGTCTGCGACCTTGCGGGAGAACACGAGATCGATAGGAACTGAGGGTTTCGTTGTAGGCCATCGTCGCCTTTTCCAAATGTCCACCGACCTTGCTGAAGTGCTCAACCATGGTCGTGACCCGTTTATAGAATTCTCGAGAAACATCGTAAATCTCCCGGGCCCCTTCAGCCAGAGCATGTTGTTGCCAGTACAGCGCTACGGTTCTCAACAAGCCGAGCATGGTGACGGGTGTCGTGACCAAGACGGCTTTGCTCATGGCATATTCCATCAATTCGGGGTCCACATTGAACGCCGCCGCCGCCATTGCTTCACTTGGCACGAACATCACCACATGGTCAAATTGACCCTCAATGGATTCTTGATAGGCTTTTGAACTGAGTTCAGTGATTCGAGTACGCATGCTTTTTGCATGCTTGAGCAGCAACTCATCTTGAACGGGTCCGGCATCGGTTTCAACCGCTTGAAGATACTTTTCTCCAACGGCTTTCGAGTCAATAGGAATCACGCCTTCTTCAGGAAGAACCACGACGAAGTCAGGGCGCAATCCGTTTTCGAGCGTTACTTGTTCCTTGAAATTCACATGCTCAGTTAAGCCCGCCATCTCGAACAAGCGACGTAATTTGACTTCACCCCAATTTCCTCGGGCTTGTCCCGATGTGGTCAGGGCAGTGGAGAGGGCGGTGGTTCTGCTTGAGAGGGATTCGGTCTTTTCACCCAATTCTTTGATGTGTCGGCGCAATCCTTCGTATGCACCGATGCGTTCTTTCTCCATCTCGGTGTTTTGAGTTTGGAGGCGCACGAGTTCCTCTTGAAGGGGTTTGAGCAGATGCTCAACTGCAAGTTTTCGTGTTTCAAGTTCATGATTTGCCTGTTCTTGATTTCGAATCCACCGTTCCTCCGCCATTTTGAAAAAATGTTCTGTGTTTTCAGCGCTCAATCGTTTTGAGAGGGCTTCAACCTCGGCCCGAAGCCGTTGTTCGTTGACTTCAGAGGTGGTCTCAGATGCTCGGATGCGCTCTTCTGCCCGAATCAGGGCAGCGCTGTTGGCCTGACGGCCAAGCACCCACCCGAGCGCACAACCCAGCGTCAACCCAGCTAGCAACAATCCGTAGTCTGCCAGAACCGTCATGCAGGGAGAGTGGTGGCGACAGTATTTGATGAAATCGGGAACCGTCAAAGTTCAAAGCATCGCTTCATTTGGCCAAACCATGCGCTTCGAGCAATTGAACGAGGGCGTCTGGGCCATGACCTACCTCATCGTTGATGAATCCACGAACGAAGCCGCCTTGGTTGACCCTGTTTACGACTTCATGGATGCATATCTGAACCGCCTTGACGCTGATGGACTGAATCTTCGTTATGCCATTGCCACCCATACACACGCCGACCACATCACGGCCTGCTTTTCTTTGCGGGAGCAAACCGGATGTGAGTACGTCATGTTCCACAACACCGCAAGTCTCGGAGTTTCCATCCACGTGAGTGATGGGGAAAGTTTCAGCATGGGTTCGGTTCCGTTCAGTTTTCATGCGGCACCGGGGCACACGAACGATTCAATGATCGTTCATGTCCCAGGATATATCATGACCGGGGATTTTTTGTTTACTGGAGCAGGCGGCGTGGGACGAGACGATTTGCCGAGCGGTCGGCCTCGGGAACATTGGGATGCACTTCGCGTCTTGGAGCGTTTTGAGGGCCACACCATCGTCTGTTCAGGTCATGACCCACCCGGTACCGAGATGATGTCGTTGGATTGGAACCGTGAAAACAATCCGGTGTTGTCCATGTCGAACTTTGATGAATTCGACGCATGGCAGCGAGCGACCTCGGAGAAACTCGGCAGTGTTTCCAAAATCAAGACGGCGATTCCAGCCAACTTGTTTGGCGAACTTCCCGAACACATTCCGTGGCTTGACTAGTCCTTTCGCAGGGGATTGGTTGGTGCCGAGGTGCCGCTGGGTACTGTTGGAAGCTTTTGCAGGTCCTCAAACGACAATTGGTGGGTCCGGTCGGCTTCGAATGCTGTTAGGCGCTCGTTCATGCCCATTCGGACATTGAAATCAATTCGGCCTTTGGTGCGTGTGAGGTCGTACGAGAGTGGGCTGAGGTGTTCGATCACTTGGCTCTCGAAGTCTTGGCGGACTCGCGCCCCGCGCCACGATGCGTAACCCCACCGGTAGGAAATGCCCACCACGGCCGCTCCGTACAGGAGGGTCAGCACGACCGTCGAGAACAACACTGGGTTTCCGGTGACATCTCGTGCTTCCTCGAGCAGGTTTCGACCGAGGAGGAACAACAAACCCAAGCCGACAATCGGGTTGAGCACACCTTCAAGCCACTGATTCACGGGGACGAGACGCCCTTTTGCAGGGTCCACGAAGACCAGGTCGGCTTCAAAAGCCGTGTTCAAAACGGAGAGAATGGACAAGAGGACCATGTAGAGCACGGCTGAAACGACCAATTCCACCGCCCAGGAGTCGAGGTTCAAGACCAAGTGAACGATCAACCAGGCGAATAAACCGAGAAACGCTGCCTGGGGGACGTAGTTGAAGTGCTCAATGTGCTGTGAAAATTCTGTCAAGGACCGTTTGCTCTCACGCACTCCTCGATGTGGTTTTGGAATGTGGATGACCTGCCAGTGCATCCCACGCTCCGTGGCTTTGAGGATTCGGATGAGCAGGTTTTGGCGAATCAACACAAACTCCATGAGCAACATGAACGGAAAGCCGATGAGAATCAACGGGAGGGCCATGATGGCAGAAAGCGGGAGAATCAGTAACGCCGGGAGCAGCAAGAAGTGCGACAAGGTGAGGGGATGGAGCAACTCTGCTTCGATGAGACGTTGCTTCGCAGGTGGTATCCGAAGATTCCGGGCAATATCGTCCAAGTTTTGAGAAAACGCCGTGACCTGATGGCCCGAATCTACGATTTGGCGGACGATGGTACGGTATTCGGAAACTTCGTGTCCAATGCCAACCCAAAACTGCCACGCCAAACGCATTGGCAGCGCTAAAAGAAGGGGCAAGGCGAGAATCCCCGCTCCCCAGAGAAGACCTTGAACATCGGTGGCCATGTTGCTTCCCGCTCTTCGCACTCGGTGGGGGTTGTTCAAGACAACGGTGATTGACGAGGTCCAACCCAAGGTTCTAACACCCCCGATTAAACCCGCCGCCATGGCCCGTATCGCTGTGACCGATGGGATGGAAAAAAAGGCTGTAGAACTCTTGGAAAAGGAGGGGCACGAGGTTGTCCTCAAGCATTACTCGTTAGAGGAATTGCTGTCTGGTGTTTTGAATGCCTTTGATGCGATCATCGTTCGAAGTGCCACCAAACTAACCGGCGAAGTTCTTCGGGCATCCGAAGGAGGTCTGAAGGTGATCGGTCGCGCAGGTGTCGGCGTTGACAACATCGACCTCCAGACTGCGGGGCAACTGGGCATGGCGGTCGTGAATGCACCTCGTGCCAGCACGCAATCGGTGGTTGAACTGACGCTTGCTCACCTTTTGGCTTGCATCCGGCATCTTCCTCGCGCTGACCGTTCCATTCGTGCTGGGAAATGGGAAAAATCCGCCATGAAAGGCTCAGAACTCTCCGGAAAAGCACTTGGTCTCATCGGGTTTGGAAGAATTGCGCAATCGGTCGGTCAAGTCGCCCAAGCCTTTGGCATGGTCGTCCACGCCTACGACCCGTACCTCCCGCCCAAAATCGCCAAAGCCCAGAACACGCGTCTTCACAAAACGGTTGACGCCCTCTTCGCTCATTGCACCCACGTGTCCGTTCATTGCAACCTCACGGACGAAACCTTCCATCTCGTGAACGCTGCCCGTCTCGCCTCCATGCCGCAAACCGGCTTGGACGGGACCCCGTGTGGAAACCACATCATCAACTGCGCTCGGGGAGGTATTGTGGATGAAGATGCCGTAGTTGAGGCATTGGCTTCCGGGACGCTCACCTCTGCCGCACTCGACGTGTTTGAAGTTGAACCCGTGAACCCCAATCACCCGCTTCTTCAACACGAACACTTCCACGGCACCCCTCACATTGGGGCATCCACACTTGAGGCCCAAGCTCGCGTCGGTGCGGACATCGCCGTGAATGTCATGGCGGTCCTCGCAGGTGAACCTTGTGACTTTGTTGTGAACCAAGAGCACCTCTAGCACTTTCACTTTCAAATTCAGGGTCTGAAAAAACCAACTGGGCTACCCTGTTGCTTTTCGAGCCATGGGACGAAGTGTACCGCCATGGCGAACCCGGGTTGAAGTTGAATTGGAACGATGGCATGGCTATCGGCGAGCGCTCCCAGCGGCGGAGCAAGCCGCATTGGATGCCTTGTTTGACGAGGTGCGCCAACGGCGCGCCGCCGGAGGAATGCTCCCCTCGCTTGAGACATGGCATCCGATGGTGCTGAGCATGGCCGTGGGCTTGATGGTTCGAATCGGCCAACTGGACCGACGCCTCTCCGCGCTTGAAGAGAGGCGAGTGGATGATTGAGGGGTGGTTGCTTGACGTTCATGAGAACGCCCTCAACACCGGTATGATGGTTTGGATCAGCGATGAAGCCGGGACGGCTCATGCGTGCGAAGTACCGTGGACAGCAGCTCTGCATGTTCATGCCTCGTCCATCGAACTGCAGCGCCTTGAACACTGGCTGATGCTGCCGGAAATTTCGGCACGGTTTGGTGTGCTCGGTGTGGAGCGAAGAGCCATGCATCTCGATTTGGAGGGCGAGGGCCGAACAACGGTTTTGGAGGTGCGAATTGGACCGTTTCATCACCTCAAGGCGATTGCAGAGCACATCGAAGCGCGCGGGGACTTCCATCGCTACACCCTGTATTCGGTGGATGCGCATTTAGTGCAGCGTTTTCTGAGTGAACATGGCTGCAAGCCGTTCACAAAAGTGCGCTGGGACCCTGACGAACCGATTGCCCTTCAGCCGGTTCCAACGGGGGGCTCGGACGACAGCCCACCTCTTTGTGTTCTCCAATTTGGTTTGACTTTCGATTCCACATCGCTTCCATCAGTTCATGATACGGTCAAGAGCATTCAGCTGCAAGTCAAGAACGAACCGGGCCTTCGTTCGTCACCGCGTGCCGTAACGGAGGTGACGCTTGAAAGAACGCAGTATTCTTCACTCGGTGATTTCCTCGGAGCCTTTGAGAAAGCGTTTCAAGCGATTGACCCGGACGTTGTTTTAACCTACGGTGGCGACCAACGTTTGTTTCCATGGTTCGCCCATCAAAGCGAAACATCAGGACGCCAACTTCGGTTGGGTCGCTCAACAGCTCTTCTCCGCCAATCCACAAAGGCCCGAACCGTGCGCTCTTACGGACATACTCGCCACCGTCACGGTGCATTCTTTTTGGAAGGTCGTTTGCATTTGGATCTTCGCAACAGTTTCATCGTCAAGGAAGGGGGTGTTGCGGGGTTGTTCGAATTGGCGCAACACTCCTGCCAATCGGCCCAAGTGATTTCTCGGCTCTCACCGGGTTCGGTCATCAGTGCCATCCAGATGCGTGTCGCCATGGACGACGGCGTTTTGGTACCATGGAAAAAAAACCGACCGGAGGACACAAAATCCGCCCTCGAACTTCTTCACGCCGACCGAGGGGGGTTGTATCTTGACAGTCGCCCAGGAGTCCATTCTTCCGTGATCGAACTTGATTTCGCCAGCCTTTTTCCGAGCATCATCGCCACCCGCAACATCTCTCCCGAGACCCTCAATTGCACCTGCTGCCAGCCGCCGGAAAACCCTTCTAGCGATGCCTTGGTCCCCCTCGACCCCGATGCGGCGATTTCAGAATTTCAGCGGAGGTATCGCCGTTCGGCGTTTGGTCATGGTTTGTTCCCGTTGGCCCACGAACATGCGATGCGAGTCCCGGGGTTGTCCAGCCACACCTGCGGTCGACGTCATGGGTTTCTTGGTCGTGTTGTTGCTCCCATTATCGAGCGTCGGCGACAACTGAAGCGCCAGCGGAAGGCCAAAGGCGACGCCTTTGACCTCCGGCAAAATGCTCTGAAGTGGTTGTTGGTCACCTGCTTTGGGTACACCGGTTATCGCAACGCTCGTTTCGGACGTATTGAAGCGCACGAGGCGATTTGCGCTTGGTCGCGTGAAATTTTGCTAGCGACCATCGAGGAGGCTCAACGGGACGGTTGGGACGTTCTGCACGCCATCGTCGATTGCGTCTGGCTCTCCGACCGCCGCCAACGAAACAAACGAGAGCAGCGCCTTGATGCGGAGGCCTTCGCAGCGCGCGTGACCAAACAGGTAGGGATCCCTCTTGAATTTGAGCAGCACTACGATTTCATCGCTTTCCTCCCCAGTCGTGTTCACGGTTCAGGTTCCCTCACGAAATATTGGGCCTATGGAGGTGGGGAATACAAGGTTCGAGGCATTGAGTTGCGTCAGCATTCCACTCCACTTTGGGTGCAGGAACTTCAGAAAAACGGGTTGGCCTTGTTGGCTTCTGGACCCATGGCGGCGGGGATTCCCGGCCCGGAATCGCAGAAACGTGTGTTCCAACTTTATCGCGCAGAACTTCAGCGTCTCCAGACCGGTCAAGTCACGCCCCAATCGTTGGTCATCGCTCAACGGGTGACGACGGCATTGAATGATTATCGCGTGAAAAACCTCACCTATGCGGCGCTTGTTCGTGCACATCAACAAGGACTTCACATCCCTCCTGGGGGGAAGATTCGGTACACCGTTGTGAACTCAAGCGCCCGTGACCCGCTCGACCGGGTACTCCTTGCCGAAGAACTTCATGACACGAGCGAAGTCTTGGGGTGCTACCAGCACTATCAGCAACTTGCCGAACGGGCCATCTGGGCGCTTCTTGCCCCGTTTGGTTGGACCAATGAGCGCATCAACATGGAGGGTCAACAAGCGACGCTTCTCGATTTTAACGTTCACCATGACGGAGCGCCAATGCGCCCGTAGAAGGGGGCATCGTTCGTTGAACAAATTCGCGGGGCTGGAGTGTAAATCGCGTCTGTGTGCGGTCAAGTTCCGGTTCCCATCGTCCCTGAAGTCCGGTTCGTGGATGGCGTAAAAAGAGACATCGTTGGCGTCGTGACCCCTGCCATTCACCGAGCAAATGGTGGTCAAAGTGACGGTGCAGGTGCCGGAGGAGTTGAGCGAGATGCGGTGACCGTGCGCGTTGTTCCGTGATGACCACCACCGCTACGTGGTGATGTTGTGCGAGCCGCTGAAGTACGCGAGCGTGACGCCTGAGCAAGGTTCGTGACTCCAGTTGTTTAACAGCGTCGTCCTCGTGCATGGCTAACAATCCGTCAACAACGACCAAAGGTGAGCGCGTTAACTGAACTTCATGTGACAGGCGCTCAATTTGTCGGTCGAGTTGGTGAAGTGTAAACCCCCGACTCAGGTAAAGCCGAGCGAGACACGCTTCCGTGTCGGCATGTAAGCGAGCAATTGGGGCAAGAAGTCGGGAGGGGTCAATTCGGCACGCACCGTCCACCCAATGGACCATGTGACCTGCAGAAAGGGCCTGTGCGACCCAATGCTCGGCGACGGGGCGCATACCTCGACCGGCATGACCCGGGCCGGCC
>Ga0181560_10001274_pt1 | contig 23478 bp, 10 predicted proteins | sample 011ome_20_FD_133751 | JGI IMG/M metagenome (GOLD analysis project Ga0181560, IMG submission 133751) | Coastal salt marsh microbial communities from the Groves Creek Marsh, Skidaway Island, Georgia - 011509CT metaG (megahit assembly) | ecosystem: Environmental > Aquatic > Marine > Intertidal...
CGCGCGCGGGGGCACCCACCGGGGCAGGGGCGGAGAGTTGAGGGACTGCGTGCGGGGTCACGATTGGTCGTTCGAGCACGATGGATGGGTCGGGGCATCCCTCGCAGTCGGGCGCGAAATCGTCGGGCGCGAGCGGGGATAAGCATCGGTGGAGGACGTGGCAGAGTGATGATGATATTCCGCAACGGAAAATCTTGATACAACACATGTGCGTGAGCGACGCGCGCGAGAGACGGCGGGAATGATTCGAATGATGTGGAGGGTTAGGTCTTGGGTGTTTGAACGGGACGGGCGCGCGCGAGGACGGTTTCGGCGCGTATTAATGTTACGTGTACTGACGTGGTTTTTGTGTGCATCGATGTAGATTGCGAGTGTTCAAGCAAAGAAAACCATCGTTGACGAATGAGTGGAAGCACAAGCTGCCGGACTTTGTTTTGCGATTGGAAGAAGCCGTGTATCGCGGGGCGCGGAGCAAGGTGCGCGGATTAGTCTACGCGACGCGCGACGACGCATTTTGTACCGGGTTTCGATCGTCTCGCGCGCTTTCGAGCGCATGGATGTGTTGGTGTTGAAGTTAAGCATGCGCGACTGACGGAGATTATCGATGTTTTCAACGCTCGTAGGAGGAATATTGCGATAAGGCGACGCTTGAAGCGCGTCTGCAAGCCGTCGCTCGGATCATGATTCAGCGACAAGGAAGCATGCAGGATGGAGGAAAGCCTGGTTCAGCGGCCGCGGCGGCTGCAGCTGGTAAACAAATGGGGGCTTTGTTCCAGGGCATCGGGGATTCACGATCGATGCCGCCGCAGGCGGTGATGGGAGGTATGCACCCGGGCGCGCAACAGCAAATGATGGGAGGCAACGGGTTGTTGCCAAATGGGGCGCCAATTTTGCGAGGCGCGGCAGCGACGCAAGGTGTAGGTGGGTTTGCAGGTTCGGCTACGCAAATGATGCAAGGTGTTCCGCCAGGAACGATGATTCCGACGCCAGGCGCTGGCGGCGCGGTTGCGGCGCCCGCCCCCGCGCCGGCGAAGGGTAGAGGCAAGGCGGCGGCAAAGGGTAAAAAGTTGACGAAGGCACAAGAGGCTGCGCAGCTTGCGGCACAGCAACAGCAGCAAGCGCAAGTAGCTGCGCAACAAGCGGCGATGCGTCAACAAGGGGGCGCGCCTGTCCCGGGACGCATGGACTGGAGAAACATTCCGGATGAACAGCTTCGCAAGGCGTACATCGTCAAGCAGCAAAGATGGCTATTGTTCTTACGTCACGCGAGTAAGTGCCAAGCACAGCATGGGCAGTGTCCTTACACACCGCACTGTCACGTTGCGAAGCAACTCTGGGAGCACGTGTTGAAATGCACGTCGAGCAACTGTCAGTACCCGCGTTGCTTGGCGTCTCGTGAACTTTTGAAGCACCATCAAAATTGCAAAGACGCAAGATGTCCTGTGTGCGGTCCAGTGCGTAACGCGATGCTCAAACAGCGTCAACAAGCGCAGCAAATGATGGGATCGAACAAGCGCATGAAGCTTGACCACGATCCAGAACACGGTCAACTTACGGTCAAGGGCTCTAGTGGCCTGAACGCATCGCGCAAGCCAGGCACTGAAGGCACGTCGCTTATGGAGTGCTTTAGTCCAGAAGAGATCCGAACACATTTAGCATCTTTGCGTTTGGCAGAGAAGGATAACAAGATTCCTGGTCAAAGTACGGCGAGCGCACGTCAACTTCAAAAAGAAGCTGACCGCGCAGTGGCCCAAGCGACTGAGAGCGCATGCCGCGCTTGTGGTGTAGAACGGTTGACGTTCGAACCGCCGCCGCTTTACTGTTACAGCTGTGTTGGTCGCATCAAGCGTGGTCAAGTGTTCCATCATGTTCCAAGCATGCCTGGCGCCGAAGGTCGACGCGACGCGTGGTGTAATCCATGCTTCAACTCCATCCAGGGTTATGTTGACGTTGAAGGGCAGCGATTCCCCAAGCAGGCAATGGTAAAAAAGAAGAATGATGACGATTTGGAAGAACCTTGGGTGCAATGCGATTACTGTGAGGATTGGTATCACCAGATATGTGTGCTGTTTAACGGTCGACGTAACGAAGGCGGAGAAGCGCCGTTTACATGTCCCAATTGCATCTTGTCTCAACTGGACAAGGGCGAACGAACGGTTACAACTGAACGCCCGTCATCACAACAACCCGCTTCGAACTTGCCGAAAACAAAGATGTCCACGTTCTTGGAGGAGCGCCTCTCGGAGACGCTGGCGAAGGAGCGTGAAGAACGCGCGAAGCAGTTGGGCGTTCCGATTGAAAACGTTCCCACAGCTGAAAATCTCACCATCCGAGTCGTGTCGCAAACCGTGAAGCAAATGGATACTAAATCGCACTTCTACAAGCACTTCAAGGATGAAGGTATTCCCATGCACTTTCTGTACCGCTCTCGAGTGATTTTGCTGTTCCAAAAGCTTGAAGCCGCTGATGTGTGTTTGATGGCAATTTACGTTCAAGAGTACGATGAAAACTGCTCTCAGCCTAACAAGCGCAGAATTTATCTTTCGTATTTGGACTCGGTGAAGTACTTCCGCCCGGATAACATCACTGTAGCCACAGGAGAAAACTGTGCTTTGCGTACGTACGTGTACCACAACATTTTGATTGCGTACCTTGATTATGCCAAGCAGCGTGGATTTACATCGTGCTTCATTTGGGCGTGTCCTCCTTTCCAAGGCGATGATTATATTTTGTACTGTCATCCCAAGGTTCAAAAGACTCCAAAGGCTGACAAGCTTCGTGAATGGTATCTCAAGATGTTGCGCTCTGCTCAAAAGGATGGCATCGTCATCTCAACGTCAAATGTGTACGACGAGTTCCGCCTTGGGAATCAAAACCATGATATTCGAAGCGCGACTGAGTACCCGTATTTTGATGGTGATTACTTTTCCGGTATTGCTGAAGATTGGATTCCAACCATCATCGCGGAGCTTGAAGAGGCGAAGAAGGTTGCAGCCAAAACGAAGCAATCCACCGTCAAGATCAGCGCCCGCAAGGCAGCCAAATCTAAGAGTGGTACCATCAGCCCGGACGGTGAACTCGACAAGGAGCTCATGAAAAAGCTTGGGACGACGATCAGTAACATGAGAAACGATTTCATCCTCGCACATTTGGCACACCAGTGTTTGAGCTGCCGTAAGACCATCGCTGGCGCCAACCGCTACTACGCCACCGAGGGCACGCCTTTGGTGCTGTGCGAAGAGTGCAAAGAGTTTGAAGACGCCTTACCTGCGCACGAAAAGCGTTACGCAGGACGCAAGCTTGAATGCGAAAAGTGCGAAGAGCTTCCATCAATTACTCAAGAGGAGAAGGATGAAGAGGAGAAGCTCGAGAGCGAATTCTTTGACACGAGACAAGCGTTTTTGTCCTTGTGCCAAGGTAATCACTTTCAATTTGACTCTCTTCGCCGCGCGAAGCACACGACGATGATGGTGTTGTATCACTTGAACAACCCGTCTGAACCTGCGTTTGTGGCATCCTGTAACCAATGTTCTCGTGAACTCGAACCTGGTAAAGGATGGCGCTGCGAAACGTGCCCCGACTTTGACATTTGCGACAGCTGTCGCATCCGCGTCGGACACCAGCACCCTCTCATGCGACAAGGCCGCTCCGCAGGCGATCGCACGGCGATGTCTAACGCGGAACGAGAAAACCGTGCGGCGCAAATTGAACGTACAATGGAACTTTTGGTGCACGCGTGCGCGTGCGTCAATCCCAAGTGCGACAATAGCAACTGCCCAAAAATCAAATCCTTGCTCAAGCACGCGCTCACGTGCGAAGTCAAAGCCGGCGGTGGTTGCCAGCTCTGTCGCAAAACGTGGACCTTGCTCCAAATCCACTCTAAATCATGCCTCGAAGACGAGTGCCCAGTTCCCAAGTGTCGAGAACTCAAAGAATACCGACGCCGCGTCGCCGAACAAGGCGAGGAGCGTCGTCGCGAACAATACCGACTTTATTTGTCCGCAAATCGCTAAACCAATCACCATCATTCGCGCGATGGTGATTTTGTCCGTCTTATTAGTTATCAACCACCACATCTTCTCCATCATCGTCGTTCATTTAGATGCTGGAATGTGTACACAAATTGTCTTAGCAAAAACCATCCATCCACCGCGTCGCGGTGACCGCGAGCTGCACTCAAAAAGTAACGACCTGCGCATTGAATTGCGCCATTCGCCCGCCATGGACGACGATGACGGGGCGCCGCGCGCACGTAAACCGGTGTTACGCGTGCACACGTCGCGTACGTCGTCCTCGCCCTTCACCACCGGGCACGGCGATGATTCCTCCGACGACGGTGACGGCGAAGAGGATGAAGACGAAGAGTCCTCGGACGACGATGCGCACAAAACGGCAACGTTTGATGGCTTAGAACTCCTCCGTCACGGGCGTATCGCGCACGAAGTCGTGGCGTACGAACGCGCAAGTACGAGCGGTGCGCATGGAGCGTCGGATGGCATCGCGCCTGGCGCGAGTGGGACGCGAGGGAACGCGAAGGAGATGCTTCACGAGCTCGAGTTGGCCAAGCGCAATCCAACCATGGCGGCGTTTTTGCGCATGGGCGGTGCGCAGGATGAGATTGGCAAGCGTCGACGCGGGAAGGGACGGCGACGACGGAGCGCAAAGTCGCGGAATGCGATGGAGGTGGATGCGTTGATGAGCGATGCGACGATATTGTACGCGAGAGGGGAGTTTTCGTCGGCGGTGGAAAAGTTGCACGCATGCATAGTCAAGGCGCCGAATTCGAGTGAGCCGTATGAGCAATTGGCGCTGGTGTATGAAGAGACGAATGCGTTGGATAAAGCGTTGGATTGCTATTCGCTCGCGACGGTGTTGAAGCGGTCGGTGGATCCATCCATGTGGTATCGCATGGCGACGTTGGCGGTGCAGGTGGGGAATAAGGAGTACGCGATTCATTGCCTGGCCAAGGCGGCGAGGTCAGATCCGTATAATTTTGAGAATAAAATTGATCAAGCGACGTTGTATGCTGAGATTGGGGAGAATAAAAAGGCTATTGAGCAGTTGGAGTGGGTACTGAAAGATGATACGCCACCAACGGATGGCGCGATTATTCGCGACGCGACGGTGATGCTGGCCAAAATGTATTACAACGCAAAAATGCGCGACAAGGCAGAGTATGCCTTAGAGCGAATGTTAGATAGGTATCCACAACACGTCGATGCGACGGTGGTGAACATTCTCATCGAGTTGAAGATTGAATTTCGCAAGCACGCTGAGGTGCTGAACATCGTCGAGCGAGCGTATTTGAACATTGCTGGTGATAATGGGCGCTTTCCGTTGGATATTTCCGTCAAGCTCGGCCAATGTTTCTTACAAGTCGGACGAATAGAGGATGGTGTGCGTCATATTGATGAGTTAATAGGTCAAGACGCGTCCGAATACGATGACTTGTTCTTGGACTGCGCGAGCACGTGCGTCGAGGTTGGGTTGCTTCAAAAGGCAGAACAGTTGTATCGAGCGCTACTACCGCTCGAGGAGTACAACAATCCTGATTTGTGGCAACGCTTAGAAAAGTGTATTTCGCAGAATTGTGGTATGCACGGCGTGGCTGACTTCTACGAAGACTTGTACGAAGCCTATCCGGATGACGCCTTTGTCGCCGTGTCGCTCGCCGATGCGCTATCAAAATTCCCCGAAGATGTAGAAACAATTGCGCGCGCACGAACACTCATGTATGACCTCGACAGAGACCAAGTTCGAGATTACGGTATAGTGCTGCGCGTGACGGCGTTACAAAGGAAGCTGCTGAGTGAAGATGAATTGACGGTGATCATTCCCGCAACGCTCACGCTGTTGGATGATTTAATGGCGAAACGCGAGCAACGAAAGCTCCACCGCAAAGGCGGCGCCGAAGCTGCAGCAGCGTCTTTCATCGACGACCACGTGCGTATTTCCGATGAAGACATTTTTGCAAGTATCATCAATGGCGCCGAAGTGGCGCTGCGTCTCGGAAAGATCAATGACGCAAACGTAATCGTCAACAATGCGTTGTCGTTTTCCTCGGGGAGCATTTTAACCAAGGAACAAACTGCGTCTTTGCGTTACTTGCGTGCCTTGGTGTCGTACATGAATGGCGACCTACACGACGCTGCAACAAACTGCCGCAACGTGCTCGAAGTATTCCCACAGTCCATAACATTGTGGAACATGTTGATGCACATGGCGGTGAACTACCCGCGCGCGCTCAGCGTCGGCGCGGCGAAACTCGCCAAACGCCTCGTTGTGAGCACGAGCGAAGACGACGGCCGCAAGCGCCTCGTCCCGCTCATGGCGTCTGGATACGTGCATACATGGAATAAAAAGTGGTCAATCGCCATGCATGACTTTCTCACCGCTTTGGCTATTGCGCCGAATGATCCAGAAGTCACGCTGGCGGCGGCCATCTCGTTGCTCCACATGTCCACGCGCAACGCCAACGAAGTGCAGCGACACGCGTGGGCGTTACGCGCAATCGTGCTTCTTGAACGCACCGCGGCATTGCGACCTTCGCGCCCACAGGAAGGGTTGTACAACTTAGCGCGCGGTTTACATCACTTGGGGTGGTCAGATTTAGCGCGGCCTATTTACGAGCGATGTTTGGAAGCGCCCGCGGGACGCGACGTCGGCTTGCGACGCGAAGCGGCGTACAATTTGTCTTTGATTTACCGCAAAGCAAAAGCGCATGATTTAGCCCGTGCAGTACTGCGTAAGCATCTCACGATATGAGTATTGGACGACTATGGTGGATGACACTTTGATTACAAATACACGTAAAACTACCTTACTTAGAACGTGCGCACGCGTGATTTGAACTTACGAGAAACTAAACAACTTTCCAATGCGTGATGTAAGCATACTCGTCGACGTTGCCCGCTTTAACGTCGGCACCGGAGCCACTGCACGCGCCTGCAACTGTGCTCTCACGTGACTCAATTCTACTTCTAACTTGGCAATCGTTTTCGCCTGTTCGGCGATAATCGAGCACAACTTTATCACCTCCGCCGCCGAGTGCTCGCGCTCCGCCTCTGCGTCGTCCGATCCATTCGCCAACCCAGTACCCGGCGACAACGCCCCGAGCATACTCCCAAACATATCCAATCCCGACACAGGTGGTTTAGTCGTCGCCGTCGCGATCGATTCCAATCTCGGACTCTTCATGCCCGACAACGGACGCGGCGTCGTCGGTTGTGCTCCAAACTTTCTGTTATTCATGATGTACGTGCTCGTGTTCTTCGGCGCCCGCGGCGTGCGCGCCTTGGTCGCGGACGACTTTGACTTTGACTTGGGCGTGCGTTTCACCACGCCCTTGGGCGTCGATGTCGAACGAGCGGGCGTCGCGGGCGTCTGTGCGTGTGTCTTTCGTTTTGGCTTTGTCCCCCCCGCGACGCTGGTTGCGCCCGCGAGCGTGGCGGTGCGTTGCGACGCGGGAACCTTGCGCTTCTTGTTCGGCGCGGCGGACGCGGATTTTTTTGTATTTTGGGTGTCTTTCGATGGGCGATGTTTCCCCATCGTCGTCGTTTTTGTCGTGCGCGGTGTGAGGATTATGAGTTGGATTCATCTTTTCAAGATGACAAAGCAAATGTTGGACTCACATGTGGATGCATACGCGCGCGATGGCGCGTGCATGCGCGCGCTCGTGGTGTACAGTGTTGATATTACATGTTTAGGTGTGTGCGGGTGCTGGCGAAGGAGCCCAGAGGCAAAGGCGACCATCGGCGAGTCCGACCAGGAGGCACTCATCGCTCGCGGCGGTGGAGAGAGCGGTGACGCCGACGTTGGCGACATTGATTTGCGCTCGAATGGATAAGTCTCGCGTGTGACGTAACGTGACATCGCCTCGATGGTTACCGAGAAGGAGGATTCGTTCGTCTCGGGTGACGCAACACGCGTCGAAGGTTTCGTGTCGGCTGGCGTATTTGGCGAGCGTCGCGCCGTTGACGTGATACACAGAAAGCGCGCCAGACGCCGCGCACGCGCATACGACTCGCGAAGATGTGTCAAGAATTTTGATCCACGAAGGTACGCTTCCACTTGGTGTGCGCTCGAATGCGCGCACGATGTGTCCATCTCGTGTGTCGTGAAGCACCAGAGTTCCGTCGGCGCTGCCGCTTGCGATTAAATTCAACTGTGAGCTCACGTTGACGCACGTAATCGGCTCATCGTGTCCAAAGCAGATAACGCGCGGTTCAGCTTTGAGTGCACGTATGGCCTTGCTCATATTCCATGCACCATGCGGCAAGAGCAGCTCCCAGATCGCAATCGTCGTGTCTCGACTGCCGGTGACCAAGACGACCTTTCGCATTTGTTGCGCATTTGGTGACGCGTCCCAAGTTCTCGCGCTATTGTGTTCGCAAATCGATAAGCACGTCATCACGTCGCGATGCGCGCTGATGCGTTGAATTTCCTTGCCCTCGTCGACATCAAACAATCGCATGCTTCGATCCCAGTGCCCAACGCTCAACAAGACTTTGCCGCGTAACGCGACGTGCACCGTTTGCGAATGGGCGAGCGAATCGGGAGACACGTGAAGTTCCTCAATGCGCTTCGCCATGGGCTCGAGGTCAAGTGCGTATACGTCGTTCGACTCGCCATCGTTGAAATTGTGAGCCGCGCCCCCAGGACGAATGAGTCGGCAGCCCGCAACCGCGCGCGCGCCATCGATGGTATCGATGCGCGAGGCGTTGACTGAAATGTTTACCACTGCGCGGTTCAAGGAAGCTTTACCATCGTTACCTGATGACACGACAGCGGCAAACATCAGCGTCTCCGGTGATTCTGAAACACAATGGGCTTTCCACGATTGAACGCTACGTGGCGGATGCGCCTTTCTAAAAAGTTGTGTCGGCGTTTGACCAAAGTTTACGATTTGCGTCTCAATGGCGCGGCGCTGATCCGCGTCCTCCAGCGAGTCAAGATCGACCGCACCTTCGTATGTTAGATAGTAAAACACATTGTGTCGATCAACTGCGGGCTGGCCACGCTGCGCGCAGCCAAAAATTAAATCAATCCATGAATGTAAGTTACGGCTGACGTGTTCGGATTCGAGAGCGTCGCGCATGATGCGCGTGAATTCAAACCGCGACCCGTTCGCCCACGGAGGAAGCTCGACGTCGCCAATCGTGATACCATCCTGTCGTTGACCGAGTTCGAGAGAATTTGTATTCACCAAGAACTCTGAGGAATAATAAAACTCCGGAATAAGCTCTTTGACGTCGGCTGATGATTCCAACACAGCGTTGAACGTTTCGGCGACGGAATGAAACAGTCTGTCCGATTGGTCGAATCGGCCGCCTTGCAATGCTCGTGCGAGTTTCGTATATGGACCCAACCGCAGTAAATAGTACAGCACGATAGGGCATGATGAATAATGACTGCCATAATGGAACGGCGGCGTGTCGGGGTCATCAATCAATGAGTTATATCGCTCAATGAACGTCTGCAGACGCTCTGGGTTCAGCGCCCCGACGGGACGCGACAAATCGCGGTACACCGTTGGGTCATTCAAATCAATCGTACCACTCGTGTAATCTTTCAAAACCCACGGGAACACTGGGTATTGACTCAAGTCGTGCAGAGTCCGGCCGGCGTAAGTATTCAACGCCATGAGATAATCAAAGGTGCCTAATTCTCTGCGCTTCCACATTTCCTTAGAGCGCTCAGCAGCCTCAGCCTTGGCTCGTCGGTTCATCAGAACAGCGTTCGCCATTGCCGTTACACGTGCGGCGGCAAAACGTGCAATTTTCTTCGTGGAGAACGCGAAAAAAGCACTCGTGTGATCAGAGCAATGGATCTCAAATGCCTTGTGCTGAAGGCGATATCGCATGTGATGCACTTCGACAATGTCCTCGACGCTCCAGCGCCAGAATCGCTTACGGTGATCTTTCGCGCTTTCTTGCGATCGATCCACGACAAAAACAACAGCGTCACGGCTAATATCAAGCTTACCGACAATAGTTCGCGTAAGCGTTACGAGCGTCGCCGGCGTGCTGAATAGAACCTTGGTAGAATTATGCATCTCGTTCTCTTTATCGATGGCGAGTTTTTCAGCGAGCTCATCGGCGATGGCACTTTGCTCGTCGTCACCATCGATAAATTCTTTATCCGACGTCATCTTCCATTGTTGTCCCATACCGACAAGGCGAACATTCTGAATACTATCCTGCGTGTCTGCCCGAGTCGCGCTTTCACCCTTTGGCACATCTTTGTATGGTTGAAACTTGTAATCTGGTTTCAAGCGCGACCGCCGCATGGACGCATCCTCTGATTTGTCAAGTTTCCAATAAGTCGCGCCACTGCCTGCGTGAGACGACCACGGACCACGTTCGCCTTGCAAGTCGTACAAGATCGTCGACCATCGCCGCGCGAGCGTATCACAGTGCTCCTCGAACGTGAGTCGCTGAATGGCGCGGCGCGCTCGCTCGCTGTCGCACACTGGCGTGACCTTTGCCGTTCGTGTACTCAGGAGCGCAGACTCGGCTTCTTTCTGGCGTTGCTCGTGTTTGGTACGAGCCGCGAGAAAGTTTTCGCTCACTGTCGTTCGAAACTCTTTCACTCGTCTCGATTCTTTTGCTTCGTTTGCCGCCGCAGCTGCGACTTTCTGCTCAGAAATCAAATCCCGTCCTTCCAAATGCGCGCACTCCTCGATGGTTTCACACTCGGACAACAACATCCGTCCTACTTCAGAGGCAAGACGCACCAGATTGACGACTAAGCCGAGTCGTATCCGCGATTCTTCATCATCAGCAGCAACGTTAGTTTTCGCAGTCTCGACGAATCGAAGTAAATCAGCGAGAAATAGATGGGCGCGGTTGCCGAGCGCTGACGTATCGAGCGCCTTGCCGTCGCCATCCGTCAAGACGGGAGCCAAAAATGATGGGAGCAAACCAGTGCACGAGTTAACAGCCGTGCGTAAATCATCAAGTGAACCCACGCGGACATATAAAAGAATAAGGCGGAATCCAACGCGCTGACACTGATCGCGGAGTGTTTCAAGAGAACCTGTAGTGTCTACGTCGCTCTCATTTGTCGACGAAAATGGCATGTCACGTATTATTCCTTTGGCACGGCGATGTATCTTTCGAGCCATGTTTGTATTCTTTACCTCTTTATCGCTCTTAATATCCTCGAACGGCTGACCAGGGGGAGATATAGCGTTCAGCAATGCCCATATGTTTGCGTAAAAGTCCCAAGATACTTGCGTGATAGCCGTCTTGTCGAGTGGGGCATTCGGGACGCCGAGTACGGCGGCTTGCGAAGCTGTATCAGAAATAATGGAATCAAATATGTGCAGTAGCGTAGCCAGATTTCTTCTACATAGCGGCGCTTCGATGTTCTGAACCTCTGACCATTCGTCTTGCTCGCCCGAGTTCGTTCGTTGGGGAAGAATGAGCACCAGTAAATCCGATAGCAGTTCTTGCGCCAAATTAGAATCGTCTGGTAAAGCGCCGCGCTTGATCAAAATATCAATGACGCCTAGCGTATTTGACACGTGATGGTGTCCATCAACAGTCCTTAACACAGCATGGTATAGCAGCGCGGTGATGAGGCGTCGAGCGATTGACCGCTCCTCAATTCGCGTTTCGTCGCCGTCGTCGCGCAGAATGGGTAAAATCCACGTTTGCCATCCGCGCTGTTCGAGCACAGCTTGCGCGTTCACGCTGGCACCTTCGACGAGCTGCAACAAAAGCTCGAGCACACTCAAACGCATTTCATGATTGTCACTCGCACTCATCAAACGCAGTAAAACACCCGCGGCGCCGGCGTTAACGATGCCCGGAACGCTTACGACGTTGCCACCATCTTCGACGCCGTGCTTGGCTTCATCAGATTGCCGAGTAACTTTGGAGAATAATCTCCCAGCAACTGCGCGAATACTTGGCGGGCGGTTCGCGTTCATCTTCTCGGCAACTTTGTCAGCTGGGAGTGCTTGACCACCTAATAATAATTCAAACAAAGCCGAGCGACATTCGGCGACATCCAATGGGAACTTCTCGAGAGCGTTGGCGACCGCGGTGAAGAAACCAACTTCAAAATCTTGGCTCGTGGTTGCGGTGAATTTTCCACCAAGCGTGGCGCTTAGTGCGCCAGCGGCGGCGCCAAATGCGGCCGAGATGTGCGCACCCGTGCCAGATCCGCGCGAAAAGCCCTCTAACGGTGGCATGAGATTTGCGAGCCATAGAAGAGCAAACGACCTCACTCGTTGACTGTCTCTACTGAGGGAAGACAGTGCAAGGAGCGGACCACCGTACTTGGTAAACGCCTGGTGCAAAGCATGCTGCGACACATCGCCGGGCTGCATTGAGTTGACAAGAAAGCGCAGAACATCTCCGACGACTTCATCATCAGCACATTCTTCGATGAGATAAATGATGGATTCCGCGGCTTCTTCAACGAGGCGTGTCGGCGCGCCAACGATGAGGTGCTTAAGTACTTCGAGCAGAACTCGGCGACGTCTCACGCCTGCTTCACCGGGCGTATACTCTAACGCGTCGATGATAGTAGACATGGGCAGGTGGTATCGCAAACCTTCTGCGTGCTTCGTTGCGAGGGACAAGATGTACTCGCCGTGCTGTTGTTGAGTTTCGGCGTCGGCGAGCGCCCACAGACGTAAATCCAACACAACGCGCGCCGAAGAAGTCTCATGCTCTAGTCCTCCCGTACGTCGAAGTTTATCCAAAGCCGTTATCAATGCAGGTCCAAGTGACTTCTGCCCGTTTGAACGTAGCAAGTTGGCGATGAGAGCGTATCCATCGCACGCGGTCAAAGTCACCTGATTGAGTCGACTTCCATCTAGCAACGCCACCAATAGATAGACGCCTTCACATACGATCGCACGATGTTGATCTACATCGACATCACGCATGACGTTTGATAAAATGGGAAGTATAACCTGCACGCCCCCAAGGCAGTGAATCACATCCTTGACAGACTTGGTGACGCAGACTTTTGCGCCGCCGATCAGACTGTAATCGTGCTCGGTTTGGTTGCCATCTGTTTCGCCGTACTGGGCGGCTCTACCCGCGAGAGTGACCGCATTCATGACGAGTACGATATGTTCAGCCAAGTACTCTCTTGTCTCACGACCTTCGATAGCATTCATGCTGACAGCCGCGAGTACTTTTTCCGTATGCGATTCAGTTGATTTGAAACGTCCAACATACTCTGGCCCCAACGCGTAAATCATCGATATGGCAGGGGGCGAAAGTGCATCATCTAGAATATACGTTGAACCAAGTTGCCCGAAAAACGGGCACACCTTCAACAGCGGATTTTGCACGCTCGTGTCAAACGTGACGGATGCGATGCGGCAATATGAAATGGACTCGGCAGACTTCACTGGATATCGGAGCTTTGCTTGATCCATCAACGTTGAACCCATGAATAATTTTACTACGGGCTGCGAAAGACGACCAGGGAGGTGAACAAGCGACAAAAAAGTCCACTTATTCTCTTCGATCGTCGCCGCCAAAGACGCTGTATCTGTCGTCCCCGCCGCGCCGCGGATGCCAAGCGTTAGCTTATCTGTGTTCAGCTCACCTAATATACCGTTACCATTGCCGACCAGCAGCGAGAACAACGACACGGGATTGCCCGCCTCTGGAAATTTTTCTATCCGAAACCACATGCATATTGTGTATCCATTACGCACAGGCAGCGTTAATTGCTTGTTGACATGTATCCCGCATCCGGGTCCAGTGAAGTCAAAAAATGTAGACGGTCCTTCACGTTTCGCCGAATGCTGTAGCAACTGTATGAGCTTCAAGTGTTCGCTCGATGAAACTTCATCGCTTTTGAGGAGCTGGAAAATGTATCGTACTTGTTTCGTGGACATAGAAAACGAACTGCAAAGTTGAATGACTTCAAGCAATGATTCGCGATGCGCCTCTGCATCTGTGTACCAACCCAAGAAAAAGTCCAGAGCACCTGCCGAATTTGCCGTAGCTTTGGATGTGACGGACGTCGAGAGTAGGTGTTTGATAGAAGTGAACATCATAATCTTAAGTTCTTCAATCACTTCTAGCGTGTTGAAGAGTTGCAATAACGTTCTCAACGCGCCAGAGTTTCTCAATGCGACATTCGACGAGGCGACGTTTTCGCCGTCATACGTGTCGTCTATGATTAAACTCATGAATGCCCCGAAAAGTGCTTCTGACATCGTGTTTACGCCCCGTGCGCATTGGATTGCCTCCATAAATGTGTCATATCCTATGGCTTTTTCAAAAGTTGCAGCTGCAGCGTGTGAATTCGATATCACCGCTTGCATGGTAGAAATTACTTCCAACGCCACATTCTCTCCTGCGTCGCCATCGCACAGAGCTACAATTTGCACGAATTCAGCGCCGCCACCCTCTGAAGATAATAAATCTCGCAAGCTAGAGCCCGAGCCGTTCGGGTTATTGAGCATATTTCGTAAACCGCGCAGCATCGCTTGCAAAAGATCAAAACTGACGCCGCGCGCACGAGGAAGAGCTTGTACGTATCTTCTTGCTAAGGTTGACCACGCATCACGGTGGGCACCCGCATCTGGAGACGATGCATTTATGCGCTGCCCGATGAGAGAGATAACGGCCTGGATAGCAACATCGCGCGTCGATGTTGCCCACAAAAGCTCACTGAAAATTAAATCAACAACGCCGTCGTTGTTGAGTGTCGATAACGCGAGAACATCTGGTCCCTCAAGACAGGAGCGTAGAGCGCTTAACGTTGCACCTAATGCCGCAGCACGTGGCGTTGGCAGCGCTAGTTGTGAATGATTTTCGCAGAATGATATATCATCACTCCCCCAACACTTCAACTGCGCACTTAATGCCCCAGCGAGTCGCCCTGGTGCTTCTATTTCTGAGAGCGCTTTACTCGCTCCGTGCGAAGAAAGCTTCAAGAACAACTCGAGCGCAGGACAACAACGAAGCACCGCACTTGGTTGTATCGCTCGCGTGGTGATTGCACCAACAAGCGCGTTGCATTCGCTAATGCTATCTGTTGTTTCACTTGCAATTCGTCCAGCCTTGAGAAGTAACGCCACCACTTGTGTTTGGACGCGCTGTCGCAGGCGAGCGTTTCCATCGTCAGACTTCACTTCCGCGTCCTCTGATACGGACTGTATAGGGCCGAACGTGTCGCAATCTAAAAGAACCTCCCATGTGCGGGATTTTCGAACAATCGGTATCATTGTGGGATCGCGCGCGATTACGTCGCTCATGAAACGCGCGACAAAAGACCGCAATTCCAAGCACTTCCGCGCGCTGGCGAATGGAAGACTCGCGCTCGAACACGATTCCGTGAGCGCATCTATGACGCATTGCGCGAGCAACTCCTTTGCGCCTTTACTTGCCCAACCCTCTGTTGACTGAATACCTTCATCACGTTCAACAAGCTTCAAGAGTAAGCTATACAACTCTGATAATGTCGCATCCATGGGCACGGGAGCTTCGCTCAACAAAACAGCACGCACCCGCTCGCTATCCCAGGGGACGCCTTCAATTTCATCGCCAGAAACGATCGATTCATCTACGCCTTCGTTGCACAAAGAACTGACGCGACGTATCAACGTAGACAATCGATTGAACATACCGACTGCTTGCGCTCGCTCAATATTCGCCTTACTGCCGCTCATGACGCGGCGCACAAGATCAAGCGCGGCAATAGACGACGCGATGAATTTGGCGTCCACATCACTAGCGCTATCGCGTGAATATACGCCTTCAAAGAAAATATCGAGTGCTCCCGCGGCGGCTAAACTCTTCTGCATGGCAACATCGCCATCTATGGCGTACCCAATCGCAGCTGTCGCCGCGTCTTCTATGCTTGACGCTGTATCGCGCATGGACCCGTTAAATTTTGCTGAGGCTGCTCGCTCGATGCGCAAAACATCAATTAAGCAAAGCAGGGTGCTCGACTCTGTCAATTCCTGCAGCGCCCAAGATTTGTCTTCCTTCAAGTACGTTCCGAGAATACTCACAGCGTGAGCGATGACGCGCTGCATGGCATCTAATTGCGCGCGCGCTTCGTCTCCAGATGCACCATCCGCGCCGCTCGCCGAAGCTCCGATTGTCAAGAGTCGTTGCGAGCACGCCTTACACGCGCTCGTCAGCGCTTTGAACACACCATATTGTACCATCACCACGCGATTATGCGCAGACCGCGACATGACTTCAAGTGCACGCATCGCCTCGATGCCAACGTTGGCGCGCCGCTCCTCACGCTCCTTGATATCCATAGACGTGGACAATGCGCCTTCGAGACGGTCTGCGAGAGACGCCGCGTCGCTCACCGCTCGCTCAACAATCTCTCTCGGGTGCGCACGTCTGCACCCTGCGTCATCCACGCTGGTAATGTCGCCAATCAATGGCACCCAATTTGCGTACATTTCACCAAACGCATCGAAAAACGCATTCACGGCGCCGCGTTCGGCGCTTCCGCGCGCTGCGCCTCGCGCGAGCGTCCACAGAAACACCAAGTCTCCATCGCGCGTGCCATCGAAAGACGCCTCCAAGACGCACGGTATGGACGCGCGTTCGACGACAGGACTCGACGTGCTCAGTTCCATGTCGTCCCGCGCCGTCGTCGCGCCGTCATCGCGCGTCGAGGCTTCGGTTTCGGAGGTTGCCGTGAAACGGCGCAAAAAATTCATCCTCGACGTCGTCAACTACAGCGCGCGCGCGCCCGTGCGCACACGGGTTCGTGAGCGCGTTGGAATCTCCAACGCACACCGTTCGTGTGAATGCACGCGCTCGCCCCGACGACAGGCGATCGATGCGCGCGCGGCGCTCTCTGGCGTTGCGGTGGCTTGTGGCAGTTGCAAGTTTAAAAGCGGTGTTCGATGTCGACGGGACGATGAGAGGTAAACGATGTCGTATTGCACAATGCGCTTCGTACGCGCGGTAAAATGAAAGTGGTAATGTGGTATCGTCGCGAATGCGCGGGTGTTTTACGCGTCTTCGTCGAATGAGGCGCCCGGATCAATCGGTGCGGCGTCGTCGATGTCGCTCGGCATCGCGGCTTCGACGGGCGTATTCAATGATTGTTGCTTTGGATTTTCTTTTGATGATTTTTTCTGCTCAATGACGTATGCCGGAACGCTGATACCTTTGACGTACCAGTCGACGAAATCATTCAGCGAAACGACGCCATCTTCTTCTTTATCGAGCATACGAAGCGCGATGTTGCAATCCATCTCGGTGACGTCGTGTCCCATACTTGAAAGTAGAGATTTGAGTTTATCGCCATCGAGCTCGCCCGTTCCATCGCTGTCGTACTCACTGAACAAGGCTGCGATTTTCATCGCTTCTTTATCGCTGATCGAAAACGACTGCGGATCAAATCCAAACTTCTCTTTAGCGTTTGCGTACTCGAAATACGCAGCCAAGTTGTGAATCGTGCTGCGAGAGTTCGAGATGAGCTCTGCCTCTTCATGCAACGCATCGCGAATCTGATTCAGAAGCGTCAACACTTTCATCGAAGCCGTCGCGCGACGCATCGAGAAAGGCGTCAACGCACCGATGATGTGTTCGGTATCACCCAACTGCTGCGTTGCTGTGATAAAGTTGCGCAAATCGGCAGTCTCAAACGTCACCAAAGAGTAAATGTACGCAGACAACAGAATGAAATGAGCCGCCGCTTCCACGGCAAAAATGGCACCAGCGATTAAAACCATCGCGAACGCAACGTACGCCATGAACGTAGGAAAGACGGCCTCGTACGGATTGTAGTTCAGATTCACGCTTAAAACCATCAGCGACACCGTCATCAAAGCGTTGAACAATGTTGCAAAGACTTCAACCGCAATCAACCCAGTTGAGCGCTTAAGCACTATGCGACGTAAATCATTCGGTGTCTTGATTCCTAAATCAACAAATCCGCGCGCGATGATGGCGGCCGCGCGAGGACTCAGCGTCGCGCGCAAAACTTTGGACATTTCATCAACCGCGCTGGAATCTGAAACGGCGCCAGTGGCGGCGCCGCCACTCGAGCGTTCCTTGGTGACTGGAACGTACGTGGCGTCGTCCACAGTCGGCGAATCAATGACTGCGGCGTCGACGTCGATGTCGACGTCGTCGCTTTCGGCAGCGCCACGCGGACGGTGCCGAATGTGGCTCACCATGTGGACACGGAACACGGGCGGCTGCGCGACGACGATGGACCGCGCGATACGAAGCGATGAAGGACGCGACGACGACGGGCAAGAGAGTGCGATGCGAGGTTGCGGGCGCGCCGCGTGAAGAAAGATGGCGCGGTGCTGCATTCGTGCGGCACAAAATGACGTCATTTGGATGGATGTGTGGGACGACGTCGTAAATCGGAGAGCGAGAGACGCGCGCAGTCATCAACTCTCGCTCGTAACAGCGCGTTGAAGCAATGCATAATTTCTCACTCAATGTCTTTTCGTATGTGTTTATGTGTTCAACTCATTACATGATTTAATGCGCCATTGGATGAATTCGTGGTAAAGTCTTGCTTTGTTCTTCACGCGGCTTTGATGCACGTGTCTTCGTCGTACGGGGCAAAAATCAAACCACTACCCATATCCGTCCTATCGAGCTGGATTTGGTACGGTGCATACTGACCAGTCGGCCAAGACGCAGCGCGATACCAGTGCGCGACAACCGTACCAGTGGCCCAACCTTCCGGCCCCGGCCCTATGCGGCACGCCACCTTGGTGCCGACGTCGAATCGCAGCGCATCCGTCGGCACCGGTCCCGGTTCTGGCGTCTCCGGCTCTGGTGGCCACACCGCTTGCTCGCCCGCCGCCCATTGTTGAATAATTTCATCCGGAGGCATCTGCGAATCGATATCTCCCTCCTCAACCTCGTGCACCTCGCACGGAATCCCAAACACCGTCCCGCAACCGGCGCCGTAGATTATCCGAACCACCGTATCAATCGGCGCGCAATTCGGATCCCCACACTGCACCTCACTCACATCCACCACGCATTCCCGAGTCTGTACGTGTTCCAGCGGCAATCGCGCCTCGACCCACTCCTTGACGCGCACGGTGGCGGTCCGTTTCGCCTTGGCGGCGGCGTCTTCCTCGCTCCCGGGCAGCGTGAATGGTCCCGCCATGGCGCAAAATCGTGCCGCACCCTACGTCGTCGTATACGCGGGACTTTGGCCGAACTCGCCCCTGTGTGCGCGCGTCCCGCACCGTGCACGCGTCCGTACGAGCTCTACGCTCGAAATCGACGCGACGCGACGCGCAATGCCGTCGGAATCGGTTCGATTCGATTGTGCGCTCGGCCAAGTTTCTCGGTGTTGGGGGGAGGGGTCGTCTCTTGAGTCATAATCGGTCAAATGACCCCCTCAAACGAGTTCTTCGAAACTTTTCTTCCGCACCGTGACGTCACAGCGCGGCGTTCGACGACTCACGCGGGCGATCGACGACGATGAGCTTCGTCAATCGCCTGTTCTCCTACGTTTTTAACGAACTCATGGTGAACACGCTGGCGAATTCGCGCACGTTTCAGCGCTTCGCGGTGAAGAGCGATGCGATGATGCGTGAGGCTGCCAAGGGCGACGCAGCCAAGGTGTTTCGTGAGAGTCAGGAGGCGGTGCGCGCGCGCGCGGAGGAGGTGAAGCGACAATTGTTTGAGGAGATGTCGTCTAAAGGTGGGCGCGGTGGTGGCGGCGGCGGCGCGTGAGACGTATTTGATTTGTTTTTGTAATTGTATCCCAGCACGTTGTAGAAGTAAAAAGTTGGACGTCGGGCTACGCTACGTTTACAAGGAGTCTATCGAAGTTTAGTGTCGATCATAATGTTATGATGCGTAATAGTATGGTTTATCTGCGGCGTGAGACGCGCCTGGGAAGTTACATCGCTTGGTTGCGATGCCAAACATGCTCACCGAACCCGTGGGCGCGAGTCGCGTCGGGTCCCTGGCGCCGGCGAAGACATTTTTCCCGAGCGACGCGCCTTCGCAATCAATGGTGACCTTTTCGCTGTTTTCAGCGACGATGTGCACGACGCGATGATGCGCGTGGAATTCCCGATTACCTCTGCCCCAGTACGTGCCGTCTTTTAAGATGCAGCGATCGCGATTGACCGTGTAGCCGTAGCCGGCGTTCCTCATGGATGACATGCGCCGACTCGACGAGGATGGCGAGTACCGCGACACGGCGGATGATATTCGATCCGCCACGGTGAGAGAATGGTCTTGTGTTGGGTAGTAGTCCCGCGCGCCACTTAATGACGCATCTATGCACTTCTGAATCGTCGCATATGGTCTCGCTGCCGTGCCGTGACCGGTGACGTCGCTCCCCGAAGGCGACACGTAAATGTCGCCGTATAAAAAGTACAAGCACGACTTTGATGGATTTCCCGGGTCGGCGTTGCCAGGAACGCCAAAAAACGGATCCGCCGCGGATGAGCTTAACCACCCAGTGCCCTTATCCAAGTTGTGCCCATCGAGCATGTTGGTGTAGTAATTGAGCGGCGGATTGTTGGACACCGCGCAGTCGCTCGGCGTGCCGACGTCACGGCTCCACATCCAGTACCCTTTTGCCGTCGCGGTGTTGTCTCGATAGCCCACGTGCGTGGGTGTCGCCGCCACGTTGCCCGTGACTGGCACGCCAAACTTATTGTAATTGTTGCTCACTTGTACTAAATCTTGATGCGCTGGTTTAATCGAGCCGTCAGACGCCGCGTCGCTCGAAGGCATGTCTTGGCCGCGATAGGACGGATTGAGCTCCGCCGCGGCGAGGCGCCGTCCTGTAATCGTTCCTGTGACTTCACCCACGGCGACGACGTCGTATGACGCGGTGGAAATATCATACGCGCCTGTGGCCCATGAACCGTGATCTAATTCTGGATCGAGCTCATTAATGCCTTTACCTTGCATCGTGTACGCGCCGATGGCGGCGGGATCCGTGGCGGCGACGTTGAGCTCAGACGCGCGGACTTGAATGACGGGCTTTTGCGGCGTAAACGTAACCACAGGCGCGCTCACGTACGAACCCGCGGTCACGATGCGCACTTCGATAACCTTTTTCACAAAACACCCGTATTCGGCGAAACAATTATCCGCGGGCCCGAGAACGGCGACGGCGCTCCCGTGCGCACCACCCGTTGTGAGGCACGTCCCGGAACACGACAGCGTCACTTCGGGCGGCACTCGATACTCATTGCCTCCGCTTATGACAGCAATACTCACCAATACACCGTTACTTACGGTCGCGGTCGCTGTCGCGCCGGAGCCCTGATTGTACGAGTATCCTCCACTCGTCAACGAGACGGCGGAAATCTTTCCATTCGTCACCGTCGCCGTCGCTGCGGCACCTCCTCCTCCGCCACCCGTAAACGTTAACACTGGCGCTGATGCATAGCCAGCGCCAGCGTTCACGATAGACACCGCCGTAATGGCATCCCCTGACATAGTCACGTCTAACACCGCACCACTGCCGATGATATCCGAAGAATCAATCAACGTCGTGTCGGATGGATATTGCCGAAGCTGCGCCGCCGGTCCAAACGCCGGCGTAATGCAACGAATTTCTGTCGATGAAATCCACCGCACGCGCCCACCGGGTTCGCCGACGACATGTGACACATCGTCGCTCTCCCATAAATTCTTACCACTTTCTGGAATACCACCAAATTTACACTTGAGATATTTACTAGGCAGAAAGTTGGTGCCTTTGACGACGACTTCGGTGTTGCCGTCAAACGGACCTCTCGCGCCCCAGACGGAATTTTGAGACGTGCTTATGCTCGATACCGTCGGAATCGGATCGCTATACGTGAACGTGGCGTACGTTGTATCATACGTCGCGCCATCGTTCGATATTTGGTACTTGCACGCGACGCTCGGTATCGGGTCTCCGTCGGGCACCGGCATGGGCGGCGTCTCGCACCGCACGGCGACGTAACTGAGCCAAATCGCAGGCGTATCCTTGACGTATGACGCCGCCCCTGTGCCGTCAACATCGATCGAGCACGTCATGCGGCACCTTAAATGCTTTCCAGGGTAGAACGTACCGCGAATCCGGGGGCTATTCATGGGCGCGGACGGGTCGGGGAAATTTGGATTGGGCGTCCCCGAGCCATCCGTCGGCCCTCTGTACACCTCACTCGAGCCCAGCGTGCTCGCGCCTAAATTCAATCCAGTGGCCGAAATCACAACCGCGGTACCGCCAATGTACGGCCCAGTGGTATTTGACGCCGTCCAAGTTTCGTGGTACGCGTTGGTATTAATTCCTTGTCGAACGCCGTCGTAAAATCCAGCCAACGAGTCGTCGTAGACGTACGCCAGAAACGTCCCCGACCCCTTTGTAAACACATTCGGCGTCCCACTGAACGATTCACCATCGTTTGAGACGATGACTTGCGTCCACCCCGCTTCATTCCTCGCAGGGGTCTCCACAGTGATCATCGAAGACGAATGAAACGTCGCACGCGCGTCCGTAACCTCTGTCCCGCGCACAAAGCGCGCCGTCAACGACGGCGAGTTCGCGAACCCACCGCCGTAAATCGCGAGCGTGGTGCCCCCGGCGATGTGCCCTTGCGGCGGTTCAAGCCATGAAATCTAAGTCACGCGCATCAGCGATGTCATCGTCAGTCATACGCATCGTCATTGGCGTCGTGGAGCTCGTTCCGCGCGTGTCGCGCGCGCGACGCGGTCGTCAACGTCGTCGTCATCAGCACCCACCTGCGGCGGCGCCATCGTCACCGATCCGTACCCAGCGCATCCACGCGCGAAAACGCACGCGAGCGCACACGCGAGGACGATCGACGCCCACGCCCGATGCGTGCGCGGCGCCGTACGCGCCATCGCGAGACCGCGGCCCAACCGTCAGCGAAAAAACGACCAACTCTACGCGCGCGCGCGCGTCGTCCTCGTCGTCCTCGTCGTCGTCGTCGCGCCTTTCGCGCCTTCCTGTGCGATGGCGCGACGCGCGTCCCGCGCTCGTCCCGCGTCGCCCTCGCGCGATGGTCGCGACGGCGTCGTCGTGTGCGGCTCGTCGCGCGACCGCGAGCGCAGACCAACGGCTCAGCGCAAACATGGAGCTCAACGACGCGTACGCGCACGCCGACGTCGCGTCGCGCCCGCCGCGCGCGCGCAATCGCGCGAAACACGCGCGCGGGATGTTCCCGCGCCGCGCGTTCGCGTCGTCGATCGCGCCGCGCGACGTCAACGCGCCGGATGGCGTTGATTCTGTGATAACGCTAAAAAAAACGCTCGAAAAACAACCACGTCTCACGCGCGTCTCGGCGTCGCTCTCGCCCGCGAACGCGAGTGTGACGCGCGCGCGCGCGCATAAAAGATACACCGAGCCGTGTCGCGCGCGTGCGACGGCGCGCGATGGCGGTGACGGTGCGCACGGCTGACGCACAACGCGAGGCTGAGGTGGAGGAGGTGGTGCGCGCCAAGGCGGTCTCGGCGCAGGCGCGTGCAGTGCGCGCGCGCGCGAACGCGCGGCGTCGGCGGGTGACGAGCGGCGGCGACGCGA
>Ga0181560_10001285_pt1 | contig 23379 bp, 24 predicted proteins | sample 011ome_20_FD_133751 | JGI IMG/M metagenome (GOLD analysis project Ga0181560, IMG submission 133751) | Coastal salt marsh microbial communities from the Groves Creek Marsh, Skidaway Island, Georgia - 011509CT metaG (megahit assembly) | ecosystem: Environmental > Aquatic > Marine > Intertidal...
AAGGGATTTGATTCTTGTACCACGTTTTTAGAAGAAGTAAGCACGAACGCGAACGCATGCGCATCGTCGTCGTCGCGTCGTCTCTCCTTTTCCGAGAAAAAAGTCTGATGTTAACTCAGATCAGCTTCACACTCAGAAGCGCGCGCGGGCCCCCACCCCTCTCCCTCCGGAGATGCTGACGACGCCCCTGGACGACGACGCGATCGAGGGGTACTACGTCCCGTTCCACGGGCATCGCGCGAAAGACCTCGCGCTCGCGCTGAACGCGCTTCGACGGCGACACGACAGGGTCGTCTTCCTCGCCGGGGATTCGTCGCTGGACAACAAGTACTGGCACGACTCGTGGGCGGACGCGATCAACGGGTACGAGCGCGTGCTCCGGCCGCAGCGGATGAAGAGAGACGTGTGTTACTGGATGAACGCGGAGGCGGCCGCGGACGACGCGCGCGGGGCGGGACGGAGGAACGCGTCGTCGTCGAACACGTCGTCGTCGTCGCCGTCGTCCATCGGCTGCGTCAACGCCGCGGTCGAGGCGACCGCGCTGAACGACCGCGCGTTCGGCCGCTTGCTCCCGCAAGACGCGTTCGTCCGCGACAACATCACGGAGAACGACGTCCTGATCGTCTCCGTCGGCGGCAACGACGTCGCCCTGCAGCCTCTCTTGTGCACGTGCCTCAATCTCTCCGCGCTCGTCTGTTGCGTCCCCGCCGCGTGCGTGGAAAAGTGCGCGCGCGCGTCGCCGCCGAACCTCTACCGGTGCCGCGGACGCGACGTAGACTGCGGGTGCGTCGGGTGCGGGTGCCAAGGGTGCGTCGCCGGTCTCGCGGGGTGGCCCCCCGGGTTCGGGTACGTCGCGGACTTATTCAAAAACCGAGTGGAGAATTACGTCCGCAAGCTGTGCGCCGCGACGAGACCGAAGGTGCGTTCTATACACTGGTCCCCATACGACCGCGTTGGTGTGGTGAACGCCGATCCTTAAGGACTTTTGCCGTCGTCTCTCTCCGCCCACACCCCGCTTTCAATCCCCGCCCTCGATGCCTTTCAACTCCGCTTCTGACGCCTTTGAACTCCACCCCGATGTTCGCTCGTATGGACCCTCGACCGAAGAAGGTCGTCGTGTGCACGATTTACTACCCGGACGAGGCGCGGCCGGCGGGCGGGAGCTGGGCGGACGCCGCGCTGTGCGCGATGTGTTACGACCGAAACCCGGGGAAGTTGCAGACGGTCATTCGTAAGACGCACGAGGTGGCGACGTCGAGGATATCTGGCGCGTCCCATCCGCGTCTCTCGCGCCGGTTCCCTCCCACCGACCGCGTCGGCGCGGCGCGCGCCGTTCCTCGCTCGAGGACTTCGCCCGGCGCGTCTCTCCGCCCATCGCGCCTCGGTTTCGATCCCGAAACACCGCGACGCCTGCCTTTCAAACTTCAACTGACGCGCCCCTGAACTCCACCCCGACGTCGCTTTGAACGATGGACCCTCGACCCTCAGTGCCGGGGGTCGAGGTGGTCCCGGTGGCGCTTTTCGACGTTTTGGATTCGAAACGGAGCGAGGACTACGTGCAGCGCGTGGAGCCGAGCGCGCGCGGCGGCGAGAAGATGGCCGCCGCGCTGTACCTCCACTGCAAGGATTAGTAGTCAGCCGAGTAGGACCCTATCTTTTATAGCTACTGTAGGAGAAGATGATCTACAAATAGGAACGATCCGGCGCGAAGGCGCGCGCGCCGTCTGAATAATCAGTCGCGGTTACGTACTCGTATAATATTAAAAACCTCCCATCCTCTCTCTCCTCTCCTCTCCTCTCTCTCTCTCTCCCTCTCTCTCGTGGATGCCGCCTTCCTTCGGCTTCACTTCGCGGCGGCGGCTTTCTCTTTCTCTTCCTTCTTCGCCTTGCTCGCCGCCATCCTCCGCGCCCACGCCTTCTTCGCGACGCTCCCGACGCGCTCCGAAGCCGTCGGCGATCGAATCAGATTCCCCTCCGCGTCCACCTCCGCGGGCAACGCCGCCGCGGTGTTCGTGAACACGTTCAACACCGTGAACGCCAGGATCGGCGACAGGTCGATCGTGCCTCCGACGGGCGGGATGATCCCGCGGAACAAATTCAGGTACGGGTCGCACAGCGTCGCGAGCGGGTACACGATCTGTCTCGGCGGGCTCGGGAACCACGTGAGGATGAGGCGGCCGATGAGCAGCGTGTTGTAGATGTTGAGCGTGCTGTGAGATAGAGAGGTTTAAGGACGGTTCGGATCGTGAGGGTTAGGGACGGATGGATGGAGAGTTGAAAGGCGTCAGAAGCGGAGTTGAAAGGCGTCGAGGTCGGGGATTGAAACCAGCGAGGGGTGGGTGGAGAGATGCGCCGGGAAAGTCCTTAAGGAACGGCGTCCACCACGCCAACGCGGTCGTATGGGAACCAGTGTGAGACAGAACGCGCAGGGACCGGCGTGGTGCACAGAATTCTTCATCTGATCGGAAAGGACGCGCCTGAAGAGCCCGCTCGTGATGACCTGCTCGACCGCGGAGTCGCCCGGGATCATCGCCGCGAAACACGCGCCGTGACGCAGCGGGTTGTACGCGCGCGAGAGCGAGATGGGCGAGATGGACGCGACCGCGGCGTCGGACGCCGGCGTCGTCGCCGCGACGCGCGACGACGGGACGGCGGAAGCCGACGCCGCGCGCGCGATCGCGCGTCGCGCGGCGACGCGGAGCTCCGTCGCGCGCGTCGCGAGGCTGCCGAGGGGGGCGACGTCGCGGACGACGCGGCGGACGACGCGGCCGACCTGGGAACGGGAGGGAGGGAGGGAGGGAGGGAGGGAGGGAGGCGCGCGTCAGCGTCCGAGGGACCGATAACGATGCGATCGCGGAAGCGCGGCGGGCTGCGCGGCGCGGCGCGCGCCGACGCGGGGGCGCGACGGGCGAGACGCGTCGTCGGTCGCCGCGCGAATACGCACCGCGCTCGTCGCCGCGGCGTCGTTCGCGGCGTCGTTGTGATGAAGCTGCACCATGACGACACGTGTGGGATGCTCGCGCGTCGTTGTGGCGCCGCGCGCGGCGCGCGAGCGTCGAGAGGGCACTCGAGGTCGCTGCGGCCGAGTGCGACCGGCGACCACGTGTCATCGCGCGAACGACCGCGCGGAGTACGAGTAGTTTTTCTACCTCGCGTCTGACTGACGTCGCGTACGAAACATCGCTCCGTACGTCTGAGCCGTCGAGTAGAACGACCGGCTCTGAGTGCGAGCGACAGCGCAGCGACAGAGGATAACAGAGAGTTAGTTTCACAGCCTCCGCGCTCGACGCGCGCAACACTCCACACGCGCGCGACACGCACGCCGTCGGAACGTATTCTCGCAATGTCCGCCACGTCCGCCATGGCGACCGTCGCCCCCAACGTCCAGGTGCGCGTCCGCGACGTCGCCCGTCTGAGCGCGCGCGTTCGCCGGAGGCGCGGAATCCGCGCGCGCCGCGCTTTCCGCTTTTTGCGCCACCGCTTCGTCGATTTATCCCGACACGTCGCTCCGCCGTCCGTCGCTCGCCGCCGCTGACGCCTCGCGCCCGCCCCTTCCGCGATGACGACGACGCAGGCTCGCTTCGGCGTTAAGCGCTCGAACGCGAAGTCCGTCCGCCGCGCGGTCGCGCTCCGCGCCACCGTCGCCGAGGTCGAGGTCTCCGAGGAAAAGCCCAAGCCGAAGGGAAAGAAGCCTTTCGTGAAGAAGAACGTCACGGTGACCGACGAGCAAGTCGTCGTCGGCGCGGAGTTCAAGGGAGTCGTGGTGCGTCCCCGAGCTCGAATTCGCTCTCCTTCGCATCTCGTGCGCGCGTCACGCGAGGAGGAGCGACGGCGCGTTGCTCGGCGGTGTCGCGACGCGCGATGCGCCGCGCCAACGCGTCGTCGCCCCGAACGCCGGCATTACGTCCTGAGCCACAGAACGCGACGGCGGACGGCCCAGAAGCGGCGGTTCGAGGGCTTAGGGTTAAGGCTGTCGACGCCTCGACGCCGCGCGCGTTCCGCGATGCTCTCTCTCTCTCGCGAGTCGTCGTCGTCGTCGTCGTCGTCGTTCGAGACGCGCGCGCCTCCGCGCGTCGACGCCGTCGCGCGTCGACGCCGTCGCGAGTCGCGAGTGACGCGCCCCCCCCTCTTCGACCAACCCCCGCCCCCCGCTGACCACCCTCCGCGCCCCGATCTATCTTTCTCTCGATTAACAGAAACGCGTGCAAGAGTACGGCTGCTTCGTCGACTTCGGCGCCAAGTCCGACGGCCTCGTGCACATCTCCGAACTCAAGGACGGCTTCGTCGAGAACGTCGCGGACGTCGTCTCCGAGAACCAAGAGGTCCAGGTGTTCATCAAGTCGATCGACGCGGAGAAGGGCCGCATCTCGCTCACGATGAAACCCCCGCCGTCCGCCGCGGAACTCGAAACCATCCTCGCCAAGGAGGCGGAGAGAGAGGCGAAGTTCCAGGAGCGCAAGGCGAAGAAGGCGGCCAGCGAGGAGAGCATGAAAGCCGTCCGCGCGATCAAGAAGGGCACGACGGTGGAGGGCGTCGTGAAGTCCATCCAAGCGTTCGGCGCCTTCGTGGAGATCGCAGAAGGCGTCGAGGGGCTCGTGCACGTCACGGAGGTGCGATTTCCTTACACTGGTTCCCATACGACCGCGTCGGCGTGGTGAACGCCGATCCTTAAGGACTTTGCCCGGCGCATCTCTCCGCCCAGGGTCCCTCGCTTTCAATCACCGCCCTCGACGCCTTTGAACGTCAACTGACGCCTTTCAACTCCACCCCGCCATCGCTTTGTATGGAACGACCCTCACAGATGTCCGAGGACTACAACGTCAAGCCGGAGGACTTCGTGACCGTCGGCGAGACGGTCAAGGTGCGCGTCCTCGGCGTGGACGGGCAGAAGGTGAAGCTCTCGATGAAGGAGAAGATGGACCTCAAGGAGATGCTCGAGGGGATCCAGACGGAGTCGAGTGCGGGGAGCATGGAGTACGCGTTCAAGTCGATCGGCCTCACGCCGGCGCAGTTTCCGGGCGCGGATAAGCTGACGAAGGAGGCGGCGAAGAAGAAGGACAACACCGAGGCTGCCGCCGCGCCCGCCGCCGCGCCGGAGCCGGTGAAGGAGGCCGAGGTCGAGGCGCCCCCCGCGCCGGAGCCGGAGCCCGTGGCGGAGGCGAAAGCCGCCGAGCCCGTCGTCGAGGTGAGCAGCGACGATTCGTCAACCGCCGCCGCGTGAAGAAGCGAAGGATCGACGCGATCGATTTCGATTCTCTTCGCGCGCGGGGGGATTCGAACCGTGACCCGACTCCCCAGCGCGCCGGCCGCGGCTACTAGCCCCAGTAGTCGCGATGGCGTGTACTAACACTACGCACCGCCGCTTTTCATTCATATTTATCATCGCACGAACGAAGACGCGACGACTGACCTCGACTCGTCCCCTCCCCCGCCCCGCGACGATCGTCTCGTTTTTTCTCTCCGCCGACGCAGGAGAAGAAGGCGGCGCCCGAGCCTGCCCCGAAGAAGGAGGAGCCCAAGGCTGCCGCGCCCGCCGCCGCGGGCGCGGTCTCCGCGAAGGAGGTCAAAGCCCTCCGCGACAAATCCGGCGCGGGCATGATGGACTGCAAGAAGGCGCTCCAGGAGTGCGGCGGCGACATCGAGGAAGCCGCGACGTGGCTCCGCAAGAAGGTGCGTTCTATACACTGGTCCCCATACGACCGCGTCGGCGTGGTGAACGCCGATCCTTAAGGACTTTTGCCGGCGCATCTCTCCGCCCACCCCTCGCTTTCAATACCCGCCATCGATGCCTTTCAACGCCAGCTGACGCCTTTCAACTCCACCCCGACAATCGCTCGTATGGAACGACCCTAAGGGCATCGCCTCCGCGGACAAGAAGGCGTCGCGCATCGCCGCGGAGGGCGCGGTCGGCGCGTACATCCACAGCGGCGCGCGCCTCGGCGTGATCGTCGAGGTCAACTGCGAGACGGATTTCGTCGCGCGCGGAGACAGGTTCAAGGAGCTCGTCGCGGACATGGCGATGCAGACCGCCGCGTGCGTGGAGATCGAGTACGTCTCCCCCGACGACGCGGACCCGGCGGCGATCGAGAAGGAACGCGAGGTGCAGATGAAGATGGAGGATATGCTCTCCAAGCCGGAGAACATCCGCGAGAAGATCGTCCAAGGCCGACTGGATAAGATGGTGAACGAGAAGGCGCTGCTGAAACAGCCGTTCATCAAGGACACCGGCGTGACGGTTGAGGAGTACATCAAGGCAGCGACGGCGGAGATTGGCGAGAAGATTTCCATCCGTCGTTTCGTGAAGTACAACCTCGGCGAGGGCATGGAGAAGCGCAACGAGGACTTCGCCGCGGAGGTTGAGGCGCAGACCAAGGCGCTCGCGGACAAGAAGCCCAAGGAGGAGCCGAAGAAGGAGGAGCCGAAGAAGGAGGAAGCCGCCGCCCCCGCGAAGACCACCGCGAACATCTCGGCCAAGCAGGTCAAGGAGCTCCGCGACAAATCCGGCGCGGGCATGATGGACTGCAAGAAGGCGCTCGGGGAGTGCGACGGCGACGTCGAAGAGGCGATCGTGTGGCTCCGCAAGAAGGGCATCGCGGGCGCGGACAAGAAGGCGTCGCGCATCGCCGCGGAGGGCGCGGTCGTGCAGTACATTCACGCCGGCGCGCGCCTCGGCGTCCTCGTCGAGGTCAACTGCGAGACGGATTTCGTCGCGCGCGGCGACAAGTTTAAGGAGCTCGCCAACGACATCGCGATGCAGGTGGCGGCTTGCACGGAGATCGAGTACGTCTCCCCGTCCGACGCGGACCAGGCGATGATCGAGAAGGAGCGCGAGGTGCAGATGAAGATGGAGGACCTGCAGTCCAAGCCGGAGAACATCCGCGAGAAGATCGTCCAGGGCCGACTGGATAAGATGGTGAACGAGAAGGCGCTGCTGACGCAGCCGTTCATCAAGGACACGAGCAAGACCGTGGACGAGCTCATCAAGGAGGCGACCGCGGAGATTGGCGAGAAGATTTCCATCCGGAGGTTTACGAAGTACAACCTCGGCGAGGGTTTGGAGAAGCGGGTCGAGGACTTCGCCGCGGAGGTTGCCGCGCAGACGGGCGGCAAGGCGTGATCGAACGATTCGAACGAGTCGATTCGACTCGCCCTCGCCGTCGCGCCAGCCGGGACGCGCCTATTACGCGACGACGTCTCGGCGGGCGGTAGTCTGTAGAACACACAACACCAACAAGATTCTTTCTATGATTTTTGAAGCGCGCGCTGCGAGCACGCGGCGAGAAGAGGGGAGGAGGAGGAGGACCTCTTCTTCGGGGGCGCGCGAGACGGAGACGCCCCCGCTCGTCGCGGCTCTTTTTCATATTTTTCAATTGCACATATGATTTGAGAAATTCAACACGACGCGACGACGTCATCCTCTCGTAGCAGCTAGCCCTACCCTACTCGTTGCTCGTGATACCAAACGAACTAATAAAGCCATCCCCGTATCCGTTAATTAATACTCACGTCAGTTCCACGCCAGCTTCGAGCGCTGCGACCAGTACGCCTCCGGGTCCGCGCGTCCAACGGCGAGCACCTCCGCTATTCTCTCCTCCGCCCTCGCCCCCCCGTCGCGAAACCTCCGCAGCAGCGTGATCGCCCCCGCGTTGCTCCGCACCTGCTCCGTCGTGCTCGCGCCGGATAACACCATCGCATCGAACCCTTGGTGCATCGCGATCGCGATCGCCGCGGCGTCGGGCTTGTACACGAACGAGTCAAACTCCCCGGGGCCCTCGTTGCCGAATTCCCGTGCGAGCACTTGCAACGCCGCGAGCGTCTTCTGCGCGGCGAGCGCGTCGTTCCGCGTCGTCAGCCGCCCGTTCGCGAGCGCCTCCTTCACGATCACGTGCATCCCCGCACGTCTGGCGTCCGTCAACGCGTCGCCCGCGCTCTGTTCCATGACGTTCCACGTCGCTTGGACGACGTCGAATAAGAGCTCAGAGTCGTTCCATACAAGCGAATGTCGGGGTGGAGTTGAAAGGCGTCAGATGGAGTTGAAAGGCTTCGAGGACGGGGATCGAAGGCGAGGGGTGGGCGGAGAGACACGCCGGCGAAAGTCCTTAAGGATCGGCGTCCACATCGCCGACGCGGTCGTATGGGAACCAGTGTATAGAACGTACCTCAGAGTCTTCTCCGTCGCCGCCGCCGTTCATCTTCACGGTCATCGCCTCGCGAATGACGTCGCCCTGCTCCGCGCCGGTGACCGTGAGCCCGATCTTCATCCCCCCGTCTCTCTTCATCGCTCTGAGCTCGTTCAACACGTCGTCGTTCCTCAGCACGCCGCTGTCGCTCGTCGCGCTGTGGATCTGGTAGCATCGGAGATGCGGCGCGAGTAGATCTCGCGACGTCGCGAACTGCGCTCGGAGGTTCTCCGCGCTGTGCTCCTTCACCTCGTGCGGCTCCCCCGCCGAGAGTTCCACCCTCCAGTCCGCGGTGTACGTGTACCCCCACTTGCTTCCAATCACGACGTCCGCGGGCGACACCCCCCGCGAGGCGAGCCACCGGCCGAGAAACTCTTCCGCCTCGCCGTACGACGCCGCGGCGTCGAAGTATCGCACGCCGGAGGCGTACGCGGCGTCGAGGACCTCGAACGCGCGCGCGCGCATGTCGTCCACGCTCTTCGCCGACGTGATGTCCGCGCCGTGCCCGAGGTTGATGTACCCCGGGCGACCGAGCGCGGCGAGGCCGAGGCCGAGCGGCGGGGTGGAGACGCCGACGTCGAGGAATTTAGAGCACGGCCACGGACTCGACGGCGCGGACGGCGCCTTCGCGCTCGCCGCGGCCCTCGGGGCGACCGCGAGGGGACGCGAAGTTGCGGCGGCGGCGCGCGCCGAGACCTGGGGTGGTTTCGTCGACGGCGTCGCGCGTCCGCGGAGGGCCGCGGAGGGCGCGTGCATGGCGTGCGCGCTGCGAGAGCGAGGCGGCGGCGCGGCGAATGGAATGAAGCGTTGCGGCGCGACCGCGACCTTTCGTGGACCGCGACCACTCATCGGGCACTTTTGCCGCGCTGGCAGATGGACTTCTGTATCTGTTCGTTCACCCTACGTTTCGGGTTCAACATTTCACCGCGGTCCGATCAACTGACCGATGAACGTCCCGACGCTCGGAATACGCGATCGGCACTTCGCGAAGTTTCGCCACTCGCCGCGCCTCGGGCGCCAGATCGATCGATCGATGGGCACGATGTCTCCGCGGCACGCGCCGCGGGGACCGCGGGGACCGCGGTCGTCGCGGCCGCTGACAAAGCGCGCCGCGCTCCTGTGCTTCGCGATCGTCGCGTGCGTCGTGAACCTCCCGAGCGCGTTCCTCGGCGTCGCGACGACGGGGTGGGTCGTGAGCCTCGCGACCGGAGTCGGCGCGGGAGGCGGAGCGAGACGAGATTCGAAGCCGCGCGCCGACGCTTCGACGCGGACGACGACCGCGGCGGACGCGCGCGCGTGCGAGAGCGCGGCGCGGTCGTGCGCGATCGAACCCTCGTCGTCGCCGTCGCCGCGCGCGATCGCGCTGGCGCTCCCGGACCCGGACCCGGAGACGCGCAAGCCGCGCAAGTACTCGGCGAACCACTGGTTCCACGTCTGCGAGTTTCATCTCAGGCGCGTTCTCCTCGCACTGGTCCCCATACGACCGCGTCGGCGTGGTGAACGCCAATCCTTAAGGACTTTTCCCGGCGTTTCTCTCCGCCCAGGGTCCCTCGCTTCCAATACCCGCCCTCGACGCCTTTCAACTCCGCCCCTGACGCCTTTCGACTCCACCCCGACGTCGTCGCTTTGAACGGGAACCCGCCGTCGTCAGAAACCACGCGAGACTGCGCGTCGCGACCGCGCGCGAGGACGGCGGCGGCGGCAACGCGACCTCGCCCGCGCCCGCGCCCGACATTATCATCCAGGTCGCGTCGCCCGCGTGGACGACGCAGCTCACGCCGATGACGCGGCTGCTGTTGGCGCTGGCGTACACGGACGGCCGGTCGCGGCGCGTCGCGTTCGCGCCGACCGGGACGATTGGATCGGCGGCGGCGGCGGCGTCGACTTCGAAGAGATCAACATCCTCCGTGGGATTGACGTGCGGGTGGGATCGCGCGAGCTGGCACTTCGACGCGACGCAGCCGCTCGAGGAGCGGTTCGTCGTCGACGCCGGCCCCGCGAGTCGCGGAGAAGACGGAGGAGGCGGCGGCGGCGGCGAGACGACGGCGTGCGAGGCGACGGCGGGCGTCGCCGTCGCCGTCGGCGGCGGCGGCGCGTTCGGCGCGGCCAAGTCCGAGCGCGGGGACTGGGCGCCGACCGCCGCGGACGTGAGAAGCCTCCGCGGGACGCTCGAACGCCTGTGCGGGCTCGACGGGGGGAAGAACGACGACGACGAAGACGACGCGAGGCGGATCTCGGCGGGGGTGGACGCGTCGGACTCGCGCGTGTACCCGACCGCGGCGCTCGCGGCGGCGCCGTGCAATTCCGATCCCACGACGAACTCGAACTCGAACTCTCGTCGCCACGCGGTGATCTACCAGCGGAACGTCGGCAGGGCGCTGAGGGATCCGGGAGACGTCGCGTCGCGCGTCGGCGCCGCGCTCGGCGACGATTGGATCGTCACCGTCGTCACGCACGACGACTTTCTGCCGCCGTGTTTGCTCGCGCGGTGCCTCGGTCGCGCGGAGCTCTTGCTCACGCCGCACGGGTTTCAGAGCATGCTGTACTTATTTCTCCCTCCGAGAGCGCTCCTGTACGAGGTGTTCCCGCATCGGTATTACAAGCACGGGTACAAGCGCGCCGCGTTGGAATGGGGGCTGTCGTACGGGTTTACGATGTCGCCGCCGTCGTCGACGACGGCGAGGGTCATCGGCCGAACGTTCACGACGAACGCGTGCATGCAGATGTATTACTGCCGGTATAACGCGCGCAAAGGGGACGTGAGCGTGAGCGACGAGGACGCGAGCGCGATCGCGCGCGCGGTCGCCGCGGAGCGCGGGCTGAGAGGGCGGCTCTCGACGCCGTGGAAGGTCACCAAGTCAGACGAGAGGTCTACTAGACCGGATCCAGCGGCGGACGGCGGCGGGTCGCACGGAGCGGTGAAGGTCACGCGCGCGGACGGCGGCGAGCTCGAGGCGTTCGGCGTAGGAGGCAAGCGCGGGGACGTCACGCGCGCGGCGTGCATAGCGAAGTGCGCGGCGAATCACTCGTGCCAGCGGTTCCGGCTGTCGGGCGGCAACTCGGATGCTAATTCGGTTTCGGATTCGGACGCGTCTGAGAATCTCGAGCGCGGGCGGTGCATGCTGAGGATAGACGAGTCGCAGGGGGAGAAGGACGGCGACGTCATCGGCGCGGGGATCTACAACAACAAGTGTTGGGTTCCCGGCTGTTAAATCGGATCCAGAGAGCCAGTCTACGAATATCATCATAAGCAGCTTAGATCTAATGAACGAAGATATCTCGTCAACCCGTCGGCTACGCGCGTCGCGCCCCGCTCGACTCGCCCTCCGCGCTCGCCCCCGCGCGATCGCGCGCGAGCACGACCATCTCCGCGACGTACCGCTTCACCTCCTCCACGGACCTCCGCCCCTCGAACGCCTCCGCGATGCGATCCCACCGCCGTTCCGTCCCTTTCGGATGCGTCGTCATCGCGCGCTTCAACGTCGCGCGTTCGACCTTGCTCCATCGCGCTCGGTCGCGCGCGTCCGCGGCGCGCAGCGTCGCCGCGCACGAGCGCGCGTGCGCCGCGAGCTCGCGGACGAGCGTCGCGAACTGATTCGACGACCGCTCCCACGCGCGAAGCGAACGCGTCAGTCGTCGCATGTCGTCGACGCCGTCGCCGGTGCCGTCGTCCCAGCCGGTACAGCCGAGGGCGAATGGACTCGGTACGAAATCCCTGCCCAACCGCGCGGCCTCCTTCCCCCACGCCGCGAGCCGCGTCCGCAACGCTTCGTCGCCGACGACGAGCGAGTCCCACGGCGGCGGCGACGACGCGAGCGCGAGAAACGTGCGCGTCAACGTCGCCGCCATCCCGTCCGTGTTGGCCGCGTCGCTGAGATCGTGTCTGACACTTGTGTCCGACACCCCATGTCCGACACTACCCGAGCCCCACAACTCGCGCGTCCGCGCCAGCAGCTTCATTGTCTGGTGCGCCGCGAGGGACCCCTGCCTCGCGAGCGTCCGCAAACGCTCGGGGACCGCGTCGTCGTCGTCGTCGTCGACGCCGCCGCCCGTCGCCGCGTTCAGGTCGCGCGCCGCCGCCGCCACCCTCGATGCCATCGCCGCCGCCGCCTCGTTCATCTCCCTCCGCCGGTGCTCCCTCCGCTGCGTTCCCGTCGTCGTCGCGACCTCGCGCGCGCGCGCTTCGGATTCGACCCGCTCGCGTCGGCGCCGCGCGGCGCCCTTCCGCGCGCCCGTCGTCGCGGCGCGATCCCGCGCGAATCGCCGCGCCGCGCGATCGCACGCTCTCGCGACGGCCCGGACGGCGGCGACGACGAGCGCGCACGCCGCGAGCGCGGCCCATCCGCGCGTAGTCAGCAGCGGGTCGCGGGCCTCGTCGAACCGCGAGCGCGCCCACGCGCCCCCGCGGGTCGAGGACGGGTCGAAGGTGTCGTCGCGCGTCGGATTCGCGTCCGCCTTCCCCGGCGCCCATCGCCCCGCGCCGCGCTCGTAGTCGAACCGGCTCGCGTCGTCGCGTAGGGTCTCGTACGCGAACGCGAGGTCGACGAATCGTCTCTGGTTCGCCAAACGCGTCGCGTCGTCGCAGTTCGCGCACTTGTCCGGGTGCACGAGGAGCGCGGCGGCGCGGTAGGCTTTGCGCACGCGTCGCGCGCTCGCGTCGAGCGATCGCTCGAGATGTAGGAGCGCGTAGCACGACGGCGCGCCCGGAGGGGCGCCGGGGCGGCACGGCGGCAGCGGCGGCGCGGACGACGCGCCGCGCGGGAGGAGAATCGCGAGGAGAATCGCGAGGAAGAGGACTTGAGGGAGGAGGCGCATCGCGCCGCCTCCGCCGCGCCGCCGCGCGAGGTGCGTCTGTTGCGTTCGACCGCGTCGTCATCGAAACGTCCGAGAACGCGAACGCGAGTGCAACAACGCGCCGCGCGCGGGCGATGGCGTCGACGCACCGCGTCGTCCTCGGCGGCGCGAACCCCAAGCGCGGCGGCGCGGACGCGCGCGACGCCGCCGCCGCCGCCGCCGCGGCGGCGGCGGCGATCGTCGCCGCCCCCGCGTTCTCCGCGCGAGAGCTGCGCGTCGTGGACGACCGAGGCGCGTGGTGCGCGGGGGAGCGACTGAGGGCGCACCTGCTGACGGACGCGTCGTCCTTCGTCGTCGTCGGCGTGATGGGGACGAAGTCGACGGGGAAGAGCGATCTCGCGGGGACGTTCGTAGGGTTCCCGTCGACCGTCGGCGTATGCGGCGGCGAGGAGAGCGCCGAGGGAGGGGCCCCGGGGGAGACGCGAGGCGTGCGCGTACGAGGCGTCGGAGGAAATAATCAAAACCAATCGCAATCGCGCTCGGCGGCGGCTTCGTCGTCGTCGTCGTCGTCGCCGCCGCCGCCGTCCGTCCTCGGGCAGCCGCCGTTCGAGCGCGACACAACGCGCGCGGTGTCGATTCGCGTCGCCGAGGACAGGGTCATATGCGTCGACACCCCGCCTCTGTTCGCGGGCGAGCGCGCCGGACGGCGGTCGACGTCCGTCGCGGGCGCGGGTGGGAAGACGCCCGCGCCGGCGGCGGAACGCGAGCGACGCATCGCGTCGCGCCTCGCGCGGTGGCTCCTGCGGACGTGTCACGTCGTCGTCGTGATGGGCGAGGACGACGACGCGCGCGCCGCGGAGGCGATGGTCGCGGCGGCGCGCGAGGAGGAGGAGGAGGAGGAGGAAGACGACGTCGGCGGCGCGCGAGAGCGGGCGCGGATCGTGTTCTGTCAGACGCGCGTCCCCGCGTCGCGCGCGATGCGCCTCGGGACGCCGACGGCGCCGACGACGCGCGCCGCGATCGAGGCGTTGTCGACGCGCGAGGAGGAGGACGCGGCGGCGGCGGCGGTGTTCGTGCTCCCCGAGGTGGACGACGGCGACGGAGTCAGCCGACGCCGCCACGACGAGGTCGCGAGAGAGCTTCGGCGGTTCGTCTTCGCGAGCGAGCGACGCGCGTTCGTCGGCGGCGTGAGAGGCGAGCGCGGGAAGGTGTCCGAGCGCGAGTGGCTGGGGATATCGCGGCGGGCGTGGGCGGAGTGCGCGGGAGGCGCGGAGTGATGAACAGAGCGACCGGCCGTCCGACGTATTATTTATACAGCTGTCGATGTCGATGTCGCCTCATACTTCGGATTTTTATAGAGCGCGACAACATCAACGCGACACCGTCGCCGCGCCCTCGGACACAACACCCCCGCGCGAGGGGCGAGATGGTCATGCGCGGCGCGGCGCTGATGCCGCGCGCCGGCGGTCGGAAGTCCAGCGCGTCCGGTGCGTCGTCGGTCGTCGGTTCCCGCCGCACGCCGCGTCGCGCGCGGCAGATCTGACTCGATCGTCGTCGTCCTGTCCTGTGCGATTGAATGATTCTCTTCCGACCCGCGCGTCCTCGCGCCTCACCCCCCCCGTCCCTCGTCCTCCTCCATCGCGTCGCGTCCGTTCCCGCAGGCTTCCCGATCAGCCTCCCGTGGCTCCTCGCCGCGCTCGCGTTCGCGTGGACCGTGTTCACGATCTCCGAGGCGCTCTCCAGCGTGGACGACGCCCTCGACGCGGGAGGATCCGGAGCCGGATCCGCGCGCGCGCCGTTTCGTCGTCGCGCGCCTCGAGTCGACGAGATCCGCGTCGTCGGCGGCGTCGCGCCGACGAACGCCGCGCCGAGCGCGACGACGACGACGACGCGCGAATCGCTCGCGTCCGCGGCGAAGCGCGGCGCGCTGACGGCGACCATCAAGGAGCGCGCGCGCGTCGCGATGGACGAGAAGCTAGACGCGTTGTACGCGAACGCGAACGCCGCGACGACGAAGACGACGTCGCGAGCAGGAGACGACGTCGCGAGCCCGACGACGGACGGCGACGGCCACGGCCACGGCCACGGCGACGGCGACGGCCACGGCGACGGCGACGACGGCGTGCCCCGCGTCGACGCGTCGGACGTCGTCGACGAGAGCGACTACGCGCCCCCGGAGACGGAGACGGAGACCGACGACGCGCGGGACGTCGCGGACGCGGACGAGGAGGACGAGGACGAGGAGCCCTCCAGGTGCGTTCTATACACTGGTCCCCATACGACCGCGTCGGCGTGGTGAACGCCGATCCTTAAGGACTTTGCCCGGCGTGTCTCTCCCCCCAGGGTCCCTCGCTTTCAATCCCCGACCGCGATGCCTTTCAACTCCGCTTCTGACGCCTTTGAACTCCACCCCTCCAGTCTCGGCGGCGACGACTACGTCGACCCGGACGAGCCGGTGGCGAAGGAAAGTCCGTCCGTCCCCGTCGCCGCCGCGGAGTCGGAGGAGCGGTTCCTGTCCAGCGCGCGCCCGCTCCCCAAGTCGGTGTACGCGCGCGCGGACCAGTTGGTTAACGTCCCGGGGTTCCCGCGATCGCCGCCGCTCGTGTTGTCCGCGACGCGTCCGAAGGCGTACCTCTTTAGAAATTTTCTCACCGAGGAGGAGTGCCGGCATCTGATCGCGCTCGCGAAAGCGCAGCTCGCGCCGTCGACGGTCGTCGCCGACGGCGGGAAGAAGTCCACGAAGAGCGAGATTCGAACCTCCGCGGGGATGTTCTTGACGAAAGGGCAGACGCCGACGGTGCGGATGGTGGAAGAACGCGTCGCCGCCGCCGTCGGACTGCCCGAGGAGAACGGCGAGGGCATGCAAATTTTGCGATACGAACACGGGCAAAAGTACGACCCGCACTACGACTACTTCCACGATAAGATCAACCCCTCGCCGAACCGCGGCGGGCAGCGGATGGCGACGATGCTGATCTACCTCAAAGACACCGAAGAGGGCGGGGAGACGATATTTCCGAACGCGAAGAAACCGGAAGGATTCCACGACGGCGAAAAAGACGGCGCGTTCAGCGACTGCGCGAAGCGCGGGCTGCCGGTGAAGTCCAAACGCGGCGACGCGGTGCTGTTCTGGTCGCTGACGTCCGACTACAAATTAGATGAAGGGAGCCTCCACGGCGCGTGCCCGGTGCTCAGAGGCGAGAAATGGACAGCGGTGAAGTGGATACGCGTCGCGAAGTTCGACGGGCGCTTCACGGGCGAGCTCCCGATGCCGTCGTTGACGCGAGGCGACCGCGCTGCCGTCGACGCGACGGCGAGGTGCGTGGACGAGTGGGACGAATGCGCGGAGTGGGCGCGGAAAGGGTGGTGCGAGCGGAACCCAGAGTTCATGACGGGCGTTAACGGCGCGAGGGATAGCAAGGGCCCGGCGTGCGCGGTGAGCTGCGGCGCGCCTTGTCCTCCGTTGCCGCCGGGGAGCGCGTAGACTACTAGGTAATTTCGTCGATCGAATCGTTGATTTCTACGCCTACGTGTACTAGCTACCTTCGTAGAGACTAAATAAGTACTCGCGTCGTCGTCGCAAACTAAAGTTACCTCCGCGCAGTAGTACCTGTACTGTACCACTCTACGATCCCCCCACCGCGGGTTTCTTCGCGTGCGCGTACTCGAACAGCCAAAGCTCGTCGGCGTCGAGCTCGCCGTCGACGACGTCGTGCTGCTTCGCGTCGCTCATCAGCGTCGCGATCGCCTCGAAGAAGCGACGATCCGCGGCTAAATTCTCCCGGAAGTGATACGCGAATAACGCCCTCGCGTCGGGCGTTTCACGGTTCGTGAGCTGAGTACAAAAAACATTCACCGGTCAGTTGAAAGGGGACGCGATCAAATGTTGAAACCGGGCGATGGGTGAAAAACTTTTGTGTAGAACGCACCTGACTCAGCGTCCTCGCGAGCTTCGCCTGCGTCTCCTCGTCGTTCTGGTACAGCGCGTCCGAGCACAGGACGACGTCGTACGTCCCGAGCGACGCGAGCGCGGCGTCGTCGCCCCACGCGCACGGCATCACGCGGAGCTTCGTCCCGGCATCAGACTGATGATCCCCGTACGACCACGTTTCTTCGCCGCCGTCGTCGATCCCCGCTGCGCTCGCGTTCGCGTTCGCGTTCGCGGCGACGTTGCGTCGAAGGAGCGGGAGCTCCGAGGGGAGGTCCGTCAGCGTGACGCGCTTCGCGCCCAGTCTCGACGCGACGATGCCTGGCGGACGGACGATGGATGATGTCATCTGACGTTAGTAGCGCGAGATGGATCTATTGCGCTCTCTCGGGGCGTTCTATACACTGGTCCCCATACGACCGCGTTGGCGTGGTGAACGCCGATCCTTAAGGACTTTGCCCGGCGCATCTCTCCCCCCACCCCTCGCTTTCAATCCCCGCCCTCGATGCCTTTCAACTCCAACTGACGCCTTTCAACTCCACCCTCAGCTCAACGCTCAGCTCATCATCACTGTCGGGACTCGTCATCGGGAGGAGACGACTGGAGCGTCGAGACGAAGACGCCCGCGCGCGCGCGTCTTTCTCCTACGTACCTAGTAACCCCGTCCCCGCGCCGATCTCCACGACGTCCCTCCCGCGAACGAACTCCGGATGCTCGCACAGCCACGTCGCGGTGGACGTCGCCGCGTCCCACACCCAGCGCGCGGTGGGGTCGCGCCGATGTTGGCTCGCGATGTTGACGGCGTCCGCGGCGTTCGCGTCGTCCGTGTTCTGGCGCACGCGGACGGGGTCGCCGCCGCCGCGCATGTTCGGATGCGCGAACGTCACGACGTCCTTCGTGCGGTCCATGATGACCGCGACGACGCGGGAGGGACGCGGACGCGACCGCGCCCGCCGTCCCCGATCAGATCGCGCTGGGATGAATGATTGTCGTGGTGATGAGTCACCATCTCACAACACGCGGAAGTCGTCAGTCGTCACCGCGACCGTCGCGTCTCACGGGTCGACGTCTCCGATGATCCTCGCCGCGCGCGGGGTCCACCACCCCGCGCCGGCGTCGCGTCGTCGCCGCGACCGCGTCCGCCGCGCCGTCGCCGCGACCGCGTCGCCGGACGACCGCGTCCGCGCGACGACGCCGACGACGCCGACGACGACCGCGACGACCGCGACGATCGCGTCGTCGCTCGTCGCCGCCGCCGCCGCCGCCGCCTCCTCCCCCGCCATGGCGGCGTCGTCGGCGACGTTCTTCGACGACGTCGTCGCCGCCGCGTCCTCCTCCGCGCCGCCGCCGCCGGATACGCCGCCGCCGCCCGCGCTGTTCGAGCTCGCGCTCGCGTCCCCCACCCCGCTCGGCGCGACGCTCGCGCTCCTCGGCGGATTCGCCATCGCCAAGGCGGTCGTCTATTGGCGCGTGCAGTTCATCACCGCGGCGATGATCGGCCGGCACGTGCCCCCGACCGCGCGCCGCGTCCTCGAGTACGGCGTCGGCGCGGGGAAGAACCTGTACTACTACCCGAAGACCGTCGGCATGGTCGTCGGCGTGGACCCGGACGCGAAGGAGGACCTGCTCATCCAAGTCAGGCGCGTTCTAGCTAGTATCGCACTGGTCCCCATACGACCGCGTCGGCGTGGTGAACGCCGTTCCTTGAGGACTTTCTCTCCCGGCGCGGCGCATCTCTCCGCCCAGGGTCCCACGCTTTCAATCCCGACACACCTCGACGCCTTTCAACTCCGCCCCTGACGCCTTTGAACCCCACCCCGACGTCGCTTTGAACGACGGAACGACCCTCAGCGTCGCGAGCGCGGTGCCATTCGTCGCGAAAGCGCAGCCGAACGAGGATCCCACCGGTCAACCCGACGCGTCGATCGACGCGGTCGTGACCACGGGCGCGCTCGGGAAGAGCGCGGACCCGGCGAAGATCATCGCGGAGGCGGGGAGGATACTCAAGCCGGGCGCGCCGCTCGTCTTCTGCGAGGACATGTCCTTCGGCAAGGGAAAAGTTTTAGACGCGCTGACGTCGTCGGATGCGGCGCGGGCGTTCGAACGGCCGGAGTACGACGACGGGTGGGCGACGCTGCCGCTGTCGCCCGTCGCGATCGGCGTCGCGGTGAGAAAGAGGGACGGGGACGCCGGGAACGGCGGCGGGGCGGCGAAGAGGGGGGACGATTTCGAGGCGTCGTTGGGCCTGGGGGGCGGCAAGAGAGGGAAGCGGAAGAAATAACGGAGGACGCGCGTCGCGTCGCGCGCGTCGTTCCTAATAAGCGTATTAGGGCTACAGTAGTATTCATCCCGTCGTCGTCGTCGCCGCCGCCGCCGCCGCCGCCGCCGCCTTGGCGTCCCACGCGCTCTGCTCCTCCGCCGAGAGGCACTTCCCCGCCGACCGTAGCTTGTCTACCAGTCCCGTCTTGGGCGCGTCCTTGACGATCTTCTTCTCCACGAACGGGTTGTTCCCTAAGGGCGAACGTCGGGGTGGAGTTGAAAGGCGTCGAGGGCGGGGATTGAAAGCGAGGGACCCTGGGCGGAGAGAGACGCCTGCAAAAGTCCTTAAGGATCGGCGTCCACCACGCCGACGCGGTCGTATGGGGACCAGCGTATAGAACGCACCTAAAGCGATCTTACACTTGGGACACGCGTTCGCCGGCTTCCCCGGCTGCACCTCCTTGACGATGCACGCGTGGCAGAACGTGTGCAGGCACTCGATCTGCGAGTTTGGGGCGGACGGGGAACGGGGAGTGAGTTCGCGACGCGGAGCGGGGGACCCTGGGCGGAGAGAGACGCCTGCAAAAGTCCTTAAGGATCGGCGTCCACCACGCCGACGCGGTCGTATGGGGACCAGTGTGAACGCGCGAAGAGGATGGATGATGACATTATTCGGAGAGATCCGTCCCATCCCCTCGGGGGGGGGGACGCACCACGGTGACCGGGAAGTTGAACATCTCGCCGCACATCGGGCACCCTAACGCGGACTTCAACTTCGCGATGTCCACGGGCGTCTCCACCGTGGCGGGGTTCTCCCCGGGGGGTGCGGCGGACATCTCGCGCGCGGGGGGGGATCGGGTCCGCCGCGCGAGGATTAGTGCTGAATCCGACTCCGCCGAACGAGAGTCGGCTTCGATCACACAGTTCCAGCTGGACGAGTCTGAGCCAAACTTTCTCGCGACGGCGGCGTCGCCGTCGCCGCGGAAGCCGCGAGCCGCGCGATGCGATGCGATGCGACGCGACGCGTGAAACGTGATATGTGATATGTGATATGTATGAAAACACAGTCGCGACGATCGTCGACGTCGTTCACTCGAGCGCGCGCGGCTGTCGTCGACGCGACGCTTCGTTCCCCCCCCAACCCCGTTCGATTCGTTCGCGTTGTCTGTCGAGCCGTCCCTCAGATCGACGCGACCCGTTCGTTATAACCCAACCCATGAAAGACCCTCCTCCTCCTCGACGCGATCACCAGGCTGGCGGGCTCACCGCGCCCGCGTCGACCGACGCTTCGGCTCGGGCGCTTCCGCGGCCGGTTTCGCCGCAGCCGCGCGACCGCGCTTCGGCGGCGCCGCCGCCGCCTTGGCCGCCGCCTTGGCATCCTTGCAAGCCTTGCAAAACCAATCCCCCTTCGGCACGCGCTTGAGCTTGGGTTTCAGGCACGCCATGTGATACGCCGCGTCGCAGCCGTCGCACAGGAGCGCGTCCGCGTCGTCCGCGACGCCGCACGCCTTGCACGGCGCGTCCTCCTCCTCCTCCTCTTCTTCGCACGGCGCGCAGACGTCCTCCGGGGACTTCGCCGGGGTAGGCGTCTTCGCCTTCATCGGCGTCTTCGCCTTCACCGGCGTCTTCGCCTTCACCGGCGTCTTCACCGGCGTCTTCGCCTTGACGTTGATCGTGAGCTTCACCGGCGTGGACGCCTTGAGCGGCGTCCGCGGCTTCGCGAGCGCCGCCTCCGCCGCCGCGAGCGCCGCCTCCGCCGCCTCCGCGCGGTCCGTCGCCGCCTTCGCGGCGGCCACCGCCGCCGCCGTCTCCGCGCTCGCCGTCTCCGCCGCGGCGCGCGTCGAGCGCGTCCACTCCTCGACGGCGCGCGCGTGCGTCGCCTCCATCGATTTGGCGCGCGCGCGCTCCTTGACGAGCGCGGCGCGCGTCGCGCGCAAAGCCTTGTGCAACGTCGCCACGCGAGCCGAGAGCCCGCCGACGTAGAGCCTACCGCCCGCGCTCGCGCCCTTGTGCTTGAAGATTTGCGTCGCGGGGGATGACGATCGTTCCGCCGCGTTCATCTCCGCCGACGTGGGCGTCGTCGCGACGCCGAGACCGGGCGTGGACGCCGCCTTCTTCTTCGCCGAGTCGGCGACGGCGGCGACGACGGCGGCGTCGACGGAGGACCGGCGCGAACGCGACGATTTGGACGACTTCGCGCCGACAGACGACTTGGACCTCGCGCTCGCGCCGCCCGCCGCTTCGGCCGCTTCGGACTTTGGCGTGCTCGCGGTCGTGTCGTGCGCCGCGACGGCGACGACTTCGACGTCTTCCTCGTCCTCCATCGCGTCCGCGACGTTCGCCTCCGCGAGGTTGTCCTCGAGCCATTGCTGCACCTTCTCCGGCGTCGCCGCGCCGGCGGCGGCGAGCGCTTTTTCAATGTCGACGACGACTTCGACATCCTTCACGCCCTCCGCCGCGAGCGCGGCGTCCATGGCGAACGCCTCGTCGAAATCGAAATCCTCCGCGTCCTCCTCCTCCTCCATGGTGTCGTCGTTGAGGCATCGCGCGGCGAGCGCGGCGGCGGCGTCCTCCGCAGCCTCTTGGTGCGCGCGTTCCTCCGCGACGCGAACAAAGTGCACCGCGCCGGTGATGTCCTCCTCGATCGTGCGCGCGATGGACGCCGCGGGCGATGTTAACGCGCTCTTGGTCCCGGCCCCGGGCGTTGTCGTCGCGTCCGCGAGAAGGCGCGCGACGGCGCTGACGCTTCGCCGAAGCGCGTGCCCGCCCGGGGTTTGCGCGATGTTGGCGAAAGCAGCGGATATCCCGTCGAGCGACGCCGAAATCGCAGCCTTCTTCTTCGCGCTCGCGCCCGCGCACGTCGCCGGGGTGTTCGCCGGCGCCGCGAGGGACGACGCGCGCGACGCCGGGGTGGCGGCGTCCGCGTCCGGGGTGATGCCGCGAGACGACCGCCGCGACCGCGCCGATTTCGCCGCGGACGACGCGGGCGACTTTGACTTGGCCGCGGATTTGATCGCGCTGAGGGGGGGCTTCTTCCCGCCGCGACCGACGGCGACCGCGGACGGCGACGCCTTGCACGCGGGGGAGTAGTGCGGGATCGGGCCGGTGTTCCCGACGTCGCCCAAGCGGAACACCGGGATGGCGCCGCTGCCGTCGCTGCCGGCGGTGATGTCGTTCAGCTCCCCGGTGTCGTCCATCGTCGCGTCGCCGCGTTCCTCCTCGTCGTCGATGACGCCCTCCTCCTCGACAATCGTAACGTTCGTCGGTTTGGCGTTTTCAGTTTCATCAACCTCGTAGTCGACCTCGTCCTCCATGTTCTCATCGTTCTCATCGTTCTCCTCCTCGTCGTCGTCTCCCTCGTTGTCGTCCGCCATCGACGGCGGCGCGGGGGTCCCTTTCCTCTTCGTGAACCCGCAACTTCGTGAACCCGCGTCCCCGGCGACGGGCGTTCCGACGAGCTCAGCCTGGCCGATGGCGAACGACACCGCGCTCCTTCGCTTGCCGCTCGTGACCGGCGAGGACACCGATCGGCGCTTCTTGCTCGCGTTCGAACTTTTCGCGTTCGGCGACGCTTCGGTAGTCGCGGCTTCGGTAGTCGCGGCGGTTGCGAAAAATAACTTTGGAATCGGTCCCGTGTGGCCGACGTCGCCAATCTTGTTCACGACGTCCCGCAGCGTCTCCTCGTCGTCCGCGGCGGAATTCGGCGACGGCGACGCGTCCGCGAACTTGACCGACGGCGCGCGCTTGCGCGAGCCGGACATGATCGCGTGGTCGTTCGGCGCGATCCGCCCGCAGAGCTCGGGTTCGCCGTTGTGCGCGGGAATGAAGCGCACTTGTTCCATGTCGTCGTCGGAGACGAAGCGCAGGGACTTGCGCCTCGCCGCCGCGGACGCCTTCTGCGCGCTCGGCGGCGCGCCGATGCGAACCTCAGGGGCTTTCAGCGAAGGGCGCGTCGGGGACTTGAGCAACGACGCCGCGGCGGCGGAGACTTCCATCCGCGCGTCGGCGTCGAAATCGTCGTCAGCCTCCTCCTCCATCGCGTCTTCGTCAGGGTCGTTCTATACAAGCGAACGTCGGGGTGGAGTTCAAAGGCGTCAGAAACGGAGTTCAAAGGCGCCGAGGGCGGGTATTGAAACCGAGGGGTGGGCGCAGAGAAACGCGGGCAAAAGTCCTTAAGGATCGGCGTTCACCACGCCAGCGCGGTCGTATGGGGACCAG
>Ga0181560_10001288_pt1 | contig 23363 bp, 21 predicted proteins | sample 011ome_20_FD_133751 | JGI IMG/M metagenome (GOLD analysis project Ga0181560, IMG submission 133751) | Coastal salt marsh microbial communities from the Groves Creek Marsh, Skidaway Island, Georgia - 011509CT metaG (megahit assembly) | ecosystem: Environmental > Aquatic > Marine > Intertidal...
GGAAGGTCGCCTCGGAGGTCGCTCGGGGCAAATCTGATCACATGACGCAGCGAGCGATCGGCCAGGGTCAAACATGGTTTCGAAAATGTATTTTCAAAGGTATTTTTCAAACCGCAAAAAAACGTTGAAACGGCTTTATCATCTCGCTCTCGGTTCATCTCGGTTCATCTCGGTTCATCGCGTACCGGCGTGCTGTGATCGAGCGACGCCTGTAACGCGGCTGCCATTGCTGGGTCCTCGCCAGCCGCTTTCGCGGCGTCCATTCCCTCAGCGTTCAACGGCTCGAATCCTTCGCCGCCGTTGCTCTTCCCGACCGCGATGGCCACCCTCGCGGCGCTGTGATCGAGCGACGTCTGTACCGCGGCTGCCATTGTTGGGTCCTCGCCAGCCGCGTTCGCGGCGTCCATTCCCTCAGCGTTCAACGTCTCCAATCCTTCGCCGCCGTTGCTCTTCCCGACCGCGATGGCCACCCTCGCGGCGCTGTGATCGCGCGACGTCTGTAACGCGGCTGCCATTGCTGGGTCCTCGCCAGCCGCGTTCGCGGCGTCCATTCCCTCAGCGTTCAACGGCTCGAATCCTTCGCCGCCGTTGCTCTTCCCGGCCGCGATGGCCACCCTCGCGGCGTCCGGGTCAAAGCGCTGCGTCCCCCCAGCGACGTTCGGGTCGTCCGGGTCGTCCGGGTCGTAAGTCAAAGTCCCCGTCGTGTTCCCGGGATGGACAGCCTCGTACGATTCCGTCCCGGTCGTCTCTTGATCCACGACGACGCTCGCCGCCGCCGCGCCGCCGCCGCCGCCGCCGCCGCCGTTGGATTCGCACACCACTTCTTCTTCGCGCGGGCGCTTTCGCGGAATCGTGCGACACACGCTGTCTTTCACGTCCCAGCAGCTCTGCGAGCTCCTCTTGCAGACCTCGCACCGCCACTCGGTGTCGTCGTTACACTCGCTTTTCAACGTCCCGAGCGCCAACGCGTCTTTCGCGACCTCACCACGCGATTCCATCAGTTTTTTAAGCACCGTCGCGAAGTGATCCTCGGTGCGCGAAGCCGGGCGTCTATGCCACCACCGGTGACTCCCCGGCGAGCTCGGATTGTCGTAGAATGCCTTCGCCGAGGACGACGCCAGGATTTTATCCTTCGTGAGTCCTGTGACGTGGAGACCCTCTAATGATTGCACGCGCGACAGCGCGACGTACAACTGCCCGTCCGCGAATATTTTCCCGGCGTGGACGAGCAAGCTCGGCAAAGTCATGCCTTGCGCTTTGTGAATCGTGATCGCCCACGCGCACATCAGCGGTATCTGGCGCCGGATGTTGAACCCGAGACCGACGGTCTCGAACTTAAACTCCTCCGGGAACACCGGCACCGCTTCTTTGAACTCTTTGAATAACACAAACGGAACCGTCGCGGAGCGGGCTTGTTGACCGTGTCGGAGCTGACGCGTCGGCTGCGCGTCTATCCACGCGAGCTGCATCTTGAGCTTGGTGAGTCTGTCCGTCTGGCGCTTGAGATCCTCGTCAGAGAGCGTCGTGCGCGTCTTCGCTAACTCGTCCTCGACTTTTTTCACTTCCTGCTCGAGAGCCGGCACCGTGACCGTGACGTCCACGATTTTGGTGACGACTCCGCGGCTGCCGTTGACGAGCCTTTTCGGCTCTTCCTCGCCCTCGAGATAGATCTCCATGTTCTTCAGCATCATCACCTGTGCGCCGACTTTCAACTCGAGTGTCTTCTCCGCGCGGCATTTTTTCAGGATTTTGTTCGCTTGGGATTTCAGCTGTCTCTCGGCGGCGTCGTAATAGTTGCCAGTCGAATTGTTCACCTCCACGACGTCTTCCGCTTTGAAATGGAAAGATGGAGATCTCAACCTGTTCAACGCGTCTCGGTTCAACGTGTCGACCTCGCGGTTCGTGGAGACGAGATTGGTCGTCGTCCGCGACGTGCCGCCGATGGAGTTTCTGCGTTCCGGCAGGATCCTCGTCAAGTCGTCCGCGGCGTTTCGATCGCCGAGGCGAATCCGCCTCAACACGTTCACGAACGCTTCGTCCGACTGCCGGAAAACCCTTTTCAACTCGACGTACTTGAACTTCAACTCACTCCACGTCCAGCTCTCGAACGCCCAGCCTCGATTCAAGAACAGCGAAGGACAGAAGCCCCCCTTATCGTTCGCGCGTTCTTCTGTGTTGTCGATGGGACCGAGCTGAAGGAAATCCCCGAAAAACACGATCTGCAAACCGCCGAACGGTCTGGGGTTCTGGCGCGCGGCGGAGAAGTGTTCCGAGAGCCTGTCGATGAACTCCCCCGCGAGCATGCTCACCTCGTCGATCATGAGCACGTCGTAGCTTTTAATCCTTTTCCTGTGCAGCTGGGTGGGGGATCCGAACCCGTGCACTGGCTGGGGTATCTGAACGCCGATCCCGGCTGCTGCGTGCACGGTGCATCCGTCGATGTTTTCCGCGGCCAGCCCCGTCGGCGCGGCGATGCACACGACCTTCCCCCGCGCCTCGAGCCGAGCGCGCATCTCGCGCAGGAGCACGGACTTCCCCGTCCCGCCGACGCCGGTGACGAACACGTTCTCGCCCTTCTCGACCGCGTTCAGCGCGTCGTTCTGCTCCTTGCTGAACGCGACGGTCGCGGGAGCCGAGATGTGAGATCTAGAGAAGGCGCGGACGAGGTCGGCGACTTCCGCGGTGCCGGCGCCGACGATCGGCGGGCTGGTCATGTCAAAAAGCGCGCAGGGAGAGGCGAGGGGGAGTATCCCGGCGCGATTGCGCGCGGACGTCGCGCTCGCGACGCGGCGGGTGCGCGCGCGGTGTGCCAAGATTGCGTTCAGTTGGCACCAGCCAGCTGGCAGCTGGCACTTTTGCTGCAGACTTGAAGAGGAGAACAGTCTCTCGCTCGTCGCTCGTCGCTAGATCCGGCGTCGTCACTTGCCCCCGCGCGCGCACGGACGCGAGGTTCCCTCGCACGAGACGCCGCCTCTCGTCGGCGCGATGGGGGATCGCGATACGCGCGACGCGGACGCGACGACGCGGTAGCGGACCGCGCGCGCGTTCGTCGAAATCCAACCCATCGTCCGTCGAGGCGTCGCGATGATGGCGAGCCTCGGAGGCGTCGCCGAGGCGCCGGCGACGCCGCGCGACGACGACGCGCCCGCCGCGAGGGACGTATTCGCGCTGCGGCTCGTGACGATCGATTACTACCTCCGCGAACCCGTCCCGGGGCTGGACGTCACGCGCGCGGCGTTCGCGAACGACGCGCCCGTGCATAAGGTCCGTCGTCGCAATATGGGCACCCCCCCCCATTCCCTCCCAGTCCGCTGACCGTCCCCCGCCCGCCTTCGCCCCCGTCGCGCGCAGGTCCCGGTCGTGCGCGTCTTCGGCGAGACCCCCGGCGGGCAGAAAGCGTGCGCGCACGTCCACGGCGCGTTCCCGTACTTCTACGTCCCGTACGACGACGCGTTTCCCACGGACCCGGGCGAGTGCGGCGCGTTCCTGCAGAGACTCGCGAGGGCGCTGGACTCGGCGATCGACGCGTCGTCGTCGTCGACGTCCTTCGCCGCCGCGGCCGCGGCGAACGACGACGCGACGGCGGGAGCGACGACGACGCCGGCGCCGCCGGCGCGCGTCGCTCTTCCTCATTCCAGGATCAACGTCCCGCCGCGACGACGCCGGCACGTCCACGACGCCGCCGTCGTGCGCGCGCGGCCGCTGTACGGCTACCACGTCTCCGAGCGTCTCTTCGTGAAGCTTCGGATGTACGACCCGAGCGTCGTGACGCGCGCGGCGAACGCGATGCTCTCCGGGATGGTGCTGAACCGCGTTTTTCAGCCGCACGAGTCGCACGTGCCGTACGTGTTGCAGGTCATGGTGGATCTGAATCTTCACGGGATGGGGTGTCTGCGCGCGCGACGCGCGACGTTTCGATCGCCAGAACGGCTGCCGCGGTGGTGGGACGGGGGGTTGCATCGACGCCGCGCGCCGCGACGGTTCGCGTTCTCGAGCGGCGGCGATGGTCCGGGAGGAAACGAAAACGATGCCGCCGGACGCGCGCCGCCGGTGGAGCTGGAGTACGAGGACGTGCCGCCGCCGCCGCCGAGCGTCGACGACGCGGCGGCGCCGCCGCCGCCGGAGCGACCGCCGGTGTGGACGCGCGCGACGGTCCCTTCGTCGTGGAAGAAGGTCCCGCCGCCGCGTCCGCGCGCGTCCGGGGATGCTTCGACGGTCGACATCTCGACCCCGCCGGACCTGAGCCTGAGTCTCTCCGACGCGACGCACGGGTGGACGGACCCGCCGCCGCGAACCTCCGACGTCGAGCTCGAGTGCGACGTCTCGATCGAAGACGTCTTAAACGTCGAAGACGTCGTCCGACGCCCGCTGCACGCCGCGGACGACACCGTGCGACTCGTGCAGTCGCTCGTGCCGGTGTGGGAGGAAGAGACGAGACGAGCGATCGCGGAGGGGTCGACGCCGCCGGCGCGCGCGCCGCCGCCGCCGCGGAGAGAGACGATCGCGCCGGACGGCGAGGCGATGAAGTTGACGCGACGGGTCGAGGACGCCGCGGCGGCGGAGAAGGCGTTGGGCATTCGCGGCGCGCTGACGTTGGAGGATATCCTCAGGGAAGAGCGCGGTGACGCGTGGGGGGTCGACGCGAACGCGATCGACGACGGCGGCGGCGACGGCGGCGGCGCGTCGCGGCGGCGCGCGGCGTCGCGTCTGTCGCAAGGAAGCTCGCAGTCGCGGCGGTCGGAGGACGCGCCGGCGTCGGCGCCGGCGCCGACGCCGCGCGGTCGCCTCTTCGCGTCGTGCTCGCCCGCGAACGACGCCGCCGCGCCGCGGAGTAGTCAGAGCCAAGGAGGAGGGATCGACGCGATCAGCCAGCCGTCGGGGGCGCTGCGCGAGCGGCAGCGCGCGCGGCTCGAGTCCTCGATCGGCGAGACGGCGCGCGGCGGCGAAACGCCCGCGGGGCCGGAGACGCAAGAGAGGCTCGAGCGCGAGTTGATCGCCATGGAGGACTTCGCCGCCGGCGGCGGCGGCGGCGTCTCGTCCCCGCACGACTTTGGCGTGGTCGACCTCTCGCTGCCGTTCACCTCGGCGTCCGCGCCCATCGTGGAGAAGCTCGTGAGGAACACCCTCGGAGAAGAGGACGACGAGCGCGGCGACCCCGCGGCGTCCTCGGAGAAGAAGAAAAAGCAGACTCGCGACGGAGACGGCGACGACGACGACGACGACGACGACTTCGAGGCGATGGGTAAACTGAGGCAGTCGCTGGCGGCCATCGCGTCCGCGGCGCTGTCGCAGGGCGTCGTCGTCGACGAGGACGACGACGAGGACGACGCGGACGCGCTGCAGCGGGAGTACGAGGACATCGTCGCGTGCACGGCGCCGGCGCCGGCGACGGAATCGACGGAACTTGAACCGTCGGAACGTGATGATTCGCCGCCGCCGGTCGTCGTCGTCGTCGAAAAGTCGCCGCGATCCGGGTCTCGCGGCCCGTGCTTCGTGTGCGGGCGCGACTGCGCGAAGAGCGAACCGCGAAAGTACAGCACGGCTCTGCGGCCCGACGGCGCGGAGGAAGGGTACGCGCACACGCGGTGCTACGACGCGCTTAAATCATCCGGCGGCGGCGGCGGCGGCGGCGCGAACGCGACTACGCCGAAACGCGCGCTGCTTCCGTCTTCCGATACGCCGGTGCAAGAGACGCCGGGAATTGATTCAGGCGTCGCGTCCGTCGCGCGATCGAAACGCCGGAGACGAACGCCGGAGACGGACCCCTCGACGGGCGGCCCGCGCGTGTGCGTCCTGTGCGACGAAGAAATGTACGAAAAAGGCGTCCACAGTCCGTCGCGAGGATACGCGCATAAGAAGTGCGCGGTCGCCGCGGGGTGGTCGATCCCGCCGGGGCAGAGCGGCGACAGACGACGCGCCGCGTCTTCCTCGCGGCTCGGCGCCGAATCTGAAACGCCGCCGCCGCCGCCTCTGACGACGACGACGACGGGAGACGACGCCGCGCCGCCGCCGGGAGGGACGTACCGCGTTCGCCGGCGAGCCCCGCCGCCGACGACCGCGGAGCTGATGTCCACGCTCGCCGTCCACGGGATCCCGTCGCGCGTGCCCACGCGCCCGTTCTACGGACGACGTGCCGACGTCCCGCCACGTCCGTTCGTGAAGTCGGGACGAGCGCACGTTATCCTCTCCGACGACCCGAGGGACCTGCCCGCGTTCGGCGACGACGCGTTCGAACGATGGATCGGACGCGGCGGCGTGATCGTCGACGAGGACGACGACGCGGACGACGACGACGCACTCGGGCGACGGCGGAGACTGTGGGCGTTGCGGCCGCTGCGGCCGCCGCCGTCGCGCGCGGCGCTCAGCGCGTGGCTCGCGTCGCGAACGCCGCGCGAACGCCGCCCGCCTCCAGGGGTTGTTCTCTCCGCGCCGACGCCGACGCCGACGAGCGGTCGTCGCGAGACGGGCGCGCGCCCGCCGCCGCTGCCGTCGCCGTTCCAGCCCCCCGCGGGCCTCTCCATCCGCGCGTCATCGTCCGCGATCCCCCCGGGAGGAGGATCGATGATGAGTCATCGCGACGCGGCGGGCGAGAGCGCGCTCGGCCCGGACGCGCGACTCGACGCGTGGTTGGACTCGCTCGCCGACGTCGACGACGACGGCGGGGGACGCGCGGAAGCCGGCGTCGCGTCCAGGACGCACGGGCCCGCGATGGTCGGCCTCGGCGCTACCGGGAGTCACGGGGACGAGGACGAGGAAGACGACGACCGCGGACCTAAACGCGCGCCGCCGGCGCCGGCGCCGCGCGCGCCGCCGTCGCCGAAGTACGACGAGCCCGCGTCGTACTTGGAGACGCTCCGGTTTTACGAATGCGAAGCGCACGCGGACGACGACGGCGGCGGCGGCGGCGGCGAGACCGGACTTGAAGCGCCCGCCGCGGCGCTACCGCCTTCAGTCGCCGCCACCGCCAACGCCACCGCGCGCCGCCGTTCCGCGCGCCCCCGACGCGGGGTCTCGCAGTTCACCCCCCCCTCCGGCGACGCGAACGAATACACGCCGGCGTCCGACGACGTCGACTTCCGCCGGTCGCCGCGCTCGGACGGCGCCGTGGACGTCAACCCGGAGGCGGCGGCGACGCTCGGGGTGATGTGCGTCGAGATCGTCGCGACCGCGCGCGGGGATAAGCTGCCGGACCCGGCGCACGACGCGGTCAGGGTCATCGCGTGCTCGTTCAGCGAAGACGCGGGGGCGACGCGCGACGACGTCGCGTTCGCGCTGCGCCCGCCGCCGCCGCCGGGCGCGGGCGCGGGCGCGGGCGCCGACGCCGACGCCGCCGTCGCGCGCGTCGACGCGCTCGCGCGTCTCGACGCCATCCCGAACGGCGTCCGCGTCCACCACTTCCACGACGAGCGCGCGCTGCTCAGAGGGTTCATCGCGCACGTCCTCGCGAGGGACCCGGACGTCCTGTGCGGGTTTGAAATTCAAGGCGCGTCCGTCGGCTACCTCCGCGACCGCGCGGCGAAGCTCGGGTGCGTTCTATCTCACACTGGTCCCCATACGACCGCGTTGGCGTGGTGAACGCCGATCCTTAAGGACTTTTCCCGGCGTGTCTCTGCGCCCAGCCCTCGCTTTCAATCCCCGCCTTCGGCGCCTTTCAACTCCACCTGACGCCTTTGAACTCCACCCCGACGTTCGCTTGTATGGAATGGCCCTCAGCATCGGCCTCCTGCGCGACGTCTCCCGCGCCGCGTCGCTCCCCGGCGCGGCGGAGCGACAGGACGACGAGTACGGCCGCCTGCACGCGTCCGGGTTACACGTCACTGGGAGGATCGTGATCAACCTGTGGAGGGTGTTGCGCACGGAGCTGAAGCTGCAGTCGTACACGATGGAGGCGTGCGCGCGCGCGGTGTTGCGGCGGCGGTTGCCGCGGTTCACGCATCGAACGCTGTCGCGGTGGGCGTGCGCGAACGACGACGACTTTAACGGCTTTAACGGCGGCGGCGGCGTAAGGGGCGGGAATAATGGTACTACCGTAATCGCGGCGGCGGCGCATCAGCGCTGGCGCGCGATCGATCACGCGAGCTCGCGCGCGGTCGTCGTCGCGCGGATGCTCGAACAGCTGGACCTCGTCGCGAGGACGTCGGAGCAGGCGAGAATTTTTGGCATCGACTTTTTCAGCGTCCTCTCTCGCGGGTCGCAGTACCGCGTCGAATCCATGCTTCTTCGGTTAGCGCACACGCAAAACTATCTCGCGGTGTCGCCGAGCAAAGAGCAAGTCGCGAGGCAGCCCGCGATGGAGTGCCTGCCGCTCGTCATGGAGCCGGAGAGCAAGATGTACTCTGACCCCGTCGCGGTGCTGGATTTCCAGTCGTTGTACCCGTCCATGGTCATCGCGTACAACCTGTGTTTCAGCACGTGCTTGGGGAGAGCGCCGCGCGAGAGTCCCCCGGAGCGGCACCTCGTCGACGCCGCGAAGCTCGGCGTCCTCGACGCGTTCGCGCTCGCGCCCGGGGTGCTGCCGTCGCTCGTCGAGCTGGGCGCGCGCGGCGGCGGCGGCGGCGGCGGCGGCGGCGGCGTGTACTGCGCGCCCAACGGCGCCGTGTTCGCGACGCCGTCCGCGCGCCCGGGCGTCCTCCCCAGGCTCTTGACCGAGATTCTGGACACGCGCGTGATGGTCAAGGCGGCGCTGAAGCGCGCGCCCGCGAGCGCGAAAGCGCGCAAGCGCGCGTTGAACGCGCGGCAGATTGGTTTGAAACTGATCGCGAACGTGACGTACGGATACGCCGCCGCCGGGTTCAGCGGTCGGATGCCGATGGCCGAGCTCGCGGACGCGATCGTGCAGTGCGGTCGCGACACGTTAGAGCGCGCGATTCGAATGGTCCACGCAAACCCCGCGTGGAACTGCAGGGTCGTGTACGGGGACACGGACTCGCTGTTCGTGCACATGCCCGGGCGGTCGGTTCGAGAGGCGCACGCGATCGGCGCGGAGATCGCCGCGGCGGTGACCGCGGCGAACCCTCCCCCGGTGGTGCTCAAGCTCGAGAAGGTGTACTCGCCGTGCATACTCGCCACGAAGAAGCGGTACGTCGGGCACGCGTACGAGAGCGCGGATCAGCTCGTGCCGTCGTTCGACGCGAAGGGGATCGAGACGCAACGCCGCGACTCGTGCGCGGCGGTGACGAAGCTCATGAAGGCGTCGCTGCGGTTGTTATTCACCACCGCGGATTTGTCGCTCGTGAAGCGGCACGTCCAGCGGCAGCTCATGAAGGTCATGGCTGGTCGGTTGCCGCTGTCGGAGTTCACGTTCGCGAAGGAAGTGCGGCTCGGGACGTACAGCGGCGTCGCGTCGACGCTTCCGCCCGCCGCCGTCGTCGCCGGCGTCGCGATTCAAAACGATCCGCGCGCGGAGCCGAAATTCGGCGAGCGCGTGCCGTACATCGTCGTCGCCGGGCAACCCGGCGCGAGGCTCGTCGACCTTGTCATGTCCCCGGAGACGTTCATCGAGAGCGTTCATCGAGGGCACCGCGTGCAGTTTCGGTATTACGTCGAGAAGCAAATCGTCCCGGCGATGAAACGGCTGTTCGACCTCGTCGGCGCGGACGTCGGCGCGTGGTATCGCGAGCTCCCGCCGCCGCCGCGCGAGCCGCCGACGAAGCGTCTCCTCGCGAACCCACACGCCGCGACGTCCTCGAAGCAGACGGTCGACGCGTACTACCTCTCGTCGCACTGCGCCGTGTGCGGGGAGATGACGACGGGGACGCGCGTGGTCTGCGCGGCGTGCGAGGACGAGCCGGCGACGACGACGGCGACGTTGCGCGCGCGCGCGGCTGAGGCGGAGACGCGCGCGGAGCACCTCGCGGCGACGTGTCGAACGTGCGGCGGGTGCGGCGGCGGCGTTGGCGTCGGGTCGAGCGCGGCGGGGGACGGCGGGAGAGGGAACGAGGCGATCGAGTGCCGGTCGTTGGACTGTCCGGTGTATTACGAGCGGAGAAAGACGGATAAGGAAAGCGCGGCGGCGGCGGCGCACGCGGAGGCGTTCGAGAGGAGCTTGTCGTGGTGAGTGCGCCGGGCGACGACGAGTGAAAGAATGTGTTATTGGTGGTGGTACAACTAGTTGTAGCAGTAGAACAACGCGCGCGATTGCGCGCGTGTAGATTCAACGTAGAGATAGCGGAACGTCATCGGTTAGTGATGCGAGAACCAGTCATCGCTAACTATAGATGCGGAGAAATCAGTAAACCAGTAATCAGTAAACGCTTCGTCCAACTCTTGTAGAGCCTGCTTTGCTCGATCGTTACCCATGTCAGCAGCTCTCGTAAACCATATCACGGCTTCATGAAGATCCCGTTCGGTGCCGTGGCCTGCTTGGTAGCAAGTTCCGAGGAAGACCATGGCATCTGCGCTGTCGCAAGCGGCACCTCTTGTGAACCAACAAAAAGCCTCTCGGTCGTCTCGCTCGACGCCGTCGCCTGTCATGTAGAGCGAACCAACGACGGTCATGCACTCTGGCCAGCCCGCGTTTGCTCCCCTGAGGATCCATTCGAACGCTTTCGAGGCGTTTTGCTCAACGCCGAAGCCTTCTTGATAATGAATCCCGACAGCGAGCATCGACCCGGCGCAGCCCGCCTCCGCCGCCTCGAGAAACCACGAGAACGAAGCCGCGTGGTCGACTCGCTCCACGCCCTCACCTTCCAAGTACGCGTGTCCGAGCGCGTACATCGCGGAGTATATGACGCCTTTGGCGGCCGCCCTCTTCCACCACGCGACCGCCTCTTCGAATCTTCCATGAGCGCGACACGCGCGAGCGAACGCGCACAGCCTCGTCGGGTCCGCGGGGAGGCTGTCTTCGCGCTTCGACGCCGCGTGCCAAACTTTGCTCGTTCGCGCGAGCGCGCGCCTGTCCCTCAAGTCCTCGACGCGCGCCAACACGACGCACGCGAGGTCCTCGGCGATGCCGTCGAACGGACCGGCGGAGGTCTCGATCTTAATCTTCTTCCGCATGCTCGTCGCGTCGCGTCGCGCGGTGTCGCGGCGGGCGAAGTGCGCGAAGGAGCTCGACGGTCGTGGCTTTTGCCTTCAGTTGGTTTTCGTCGGATCGATCGCGATCGATAGATCAGAGGCGATGGCCGGATTTGGTCGTCGAACGGTCGAAGCGCGCCGCGCGCGTCGTCGCCTGAATTGGGCAGAACAGGGCGCGCGCCGCGGCGGATGGTCGTCGCCGCGCCGACCCCCGGCGCGATGGCGTCCGCGTCCGCGTCCAAACCCGGCGGCGGCGGCGGCGGCGGCGGCGCCCCCCAAGCCGCCGCCGTAGACTACGCGGCCATCATCGCGACGAAGACGGCGATGCCGCGTCTTCCCGACGACCCCCCGGTCGCGCGCACGGGATGGCCGTACGTCGCGCAGCTCAAGGAGCTCTGCATCGAGCTCTTCGCGAAGCACTTCAACGCGAATCCGTCGTTCGAATCGCTCCCCCCGGACGTCGTCAAGCGCGTCGTGGACATCCTCGGCGCGGACCTCCCGATCGAGACCGCGGGGGAGCTCATCGACGACGAGAGCTACTGGGAGCGACGCGCGGTCGCGACCTTCTCGCGTTGCGACCCCGTGCGCCACGGCCGCTCGTGGAAGCAGCTCTTCTTCGAGCGGCACTGCGAGGCGGCGATCCGCGCGCACGACGCCACGAACAGCACCGCGGAGGAGAACGACGCGCTCGCGCGATTGCTGTCGTACGCGGGCAAGTACGCGCGCGCGTTGGACGTGGTGTGTCTCCCGGGAAGGTTCGACGCGAAGATGCTCTTCAGACGAATGCCGTGGCTCGCGTCGCTCGGCGTGCGATACAAACCCGGCGAGGAAATCGGCATGGGGTTCGACAAGAGCCTGTTCGGCGCGACGCTGAGCGACGTCAAGGCGATCGCGGCGGCGGTGGAGAGCGCGGAGACGCTGTTGACGCTCGACCTGGCGGGGAACCTGATCGACGACGAAAAGGCGAGGTGCGTTTTCCTGACACTGGTCCCCATACGACCGCGTTCGCGTGGTGAACGCCGATCCTTAAGGACTTTGCCCGGCGTGTCTCTCCGCCCACCTCTCGCTCACAATCCCGACACACCTCGACGCCTTTCAACTCCAACTGACGCCTTTCAACTCCAGGGTGGCGGCGAGCGGCCTCGTCGCGAATCGCGGCGTCCTCCGCTTAAACCTCTCGCGGAATCTCATCGCGGACGCGGGCGCGCGCGCGATCGCGCGGTTGCTTCACCCCACGAGCGTCCTCGCGCACGTGGACCTGACGGACAATAAGATTGGCGAGGACGGCGCGCGCGCCGTCGCCGCCGCGTTGACGACGAACGCGAGCTGCGCTTTTTTTTCGCTGCGATTGAATCACTCCGTCGGCGACGCGGGCGGCGCCGCGGTGTTCCGAGCGCTGATGAAGAACACGACGACGCAGCAGATCAACCTCGCGGCGTGCTCGCTGGCGTCCGAGTCCGCGGCGGCGCTCGCGGAGTTGATCGCGCGGCCGCGCGGGACGTTGATTTCGATCGACGTCGGCGCGAACGATTTTAGCGAGGCGGACGGGAAAAAGCTGGCGGCGGCGATGAAGGCGCGTCCCATCTCACACTGGTCCCCATACGACCGCGTCGGCGTGGTGAACGCCGATCCTTAAGGACTTTTCCCGGCGCATCTCTCCGCCCACCCCACGGTTTCAATCCCCGCCCTCGGCGCCTTTCAACGCCACCTGACGCCTTTCAACTCCACCCTGACGTTCGCTCGTATGGAACGACCCTTAGACGAACGACGTGTTGCGGACGTTCGACGTCCGCGGGTGCCTCGGGATAGGCGAGAAGGAGATGGAGGCGATCAGGGAGAAGGTGGAGGCGAACGCGGAGGCGACGGAGGGGAAGATGTACGGCGCGGGGACGATTACGGAGCCGTTCTTTCTCATCGATTTGAACACGTGAATGATTACGCGTCGGTATGACCTATAGCAGTCTACATCCGGCGACGAGTTAGTCTACATACTGCACGTGATGATTCTAAACTACGTGTACTCTCTAGCTAGCTAGCTACCTTCGTAGTAGGCATCTACATGCGCGGCTCGTTCGCGTCGACGTACCCCGTCGGTAACGGCTGTCCTTGGTTCGTCAGCAACCGCCGTCCGTTCGCGTCGTGCGTGTACCCGACCTTCGGCGTGACCCTCGGGTAACAACTCGCGTCCGACGTCCCTTTGCTCGCGCAAAACGCCGCGTCCCAACGCGCCCTCGGATCCGGGTGCACCTGATATATCCGCGGGGTAAGATAAGATATAATAAGTAACGCGCGGACGCCGACCGACGATTGGTGCGTACGATTAGGGGCAAACAAAGTCCTTAAGAAACGGCGTTCACCGCGCGAACGCGGTCGTATGGGGACCAGTGTGAGTAAGGAGAACGAACGCGCCTGATACGTCTTCTCGTACAGCGCCTTCCCCGGCGCGCCCTGGCTCATCTTCCTCGCGAACTCCGCCGGATACTGCTCCGTGGGCCCATCCTCCGCGAGCAGCGTCCCCTCCCTCGCCGCGAGCGCCTCCGGCCGCGGCACGCCTCCCTCCGCGTACGGCGTGTGCCCGTCCAAATCCACCTCGACGCGCCACGTCGCCACCGCGGGCTGAGGGTGATTGTCCGTACGAAGCGAACGTCGGGGTGGAGTTGAAAGGCGTCAGAAGCGGAGTTGAAAGGCGTCGAGGTGTGTCGGGATTGAACGCGAGGGACCCTGGGCGGAGAGAGACGCCGCCGGGAAGAAAAGTCCTTAAGGAATCGCGTCCACCACGCCGACGCGGTCGTATGGGGACCAGTGTAAATACATAGAACGTGCCTCGCGGAGGTTGGTCGTCGCCGGCGCGATGTCTTCGTAAAATCCCGGGTGCAACGCGTAGAGATCGTCCGTCGGCAGCGTCTCGTTCCGACCCGCCTTGCGGTCGTTCTCGATGACGACCGCCTTGATGTCCGGGCGGTTGAGCGTCGACTGCGCGAGGAAGAGAACGGTCGCTTCCTCGACGACGGCGACGAGGTCGCCGTCCCATCGCGTCTCGCACTGCGGGTAATTGTCCATACGAAGCGATGATATCGGGGTGGCGTTCAAAGGCGTCAGAAGCGGAGTTGAAAGGCGTCGAGGTGTGTCGGGATTGAAACCGGGGAGGGACCCTGATGGGCGGAGAGATGCGCGCGCCGGGAGAGAAAGTCCTCACGCGAGAGACGGCGTTCACCGCGCCGACGCGGTCACACGGGGACCGGCGCGAATCAAATCAGAACGCGCCTGAGAGAGGAGGTACTCGAACTGCTCCTGGACCGCGAGGTTGCGCATGACCACCCCGCTCGACCACTGCGTCTCGTCCACGCCGCATATGTAGTCGTTCGCGAACGTGAACCACAGGCGCTGCCGCGCGTCCTCGTACGCGTCGCACTTGTACTCGCGCGTGAGCGTCTGGTCGCAGAACGCGCCGTTGAGCTCGTTGAGGAGCTCGGCGACCATGCCGATGGCGACGAGGCCGTGCTGGTTGCCGAACTGCGTCTCGATGGACGGCGTCGCGTCCGCGGAGGTACGGTGATCCGCGAGCCCGGCGACGCCTTCCGACGCCGTGTGCGCCGCGGACGCGACGCGGACGCCGCCGCCGAATACGGAGCCGAGGAGGGAGTTGATGCCAGAAGATGACGATGATGAGGCCGCGGGGGGACGGGGCGCGACGCCGACGCCGACGCCGACGCCGACGCCCCGCGACGACCCCGTCGTCGTCGTCGTCGTCGTCGTCGTCGCGCGCGCGTCCTCCCCCGTCCGCGCGCTCGGCGCGAGGACGACGCACGCGACGAGGAGGGCCGCGCGGAGGACGCCCGCCCGCCGCGGCATCGCGTCGGGGCGACGGCGACAATGACGAACGTCCTTTGCGTACCTGTAGCCTCCGTGAGGACTCAGTGATGAGTCATACGCGGAAATTGCGCGTGATCGTATGAGCATTCAGTCAGAAATTTCAACGTATCTACTGTTGTGAAGAACAAACTTTCGCGCGATCGATAACAACCGACGCCGGCGCCCGCGTCGCGGCGCTCTGAGCGTGCGTTTAATGAATCTTTTCGCATAAAAACTCCATGCATGCACGCGTCGTGCCGTCGTCGTCCGTCCGTCCGTCCCGTCTCGTTCGCGCGCGCCCGACCCGCGGGCGGGTCGCGTCCCCCGTCCCTCGTCTCCCCAAGCGATCGCGATCGCAATCGCAATCAGCGATTTTAGTCGACGACGTCACAACGCCGCGCGCTTCGGCTTGGACGGCTTCCGCCGCTTGCTCGAGACGAACAACGCGGCGGCGGCGGCGGCGGCGGCGGCGCTCCCCCTCTCGCTCCCGTCCTCCTCCTTCGCCGCCGCGAACACGCTCTTGCTCTTCTTCCCCGCGGCGTTCGCGGCGCCCGCGGAGGCGGTGCGCGGCGCGTCGGCGCCTCGCGGTCGAGCCCCCGCGTCGCCGACGGCGGTGGGCGTGTTCGGTCCGGTGCCGGCGCGGTGTTCGCTCTTCGACGGCGTCTGACCAGACGCGTCCCTGCCGCGCTTCGCCGGCGTCGTCGTCAAAGTCGTCGTCGTCGTCGCCGTCGTCGTCGTCGTCGTCGTCGTCATCGTCGTCGTCGCCGCGCGCGACGCCTTGGTGGACCCGCCGCCGCTCGACGACTTCCCCCGGCTCCTGCTCGAGGACCCCGCCTTCTTCTCGTCCGCCGCCGCCGCGCCCGGTCGCTTCGCCGACGCCGGGGTCCTGGGGCTAGTCCCCTCGCCCCCCGCGTCGGCGTCCGCGTCCGCCTTGCGCTTGCCCTTGCTTCCTTCCTTCTTGACGCCGGCGAGCCCCGCCGTCGCGGCGTTTCTCGCGGCGGCGTCTCCCTCCTTCTCCTTCTTCTCTCGCTTCGCCGCGGCGGTCCCGCCCCCGGCCCCGGGCTCCCCCTCCTTCCCGCGCTTCGCTTTCGACGCCGCGTCTCCGCCGCCGCCGCCTCTCCCCTCCGCCTTGGGCACGTTGAGCGCGGCTGCGGGTGGGGGTTCCGTGCGAAATGAGTAAATAAAGTTCATCGGTCAGTTGGTTGAAAGGGACCATTTTCGCGATCAAACGAGTGTTGAACCCGAGCAGCGAGCGGTGCGTGAAATGATTTGAAAACGCGCGCACACCGCAGAGGACGCACCTAACCGCGCGGCGGCTTCGCTCGCCGGGCTCGCGCGCATGTCCGCCCCCGCGCGCACCTTGCACGCGATGGAACAAAAGTCGCAGTTCTCCGTCTGCAGCAGACGGTTGCAGTGCGCGCACGCGCTGTGACGCGCTTTCGACTTCGGCTCCTTACCCGGCTTGCTCGACGCTTTCTTTTCCTCGCCGTCTTTTCCTTTGCCTCCGCGCGGATGCGGGCGTTCCCTGAGGGTCGTTCCATACAAAGCGATGGCGGGGTGGAGTTCAAAGGCGTCAGGTGGAGTTGAAAGGCATCGAGGTGTGTCGGGATTGAACGCGAGGGATGGGCGGAGAGACGCGCCGGGCAAAGTCCTTAAGGAATGGCGTTCACCACGCGAACGGGGTCGTATGGGGACCAGTGTATAGAACGCGCCTGAGGAAGACTACGCGCGCGGAGTTTATGACGTACGTCTGGATCGCGCTGACGTCCATGAGCGCGCACACGTCCTGGACCCTGACGACGTTGTGGTACGAGCTCCGGCGGACCTGCGGGGGTCGGAGAGAGAGGAGAGAGAGGAGCGAGGAGGAGGTGAGCGAGCGCGTCTTCTCGTTACGCTTTCAAACGCTGCTGGTGTCGTGATTTGCGATATCGATACCACGGGTTTGACCGCTTCTCGAATACGTAAAAAGATACCGCTCGAAGGTCGAGGTCGGTCGCCCGGCGCGCGCGACGGCGACGCCGCGCGCGCGCCGTCGCCGCGTCGCGATCGCGGGGACGCTTCGAAACCCTCGCGGGCAGGTCCCCAGGGCGAACGCCACGTCCGATCGATCGCGATACGCGCGCGGGAGGACCGAACGCGGGCGCGCGCGAACCCCAAAACATTCGGGGAAATCGCCCGTCCGTCGTCCGTCGCGTTCTTTACCGCGAGGTCTTTGAACGAATCGGAAACCCTTCGCGCGGACGCGTCGCCGGAACGCGCGTCGCGCGCTCGATTCGAGCGCGAAACGAGACGCGCGATCGCGCGACCGGATCATCGCGGGTGTTTTCTAAGCGACGCGCGAGAAATCGGGCGCGGGGAGAGGACGCGAGCGCACCTGAACGACGTCTCTTCCCCCCGCGCACGACGCGCAGTAGGTCTTGCTGGTGGACGCGCAAAACAGATTCGCGAGCTCGCCCTTCCCCGCGCTCGCGTGATGGTTAGCGCACGGCTCGAAGAACGCGCTCGCGACGAGGTCCTGGACCCACGCGAGGTCCGCGGGCAACGCGACCTGCGGGTTCGATCGAGGAACGGCGCGTCGCGTGAGGAGGCGCGCGGCGTCGCGCGATCGCGGCCGAGGCGAGCGGCAATGCGGTTTTTCGAGAGCGCGGAGGAAGAGCGCGCGAGATGCGATAACAATCGCGCGAACGCGCCTCGACGACGCCGCGCGCGCGGACGCGGCGACGACGCCGCGAGACGACGCGGGGGCGATTCCAGGTCTGGGAGACCGCGCGCACCTTTCCGTTCTTCATCCCGGCCGCGACTCCGCGCGCGGTCGTGCCGCGCTCGCGGTGTGTTTGAACGCGACGCGCGCGGTCGACGCGAGGCGAAGGCGCGCGAGCGCGGAGCGCGCAAAGTGCCGACTACGCGTACGGACTACGCGCTCGACGACTTGCGCGCGGTCAGGAAAGTCCTGACTCGTGAACGACGGTTTAAAATGTCCTCGAATGGGGCGCGAAAAGCCGTTTCTTTCGACACCACGCGTGTTAACGCCTTTTGTGATTGGTCCGCGATCGAGCGCGTTCGACGCGAAAGGTTTTCACCCACCCCGCGGGGTCAACATTTGATCGTGTCCCCTTTCAACTGACCGATGATTTTTTTTTGTACGGTTCGGTTCCGCGGGCCAAACTCGAAAAATCCACTGGAGAAACTCGTCGTTTTTTCTTTCCAACGAGTGACCTCTTGCACCGGCGCTATCTCGGTCCTCCGCTCGCTCTCGCTCTCGCTCTCTCCCCGTCACGGCGTCCGCGGCGGCGGCGATGGCAGCGCGGCGACCTCGGTCGATGCCTCCCCCCGCGGCGTCGACGACGACGACGACCGGAAGCTCGCGCCGCGCAGCAGACCCCCCTCGCCGAGCGCCCTCCCTTCCTCCAGCTCGGAGACGTCCACGCCGGCGACGGCGGTCACGGCGATCTCCGTCAGCGCGCGCGTCGTCGCCGCCGCCGCCGCCGACCGGAGACTCTCGGGGTCGTCCACGTCCACGCCGAGATCCCTGAGCAGGTCCTCGAGCTGTAAGTTCCGCGCGTACGTCGTCTTCAGCACCTCGCCGAGAGTGACGCACATCCCCTCGTGAAGCTCCGCCTGCGTCTTGTACGCCTCGAGCGACCGCTTGAGCTTATCGTTTTCCATCTTCGACGCGCGAGCGATGGCGTCGTGATCGACGACGAACCCGCCGCCGCCGCCGGCGGCGGCGCCGGCTTTCTTCCCGCCGAAGGCTTTGCCGAAGATGGACGCCAGCGTCGTCGTTTTCCCGCCGCCGCCGCCGTTTCCGCCGCTCGCGGAAGATACGATTGGCGCGGTGTTCGCTCTGCTCGGGCGCCGCGTCGCCGCGCTGCTCGGCCGCGAGCCGCCGCTCGTCGAGACCCTTCGCTGCTTCCCCGAGGAGACCGCGCCGCGCGTGCCCTGACCACCCTGACTCCGCTCGCTCCTGGCGCCGTCGTCGTCGCTCTCCGTCGACATCGCGCTGACGAGGACGGGTGATCACGTTACATTCGGGGGCGCGTCAGTTCGGAGTCGCGACAGCTGTGCGGCGCGTCGGGATCGAAACCGAGGGGCGGCGCGCGGAGAGAAACGCGCGCGGCGCGATCGCACGGGGACCAGTCAGCACGTAGGACGCACACACCTGAACGTCAATGACTTTTGCGACGAGATGGCGGAGACGCCGCTCGCGCCGCTGCGGTCCGACCGCAAGCTCGAGCTCCGCTCGAACCGCGGACGCGACGAGAGCCCGCCCGGCGCGGTGTGCTCGGACCGCACCGCCGTCGCGGCGACGATCGGCGGCCCGGGCCCCGACGCCGACGACGGCCCTAACCCTAACGGCGACGGCGCTTTGGATGATTTCTCGTACGCCGCGAGCGACGCCTTCAGCCTCGCGCACTCCGCCTTCGCCGCGCCGAGTTCCTTCGCGATGCGCGCGGCTTCCGCGTCTTTCCGCGACGTCTCGCGCCTCGCGTCGTTTATCTCCGTGTCCTTCGCGACGACCATCGTCTGGAACGACCCGACGAGCGCGTTGAGCTTGGAGACTTCGCTCGCGCCCGGCGCGTTGGCGTCGCTCGTCTGCGACGCGAGCGCGGAATCGCGCGCCCTGGTCATCTCCTCCGCGTCCTCCGACCTGATCGATCGATGTTTCGAGCGGCGGAGTTCGGAGGCGTCAGGGGTGGAGTTGAAAGGCGTCGAGGGCGGGCATTGAAAGGAAGGGGTGGGAGGAGAGATGGCCGGGAAGAAAAGTCCAGCCTTAAGAAACGGCGTTCACCACGCCGACGGGGTCGTATGGGAACCAGTGTGACGAGAACAGAACGCGCCTGATCGTCTCCGAGACGCGCGCCGCCGCCTCTCTCGCCTTGTCCACGCCCGCCGCGGCGGCTCGCTCGTACATCCACCGCGCCTCCCTCAAATCCTTGGGAACCCCCAACCCGTTCTCGACGAGATTCCCGAGGTTGTTCATCGCGTCCGCGTCGCCCTCGTTCGCGGCGATTCGGAAGTGAACCGCCGCGTCCGCGTACGCCTCGGACGCCATGTACACGAACCCTAAGTTGTTCCTCGCGCGCGGGTGCCCTCGTTCCGCGGCTCTCGAGTACAGCCCCCTCGCCTTCTCCGCGTCCCTCGGGATCGCGGCGATCGCGTGCCCGTCCTCGTGGACGATCGCGAGGTCGTTCAGCGCGTCCGCGTCGCCCTGCGCGGCGGCTCGCTCGAGCCACTCGATCGCCTCTCGCGCGGCGGTGGCGGCGGCGGCGGGGTCGTTCGCCTCGTTCTCATTCGCCGCCTCCATTCCCGCGACGCCCACCGCGCGCTGCGCCGCGGCGTCGCCGTGCTCCGCCGCGAGCTGGTACCAGTACGCCGCCGCCTCCGCGTCTTTCCGGACGCCTAGCCCGTTCGCGTACATCCGTCCGAGCTCGAAAGCCGCGCCCGCGTGTCCCTCGTCCGCCGCGAATTGGTACCTCTCGCCCGCGCCTCGCAGATCCCCCGCGCGCTCGACGACGCGCGCGGTCGCGCACGTCGCGTCGGGATCGCCCAGCGCCGCGGCGGCCTCGTTCCAGGACGCCGCCGCGTCCGGGTCGGGCGCGACGCCGGCGCCCTCCTCGTAGCACCGCCCTAACCGTCGCATCGCGGACGCGCACGGCGACGACGGGTCGGACGCCGCGCGCGCGTACAGGTTTAGCGCTTTCTCGCGCGATCGCGGTTCGCCCCAGCCGAAGAAGGCGCGGTCGCCCGCGCGGCAGAGGAGCTCCGACGCGCTGACGACGACGCCGTGGCCGTTCGTCTCGTCCGCGACGCGACGAGCGGTCGCGGGCGTGCGCGTCGGCGGCGTGGGGGGAGGCGGCATCGCCGACGCGAGCGATTCCTTCGCGCGCGCTGAGCGACTTCAAACCGCGAGAGGAATCTCCTTCCTCTCTCGACGGAATCAACCAATTGGCCACGACCGGTCGAGTCCGTCCTCCCGCCCCGCGTTCGCCCCGGGTTTCCCGCGCGCGCCGCCAGACCTCGCGCGAGGACGACGACGACGACGACGACGACGACGACGACGACGACGCCGGCGACGAAGCGCGATGCGCCCGGCGCCGGTCCGCCCGAGGCCCGCGAGGCCCGACAATGCCAAACCTGTCGCCCGAACTCCGGCCTCGTCATCGTCCGGCCAGTGCACAGCTGTGATCTTTTTTTTTATCCGGAGCTCGTGCCGGCGAGGGTTCACGCTCACGCGTCGCGAATCGCGATCGCGGCGCATTCCGCGACGGCGCCGCCGCCCGCACCGTCCCCACCCACTCGTTCTTCTCCCTAACGAACGCGCACAGCATGGCCGCCGTCTCCAGCGTCCGCCTCGCCGCGCCCGCGCGCGTCGCGAGCGTCGCCCTCCGCGCGCGCGACGCCTCGGCGGCGCGTCGCGTCGTCGCGCTTCCCTCTCGGTCGTCGACCTCATCGCGCCGATCCGCGCGTCGCATGACGATCGCCGCCGCTTCGAAGAACTACAACATCACGCTCCTCCCCGGCGACGGCATCGGCCCGGAGATCATGGCCGTCGCGAAGACGTGCCTCGTCGAGGTCGGCTCCCAGCACGACATCGCGTTCGACTTCACCGAGGCGCTCGTCGGCGGCGCCGCGATCGACGCGACGGGGATCCCTCTACCGCCGGAGACGCTCGCGACGTGCCAAGCCTCGGACGCGGTTCTCCTCGCCGCGATCGGTGGGTACAAGTGGGACACGCTTCCCGCGGAGCAGCGCCCGGAGCAAGGGCTCCTGGGTCTCCGCGCGGGTCTCGGCGTGTTCGCGAACCTCCGCCCGGCGAACATCCTCCCGCAGCTCATCGACGCGTCGTCGCTGAAGCGCGAGGTGGTGGAAGGGACCGACATCATGGTGATCAGGCGCGTTCTGATCGATTTGATTCACGCCGGTCCCCGTACGACCCCGTTCGCGCGGTGAACGCCGTTCCTTCAGGACTTTCTCTCCCGGCGTTCGTTTCTCTCCGCCCATCAGGGCCCCTCGCTTTCAACGCCCGACACGCCGCGACGCCTTTCAACTCATCCGCTTCTGACGCCTATGAACTCCACCCCGACGTTCGTCGCTTCGCACGGACCCTGTGTGACCCTCGTCAGAGAGCTCATCGGCGGCATCTACTTCGGCAAGCCGAAGGGCTTCGGCGTGGACGACGCCGGGAATAAGACCGGGTTCAACACGATGATCTACTCCGTCCCGGAGATCGAGCGGATCGCGCGCGTCGGGTTCGAGACCGCGAAGAAGCGCTCGAACCGCCTGTGCTCCGTGGAGAAGTCCAACGTGCTGGAGGTGTCTCAGGCGCGTTCTCCTTACACTGGTCCCCATACGACCGCGTTCGCGTGGTGAACGCCGATCCTTAAGGACTTTTGCCGGCGATTCTCTCCGCCCACTCCGCGCTTTCAATCCCCGCCCTCGACGCCTTTCAACTCCACCTGACGCCTTTCAACTCCACCCCGACATCGCTTTGTATGGAACGACCCTCAGCTGTGGAAAGAAGTCGTCACGCGGATCGGCGCGGAGGAGTACCCCGACGTCGAGCTCTCGCACATGTACGTCGACAACGCGGCGATGCAGATCATCCGCGCGCCGACGCAGTTCGACACGATCGTGACCGGAAACATCTTCGGCGACATCTTGTCCGACGCCGCGAGCATGCTGACGGGGTCCATCGGGATGCTGCCGTCGGCGGCGGTGGGGAGCGACGGCCCCGGGCTGTTCGAGCCCGTGCACGGCAGCGCGCCGGACATCGCGGGGACGGACAAGGCGAACCCGCTCGCGCAGGTTTTATCCGCGGCGATGATGCTTCGGTATCAGTTCGGCGAGGAAGAGGCCGCGGCGAAGCTCGAGAAGGCGGTGAACGATCTCTTGGACGACGGGTACAGGACGGGGGACATCATGTCCGAAGGGTGCACGCAAGTCGGATGCACGAAGATGGGCGAGATTCTCATGGCGAAGCTCAAGGCGGCGTGAGCGAGCGAGCGAGTGCGAGAGCGAGCGAGTTAACGAAAAATAAACATCGCGTCGCGTCGCGTCGAGTCGAGCAGAGCGCGTCGTGTCGATATCTATTGTAACGTGATGAGTGATGATGCGAACGACGACGTCGACGATCGATTCGCGTTTCGATTTGCGGTTCGCGATTATCGATCGACGCGACGAATGTCAGCGTCGACTGAGTGTGTCGTGTGATACAAGAAACCCGCGGCGCGCGTCGTCTCCCATCGCGCCGAAGGAGTCGACGCGCTCGCGGTGTCCTAAACCACCGCGCACCAACGTGGTGTGGTGTGTGGTTAGTATGTAGTACTTCTGCGAACGAACAGCCTCCCCCCGTTCGCCGCCGCCGCGATCGGATCGTCGTCGAAGACCGACCGCCTCCCCCACCGCCCCCCTCTCTCTCAACAGATCCTCTCAACAGAACAGATCATCGATCATCACATGATCGCCAACGTCTGCCACGCCGCGACCCCCTCCCC
>Ga0181560_10001290_pt1 | contig 23357 bp, 17 predicted proteins | sample 011ome_20_FD_133751 | JGI IMG/M metagenome (GOLD analysis project Ga0181560, IMG submission 133751) | Coastal salt marsh microbial communities from the Groves Creek Marsh, Skidaway Island, Georgia - 011509CT metaG (megahit assembly) | ecosystem: Environmental > Aquatic > Marine > Intertidal...
AGGCGGAGGCGGGCGACCGGGCGGCGGCGGAGGAGGCCGCGGAGGCATGTCGAACGTGCGAGGGATCGACCACTCCGCGGCTTCGTCCGCGGGCGGATGAGGACGGTAAGCGTTCAGGGGTTCACCCCGGGCGTCGTTCGTCGTAAAGGCGCGTCGCACGGCGCGACGCGACGCGACGCGACGCCCGGACCCCTTGGACGCGCCGTCCGACGACCGCGTGATGAAAGAGCCGACTGAGAGGACGAGATGACGCGGCGGTGGTCAACCCATGAGACGCCACCGCCGCCGATGCCGTCCGCGACGCCGGTCGTCGCCGCGGGGGAACGATCGAATCGAATCGAATCGACGCCCCGGGCGAGGGCCGACGGCGTTCTGTTTGGCGAAGTCGTGTAACAACAAGAACAAAAGAGAACGAAAGGTTTCGGTTTCTTCGGTTCCGACGCTCGATGGCTGCTAGGACTAGGTCACGTCGCTCCGCCGCCTCCCCGTTACGCGCTCGCGCTTCTTCTCATTCCGCGCTAGAGCTCCGGCTTCGTCGCCTTCTTCCGCTTCTTGCCGCTCGCCTTGGGGATGTCGCCGTCGCCGTCGCCGTCGTCGTCCTCCTCGCGCCTCTCTCGCTTTTTCGAAGCCTTCTTCGCGGACTTTTCCCTGCTCTCCTTCCTCTCGGCGGACTTTGGCGTCTTCTCTCCCTTATCTCTCTTCTCCTTCTTCTCCTTCTTCGCGCTGTCTCTCTTCTCCTTCTTCTCCTTCTTCTCTTTCTTCTCTTTCTTCTCCTTCTTCCCCTTCTTAACGCTCGATGATAGACCGTTTTTCTTCGACCCGCCGCCCGCACCGCCGCCGCCGACGGATTCCACGTACCCGATCTCCCCCGTGCGCGCCTCGTCCGTCAAGCTCCCGATCAGGTGCAACACGTCGTCGAACTCGCTCACGCTCTTCACCGTGAACAGCACGGTCGACCCGACGCGTATCACGTGCTCGCGGTCGATCGGGCTCGGGCTCGTCTCCTCCCATCGCCCGCCCGGGCACTCGTCGTCGATGGGGGCGGGATTGTGCACGAGCCCGTCTCTGATGTCATCCGCGCCCACGGAGACGTTGAAGACGCCGAGGACGAGGAGACCGATGAAGTCCACGCCGACTTTGTTCACGACTCCCCTTAAAACGCTCCCGACGACCGGGCAGAACACGCGCGCGGTCGTCTCCACGTCCAGGGAGACGTGCCCGGCGAGATGGATGATGCCCGCGGTGCGCGATCGCGGGTGCACGCGGACGTCGTCGTAGGACATGAGGACGCCGCCGAGCTGGTCGTGGTGCCGCATGAGCATCCCGTCGAGGATCTCGCGCGAGCCGCGCTCCGGGTCGTCCATCGCGGAGGGATGCAGCCCGAGCGTGACGATCGCATGCTTCGTGACGACGGCGTCGTGAGGGGAGGAGGAGGACGACGACGAGGGTCGCTCGGCGTCGTCGTCGTCGGCGTCCGAAGAAGTCGGCGCTTTTTTTTCGGCGGCGGCGCGCGGACGCGCCATGACGACGACGGCGACGACGCGCGCGAACGCGCGAGGGGTTGGCGGTCGAGACGCGGCGGTCGCGATGCGGCGCGGCGATCCGCCGGCGGAGCGCTGAGCTCGCGGGGTCGACCGACGCCGCGGGCGGAGGCGCGGAGCGCTGTGATGGACGAGCGAGGGCGGCGGCGGTGTGTGCAGCCAAACCTTTTTTCGGAGGTCGGACGCGGACGCGCGGTCGCGGTCCCGTCACGGAAGCGAGATCTCGATCGCGTCGCGTCACTCATTCGCGCGCGCGCCGCACGCCCTCACGACACCCGCGTCTTCACCGCGCTTACCCCCCGCCCGCGCCTCTCCGAACATGGCGCCAACGCTCAAGCTCGTGTACTTCGACGTCATGGCCCGAGGTGCGTCGCCGCGACCGCGCGTCCGCGACGTCGCGTCGCGTTCGAGCTGCATCTCTTCTTCCCAAACTTTTTCCACGAAAAAACCGTCTCGCGGGTTCGGAAGCCTTCCATCATCGATCGATCCACCGATTCATGCGGGTCGACTCCATCGCGCGCCGTCGGACGCGATCCCACGCCGCGCCGTCCTGACCTCCGCGCGACGAACGACGCCACGCCGCAGGCCTCCCTCTCGTGATGTGCCTCGAGCACGGCGGCCTGGAGTACGAGGCGAAAAACGTCCTGCGCGGCGATCTCGATTGGGCGGCGATGAAAGCATCGGACGACGCGCCGTTCGACCAGCTCCCCGTTCTCTTCGTGGACGGGAAGCCGATCGCGCAGACCGCGGCGTGCGCGCACGTCATCGGCAAGATCGCGGGCACGGACGGCGGCGACGACATCGCGGACTACGCCGTCTCCTCGATGCTGATCTCGGAGACGGAAGACATCTACAAGGTGCGCGAGTCTGTCTTATTCTTTTTTTTCTCTTCGACGACGGAGTAAGTTGACAACTTACTCGTAACGTACTATATAACTCGTCGCTCGCGTCCGTTATGCTGACCGAGCGCGCGCCGCATCGCCCCACGCCTCCGCCACCGCAGGATCTCGCCAAGGGCGCGGTGACGCAGTTCAAAGAGCTCGGCGACCGCGCGGAGGACAACAAGGCGATGTGGGCGGAGGCGTTTCCGAAACACTACGCGATGCTCGAGAAGCTCGTCGTCGCGGGCGGCGACGCGTTCACGTCCACGGGCGTCTCCGTCGGCGAGATCTACCTCTGGTCCATCCTTCATCAGGCACGGGAATAGTACTGTACTGTAGTGGCGTCTCTTCCCGGTCGTCCGGTCGACTGAAAAAACGAAACGCATATCGACTGACCGTTATACTTCCTAATCGATCCCCCCCCCTCCTCTCCGCGGCAGGTCTCGCTCATGGCGGGCGAAGCCGGGAAGACGTCGCTCGACGCGTTTCCAAAGCTGAAGGCGTTTTACGACCGCGTCGCGTCGATGGAGAAGACCAAGGCGGTCCTCGAGGGGAAGACCGCGATGGGCCCGAGCCTGTGGGGGCAGTACTTCATCGAGTGAGCGCCCGTCTGGAGGAAGAGAGGAGAGGAGAGGCGCGTTCGTTGTTTACCATTTTTTGACACACCATTTTTTGACGCAACTGTCGCACTCGCGACTCGCCCCCGCTACCCGCCGCTCGCAGCGAGTCGTCCTCGCATGTTGCCAAAACGCGTGAAAGAAATCGGACCGGATCCCTCGACGGCAACACACCGCCGCGCGCATCTGCCGCCCGCAGACACGCCGATACGCTCGCACCGCGCGCTCGGGAAGAACCCGCGGCGACCGCGACGTCGTCGGGGGCGCGCGGAGACGCGCGAGAGGAACGTTCCACGGCGCGGCGTGGCCGCCTCTTCGGACGAATCGTGGCGAGCGAGCGAGAACGCAATTTTAACTTAATAGGAAGCGAGCGGGGACGCGCGACGCGACGGGAAGCGCGCGCGCGACGCGATGTACGAGCCGTGCGTCCTGAACAAAGAGCTCCGGTTCTCGTGCGACGTCTGCGGGGACCTCCCGATCGAGGGGAAGCGGTGGTGCTGCAACGTGTGCGAGGATTTCGGTGCGCGCGCGTCCGACCGACGGCGACGGCGACGGCCTCGCGCTCGCGCTCGCGCCGCCCCCACGTCTCCCGCCCCGACGCCCCGCCCGTCGTTCGCTCCGCGCGATCGCTCGCTCACCTCTCTCTCTCCCCTCCCTGTTCTTCTTCTTTCCTCTCTCCGCCAGACGTCTGCGATAGCTGTCACAGAGCGTCGCAATCGAAGCGCGACCGCGGCGGCGCCGCCGCCGGCGCCGACGACGTCGGCGCGCACTCGAGCGACCATCCGATGCAATCGTTCGACTCGGACGTCAGATACGAACCCGTCCACAGCGGCAACCTGAAAGACGTCATGGCGAACGCGATCGAGCGGTGGTTCATCGACACGCTTCGAAACGCGAAGAACGGGGACGTGAACCAGGCCGCGCTCCTCGCGGAGATGCTCACGACCGGGTACGGGTGCAACAAGGACGCGGAGGAGGCGAGGTATTGGAAGCAGGTGGCGCGCAACGGCGGCGCGCGGAGGTTGGAGGGGGTGTACGACAGGTTGCCGTGACGGCGGGCGATTCGCGCGCGTGATGTAATTTATTTTGTTTAATGAGCGCGCGAGCGCGCTATGGTATGTATGCCGCCCTACAGCGCGCGCGTCGTCCCGTCCCGTCCCGTCCCGTTCGTCGTGTCCGCGCGCGACGCGCCCGCCGAAGCCGCTCGCGTCACGCGTCGTCGCCGTCGTCGCCGTCGGCGGCGGCGGCGTCGGTGGCGGCGGCCGGCGTCGCCGCCTTCTTCGTGAAAAACTCCGTCACCTGCCTCGCCCCCGAGGGCGCCTCCGGCGGCCCGCCGTCCTCGTCCCCGTCCTCCTTGTTCTCCTTCCTCCCTGAGGGGCGTTCCGCGCGAAGCGACGAATGTCGGGGTTGAGTTCAAAGGCGTCAGAAGCGGAGTTCAAAGGCAACATCGCGGTGTGTCGGGATCGAAAGCGAGGGACCCTGGGCGGAGAGAATCGCGCGCGGGCAAAAGTCCTCAAGGAACGGCGTGCAACGCGCGAACGCGGTCGTGCGGGGACCGGCGCGATCACAGAACGCGCCTGAGCCGGGCTCCTTCTCCGCGGGTTTAAACGCCCAGACGTGGTCGTGTAAAAACTCCAGCCGCGGCTTCCGCATCACGAACCCCTCCAGGTCGTCGTACTTGACCGTCTTCCGCTTCCCCGCTTTCATCCCGAGGAACGCGCCCTCCGTGAGCGACTCCAAGAAGAGCTCCGTGGCCTTGGAGACGACTTTCGCGGCGTCCACGGCCGCGGTCTTGACCTCTTTGTCGCACTTCATGATGCGCTTCACCCTCGCGAGCGGCAGGGTGACGATCTCTTCCTCGCCGTCCTCGTCGTCGCCGTCCTCGCCAGCCTGCGATCGATCGAGGACGAGGAGGGCGGCGCGCGTGGGGTGGTTGTTGGGTTGTTTAGTGGGGAGGAGGGAGGACGCGGCCGCGGCGCGCGCGGCGGTCGCCGCGATCGAGGTCGAACGATCGATCGACCCATCGCATCGATTCGATCGGCGCACAGCTGTGCGTCGTCGCGTTCAAAAGAAACGAACGAACGAGGGACGGGTTCGCGACGATCGATCGCGCGCTGTCTGTCGCTCACCTCCCCGCCCTCCGCGTCCGCCGCGCGCGTCGCCGCCGTCTCCGCGTTGATCGCGTCCGCTTTCTCCTTGTACGTCGCCTTCTGCGCGTCGCTCAGCGTCTTCCAACGCACGCCCACCGCCTTCGCGATCTCTCCCATCGTCGGCTTGACAGCCCCCGCGTCGACGAGCGCGCGCTTCACGTCCTCTCGCACCTCGTTCGCGTAGACGAGGTACGGCGCGATCTTCCCCTTCTGTTTACCGCCCGCCATCGTGTCGCGTCGCGATGGGTAGACAGACAGACGACGCCGCGTGTCGGCGCGCGCGCGACGATGCGACGACGGCGGGGCTGGCGGGCGCCGAGGAGTTTTACGTTTATACGTGCTCGTGGTCGCTTTCAAAAAACCGCTTTCGCGGACTCAATTTTCACCCACCCCTCGGTTTCAAAGTTTGACCGCGATGCCTTTCGACTGACCGACGAAGCGGTCGGCCGCCCTCAGCCGCGAAAACAGAGCCACGTCGTCCACCACTGCGGCGTTACTTTCGTAGGCGCCGGGCGGAGGGCGAGGATGGCGACGTCGGAGCCTCCGCCGCCGCCGCCGCCGCCGCCCTCCACGACGCCGCAGCGATGGAAGCGCGAGCTGCGCGTGATGCTCCGCATCGCGCTGCCGATCGTCGCCACGAACCTCCTCGGCGTGACGATGACGCTCGTGGACTTCGCCATGGTGGGCCGCCTCGGCAAGGAAGAACTCGGCGGCGCGGCTCTCGGGAACACCGTGTTCTACCTCCTCCACTTCCCCATGCTCGGCCTGCTCACCGCGCTGGACACGCTCCTCGCCGCGGCTTTCGGCGCGGGAAACTTCGAGGCGTACGGCGCGTGGACGCAGACCGCGAGCGCGGTGGTGTCCGCGCTGTCGATTCCCGTCAGCGTCTTCCTCGGCGTCGCGACGACGCCGCTGCTGCTCGCCATCGGCCAAGACGCGACGCTGTCGAAGCTCGCGGGGCGGTACTGCGCGCACCTAACGTGGGGACTCCTGCCGTACTACCTCTTCATCGTCGCGATGAAGTTCATGCAGACGCAGCGCGTGTTGGCGCCGCCGGTGTGGATAGCGGTGATCGCCAACGTCGTCAACGTCGGACTCAACTACGCGCTCATCTACGCCGCGGACTTGGGGTTCGACGGCGCGCCGATCGCGACGAGCGCGTCGCGGTGGTTTCAGTTCATCGCCGGGATGACGTACTTGCTGTCGCGGCCCGCGAGCACGGCGAAGACGCGGCCGAGGTCGTTCATCGGATGGCGGCGGCTGCGGAGAAGCGTCGTCGCGTTCGCGTCGCTCGCGGGGCCGGGACTCGCGATGCTCATGATCGAGGCGTGGACGTTCGAGATCACGACCATCATGGCGGGGTACCTGGGCACCGTCGCCCTGGACGCGCACCTCACGATGCTGCAGCTCGCGACGTTTTCGTTCCTGTCGCTGCCGTTCGCGGTGGCGGCGGCGGCGACGATTCGAATCGGCGCCGCGCTCGGGGGCGGTGCGTTCTACGTCACACTGGTCCCCATACGACCGCGTTGGCGTGGTGAACGCCGATCCTTGAGGACCTTTCCCGGCGCGTCTCTCCACCCAGGGTCCCTCGCTTTCAATCCCCGTCCTCGACGCCTTTCAACGCCAACTGACGCCTTTGAACTCCACCCCGACGTTCGCTAGGCGACGCGGCGGCGGCGAAAGACGCCGCGGCGATCACCTTCGCGGTGTCCTTGGGGTTCATGGCCATCTGCGGCGTGATCTTCGCCGCGTGCGCGGATTACTTGGGGTATCTGTTCACGGACGACGAGGAGGTGGTGAGAGCGGTGGCGGAGATCGCTTACATCGCCGCGTTGTTCCAGCTCGCGGACGGCGGCCAGGCGCGTCAACGCGTCCGTCCTTCTCGGCCAATCATTCTCGTCCACGCGTCCGTCCCCCTCGGCCAATCATTTTCGTCCACGCGTCCCCCTCGGCCAATCATTTTTCTTTCTGACCGACCGCGCGGCACTCTTTGTACGCGCATACGCTCAGGGCGCCGCCGGCGGCGTCTTTCGCGGGATGGGCAAGCAGCTCACGGTGATGAAGCGGAATCTTCTGGGGTTCTGGGTCTTGGGCCTTCCCGCCGGCGGGCTGCTGTGCTTCGTCGCGGGGATGAGACTCCCCGGGCTGTGGTGGGGGCTGACCGTCGGGCTGAGCGTCACGACCGCGATCAGCGTGGCGCACCTCTCGATGATCGATTGGGAGCTCGAGAGAGACCTCGCGATCGAACGCGGGTTGAAAAACGGGAGCCGGGACGGCGACGGCGACGCCGACGGCGGCGACGACGCGGACGACGACAACGTCGTCGCGGAGGCGGCGTACGTCCGCGGCGAGCGCGAGAACGGCGGCAAGTACGACAACGTAGTGTGATCGGAGCACGGAAGTACGTACAGTACAGTAGCATCGCATCGCGTCGATGATAGGGCTACTAGGGCTACTAGGGATACGTAGGCGGAAGGACAACTTCTTTACTTGACGACGCGTTCTTCGGACGGAATCGTTTTCGCTCCGCCCGCGCGTCCTCCTCCTCCCTCCCTCCCTCCGCCGCGCCGCCGCCGCCGCCGCCGCCGCCCTCTCTCTCTCTCTTCACTTGCTCTTGAGCGCGTCGATCCCGGTCTGGTCGTGGAACGGCGTCGCGCCCTGCTGCGTCGCGACGAACGCGCCGACGCGACACGCCCGCTCCAAAGCCTCCTCGGCGCCCACCCCCGACAGCAACCGATCGAGCAACGTCGCGAGGAAAGAATCCCCCGCGCCGACGGTGTCCACGGGCGTGACCTCGAACCCGGGGTGCTCGACGAAGCCCTCGGTCTTAGAGACGATCGCCGCGCCGTCGCCGCCGCGCGTGACGCACAGCAACTCGCACCCGAGCTTCGCGTGCACCTTCTCGGCCAAATCCGACGCATCCGAGGACTCCGACGACTCGATCCCCAACCAGCCCGCCATCTCCGGCAGCTCCTCGTCGTTGAGCTTCAGAAGCCAGCACCCCGTCGCGTGCTCGACGCACAGGTTCGGGTCGATGAACGGCTTCCGGAGGTTGACGTCGAAGACGCGTCTCGACGCCGCCGCCGCCGCCGCCTTTATCGCCTCGCGCGACCGCGCGTCTCTCTGCGCCAAAGATCCGTACACGACGACGTTGCCGCTCGCGGCCGCCACGAGGTCGTCGCTCGCGGTCATCGCGTCCCACGCGGAGGGCTGAACGATGTCGTACGACGGCATCGCGCCTTTCATCGTGACGACGACGAACCCGGTCGCGACGCCGCCGTCGTCCACTTGGATGGAAGACGTGTCGAGCCCGCGCGAAGTCAGGCGACGCAATACCTCGCGCCCGAGCTCGTCGTCGCCGACGCGCGAGACGATCGTCGCGGGGCGGCCGAGCTCGTTGAGATGGCACGCCACGTTCGCGGGGGCGCCGCCGAGGAACAGGCCCGCGGGGAGGGAGTCCTGGGGAAGGATGATATGATATGATGATGGGGCGGGGGAAGGGTGAGTCAGATCGGATCGCGGATCCCTGGACGAGACGACGACGACGACGCGACGAATGCGACCGACGAACGCGACGAACGCGACGACGACGGCGGCGGGCGACGCACCCAGAGCGCTTCTCCGATGACGGTCACGCGCTCCTCCGCGGCGGCGGCGACGCGCGCGGCGCGCGCGCGCGAGCGGACCGCGACGCGAGAGGACGACCGAAAGGTCGCGGACGCGCGAGGGCGCGCGCGCGAGTCGACGCCGACGCCGACGCCGACGCGCGCGAACGACGCCGCCGCGGCGACAGCGCACGCCATCGTCGCGTTCTGTTATCCGCGGAGTGTGATGAAGCGCGCGTCGATGGACGGACGACGCGGGCGGGCGGGGCGCTGCCGGTGATGGATGTCACCGCGGGGGGGAAAAGGTAGAAAAGAAGTCTCGACAATTTCCGCGTTGATCGCATCTCACCCTCACTTCCGCGTTTTCAAACCACGCCGCGCTCTCATTTCACCCACTTGACCCTTTCCATCCGATCAACGCCTCGTCAGATAGTCCTGTCAGAAATCCACACCGGTTCGGGGAGAGACAGGAATAAAGACGGCTCGAGGGCTTGCCACTCGCCCTCTTTGCAATTGCACGCGGCGAGCGCCCAGTGACAATTGAAATCTCGCAACCATGGTGAAGGTGCGTCCTCCGATACGTCCTCCACGTCGTCGTCGCGCGCGCGGCGACCGCGGGACGTCGCGTATCCCCCGGCGACGCGGACGCCGACCCCGCGCCCGCGCATCGGTTTTTTTCCCGTCCCGTCCTAACCGCCCTCGCTGACGCCGTCGCATTCGTCCTCCGCCTCGTCTCCTCGCAGTTCTCCATCGATGAGCTCCGTCGCCAGATGGACAAGCAGCACAACATCCGTAACATGTCCGTCATCGCGCACGTCGATCACGTGAGTGCGCCCGCGCCCGCTCCCCCCTCGAGCTCGCGGCCGGGGAAATTTGTTCGCAATCGCGGCGGCAGGGTTCCGGTCTCGCGTCGGCGTCTCGGAGGCGGCGTGAGACTCGCGCGCCGCGCGATCGCTCGCTCGATCTCGCGTCGCGCGTCGCGATCCGCGCGGACTTGCCCTCTCGCGCGCGATCGCGCGCGCGCCCGTCATCGCGGGACGGCGCTCGAACCGCGCGCGCGATCGCGCGCGCGATCGCGCGCGCCCGCGCGGCGCGGCAGCGCGCGCGCCCCGCGACGCGAGCGCGCGCTCGCCCCCCCCTTTTTTCGCGTCAGCGTCAGGTCGCCCGACCGCGCGGATAAAACAAAAAAACCTCGCCCTCGCCTCGAGCGCCTCCTGCTGACCGTCCTCCCTCCTCGCATCGCAGGGCAAATCCACGCTGACGGACTCCCTCGTCGCCGCCGCGGGCATCATCGCCGCGGAGAACGCGGGCGACGCCCGCCTCACGGACACGCGTCAAGACGAGCAAGATCGCTGCATCACCATCAAGTCCACCGGCATCTCGCTCTTCTACAAGATGGACGAGGAGTCCCTCGCGCTCATCCCGAAGCACGTCCCGCGCGAGCCGGACTGCAACGACTACCTCATCAACCTCATCGACAGCCCCGGGCACGTCGACTTCTCCTCGGAGGTCACCGCGGCGCTTCGAATCACCGACGGCGCGCTCGTCGTCGTCGACTGCGTCGAGGGCGTCTGCGTGCAGACGGAGACGGTGCTTCGTCAAGCGCTCGGCGAGCGCATCAAGCCGGTCATGACGGTGAACAAGCTCGACCGATGCTTCCTCGAGCTCATGCTCGACGGCGAAGAGGCGTACCAGAACTTTTGCCGCGTCATCGAAAACGCAAACGTCCTCATGGCGACGTACACGGATGACGCGCTCGGCGACTGCCAAGTCGCGCCGGAGAAGGGCACCGTGTCCTTCTCCGCGGGGCTTCACAACTGGGCCTTCACGCTCACGGTCTTCGCGAAGATGTACGCCGCCAAGTTTGGCGTCGAGTTTGATAAGATGATGGAGAAGCTCTGGGGCGACAACTTTTTCGATCCCAAGACGAAGAAATGGACCAAGAAGCACACGGGCGAGAAGACGTGCATGCGCGCCTTTGTTCAGTTCATCTACGAGCCGATCCGTCGCGTCATCGACGCGGCGATGAACGACAACAAGGAGAAGCTCTGGCCGATGCTCGAGAAGCTCAAGGTGAAGGAGAAGCTCAAGCCGGCGGATTTCGACCTCCTCGGCAAGCCGCTGATGAAGCGCATCATGCAGACGTGGCTCCCCGCCGACGTCGCGCTCCTCGAGATGATCATCTTCCACCTGCCGTCCCCGGCGACGGCGCAGAAGTACCGCGCGGACACGCTGTACGAGGGTCCCCTGGACGACAAGTACGCGGAGTCCATTCGCAACTGCGACAGCAGCGGGCCGCTCATGCTGTACGTCTCGAAGATGATTCCCACCGCAGACAAAGGACGCTTCCTCGCCTTCGGCAGAGTCTTCTCCGGTAAGGTCAAGACGGGCATGAAGGTGCGCATCCTCGGCCCCAACTACGTTCCGGGCGAGAAGAAGGACCTGTACGTCAAGTCCATCCAGCGCACGGTGCTCTGCATGGGCCGTCGCCAGGACGCGGTCGAGGACGTTCCCGCGGGCAACACGGTGGCGATGGTCGGCCTCGATCAGTTCATCTCCAAGAACGCGACCATCACGGGCGAACAAGAGGTCGAGGCGCACCCGCTCAAGGCGATGAAGTTCTCCGTCTCCCCCGTCGTTCGCGTCGCGGTCGAGTGCAAGAACTCGCAGGATTTGCCCAAGCTCGTGGAGGGTCTCAAGCGCCTGTCCAAGTCGGACCCGATGGTGCTCTGCCAGATCGAAGAGACGGGGGAACACATCGTCGCCGGCGCGGGCGAGCTCCACCTCGAGATTTGCCTCAAGGATCTCCAGGAGGACTTCATGGGCGGCGCGGAGATTCGCATCTCCGACCCGGTCGTGTCTTTCCGCGAGTCCGTGAACAACACGTCCGACCACATCTGCATGTCCAAGTCCCCGAACAAGCACAACCGTCTGTACTTCCAGGCGACGTGCATGGAGGAGGGCCTCGCCGAGGCTATCGACGACGGAGACGTCACCCCTCGCGACGAACCGAAAGCCCGCGGCCGTTTCCTCGCCGAGAAGTTCGGCTGGGACAAGGACCTCAGCAAGAAGATCTGGTGCTTCGGCCCGGACACGACCGGCCCGAACCTCATCGTCGACATGTGCAAGGGTGTCCAGTACCTCAACGAGATCAAGGACTCGTGCGTCGCCGCGTTTCAGTGGGCGACCAAGGAGGGCCCCATCGCGGAGGAGAACATGCGCGGGATCAAGTTTGAGGTTCACGACGTCGTGCTTCACACGGATGCGATTCACAGAGGTGGCGGGCAGATCATCCCGACGTGCCGCCGCGTGTTGTACGCGTCCATGATGACGGCGGAGCCGAAGCTTCTGGAGCCGGTGTACCTCGTGGAGATTCAAGCGCCGGAGGGGGCGCTCGGCGGCATCTACTCCACCATCACGCAGAAGCGCGGGATGGTCATCGAAGAGATGCAGCGCCCGGGGACGCCGATTTACAACATCAAGGCGTACCTCCCCGTCATGGAGTCGTTCGGGTTCACCGGGACGCTTCGCGCGGCCACCTCTGGTCAGGCGTTTCCGCAGTGCGTGTTCGATCACTGGGACATGCTCGGGTCCGATCCTTACGACACCAACTCGCAAGCTGGGAAGCTCGTGCTGGACATTCGCAAACGGAAGGGCATCAAGGAGTTCATCCCCGCGCTCAGCGAGTACGAGGACAAGCTCTAAGGGTGAGGACGAGGAGGATGGCGAGGAGGAAGGCGGTGTGTTGTGTACTGACTGCGTCAGAAAACTAAAAAACTTTGTGAATATCAGATGCATCGAATCGAAAAACATTTCTCGCCGCGTCGTCCGACGTCGCCGCGCCGCGCGCGGTCTCGACGCCCCCCCTTCCCCTTCTCGCGCGCGGTCCTTTCGGGACCCGTGTCTCATAGCGCGGCTCGATTTCTCCTCGCGCGCTCGCGTTTGAGGTCTCTTCGTAACGCCGCGATCGTGGACGTTAATCGGAGGATCCAATCGTCTCGCTCGGCGAGGACGCTTCGCATTTCTCGTCGGTACTCGTCGTCCTCGTCCTCGTCGTCCTCCTCCTCGTCGTCCTCCTCCTCCTTCCCCTTCGCGCGCCGCCGCCGCGGCGCCGCCGGCGCCGCCGCGCGCGCGAGCATCGTCGCTCTCCTCGTCGCGGCGACCGCGGCGTCGAGCGTCGCGGCGCCGCCGACGCGACGGACGAGCGACGCGAACGCCGCGAGCCAAAACGCGACCCACGCGCTCGCGGCTCGAAACGCCGGGCGCGCGAGCGCGGACGCGAGCGGCGTCGCGCGGTCCACCCCGGACGCGCACGCGCGCAGCGCTTTGGACGTCGCGGAGAGCGTGCGCTCGGGCGTCATGCGCGCGTCGAATGCGCGCGGGAGCGCGCTGAAGGAAGCGACGCGACGGACGCGAGAAGGTCCCGTCGTCTCGGACGTCTGCCAAGTCGAGAGGTGCTTGGAAGACGAAAAGTCACCGGCGATTATCGATAGTCGAGGCACAGGAGTCTGCGTACCACCGTAAGTTGTTCGTACGTACGTGTACGGTCACAATTCGTGCGAGCTATGATACGTGAGCCCTTGGGCAAAGTCCTTAAGGAACGGCGTTCACCATGCGAACGCGATCGTATGGGGACCAGTGCGAAGAATGAACGAAAAAATAGAAGACGACGGACGAGCCCGGGAGGAGCCCCCCTTCCGCCCTCCGACCCTCCGACCCTCGGACCCTCGGACCATCCGTCGCGTCGTCGTCGCCGCCGCCGTGCGTCCGTCCGTCCGTCCGTCGTCACAACTCCCCGTGCGGAATCCACGGGACGTGATGCCTCCCCCCTAACCACCCGTTGTCCAGATAAAACGTCCGCAGCAACGTCGCGTCCGCGTCGCACCGGTGATGGTCCCTCCACGCGATCAACACGAGCGCGGCTCTGTAGTGCACGTACGCGCCGGCGACGACGAGCACGTGAAACAAATTATGCGAACACAGCGTCCCTCCCCAGACGTCGAATCGTCCGGGGTTCCACCTCTCCGGCACCGCGCGCGCGTATATGAACGCGCCGCCGAGGTAGCACATCCCCATCAATATCTCCAGCCAGAACGTGACGACCATCGGCGTCGGGACGATTCGCCACGTGAACAACGTCTGGTGCAGAAGCGGGAAGATCCCGAACGCGCCTAAACCGCTGAAGAGCACCGCGCGAAACGGCGTATACTTCGGCGCCTGGAACCTCTCCAACAGCATCACGGACAGGACGACAAACCCGAAAAGGGAAATCCCGACGAGGTAAAACGTCCGCAACGCGGGGACGCACATGAAGGAGTAATACACCACGGGGTAAAACGACGCCATGATGAGCGTCACGATCCCGACGTAATCGATCCGCCACACGATGCTCGACACCTGCGCGCTGACGCACGCCAGCGTGTGACAAATCCCCGAAAACGACAGACATAGGCACGCGCCCGCCAAGAACACGTACATCGGCCACCGCGGCGCGGGCTCGTAGTGCAACAGGACAGCCTCCTCCGACGACGCCGCGTCCAGCGTAGACGCGAGCGATGCGATCTGCGTCTCGAGCCTCGACGCGAGCTCCCTCGTTTTCGCCTCGATCACGTGCGCTGAATTCGCGAGGACGCTCTTCGCCTCTTCGAGCCTCGCGCGCAACGCGTCGCTCGTCTCGCTCGCGAGAAGCTCGCGCGCGGTCGGTCTCCCGCCCGCGTCGGGACCCGTCGTCTGCGGCGCCGGCGGCGCGTGGAGGTGCGCGCGGAGCGTCGACGCGACGTCGCGCAGCGCGTTCGCGGCGCCGTCGAGGTGAAGGAAGGACACGTGCCTGTGGACGCGCGCGCCGCCGCTTTCGCTTTCGCTTTCGCCGCCGTCGTCGCCGTCGCCGCCGTCGTCGCGATCGTAACCCCAATCCCCCGCGACGCAGTGGTCCGCGCCGGGGACGCACAGGTCGTTCGCGGCGAACAACTCGCTCGCGACGTCCGCGAGCGTCGCGTGCGATGCCTGAGGGCGGCGTCGAAGAGGACGGGGAGGGTGAGCGAGCGAGCGGCGAGCGAGCGGCGAGGAACGAGCGGCGCGAGCGACGCGGCCGCGAAAGAAAAAAAGCCGAGTGCGCCTTCGAGTGCGCCTTCGAACGTGACGAAACCCTCGCGGACGCTCGGGACGCTCGATGCGCGACGCCGCGACGACGTGCGCGCACCTCGACGGTCGCCCTGAGCGCTTCCCCCCCCGCGCCGTCCCACGACTCCCCCTCCTCGCCCATGATCCACGACGCCGGCAGCGCGGGCGCGTGCGCGTTCCCCCAACCCGTCGCCATCGACGTCGTCAGCAGCGCGAAGACGATCAGCCCGAGGAGATGGCTCCAGATGTTCGCCGTCTCGTTGTGCCACATGAGCACGCTTCGAATCGCGCCTCGGAACCCGCCGGTGACGCGGTAGCCGTTCTCGACGTACGGGTTGTGCACCGCCCACGCCGGCGCCTCCGCGCGCGTGCACAGGCGGCACATCCAGCCGCACGGGTTGAACGGAGGCGCGGCGGACGCCGAGCCGTCGGAGCTCTTCGTGGTGCTCTTCGCGCGGCGCGGAGGGCGATCTTTGGGAAGCACGAACGGGCCCATCGGCGGCGGCGACGCCGCGCCGGGGTCTTTCGCGCCGCCTCCGTCGCGGCGCATCGCGCTCTGTGCGGTCGCCCCCGGACGGATCGCGGCCGAGCGCGCGCGACGAGACACTGCGCGGCGGCGACGACGGGAACGAAAGTTGCGGCTCGGAATATTCGCTGCGGGGCGTGTGTTGCACACGAGGCAAGGCCCTACTGTATGACTTTTTAGTTTGAGTGATAAAAAATACGTATCATACTGCACGTACGCCGCGAGAACTTCCGAGAACGAAGTGCCGACCTTCGTTCTCGGAACCGCCAAGGCTGCGCGCAGTGGCCATGGCGCCGCGGACGGGCCGTCCCCGGAGCGCCTCGACGGCGCGGCCGCGGTCGTCGAGCCGTGGTGACGCGCGCGGCGACGGACGCGCGCGATCGTCGACGCGGCGGTCCGTCGCGCGCGCCGACGCGCGCGCGGACGACGACGACGCGAGATTTCCGCCAGTAGCCACGACGCGAGATTCGCATCATTCGTCCCCCTCGTCGTCCGCGCGTCGCGTCGACGACCGCGACGCCGTCGACGCGCACGTCCAGGAGATGCGCGACGTCCTGCGCGCGCTGCGACGCCGCGACGAGCTCGTGGACGCGGCGAGGCGCGCGCACGACGCGGCATGGGACGAGAAGCACGCGCGGTTCCGCGAGCGATGCGCGGACGTTCAGGCGACGCTCCGCGCGAGGCACGCGGACGCGATAGACCGACTCCGCGAGCGCTTGGAGGACGACTCGCGGGTCTCCGCGCCGAGCGAGTGGAGCCCGCAGCTGGAGGAGATGCGCCGGTCGCAGAGGGCGCTCGTGAAGAAGAAGCGCTTCGGCGAGGCGCTCGACCTGGTGAAGCGGCTCGAGGAGCTCGAGGAGCGCGAGATTAAAAAACATCGCGAGCGCGTCCGAGAGGCGAATAAGGCGACGCTCGAGGAGATGTTCGCCGCGCACGCGAAGGAGCGGGCGGTGTGTTTGAAGGAGATCGCCGCGGAGGAGGAGCGGTTTCGGAGCGTCCGACTCAGGGCGACGCGCGCGCACGAGAAGGAGACGCGGAGGAAGGATTACGTCGCGATTTTGGAGAAGGCTGACGCGGCTGCGGCGGACGCGGCGGCGGCGGCGGCGACGAGTATGAAACGGTCGACGCGGCCGCGTTATCGACGAAGCGCGGGGCGGATGACTTCGGAGGATAGCTTCGACGAGGAGGAAGAGGAGGAAGAGGAGGACAGTCCGCGGTTCCCGTCCCCGGGGGAGAAAGTCCTTAAGGAACGGCGTTCACCACGCGAACGGGGTCGTATGGGGACCATTGTCGCGCGCACCGTCCGCCCGTTCCCGAGCAGTCGACTCGCGTCGACGAGGGCGAGCGGCTCGCCGTACGACCTCGTCGAGCAGCGCGGCACGCCGGCGAGCGCATCGCGCGGGGGGGGCTGGTCCTCCCCGACCTCGACCTCGACCGCGACGGCGACGGCGACCGCGGCGACGAAACGCGGCGACGCGGAGGTGCTGACGCTCACGTACGGGGGGGGGGCGGCGGCGGCGGCGGAGGCGGCGGCGGAGGCGGCGGAAAAAGAATCGGACGCGCCGCGGACGACGCGGCCGCCGCCGCCGCGGTCGCAGCGCGGCGAGCGCGACGGGGAGTACCCCGCGGGCGCGCGGGCGCATCCTACTGCTGCGAGTATGGATGAAGCGGAAACGTTCCACGCCGGGCCGTTTCGTTTGGACGGCGTGTACCCGAGCGAGCAAGCCGCCGCGCTCGCGAGCATCTGGCGGGTCCAGTCCGCGACGCTCGCGCCGCCGCCGCCGCCGCCGACGCCGCCGGCGGAAGGCCCGAGCGGCGCGGAAGCGCAGGCCGCGGCGGACAGCCTCACCGCGGCGGCGATGCGAATGACAGGGGCGGCCGCCGTCGTCGTAAAGAAGGACGAGAACGACGCGAGGGACGCTCCGAGATTCGCGAAGCGCCAGTCCTTGACGCAAAAGCGACGAGAGCTCGAGACGCTGAAAAAGCTGGAGGATGACGACGACGACGACATCGACGACCTCGACGATATCGACTTGGTCGCCGCGGCGACGCCGAAGCGGCTTTTAGAACGGTGCGCGAACGTCGTCGCCATCGCGGCACCGGGACCGGGACCGGGACCGGCGGCGGCGGCGAACTCCGACGCGATCGGGGGGGGAAGAGGAAACGTCGGACCGCGCCTCGATCTCTCGCGCGTCGAGCGGGTGTCCCAACCTTTAGGTCTCGCGCGCGGCGTCGCGCGGGACGTCGTCCCCGACGGCGTCGGCGACCCGGGACGCGACAAGCCGGAAGCGGTGAAGGGCGCGGCGATTCTTCGACGGATACTCGGACCCGAGGACGGGTATCGGAGCGTACGCCGCGGCGCCGCGGCGGCGGGCGGCGGGTCCAATTTGGGCGCGTTGGGTCGCGTGGAGACCGGCGACGATTCGCATTCACATTCTAACGGCGGCGACGACGATTCGCGTTCCAGTTCTTCGTTCCAATTCGCGAGCGTCCTGGGCGTCGATCCGCGAAGGACGCGGACGCTGGAGGAATTAGCGCCGAGCCCGCGGCCGCCGGCGCCGCCCGTCGCCGCGACGGTCGAACGCGGGAGCTCGCGGCTGGCGTCGCTGCACTCGTCCCTCGCGTCGGAGACCGCGGCGGCGGCGGCGGCGATCGAAGAGGACGTCGCGGACGTCGACGGCGACGCGTTGAACGCGCGATTGTTCGATGAGACGGCGGCGGCGGCGGCGGCGGCGGCGGCGGCGCGCCGAGAACCCGAGCTGTCGTTGAGACCCGTCGTTAACGTCGCGGGACTCAGCGGCGCGTATCTGAAAGCCGCGAAGGAGGACTCCGCGACGTACTCGCGTTCGATATCTCTCGGCGTTGACCCGCCGCTGGCGAAGGACTCCGCGATGCGCGCGGTGGTGGACGATAACGGTCGCGCTGCGGCGGTTTCAACGGCGCAGGCGGCTGCGGCGTTGGCGGCGTGCAAGTACGGCGCGCGGTCGACGGCGGCGCCGGCGACGTCGACGTACGGCGCGTACGTGGACCAATGGAAACCCTCGACCGTCGAATCTACCGAATCTGCGGGTACTGTTTTTGCTGACGTGTCATCTTCACAGCCACTCGTCGTCGCGAGGCCGTCGGTCGTGGCCGCGTCGAACCGCGTCCCGATGCCGTTGGGCGAGGGCGTCGACGTCCTGTCCGGCCTCCCGACCTCGGAATTTCTCAAAGCCGCGAAGTTGGCGCGAAAAGCCGCGAAGCTCAAGCTCAACGGCGGGATCAAATCCGACCCGTTCGCGGACGAGAACGACGACGACGACGACGCGAGCGTGTACGGCAGCAGCGCCCACGGCGGCTCGCCGGGCGGCAGCTCGACGATGTCGAGCGTCGCGGACGCGGCGGCTGAAAAAAAGCCTCTCGCGCCGGTGGAGGAGAAGGAATACCCCGCCTTCATCAAAGCCGCGCGGCGAGGCGAATACGCGAAAGTGAAGAAGTACTTCAAGCGCGGAATCGACGCGAACGTCGTGGACACGTTTGGGAACACCGCGCTCATCGTCGCGTGCCAAAACGGCCACGGACGGATCGTTAAAATGGCAGAGCGATACGGCGGAAACGTCAACGCCAAAAATAACAAGGGTAACACCGCGTTGCATTTCACAGTGCAGTTCGGGTTCAACGCGCTCGGGGACTTCCTCGTCGAGAAGGGCGCGGACAAGGACGCGAAGAACGCCGCGGGTTTAACGCCGTACGAAGGCATCGGGTGATTCGCGACGTCCACGAGCGCGGAAGCATAGTAATAAGGTAGTGGGATTAAATAACTCATCGCGATCTACGGCGGCGGCGTCCACTGTCGTCGTCGTCGCGCGAGGTACGCACTATTCGCATCGTCGCTCGTCGCCTCACTCGTCGCCGTAGACGACGGCGTCGCGCAACCGCTGCGCGGTCGCCGCGCCGCACGCCCACCACAACCCCCCCCACGCCGCCCTCGGCCCGTACACCGCGGCGACGAGCGCGCTCGCGAGGTCCTCCCCGAGCTCGGGCTTCGCGTCCGACACCAACGCGGCGCAGTGATACAAATCTCGGGTGTAGTACCCGCACCCTGGCTCCGCGGCGGCGCCGCCTACGTGGCACGCCTCGCCGGCGACGACGTGCTGCTCGAACGCGGCGCGTAGTATACGCCGTAACGCCCATTTCAGAGCCGTTTCGCCGCCGTCCGCGATCGCCTCCGTGACGTCCTCGAACAGCGTGGGCAAACACCGAAGCGGCGGCGTCCGCGCGCTCGCGGGAAGCATCTTCGGCAAGTCCGGCCCGTACACCGTCGCGCACTCCGCGGCGAGCACGAACGTGTTCTCTTCGCCCAGGCACAGCGTCACGGACGCCGCCGCGTTCGGTTTGGACTGGCGGGAGAGGGGTTCGCCGGCGATGGCCGCCGCGAGCGCCGTCCCCGCGGGATGCGGCGGAGGCGGCACCGTCACCACCCGCACGTCCGCCTTCGTCGCGAGGTGCCCCCAGCGGCCGTGCCACTCTTCTTTCGAGGATAAACGCTTCTTTAGCGTGCGTTTCTGACGCGCGAGCTCGACGACGTCGTCCGCGGACTCGTGGCCCCAGAGCACGACGACGACGTCGACGTCGCTGACGCCGGCGCGCGCTTCGCCTCGCGCGACGGATCCGCGCGCGTACACGCCAATCACGCGCCCCGCGGCGATCTCCGAGTCCGCGCGCGTGATGCGGTCGGACGTCAGTCGGCTGGAAGACGGAACGCCGCCGGAAGCGGAAGACGAAGCGTCGCCGCCGCCGCCCGGGACGATCGCGAGGTCGACCCTGACGACGTCCTCCCCGGCGGCGTCTCTGAACGGGCCGCGCAGGTTCACCTTCACGCGGTGTCCGTTCATCCCGCCGTTAACCGTCGCGTCGTCGTCCGCGACCGTCGCGCCCGCCTCGACCGTCGCGCCCACCTCGCCGTTGTTGAAGACTCTCAGCGCGATGTCCCCCGCGTCCTCGGTCGCGGCCCACCACTGCTCGGCCCACGCGGCGGCGCCGCCTCGCCCCGCGGCGCCCCCTGTCCGCCGAAACGACCGGCTCTGCGCGCTCGCCGCGCAGTCTTCCGCGACGACCCTTCCGTGATCGTCGAGCCGCGACAGCCGCGAGACGGGGCGGACGACGCGCGCGGCCTCGAGCTGCGCGATCGACCGGCGGCCTTCGCTCGCGTGGCCGTGCGCGAAATTCGAATACGTTTCAAGGGGTTCGTCATCCGCCGCGTCGTCGTCGTCATCGTCGTCGTCGTCGTCGTGACTGGTTCCCATACGACCGCGTTCGCGTGGTGAACGCCGTTCCTTAAGGACTTCGTCGTCGTCGTCGTCGTCGTCGTCGTCTCTGGCTAAGTGCGCGTGCGATCGCGCCGCGGAGCTCGCCGCGCGCGACGCCGCGCGCGTCGGGTTCTGGACGAACCCTCTGCGTTCCGCCCACCGCGCGAACCGTCGCGCGGCGTCCAGAGACTCCGGGGTCACGCCCTCCTCCGAGCCGATCGCGACGTCTCCGGGCGCCGGCGCCGGCGGGTTCGCCCGCGTCGCCTTAAACCGCCTCGTCACGGACGCGGACACCTTCGGGCCGAGTGATTCCGTGTAGTGCGCCCACCGCGGCGGGAACACGAGGACGTCCCCTGGCGCGAGCACCGCTTCCCACGCCTTCGGGGGCGACGCGAACGCGGACCCGGACCCGACGACGTTGTTTTTCAACTCGCCGATCGAGTCGCCTTCGCCCTCGCCGCCTGAGGGTCGAGGGTCCATACGAGCGAACGTCGGGGTGGAGTTCAAAGGCGTCAGAAGCGGAGTTCAAAGGCGTCGCGGGCGGGGATTGAAACCGTGGGGTGGGCGGAGAGAAACGACGGGCAAAGTCCTTAAGAAACGGCGTTCACCACGCCGACGGGGTCGTATGGGGACCAGTGTGTCAACTCACCTTCGCCCTCGCCGCCGCCTGTCCACCGCGGCCACGCCGCCGCGGACTCCTCCTCGCTCAGGACCGCGTCCAGCCGCACTTTACTCCTCCTCCGCAGCGGGTGCCAGTTCGGGTACAAGTGCGCTCGGCTCAGCGCGGACGGCGGATACAACAGCATCCGTTTCGTCCCGTGCACCTGCGCGAGCACGCTGATGGTCGTTCCATACGAGGGAACGTCGGTGTGGAGTTGAAAGGCGTCAGTTGAAGTTGAAAGGCGTCGAGGGCGGGTATTGAAAGCGAGGTGTGGGCGGAGAGATGCGCCGGGAAAAGTCCTTAAGGATCGGCGTTCACCACGCCAACGGGGTCGTATGGGGACCAGTGTATAGAACGCACCTGACGCTCTGATCGAAATGCAACGGCGTCGTCGCGCCCGCGGCGGAGAGCCACAGCCGCGGCGGCTGCGTCTCCGTCCACCCGGCGTCCTCCATGCTCTTCCACGGCTCCTCCTCCTCCGCGACGCCGCCGTCGCCGGACCCTCCTAATCCGACCTCGGCCGAGAGCGGCGAATCGCCGAGCGTCGCCTGCAGATACACGCCGTCCCTTCCCGACGTGTTGTCGATCATGCGCGCGGCGACGTCGCGGATCGACACCGTCTCCGTCGCGCTCGGCGCGTCGAACGCGCCCGATCGCACCGCCGGGTGACTCGGCTCGACGAACACGAAGCTGTCGTCGCGCACGCCGAGCCTCGTCGCGCCGCGGTCGTTGAACACCCTCGCCTCGCCCTCGAAGTCGCCGTGTTCGCGCGCGAGGCGCGTCAGCGTCCACTCGCGCGTCGCGTCGCACACCGCGGGCCACGCGTCCGCGGCGCCGCGGAGGATCAGAGGCTCGCGGAACGTCGCGGGGTTGGAGAGCGTCCGCGCGAGGTCGTCGCGGCGGGATCTCGTCGCGGTCGCCGCGTGCCACTCGATCTCGGGGACGGACCCGGCGATATCGACGCGCGCGCCGAGCGTCGGCGGTCGCCGCGACGGTACCGCGTCGTCGAGCGAGGAGGCGTCTCGGCCGCGCCGGGGAGGAGTTCGCGGCGGCGGCGCGTCGCGCGCCTCGGTCGACGTGGAGGACGCGGCGTCGTCGGAGGACGCGGCCGCGCGTCGTCGGAGCGCGCGGCGTCGCGACGGCGGCGGCGGCGGCGAGCGCGCGCGATGATGATGAAGACGAAGCGCGATTCCGTGTGGTGGACGACGAAGGCCGCCGCGCGATCGTCGCGCCGCGGCGACGCGCGGCGTCGCCGCCATTTCCGCCGCGACCGTCGACGCGTGCGACGACATCGCCACCGGACGCGCGTGCGTCGCCGCGAGCGCGGTGGGCGTCTATCGCGCGCGCGACGGGGTGTGACGACGACGCGCGCGGGTGGGAACAAGTCGTTTTTTTAAAAAAAAGTCGTCGTTTCGTCCGAGCTGTCGTCTCAAAGGGGTGCCACCTAGGCAAAGCTGACGCGGATCGATGAAACGAAAACCGATCTTCGATCAAAAAATCTCCTTTCAAACCTTCTATCGCGCCGCGCGCTTCCGAAGGACGCTTCATCAAATGTCGAACAGATTCCGGATCATACATAGCGCGCGGCCCCCCGCGCGCGCGCGTCCGTCGCGTCGCGTCGCGTCGTCATGGCGCCGTCGCCGCCGCGGTCCTACACGCGCCAGGACGTCCGCGACGGCGTCCGCGTCGTCAAGGGCGTTCGCGCGGGCGTCGGCGCGTCCCTGATCGTCGTCGACGGAGGCGTGTACGACGTCGGCGGATTCGCGCACCCGGGAGGCGAGCGATCGCTGCGCGCGTTCGTCGGCGGCGCGCGAGACGCCTCGAGCGCGTTCCGCGGCGATGGCGGACGATCGAGCGTGCGCGCGCACGCGCACAGCGACGCCGCGCGGCGGATCCTGGCGCGGCTCAAGGTGGGCGTCCTCGTCGAAGACGACGACGTCGACGACGACGACGACGACGACGACGACG
>Ga0181560_10001292_pt1 | contig 23335 bp, 16 predicted proteins | sample 011ome_20_FD_133751 | JGI IMG/M metagenome (GOLD analysis project Ga0181560, IMG submission 133751) | Coastal salt marsh microbial communities from the Groves Creek Marsh, Skidaway Island, Georgia - 011509CT metaG (megahit assembly) | ecosystem: Environmental > Aquatic > Marine > Intertidal...
CGTCCACCGCGCCGACGTCCGCGCCTCGCCGCGTCAGCGCGTCGCACGCCGCGCGATGACCGTTCACGGACGCCCAGTGCAGCGGCGTCCGCCCCCAGACATCCGCGCGGCGCGTAATCGGGGGTTTCGTCGACTTCGATGTCGCCGCGGGTTTCTTCGCGGAGGGTTTCTTCGCGGAGGGTTTCTTCTTCGCGGCGGCTCCGGGCGGCGCGCCTCCTTCCGAGACGTCGCATATGAAGTCGAGGACCGCCCCCGCCGCGCCCGCCCGCGCGGCGACGTGCAGCGCCGTCTGCCCATCCTCGTCCACCGCGTCGACGATCGCGGAGACGTCCGCGGTCCCCGCCGCGCCCTCGAGAAGCGCGGCGAGCAGAGCGACGGAGCCGCGCGCGGCGGCGACGAGAAACGGCGTGCGCCCGCGTCGCGTCCTCGCCCTCCGGTCCGCCCCGGCGGCGACGAGCGTCCGCGCGGTGTCCTCCGCGCGCGGCCCGGCGCCGCACGCGACGTGAAGCGGCGTGAGATGCGAACCGTCGCGACGTGAAGAACGGCCGTCGACGGGGACGCCGGCGTCGAGCAGCGCGCGCGCGACGCGCGAAGACGCGGGGGAGGCGTCGGCGGCGGCGCGGAAGAGCAACGCGACGCCCTCGTCCTTCTCTTCGTCGTCGCGCGCGTCGCCGTCGCCGTCATCGCTCCCGCTCGCCTCCTCCTCCTCCTCCTCTTCATCTCGCGCGAGTATCGCCGCCGCGCCCGGAAGCTCCCCCGCGTCCGCGGCGTCCTGAAGAAACCGAACGTACGCGCCGAGCGTCGGACGTTGGAGCAACTTGGCGGGCGCGAGCGCGCCGGCGAGCGCTTCCCCGAACGCGCCGACGTCTTCGGTCTCGGTCTCGGTCTCGCGGCCGTCGCCGAAATCGCCGCCACCGGCCGCGGCGCGAAAGACGGCGTGCAGTTCCTGGCACGCGCGCAGCGCGGCGAGGGAGTCGCCGCCGAGCTCGGCGAAGTGCGACGCGCGGTCGACGGCGACGCCGCCGAGCGCCGACGTCCACGCGCGCGCCACGACGGACGCGAACGCTTTGGACCGACCGAGGCCGCCGCGCGTCGCGCCGCCGCCGCCGCCGGCGCCGCGATCCGGCGGCGGCGGAAGCCCGCGCTCGAGAAGCGCCCTCCGCGACACCTTCCCCGACGACGTCATCGGAAGTTCGCGCGCGACGGCGAACAGCCGCGGGAGCATGTGTCGCGGGACGCGTCCGGAGAGGAGCCACCGCATCGCGTCGCACGCGAGCGCGCCGGGGGAAGACGGAACGTCAACCGACGTGTCGTCGTCATCGCCCAACGGCCACGTGGGCACGAACCACGCGACGAGCCCGCCGCCGTGGAGCTCCCGCGCGGGCGCGAGCGCGACCGCCGCCGCGGTCGCCATCGCCGGCGCCGCCGAAACCGTCGCGCGTTCAATCTCCCCGAGCTCCACGCGTTGGCCGTTGATCTTCACCTGCGCGTCGCGGCGTCCGACGATCTCGACGACGCACGCGCCGCCGTCCGCGGGCCACGCGCGTCTGACGATGTCACCGGTCCGGAAGCACAGCCCGTATTCGCCGTCGCCGTCGCCGTCGCCGTCGCCGTCGACCCGAAACCGCTCCTCCGTGAGCGCGGGCGCGTTGGCGTACCCGCGGCCGACGGTCGGCCCGGCGATCCACAGCTCCGCGAGCTCGACGGCGCCGGGCGGCGATCGCTCTGGGAGGCGATCGTCGGGGTCGTCCCCGGGCTCGCGCGCGAAGATGAACCGGCACTCCCCGAGCGGCGCGCCCAGTCCTCGAAGCGACGCGGAGGACGCGGAAAACGATGATTCGCCGTCTTCCCCCGCGGCCGGCGCCGCGGAAATCTCGTGGAAGGCTTGGTAGACGCAGCACTCCGTGACGCCGTACGTGTTCGCGAGCGCGCGCGTCCTCGGTCGCCACGCCGCCGCGAGCGACGCTGGCGTGGGCTCGCCGCCGAGCGCGAGCGTCCGCAGCGCTTCGAACCTCCCGCCGCCGGGCGCGGTGTCGGACGCGTCCGACACCGCGCCCGGCACCGTCCGCAACATCGCCGGCGTCGTCAGCGCGTGCGTCGCCCTCGACGCCTCCAGACACCTCCCCAGCGACGCGAACAGCGACGCGCGCGGGCACATCGCGACCGTCGCGCCCGCGCTCCACGTGGCCGCGAGATCGCCCGCGAACGGATCGAACGTCGGCGGCGACGCGACGAGAACGACCGACCCTTCGTCGACGCCGTGCGCTTCGTTCTTCGCGCGCGCGTACCGCGCCAGCTGTCCGTGCGTCGCGAGGCAGCCCTTCGGTCGCCCGGTGCTGCCGCTCGTGAAGTACACGTGCGAGAGCGCGCTCGCGCGCGGGCGCCACTCGGGTCGCGCGGCGAAGTCAAAGTCGGAATCCGCGACACACGTCGACGTTCCGTCTTCGGGCGCGAACACCTCGGAGACGTCCACGACGGCGACGGCGCGCGGACGCGCCGACGCCGCGATCGCCTCCGCCAGTCGCTCCGCCGCCCCCGCGATCACGTCGTTCGCGCGGTCCGCGATCACGGCGACGCACGCGGCGTCCTCGATCGCGTCGCGCAGACGCGTCGCCGGGTCTCGCGCGGACAGAGGCACGAACGCGGCGCCGGCGACGTGAATCGCGGCGAACGCGACGGCGAGCGCGGCGCCTTCGTCGACGAGGACGCCGACGGTGCGAGCGCGACAGTCCGGGGCGAGATGCGGGGAGAGGTCCGGCGGTATTGACGTGCGAAGCGCGGGGACGAGTGCATGGAGCCGCGATGCCGCGGCGTGGGCGGCGGACGCGACGCGCGCGTAGCTCCACGCCTCGGCCGACCCGCCGCCGCGGTCGCCGCGGCGGCCGCCCGCCGCCTTCTCCGGGGTTGGGATCCAGAGGAGCGCTCGCGCGTCGCGCGTCGCCGCGTCGGACGCGCGCGCGGCGAGCGCGGCGACGTACGATCCGTTGTGCGGCGCGGCGTCGTCGTACCGCTCCCTCATCGATCCCTCACGCGTCCGAGTCCCCCCCCGACGAGTCGTCCGAGTCCGTGGCGTCTGGATCTGCTCTCGTCGTCGCCGCGCTCGCGCTCGCGCGTCGCCGCCTCGCGTCGTCTCCCGGTCGTCTCGCGTAGCACGTCAACACCGCGTCTTGCATGCGCGCGACGTCGCTCGCCTCGAGCGGTGTCGACGCGCTGGGACCCTTGCGAATCCCTCTCCTCGCCGCCTTCGCCTTGCCCTTGCTCAGGGCGACCGCCTCGCCGCCGCCGGCGTCGACGCACAGGCGCACGAATCGCTCCGCCTCGCTCGCGCCGACGCCGTCGATCGCGAGCGTCGCGACCGCCGCGCACGCGCGCTCGAACGCGTCGTCCGGGGGGCCGACGCAGCACAGGCAGTTTGGGCGATGAGACGCGGCGGTGCCGGACGTGGTCGGGAGACGGAACGGGCCGCTCATCCGCGGGGCGCCGTGCGCCGCGCCCGTGGAAGTGCCGGCGCGACGCGACGACGGCGCACAGCTGGAGGACGTCGTCGGAACGAGATCTAACAACGACGCGTTTTCATCGCGAGAGCGCCTCGCGCGGGCAGCGCGCGACTCGGCGCATCGCTCGCGTCTCTCTTCTCCCAAGGCGTGTCTGTCGCGTCATGCCGCTCCCGCCGAAGCTCCAGGCGCGCCACGAGTGCCTGACGCTGATCGTCCTCGGCGCGACCGGGAACCTCGCGCAGAGGAAGCTCTTCCCGAGCTTGTTCAACCTCTTCGCGGCGGGGCAGCTCCCGCCGCGCGTGCGCGTCGTCGCCGCGGCGCGGGACGGCCACAGCGACGAATCCTTCGGCGACGTCCTCCGCGCTTCGATCGCGGACGCGTGGGCGACGCAGCGCCGGCGATGCGCGCAGGGGATGGAGTGCACCGGCGACGGCGACGGCGACGGCGACGGCGACGAGACGACGCGCGACCGCGGCGGACGCCCCCCGACCCCGACCTCGACCTCGATCTCCTCGGCGTCCCCGTCGAAGGCGAGCAGCGCGCGAGCGCCGTTCGACGCGTTCAAGATCCAGGCCGACGTCGAGCTCGACCTGAAGATGCGCGGCGTCGTCGCGCCGGTGTTGCCGTCCAACACCGCGACGATCCCGCCCGCGCTCGTGAACGAGTTCCTCGCCCTCGTGCGCTTCGCGCGATTCAACGCGGCAGCGGACGACGCCTCGACCTCGCCTCCTTCCGCGTCGTCGTTACTCTCCGACGTCTTCGCGCTGACGCGCGCGCACGAGGCGGAGCACGCGGACGCGGCGTGCCTCGCGCACAACCGACTCTTCTACCTCGCGTTGCCGCACGCGTTGTACGCCGCCGTCTCAGGCGCGTTCTATACACTGGTCCCCATACGGCCGCGTCGGCGTGGTGAACGCCGATCCTTAAGGACTTTTGCCGGCGCATCTCTCCGCCCAGGGTCCCCCGCTTTCAACGCCCGTCCTCGACGCCTTTCAACTTCAACTGACGCCTTTGAACTCCACCCCGACATCGCTTCGTATGGAACGGCCCTCAGACGCCGTCGCGGAGGAGGGTCGAGCGGCTTCGGGGTGGACGCGGCTGGTGCTCGAGAAGCCGTTCGGGCACGACGCGGCGTCCGCGGCGGCGCTGAACGCGTCGCTCAGGACGCGGTGGAGCGAGGGGGACCTGTTTCGGATCGATCGGTACCTGGGGAAGGAGGTGATCGATAACCTGCTGGTGATGCGATTCGCGAACAGGATGCTGACGCCGATTTGGAATCGCGAAAACGTCGCGAGCGTGCAGATCACGTTCGAGGAGACCGGCGGCGCGGCGACGGCGTACTTCGACGAGCACGGGATCGTGCGAGACGTGATGCAGAACCATCTCTTGCAGGTCATGGCCGTGCTCGCGATGGACCGCCCGGTGAGTTTAGAGCCGGAGGACATCAGAGACGCCAAGTTGAAAGTTTTGAGGCAGGTGAGACGCGTGGATCCCGCCGCGGACGCGGTGGCGGGGCAATACGTCGCACCCGCGGGCGATTCTGCTGGATCGTCTTCTTCTAAAGGATATCTGGAGCAGTCGTTCGTGAAGCCGGACTCGAAGTCGCCGACGTTCGCGATGGTCGTGCTGAGGATCAAGAACGAGCGGTGGGACGGCGTGCCGTTCGTGTTGAAGGCGGGGAAAGGCCTCGGCGAGCGAAGGAGCGAGATTCGCATCCAGCTCAAGGACGTCCCGGGGGACATCTTCGACGACGAGGAGGAGGAGGAGGATGAGGATGAGGAGGAGGCGGCGGCGGCGCGCGACGATTCACATCCCGGGTGTGAACCGTCGCGATCGTCGACAAAAACCGACCCCGGCCCGAACGAGTTCGTCATCCGCCTCCAGCCGCACGAGGAGATGTACATGAAGCTCACCATCAAAGGTGCGTATTCCTCACACTGGTTCCCATACGACCGCGTCGGCGTTGTGAACGCCGATCCTTAAGGACTTTGCGCGTCATCTCTCTCCGCCCACACCTCGCTTTCAATCCCCACCCTCGACGCCTTTCAACTCCAACTGACGCCTTTCAACTCCACCCCGACGTCACCATCAAAGAGCCCGGCCTCGGCGTCTCCCCCGTCCCGTCCGAGATGGAACTCTCCTCGCGGTGGCGCGCGACGCAACTCCGCAAAGAAGCCACCGGCGAGACCGTCCGCGGGACGCTCTCGCGGCTGCTCCTCGACGCCGTGTTCGGGCACCGCGCGCACTTCGTCCGCGGAGACGAGCTCGAGGCGGCGTGGGCCATCGTCGACCCGGTGAACGAAGCCGTCGAACGCGGCGACGTCGCGATGGCGACGTACGCGTTGGGCGGGGACGGGCCGGAGGAAGCAAACGCGCTCGCATCGCGCGTGGGGGTGGTGCAGACGCGGTTCGACCGGCGCGGCTCCGGGGCGGTGCCGTCGGACGTGGACTTGGAGAGGCGGGCGAGGTTGGTGCCGTCGCGCGAGGTGTTCGCGGGGTCCGCGTGACGAGTATCATAGTGATGATGTTGTGAGCCTGGCAGTGAAAATCGAAAAAAAAAAACATCGCGCGCCCGCGCGCCCGCGAGCGCGACATCACGCTCAGTTCATCATTCGTCGTCGCGCGCGATGCTGCGGGCGTTCTCGCGCCGCGCCGCGGGCGCGCTTCTGCGCCCCACGCGCGACATCGCGCGACTTCGCGCGTTCGCGTCCGCGCGCGTCGCGCGCGAGGGCGAGGGCGAGGGCGACGCGACGGACCAACAACCCGCGGCGGCGGACGCGATGCGAGGGGAGGGCGACGAGGCGGAGGAGCCTGGTGAGGATCCATCCGTCGATAAGACGGCGCCCGTGTTGGAGTTCCTCGCCGCGGTCAAGGTGGGCAAGGCTGCGGACGCGCTCGTCCCCGAGCACGTGCCGGACATGGACGCGCTTCTGCGCGTGGACGGGATCACGCTGAAGAAAGCCGGGCTCACGGTGAAGGAGAGGAAGCGAGTGATGATCCACCGCGACAAGATGGTGGCGGGGTTTTGGTTCCCCGACGGACGCGGGATCTACCGCACCGCGATGGGTCCGGGGAGCAGCAAGTGGAAGCCGATCAAGAAGCGGCGGCTCGAGCGGCTGAAAGCGAAGGAGTGAGTGGACCTGACGGCGGCGGGAATAGCGACACGACAACACTAGTAGCGTTGGAACACACACACCGACGCGTGATAGTCACCGCGACGCGCGCCGTCGCCCGTCCAACGAATGATGACCTAAATCTCGCCTCGGCTCGCTGCTGGCGCGACGATGAGAACAAGTCGCTTCATCACTGCCCCCCGCGCATCTCCGCGATGACCGCGCCCACCGCCGAGGAGACCGCGGCGGCGCTGTGCGACGACGTCGCGGCCGCGATCCACCCCGACCTCGGCGTCCTCGGTGACAACGCCGATCGCGTCCGCGCGGTCGCGGACGGCATGCTCGCGCGCCTGGACGAGCTCGACGCGATGCTCAGATCGCTGCGCGACGACGGCGCGGAGCAGCGCGCCGCGCTCGAGCCCGCGCTCGAGGCGCTCGCGGGGGGACTCGCGAGGGACTTCGCGTACGTCGACAGCGTCGAGGACACGGTCCGCGACGTCGGCAACGCGGTCGGCGCGATGGAGGAGCGGCTCAGCGCGCTGGAGCAAGGGCGGTTCCGACGCGCGCGCGTCGCGGACGCGGAAAACGCGCGCGCGAGCATCGAGAGCCTGTTCGCGAAGATGGGGGGGGTGACGGCGTCGATCGGGGAGCGCGCGGCGGGCGTCGCGGGGGAGGTGGCCGCCGCGGGCGCGGCCGTGGGGGTGCCGTGGCTCGCGCCCGCGAGCGCGGCGGCGAGCGCGGCGAACGACGACGACGAAGCCGAGGAGTACTGGGAGAGTTGATCTGACGACAAGACGGTCGCGGCGACGCCGGGCCGGGCGGCGGCCCGACGACTCATAGAGCGTAGCGTACACGTACACGTAGTAGCAGAGTCGAACGAACGCGCGGGATGATAAGCGATAGGACGAGATCATCTCGCGCGATCGCTCCGCTCACTCGTCCGCGGACGCCGCCTCGGACGCGTCGGAGTCGGAAGACTCGTCGTCGTCGTCGTCGTCGTCGTCGTCGTCGTCGTCGTCGCGACCCGCCTTCTCCTCCGCCGCCGCGTCCTCGACGACGGGACGGGGACGCGCGGGGACCGGATCCGAGTACGCGTCGCGGTACTCGCTCTCGTCCACCACCCACGGCCCGTACTCGTCCACGCCGCCGCCGCCGTCGTCGTCGTCGTCTTCCTCGCGGCGCTTTTCAGCGCGCTTCGCCGCCGCCGTCTTCGCGCGCGTCCGCTCCCGCTCCCGCGCCGTCGCCTCCGCCCTCGCCGCCGCCGAGTCCGTCTTGGGTCGATCGAACGGCGGTCTGTCGTGCATCAGGACCTCGCCCTTCATTCGCAGCTCGCGCATGCGTCGGACGAGCCACCGCTCTTCGCTCTCGATCGTCGCCGCGACGCCGGTGACGCCCGAGGACGGCATCGCGTTGAACGCGCCGTCGACGGCGACGGTGCCGTCCGGGTTGGGCGATGCGCCGGTTTTGGTTCTGAGGGTCGAGGGTCCACACGAGCGAACGTCGGGGTGGAGTTGAAAGGCGTCAGGTGGAGTTGAAAAGGCGTCGAGGCGCGTCGGGATTGAAAGCGAGGAACCCTGGGCGGAGAGAGACGACGGCAAAAGTCCTTAAGGATCGGCGTTCACCACGCCGACGCGGTCGTATGGGAACCAGTGTGAGATAGAACGTACCTGATGGCGTTTTTTGCGCGCGTCGTCGTCGCCGCCGCGCCTCTCTCGGTCGCCTCAACCGCCGCGGCGCGCTCGCCGCCGATGTGAAGGTCGTCGACGGGAGGAAGCGCAGATGATGATGCGGCCGAGGTCCCTCCGCGAGCGGCGGCGGCGGCGGCGGCGCGCGTCGGCCGCGTCGCGAACGCGTCGCGTCGCGTCGACGGCGGCTGAATCTTCCCGGGGTTAAACGCGGGCGTCACCGCGTTCGGTCGCCGCTGCGGCTCGGCGCGGTATAACGGAAGAATGGAAGATGGAACGTCAACCGTCGCACGCGCGCGATCCTCCGCGATCGGACGCGGCGGTCCGTCGCCCCGCTTCTTCCCCGCGCCGAACGGAACGCGCGCGTCCACGCGGAGCACGGTGACCGTCGCGACCGAGCACGCGTTCGCGTTCGCGTCGTCGTCGCCGCCGTCGCCGCCGCGCACGCGGCGCTTCGCGACGTCGCGCATGAGGTCGTGCCGCCGCGCGCGCGTCTCCTTGTCCGCGCAGACGGACGACGTGGACGCGTCCGGCGGCGGCGTCGCGGCCGCCGCGACGCGGCGGCGTCCGCCGTGCGTCGTCGTCGGCGGGCGGCGCGTCGCCGCCGCGCGATCGATCGGACCGCGCGCGCGCGCGAGCTCGCTCCCGTCCACGGTGAACAGCGGCGAGATCGCGACGGGGGTCAACGCCGCGCGAGCGCCCGCGGACGCGCGCGCGGGGGGCTGCGGGCGACGGCGACGACGGCGCGACGGGGAGAGGGCGAGACGAGATGTCAGGCGAATGAACGACGCGGGCGAACGAAACGGCGCGGCGAGACGGAACGCGCGGACGGAGGCGGAGGGAGGGATCTCGCGGTTGCGGAGAAAGCGCGCGCGCGCGGCGACGGCGTTCGCGCGCGCGAGCGTCGAGCCGCGGCCGCGCGCCTTTTGCGTCTGTTTCATCGGCGCGTGCGTTTTCATCGGCGCGTCCGTCCTCGCGCGTGGTCGGGGCGGGACCCGCGCGCGCGAAGTGCCGCGTTCGGTCGCCGTCGTCGTCGCGTCGGTCCGTTCTCCAGCCCCGAGAAGCGAACCGTCGCGATCGCGCGGCAACCCCCGCAGAGTGGCCCGACGATTCGTAACTGACCTCTTTCGCGCGAGATCTCGCGACGAGCGCGTTCGCATCCGCGCGACGCGTCGAGCGAACGCGCGCGCACTCGCGTCGGCGCGCGCGAAGCGTCGTCCGGCGCGCGCGGGACGACTCGCTCCGTCGCCGCGCGAAGCGACTCCGCGTCCCCGCCCGCGGCCGGCGCGCGGGACGGTCGCGTCGAAGCGAATCTCTCGGCGAATCTCTCGCCGCCGGGGCTCTCCGCGACGACCAAAACCGGCTCGCGATCCGTCGCCGCGAGGACGCGATGGGCGCGTTCGCGGACGGTCCCGCGCGCGCGTTCGCGCGCGAGCGGCGCAAGGCGCTAGCGAAGAAGAGGTGCGCGCCTTGCGCCGCTCGCGCGCGGTCGCGTCCGCGCGGAGGACGCGACGTCCCGCGCGCTCGTCCCGATGATCTCGCTCGCTCGCTCGACTCGTCCCGAAACGCGCGCGCCGCTTAAAACGGAAACGAAACCCCCCGACGCGGACCGTCGCGCCGGCGTCCTCGCGGCGTCGCTCTCCCCTCAGCACGTGACCTCTCACGCGCGCGACTGATGACTTCCATCTCCCCCGCGCAGAGGCCACGCGCTCGTCGTCGTCGCCACCTTCTTCGTCGTCGCCGGCTTCGTCCTCCCCGCGCTCGGGCACGGATCCGTCGGCGATCTGCTCGGGTACGGCAGCGACGGCGACGACGTCGTGTCCATCGCGGACGCCCTCCACCGCTCGGATGCGCGCGGCGCATCGTCGTCGTCGTCTCCCGCGGCGACGGCGACCTTCGGCCCTCGCCGCGCGCGTCTGTCCGCGTCCACCGCGTGCAACTCGTACCCGGCGTGGCTCCAGAACGGAGGCTGGGCGCTCTACGCGGCGGCGATGCTGTACCTCTTCTTAGGCATCGCCATCGTGTGCGACGACTTTTTCACGCCGTCGCTGGAGGTGATCTGCGCGCGATTGAACCTCAGCGAAGACGTCGCGGGGGCGACGTTCATGGCCGCGGGGTCTTCCGCGCCGGAGCTGTTCACGTCCACGATGTCGCTCGTGTCGTCGAACGCGACGAACGAGCTCGGCGTCGCGACCATCGTCGGCAGCGCCGTGTTCAACATCTTGATCATCATCGCGTGTACCATCATCTTCAGCGGCGGCGACGCGCTCGAGCTCGATTGGAAGCCGGTGACGCGCGACTGCGTGTTTTACGCGTGCAGCATCGCGTTCTTGCTCGCGATCATGTCCGACGGGAAGGTGTGGTGGTACGAGGGCGTCGTCTCCGTGGGTCTGTACCTCGTCTACGTGTACTTCATGACGAAAAACGCGCGCGTCATGGCGTGGGTGGACGCGAAGGTCGGCGGCGGCGGAAGCGGGGCGAAGAAGAAGAAGAAGAAGAACGCCGTCGCGCCCGCGGCGGAGGAAACGGACGAAGAAAAAGGCGTCGCCGCGCACCGCCTCGACGCGGACGCCGACGACGACGCGGTCACGCGCGCGATCGTCACGACGACGCGCGACGAGAAGACCGTGAAGAATAACGACGAGGAGGAGGATCACAATCTCACCGGGGACGGCGCGCTGTTCGAGATGATGCGCGCCGATTTAGAGGCGGCGGAGACGATGGACGACGACGCGGCGGAGACGATCGACGAGGTCGCGGCGGAGGCGGCGGTCGTCGCGTCGACGGTCGATTCGCCGCCGGCGGCGGCGCTTCCGCCGCTTCCGGCGCCGAAACCGCCCAACGTGTTCGACCGCATCTCCGTCCGGGTCGCCCCCGGCGCGGTGACGGAATCCTACGTCCCCGTGGACGACAGAAACGACGACAGAAACGACGACGACGACGCCGACGACGACGACGACAGGAGCCCTTTCGCGCCGCCGTCGTCTCTCGCGGCGTATCCGCTGTGGCTCTTATCCCTGCCGTGGTACGCCGCGTTCCGCGTCACGTGCCCCGACTGCTCTAAACCCGACGGCGAGAAGTACTACCTCGCGTCGTTCATCGTATCCGTGTTTTGGATCAGCGCGATATCGTACGGGATGGTCGACGCCGCCGCCGCGGTGGGCTGCATTCTCGGCATCCCCGAGGTGGTCATGGGCACGTTGGTCCTCGCCGCGGGCACGTCCATCCCCGACGCGTTGTCCTCCGTCTCCGTCGCGCAGAGCGGCCAGGGCGACATGGCGGTCGCGAACGCGGTCGGGTCGAACGTGTTCGACATCCTCCTTGGCCTGGGTCTCCCGTGGATCGTGTTCCTGCCGAGCCGCGGCGGGTTCGAGGTCGTCAGCACGAAGCAGCTGTGGCCGTCGATCTTCATTCTCGCGGGCGTGCTCGCGTTGTACTACGGCACCGTCGCGGGGAATAAATTTAAGCTGGTGAAAACGATGGGGTACGCGTACTTGGCGACGTACGCCGCGTTCGTCGTGTACTCGCTCGTCGCGGTGTGGTACCTGGACGTGTACGACGTGCACGGGAAGTGACGCCGTTGCCGCGCGGTCTCCTGTGCGCGCGCGCGTTTACGTTAACTTATGGTGGAGGGGGGTGTGTGCTTGTATTCAAAACGTCGTTCTGCGTCGTCGCGTCGTCTCGTTCGTTCGTTCGTTCGTTCGCGCGTTCACGCAGCGCCCCCGGTAAACAACGCCGCGCCAGCGGTGCCCACCCCGAAGTAGCGGGCCATCATCGCCTTCACCGCCTCTTCCTTGTATCCCTTCAGCGGATCCGGCTGCCGCGTCGTCGCCGCCGCGCGCGTCGTCGTCGTCGTCGTCGTCGCCGCAGCGCGCTTCTCCTGCCCGTCCCCGCCGACGCCGATCCAATCCGACGGCGGCACCGCGGCGAGCGCCACGACGTGAAGGAGCACCTCCGGGGGCATGTCGCCCAGGGACGCGCCCCCGTCGGCGTTCGCGCCGCCGCCGTCCGCGCGCGCGCAGAGGAGAAACGTCCGCGCGGCGTCGCGAAACCCGACGGGGAAATCTTGATGATTCTCCGGCGTCCACGAGACCGGGCAGCGGAACCGCAAGACGCCGTTCGGGGTGCCGACGAAGACGAAGTCGTGCGGCGGCGCGCGCGGCGTGAGAGACCGCGGCCCGAGCGCGGTCGCGGGCGGCGGCGGCGGCGGCGGCGCGGCCACCGCGCACAATCCGGTGACGTACAACCCCTTCACGCGCGAGCGCACCGTCTGCACGAACTGTCGTTGATTCGACGAACGGCGGGACGACGCGGGTCCCAGGGGGAGCATCGACACGTCCGCGCCGTGCTCGTCGTCGGGGGGGGCGAACGCGTACTCGTCGACGACGTCCGGGTCAAAATCGGGGTCGTCGTCGTCGTCGTCGTCGTCCCCGACGGCGGCTTCCTCGGCGGTCCCCGTCCCGCCGCCCTCCGCCTCCGCCCCGCCCTCCGCGGCGGCGGCGAGCGTCGGAGTCGGCGCGTTCCTCGACCGCGACCGAGACCGCGACCGCGGCCGCGCGGGCGGCGAGAGGTTCACCGCGGAGCACATCCCCGCGCCCGCGGCGTTCGCGCACCGCAAGTCGTACGCGTGCACTCTCCCGCCTCTCTCCGCCCAAACGACGATTTCGGGGTCGCTCGGGAGGAACGTGATCGGAAGGCACGGGTGCGCGTGGTCGCGCAAGTACGCGACGCGCGTGATCCGAAGCGGGCCTCTGGTGGACGTCCGCAACTCCCCCGCGGAGCCCCACGCGGCGCCGCGTCCGCGTCCGCGCTGTTTCGGCGGGCGCGCCGGCGACGGCGGCGCGCTGTTCCGTCCCCCCGCCGACCGCCGCGAGTCCTTAGCCGCGTCGAGCGACTCCCCGCCCGCGTCGACGTCGACGTCGTAGTCCCAATCGGAGACGATCTCGACCCTCCACACCGCGACCGCGTGCAGGGAATCGCTCGTCACGGCGAGGTACTCGCTGTTCGGCGACCACGAGACGTACATCCCTCCGTGCGGCTCGCCGGACATCGCGCTCAGAGTCTCCGGGTCGCCGTCGATCGGCAGCATCTCCGAGCCCCCGTATCGATCGAATTGTTGATAGTACGCGATCGGCTTCCTCGAAAGGACACGCCCGCTCATGCCGTATCCTTCGGGGCCGCCGTGCACGAGGACGCAGTCGCAGTCGCCGACGACGGCGACGCACTTCCCGTTCGGTGACGCCGCCGCCGCGTTCACCGCGGTCGGGAATCCCATAACGCCCTCGGGGCCCAGTTCCGCGTTCATGCGCCGCCGTCGCCGCGCGCCGCGGCCGCCTTGCCCGCCGTCGCTGCCCGAGTCCTCTACGTCGCACCCGTCGCCGCCGGCGTCATCTTTCGTGTTGATGGACACTACGTAACAGTGCGCGTCTTGGCTCGCGCAGAGGAGGACGTCCCGCGTGCCGTCGGGATTCACGCACGAGCCGGTCCAATCGCGTTTGTCGGAATCGCGGATCTTTCCGAACCGCACGCAGTTGACCATCTCGCGTCCGTACCGTCCCACCTTACCCAAACCTAACTCCGCGACCGGAACGAACGCCACGCTCGGTTTCATCTCGTTCTCTTCGATCAGATCGAACAGCGCGCCCGTGAACGCCTCCGCGGCGGCGTCCGCGCCCGCGACGTCCGTCGCGTCGTCGACGGCCCTCCCCGCCGCCGTCGCCGCCCTCCTCTTCTCGCTCTTCGCGCCGCAGCTCGCGTCTCCCTCCGCGACGTCGACGACGCGCCACACCGCGAGGTTAACGTCCTCGTCACGGTTCGCGCTGCCGCACGCGGCGACGAGCGACTTCTCCGCGTCGTACGTCACGCTGTAGACGTGAAACGGCAGCCTCTCGGTCTGGCCCAACACCGCCACCGCGTTCGCCGCCACCTCCGCGTAGCCGTTCGGGGAGGACCCGCCGAAGACCCCGCCGTCCTTGTCGACGCAGTGCTCCTCGCGCGCGTCGAGCATGGTGACGCTCCCGACGCCGGTGACGAGCAGACGCCCTGGAGACGCGGCGCACACTGAGGGTCGTTCCATACAAGGCGATGGCGGGGTGGTGTTCAAAGGCGTCAGGTGGAGTTAAAAGGCGTCGAGGTGTGTCGGGATTGAACGCAATGGATGGGCGGAGAGACGCGCCGGGCAAAGTCCTTAAGGATCGGCGTTCACCACGCCGACGGGGTCGCATGGGGACCAGTGTATAGAACGCGCCTGAATCGCTCCCTTGCTGATGGTTCAGCCCCGTGTGCGTGGGGAACCGCCCGTCGTGGAGCATGTACACGCCCTGCTCCTCCGGGTCCGTCGTCGCCGCGTCCCCCGAATCGGGTCCGCCGCCGTCGTCGCCGCCGTCCGCGCCGCCGGATCCGGCGCCGACCGGGATCTCGCCCTCGATCTCGAAGTGCATCGCGTCCTCGTCGAACTCGGACTCGTAGTCGGACTCGGACTCGTAGTCGTCGTCGCTGCCGGTGTCGACGAGCGCGGCGTTCTCCGCGTCTAAAGTCGCGAACATGCCCTGCCACATCTGCTCGACCTCGGCGTCCTCCTCCTCCTCCTCCTCCTCGTCGTCGTCGTCGTCGTCGTCCGGAGGATCCGCGTCAGATCCGCTGGAAGTCTCCTCCAGGTCGATCGAGCCGTCGTCGTCGTCGCCGCCGCCGCCGCCGCCGCCGTCGTCGTCGTCGTCGTCGTCCAACGCGCGCGCGGGCGCGCTCGCGTCCTCGGCCGCGGCTCCCATCTCTCTCGCGGCGTCGTCGTCCCCGACCGCGCCCGCGCCGGGGGGCTCCTCGCCCGCGCCTTCCCCGGGCATCGTGCTTGTGTCGACCCGGGCCGCGGGAAGCGCGGGAAGAGATCTCAGCCGGTTGCGTTCATTCACGAACGTTTTTCACCCACCACTCGGTTTCAACATTTGATCGCTTCACCTTTCAACTGACCGATGAACTTTTTTACGGTAGTCTATTCATCGAAGCATCCCTATTCGCGCTCATCGCGGCGTCTCCGTCCGCGCGTCGCTCCTCCCACACCCTCTCTCGCCCGCGCGCTCTCGCCCGCCCGCCCCTCCCCTCCCAAATGACCCTACTGCGCGTCCGCCTCGAGCAGATGTAAAATATGCTCCGCGTTGCTGACGTTCAACTCGCCGCCCTCTTCCATGCTCAGATGCGCGATGACGCCGTCCTCGACGATCATAGCGTACCGACGGCTCCGAACGCCCAACCCCTTCTCGTTCAGGTCCAGCTCCGCGTCCATCGCGCGCGTGAAGAGGCAGCTCCCGTCCGCGAGAAGCAGCACACGCCCGCTCGGCGACGGCTCCACTGAGGGTCGAGGGAGGGTCCGTTCGAAGCGACAGACGTCGGGGCGGAGGCGATGAATGGCGTCAGATGATGGATGGAGACGAAAGGCGTCGCGGCGCGTCGGGATCGAAACCGAGGGGCGGCGGGCGGAGAGTAGAAGAGAGAGACGCCTTTCGGGCGAAGTCCGGCCTCGAGGATCCGCGTCGGGGACCAGCCAGCGCGAGGAGAACGAACCGAACGCGCCTGATTTCTCCCAGGCCCGCATCACGAACGGGTCGTTCACGGAGACGCAGACGACGTCGTCCGCGCCCGCGTCTTTCATCTCGTCCGCGAGCTTGATGAACCCGGGGAGGTGCTTCAGCGAGCACGTGGGCGTGAACGCGCCGGGGACGGCGAAGAGCACGACGGTCTTGCCGTCGCCGCACAGCTCCGCGGTGGACACTTTTCTGAGCTCGCCCTCGGAGTCGAAGTGCTGGAGGACGGCTTCGGGCACGCGGTCGCCCTCCTTCACCGCCGCGGTCGTCGTCGTGGTCGGTCGCGCGCGCGACGCGAGACGACGCGCTCGCGCTCGCGCCTGCGACGCGACGCAACGCGGGAGGATGGAGAGGGGGGGACGGGATGGAAGGTGAGTCGGATGGACGCGCGCGCGCGTCGTCGTCGGGAATGGAATGGAATGGTCTTTCTCTCGGGACGCTCCGAAACGTCGTCGAAGGGTTTCGTTCGTTCGTTCGTTCGTTCGTCGCGCGCGCCGAGACGCGCGCGCGCGCGCGGGAGCGCGGGACGCACCTTGAGCGCGCGAGTCGCGGGCGCGAACGCCGCGCGGGCGGTCATCGAAGCTGCCGCGGTGCGCATCGGTCGTGTCGGTATCGTCGTGCGGACGCGCGATGCGGAGTGGTGACGTGTGCAACAAAAGTCTCGCCGCGAGTCTCGTCGCGAACACTGAGATGATAAAAAACGAATGGTGTGATGACACGAGTACTGGAAGGCGTGACTACGCGCCGCGTCGCGGCCGTCGCGTCGCTCGCGACCCGAGGCGGCGAGCGGGCGCTCTCGCTCGCCTCACCGTGCCGCGCCCTTGCGCCCTTTCCCTCTCCCGCCCTTCGCCAAGTTCTCCAGGTACTTCTCGTCGATGTCCCCGCACACGTAGTCGCCGTCGAAGCACGACGCGTCGAACCGTTCGATCTGCGAGTTCATGCTCCGGCCCGCCTGTAACATGTCCGCGACGGACTGGTAGATCAGCCCGTCCGCGCCGAGCAACTCGCACACGCCCTCTTCGTCTCTGTTGTGCGCGACGAACTCGTCCCGGCTCGGCATGTCCACGCCGTACACGTTCGGGTGTTTCACCGGCGGCGCCGCCGACGCCAGGTACACCTTGGTCGCGCCCGCGGAGCGGCACATCTGCACGATCTGCGACATCGTCGTCCCGCGGACGATGGAGTCGTCCACGAGCAGCACTTTCTTGCCGTTGAACACGCTCCGCATCGCGTTGAGCTTCCGTCGCACGGAGAGCTCGCGCGTGCGCTGATCCGGCATGATGAACGTCCGACCGACGTACCGGTTCTTCACCAGCCCCTCGCGGTACGGCAGCTCGAGCTCCTGCGCGATCTCGATGGCGCTCGGACGCGAGCCGTCGGGCACGGGCACGACGACGTCGATCTCCCACTCCTCGCGGTCTTTGATCCTCCGCGCGAGTCTTCGCCCGAGCTCGAGCTGGAACTCGTACACGCTGATCCCGTTCAGCGTGCTGTCCGGCCGCGCGAGATAAATGTACTCGAAGATGCACGGCGAGATTTGGCCGTTCACGCACTGCCGCGAGATCATCTTTCCCTCCGGGGTGATCAGGATCGCCTCGCCGGCGTTCACGTCGCGGACGCGCGAGAACCCGAGCGGGCCGAACGCGCTGTCCTCGCTCGCGACGCACCACTCGTCCTTCTCCGGGTCCTCCGCGGACTTCCTCGACCCGAGCACGAGCGGGCGGATGCCGTTCGGGTCGCGAAACGCGAAGAGCCCGACTTGGTTCACCATCGCGATGCAGCTGTACGCACCCTTCACCTTCTTCATCGTCTTCGTGCACGCGTCGAATATGATCTTATCCAAGTCCGCCTCCGGGTCGTCCGTCATCTCGCCGGAGATGTCCTCCGCCAAGACGTTGAGCAGGACCTCGCTGTCGCTGCTCGTCTTCATCATGCGTCCGCCGAGGCTGAGCTCGAGCTCGTTCGTGTTCGTGAGGTTGCCGTTGTGAATGAGGTATATGCCGAGCGGCGAGTTCACGAAGAAGGGCTGCGCCTCCGTGGCGGATAAACCTCCCGCGGTGGGGTACCGCACGTGCCCGATCCCGATGCTCCCTTCCAGCGCGTCCATCGCGCGCTTATCGAAGATGCTCGCCACGAGCCCGTTGTCCTTCCTCTCGCGGAATCGCAACCCGTCGAACGTGACCATCCCCGCGCTGTCCTGGCCGCGGTGCTGGAGCATGAGGAGCCCTTCGTACAGCTCCGGCGCCGCGGCGCCGTCCTGGCGGAACACGCCGATGATGCCGCACATCCTCGCCGCGTGCCTGCGAAACGCGCGCGGGGTGGGGGTGGGGGTGGGACGTGGGGGTGAGCGCGGTGGGAGGGACGACGGGAAGGCGCGACGACGCGGCGAGAGCTAGGGCTCCGTCGTCGTCGTCGTCGCGTCAGCGGTCAGCGATCGAGTTCGAGCGAAGCGAGCGAGCGCGTCGCGACCGCGCGCGATCGCGGCGAGACGCGCGACGTCGACGCGCGTCGCACCTGCGAGAGAGGCGAGGGCGCGTCCGCGCGCCGTCGACGGCCGCGCGGAACGTCCTCGACGAGCGCGTCATCGCGGACGCCGCGCGGAGGTCCGCGGAGCTTCGCGCGAGGCGCAGCGTCCCCGCGCGGACCGCGTTTTGTTTGTCGTCGTCGCCGCCCGCGCGCGTCGGCGCCGCGGACGCGGCGCGACGGCCGTCGCCGACGCGCGTCGCGGCGCCGCCGATCACGGGGCGAGCGCAGGCGTGTGCGAGGGTTGCGAACGGCATGTTGGGTCAGTGCTTTGGCGATGCGAAGACGCGACCGCGCGATGGACTGATCTCGCCGAAAAAGCGATTCGCCGTTTTCAAGTTTGCCAGCGTGGCGCGGCGGCGAGCTGAGCTGAGCGAGTGCGCGGTCTGCAAGCACAGAGTGTGGAAGAGAAGTCTCTCTCATCGCAACGACGCGGGCTACCGCTCTCTCTCTCCTCCAATTTCATCACTTGTTCTTCAACCTATCCCGCTTCCGCCGCTTCCGATGCTTGTGCTTGTTCATCTTCAGCCGCCGCTTCAGCTTCGTGCTGTTCGCCGCGAACCGCCACTCGCGCAGTCGCCGCGCCGCGACGACGCGCTCGCGTCGCCCCGGCGTCGTCCAGTCGACGATCCCAGCCCACAGCTCGAGGGGTCGACGCGTCGCGCGCGCGCCCGCCGCGAGCGCCGCCTTGAGCTCGTCCACCGTGAGCGCGCGCGGGCGGTGCGCCGCCGCCGCGTGGACGCGCGCGCGGCGCGGCGCGACCGCGGCGTCCGACGCGCCGGTCGTCTTCTCGCCCGCGCCCTCCGCCTCCGCGGAGGGCCGTCGCAAGTCGGCGATCGCGGACGCCGTCGTCGGGGACGACGCGAACGCGCGCGCGGCCGTCCATCGCGTCGCCGCGCGGTGGGTTCGAAAGCGCGTCGCGTCGAGGAGCGTCGCGCACGGCGTCGTCGCGCGCGGCGCGGACGCGGTGGACGTCAGACGCCGCGCCGCGTGCGCCGCGATCCGTCGCGCCGCGCCACCGAGCATCGCGCCCCGCCCGTCTTCGTCCTTCCGCTGCTGTGGTTACCCTAAAATCTTCCCTCCCTCCGCGGTCGCGCGCGCCTCGTCTCGTCTTCGCGTCGACGACGTCTGAATCCCGCCGCGATCGATCGCGCGTCCTCCGCGCGATCGAGAGTCGAACGACGACGGCGCGTCCCTCGAGCGCGTCCGGGCGTGGACGACGCGCGTGCGAGGCGCGCGAACGAGTGACCTCTCGCGCGCGGCGAAGATCTCGCCGTTCGTTTGGCCAAATCGCTCGCTCGGCGCCAGGCGGTTCGAGCAGCAGAAAGAATTGTCCCGTTTTAGAGTCTCGTCCCGTCAGTCCACCCCGCGCGCCGCGCGCGTTCTCCGCGAGCGCGATGCCCGCGGAGGCCATGGACCGCGTCGAAGCCCTCAGGGTCGTCTTTCGCTCCCTGGACGACGACGACAGCGGCTCGCTCGATATGGACGAGGTCTTGAGGCTCCTCGTCGAGGGCGTGTGTCAGCGATTGACCTTGGACGAGGCCATCGCGTACTTCGAGACTCTCGACGCGGACGGCGACGGGACGATCGACGAGGAGGAGTACGTCGCCGCGATGCTTCACATAACGCGCGACTACACCGCGGAGGAGTTCGAGCACGAGGTGAAGCACCTCATCGCGCGGTCGCGCAAGGCGATCGAGGATCCGAAGTACTACTTCCACTGCGACGGGAACCGCGAGTACCTCGGCGACGAGGTCGCGCCGCTGTTAGAGAAAGGCTTAGAGGCACTCCTGAGCGCGGTGGAGAAGGAGCGACTGCGCGTCGCGACCGGGGTGGACTGGGACGAGGACGGGTACCGCCCGGACGACTGGCGGCCGCTGCGGCCGCTGCGCTTCTTGGGCGAGTGGCTAAGGCGAAACTCGAGAACCGGACGCGCCGAGGTCGCCGCGGAGGAGGCGCGGCTCGCGGCGGAGCGCGCGAAGTACGACTGGCGCGACATCCCGTTCGAGAAACGCACGCGCGAGGAGAAGCTGCGCACGTCGTTCGAGGCGATGGACCGAGACGACAGCGGGTCGCTGGACTTTGACGAGATGCTCTTCGTGTGTCGGAAGATCAACCCCGGCCGCGGGCTCGAGGAGACCAAATCCCAGGTGGAGTGGCTGGATAAGGACGGCGACGGGCAGGTGGACGCGGAGGAGTACGTCGCCGCGATGACGCAGCTCATGGAGGAGATCGACGACGAGACGTTCGACGAGGGCGTGAAGAAGGTGCTGACGGCGGTCACGTTCGCGTACGCGACGAGAGAGGAGAAGCTCAAGATGGTGTTTGACCGCGTGGACGACGACGGCAGCGGCGAGCTCGACCGCGAGGAGATGACGAAGCTCGCGAGGGCGCTCACCCCGGGCGGGGACGAGGCGAAGGTGAGAAAGACGCTGAAGTGGCTGGACAAGGACGGCGACGCGGCGGTGACGTTCGACGAGTTTAAGACGCCGATCCTGGAGATGACGTCGGGGCTGGACGACGACCAATACGACGCCGCGATTCACAAACTGCTCGCTGCCGACGGCGAGGCGACGGAGCCGGACCCCGCGGAGGAGCTCCCGACCAAGTTCGCGGCGTACGTATCCAACTTGAAGACGCACGCGACGGCGCGACAGATGGGGGTGAAGCGTCTGAACTCCATGGCGGAGCAGAAGAAGAAGATCGCCGTCGTGGACTGCCGCGCGGAGGACGAGAGAGCCGTCTCGACGATCAAGGACTCGATCGCGCTGTCGGGGATCGCCGCGTCCGGCGCGAGCGAAGAGGAGATGATCGCCAGCGTGACCGCGGCGATCGAGTCCGGGGACTTATCCGCCGCGGACGGGTGCGACTTCATCGTGGTGATGTCCTCCGTGGGGCTCGAGTCTGGGGTCGCCGCGCCGCTGATCGCGGAGAAGCTCGGCGAAGGCGTCGACGTCTTCAACTTGTGCGGCGGGATCGTGTCGTGGTTCAATCACGGCGGCGAGGTCGTGGACGGCGCGGGGGAGGCGGTGGAGGCGGTGCACCCGGGGACGAAGCGGTGCATCGGGTTCGTTCGGCCGCGGAAGAACGCGTTCAAGTTTGGCGGCGGCGGGAAGAAGAAGAAGGACGACGACGACGCCGCGTAAGTAGCTGAAATTTTTAGTCTCATGCGTACCCTCGCGATCACTCGCGTCTATACGCGAGGCGGGATATCAACGCCCTCCTCGCCCGCTCCTTCGCTCCTTCGGCGTCCGCGGGGCCACCGTAGGCGTTCCCGTACGCGCTCCCGTAGGGCACCTTCCTTCGCGTCCCTCCGCCGTCGCCGCCGTTCCCGAAGCCCCCTCCGCCTCCCCCCCTGTCGCCGCCGCCGCCGCCGCGTCGTCGCCTGAGCACCGCTCTCGTGACCCAGTGCGAGCACAACCCCAACGGCCCGGTCAGGAGCGTCAACGCCAGCGTGTGCCACACCGGGATCCCCTCGCGAAGCGCTCGGATCGTCGCGTGCTTCCCCACGAAGAAGTTGATGCACATCAGATGCAGCCACGCGCTCGCGGCGGTGACGCGTCGAGACAGCAACGTCATGATGCCGTCCAGTTTGGGGAAGTACTGCGGGTTGAACCCGTCGCTTATCCCAGCCTCGAGGGACCCGGGCATCATGAGCGACAGCGTGTCCGGGCTCCACGACGCGACGAGCATGACGACGTACGCGACGCACAGGGGGACGATCGGGACGTTGCTTCGAAGGAACCGGACCGTCCAGCGCGCGGAGGAGGAGGAGGAGGAGGAGGACGACGCGGCGTGGCCGAACGCGAGGAACGACGCGATGAGGTACGCCACGGACGTCACGCACACGAACTCTGGGACGCCCGGGGCGACGCTGGAGACCGCCGCGGTCGCCGCCGCGGGGACGACGCGCGATCGCGATGGCGATCGCGACGTCGACATCGATCGCGCGCGCGTGCCGACACCGTCGTCTCCGCCGAGTCGCGACGACGGGCGCGGACGCGATCGCGCGAGCGCCGAGCGTCCCGCGGTCGCGCGCGCCGATTCGCGTCGTCGTCCCAGGACGACGCCTCGCGCGGCCGCGAGGGCGGGGGACGCGAGCGCCATGGCCGCCGACGCGACGCGCGGGGGCGTTGTGAAGAGCTGATAAGATGAGCTGAGCTGAGCTGGCGTTGCGTTCTCGTCCATCGCGCGGCTCGAGTCGTCGCCACTCCTCGAGGCGCGGCGGCGCGCGCAGACGCCCGCGACCCCGGGGTGCGCGGCGATGGCGTCGCGCTGCCACGGCGCGCTCCCGAGCGCCGCGTCCGCGACGCGCGCGCTCCGCGCGTCGTCGCGTCGACGCCGCGCCCCGTCCCGTCCCCGACGCGAGTCGCGACGTCCACCGATTCGCCCCGAGTCGCGCTCATCCCGCGCGCGTCCCGTCGCCGCGTCCGCCGCGAAAGACGGCGCGCGCGCGCGAGTCTCGGAGAGGGAGAAAGCCGAGAGCCTGCGGGTGCAGAGGGACCTCGCGCGGAGGCTCATGGACGCGCAGACGGGCTGGGTCCGCGCGCCCGGCGCGGCGAAGAAGCGCGCGAAGACGACGTCGCGCGAGGATGACGAGGATCCGACGTCGTCGAGCGCGCGCGCGCCGACGACGACGCGAGGGGAGGGCGACGACGACGACGAGGCGCGCGACGACGACAACGACGACGACGCCTCCGACGCCTCCGTCTCGCCGCCGACCGACGAGTACGGCACCGTCGCGGACGAGGCGTGGACGCGAGGGCAGTGGCTCCTCGGCCTCCTCGTGCTTCAGGCGCGTTCTATCTCACACTGGTCCCCGTACGACCGCGTCGGCGCGGTGAACGCCGATCCTTAAGGACTTTATTCCCGGCGTCTCTCACCTCCCACCCCTCGCTTTCAATCCCGACACACCTCGACGCCTTTCAACTCCATCTGACGCC
>Ga0181560_10001294_pt1 | contig 23325 bp, 19 predicted proteins | sample 011ome_20_FD_133751 | JGI IMG/M metagenome (GOLD analysis project Ga0181560, IMG submission 133751) | Coastal salt marsh microbial communities from the Groves Creek Marsh, Skidaway Island, Georgia - 011509CT metaG (megahit assembly) | ecosystem: Environmental > Aquatic > Marine > Intertidal...
CCCGTCCCCGTCCCCGTCCCCGTCCCCGTCCCCACCCCGGCCGACTCTGACCTCCTTCCTCCTTTCCCGACGGACCCAGCGTATCGTCCCCGAAAAAAGTCGCCGAAGCCTTGGAGGCGTCCTTAGACGCGTCGCGCGAGACCCCCACGGTCGTGCCGTGGCCCAGGGACGACGTCGGGATGAGGGACGGCGGACTGCCGCTCGGGTTTCGCCCGCGGCGTCCGGCGACGCCCGCCGCCGTCGCCGCCGCGGAGTACCACTGGCACGAACTTCGCGGCGAGATGATGGAACGTGATGCGGGGGAAGATGGAACGTCAACCGACGCGGACGGCGCCGCCATCGCGGAGGTGTACTTCCCGCTCCTCGCCGCGGTGCTCCCGGAGTGGCTGCGCGGGTTCGCGATCGACGAGACGCCGCGACCGGGAGAACGACGACGGGACGCGACGCCGATGCGCCGCGAGAAGTCGTTCAGCGAGCTCAGGAAAGCCGCCGCGCTCGCGGTGTCCGCGGCCGCGAAGGCGGCGAACCTCGCCGGGACGGACGTCTCCACCGCGGTCTCCGCCGCGGTCGCGGAATACACCGCGGGTCTCCGACCGACGCCCGCGAACTCCCCGCTGGGGAATTCGAACGCCGCCGGAATCGCCGCGACCGCCGTCCCCGTCGTCCGTCGCGTCGTCTTCCTCGTCAGCGGCTTCGGCGCACCGCGCGACGCGACGCACGCGCCGGACGATAACAGCACCGCCGCGACCGCGCGTCTGATGAAACGCTTCATCGAGGCGTCGTACCCGAACGTCGCGGTCAAGCTCGTGCACGGCGGTCAAGACGCGTTTCGATACGCCGCGAACGGTGCGTTCTTTACACTGGTTCCCATACGACCGCGTTGGCGAGGTGGACGCCGATCCTTAAGGACTTTCCCCGGCGCGTCTCTCCGCCCATCACACCTCGCTTTCAATCCCCGTCCTCGACGCCTTTCAACTCCAACTGACGCCTATGAACTCCACCCCGACATCGCTTCGTATGCCTAAACCCGGGAAGTCGGGTTCGTGAACCGGACGCTTCGGCCGCTCGTAGAGCGCGAGCGCGACGCCGTCGCCAAGACGCACGGCGAGGCGTGGCCCCGGCGGTTCAAGCTCACGATCGCGCTGTGCGACGGCACGCCCGCGAGGCTGCAGGCGCTCATGGCGTCGTTCCGCGACATGTCGCCGTTCTTGCTGCACGCGTGGCAGCCGAAGCGGTTCTGGCATCGAGGCGTTCTGAAGCCGAGCGACGTCGACATTCAGCGGTGGGAACGTGCGGAGGCGACGCCGCCGATGAAGGCGGACGAGGCATCCCTCGTCGCGCACTTCGGCGGCGGCGGCGAGGGCGACGAAGTGACGACGACGCGACCGACGCGCGGCGAAGACGAAGAAGGCGAAGAGAACGACGGCGCGATCATATCGCGCATGGTGGACGAGATGAAGAAACACCGAGACGCGTACGTCGCGGCGGCGTCTGAGAAGACCAACGAGCTCGGCGCGTTCTGGTTGCGGAAGACGCGGAAGCCCGTACTCGCGGTGCTGTGCGTGCGCAAGAAGGGGAAGACGGGGCGGGGACACGAGTTTTACAGGGGCGTGAACTTGGAGGTGTCGATGCCGACCGGGTCGCTGTGTTCGGAGCGAAACGTCATCGGCACCGCGTTGGCGTGCGATCCGACGCTGCGCCGCGCGGACCTGTTCGGCGTCGCGGTGTTATCCCTGAAGAAGACGGGCGGGGAGGGTTCCGGCTCCGGGAACGCTCAAAATGGGGGCGTTATTAATGGTGGAGTTAGAGACGGCGGCACCGCGCCGCCGACGCCGGTGCCGGGTTCGTCGTTCGCGGGAGGCGCGTCGAGGAACGCGAGCTACGCGAATGACCTCTCCGGGTTGGGGTCGGGGCCGACGTGTCGGCCCGTCGCGGAGGACGACTTGAACCCGTTGCATCCGTGCGGCGCGTGCAAGGAGTGGCTGTACAAGATCGCGGAGGTGAACCCGGGGTTTAAGGTGGTGATGTTCACGGACGCGAGCTGCGAGGAAGTCTTCGTGAAGACCGTGGGGCAGTGTTAGGCGACGGCGGCGGCTGAGTCGTTGAAGAACTGAACATCTGACTGTACACGTGTAGTGTATAATAGGTTCTCAAAACATTTTTACAACACCTACAACACCTACCTTCGAAGGTACAAAACACTTTTACACAGGGGACACAGCTCTGGGCGCGCGCGGCACGCTCATCGAGGCTCGTACACGTCCGGGAACTGCTTCCGCGTGCACATCGAACCCGACGCGTTCCTCGGCGGCGGCGTCCAGCCCGCCTCCGGCGCCTCCTCGAGCTCCACGGTTGCGTCCAGCGCGTTCCAATACGCCTCGTTCGGCGTCCCGGAGCAGCTCTTGTGACACAACGACTCGTCGTCGCTTCTGTCCGCGAACGTCTCGAGCAGAAGACGAATCGACGCGGCGGCTCGCGGAGAGAAAGGGTATCCTTTCCCGCCGTCCTCGAACGTCTTTCCTTTAAACACCGGCGCGGAGGCGTAGTCGAAGTCGTTCTTGTACCGACACACACCGATCCAGCGGTACGACGGCGACTTCTCGAACGCTCGTCCGAACCCCGAACACTGCGTCGTAAAGCACCCGAGCTGGTGCGCGGAGTGTCGCATGACCTGCGTCATGTGCCCAACCTTCCATCCGTTGCCGATGTTCGACGAGAGCGCGCCCATATGCATCGGGTCCGAGCCGAAGTAGTGTTTCCACGAGTCCGCGGTCAGCGGCGCGACGTAGTCGTCCCGCAGCGTGCATCGCGCGCCATTCGGGCCGTAGTTGTAGTACTCGAGCTCGCGGTACCACCCCTCCGTGAACGTGGACGCCATCTGCGCGTTCGTTCGCCCCGCGAGCATCGTCTGGTGCGCGAAAGAGTATAAATTTTCTCCCTCGTTCAGTCGCGAGAGGAGCGGAATGTCGTGGTCGGTGATGCCGCTCTCGCACAGGGTCTCCGCGTACTCGCGCGCGTGCTTCGCCAACGTCGCGTTCCAGGTGAGATATCTCAACCCCGCCGCGGCTCGGAAGTCGTTGTGCATGTTCAGCGCGACCGCGTCCTCGGGGGCGAGACCGGCGTCCAATCCGGGCGGGACTTTCGTCCTGCGGCCGTTCAGGGGCTCGAACGACGGCGCGCTCGCGTCCGATGCCGCGCCTTCTGTCTTCGTGAAGACGCAGTGGCCGTTCGGGAACTCGTCGCGCTTGCAATTCGAGCCACGGTACAGCTGCCACTCGTCGAGGGTCATTTTCATGTAGTCCATGGGCGGCGCGTTCGAGCCCTCGAGCGCCTCCCGCACGTGATGCTCGAGCCAGTAATTCGACGCGACCTCGTTCACGAAACCCGTGGGGTTGTAGTCGTGGTGCGAGTTCCCGTCGTTCAGCTTGACCGCCATCTTAAATCCCTCCGTCGCGAGGTGTTCGTAGTACTGCGAGAAGTATATCTCGAACTCGACGATCGTGGACACGCTCGGGCCGCCGAAGCTCAACGCCGTGGTCGTGTCGACGCTCGCCGAATTCACCGAGCCCTTCGCGGGGACGCACTCGACGTACACGTCAGCGAGAGTGGCGTACGTGCGCTTGATCTTCCCTTTGTTCCAGCGATCGAACGACGACACGAGCTTCGCGAGCGCGGTCCGAAGGCCGCCCGAGATCGCGTCGCAGGTTTGCAGGTCCACGCCGTTCCCGAGCCGCGCGCGTCCTTTGATCAGCCGGTTCTTCGGCTTGTGCGAAAACACCGGGTTCATCGCTTCGTATTTGGAGTAGGGCGCGGCGGCGGTCAGGTTCGGGGGGACGATGTTGAACGAAAACGACACCGCGTTCGCGCAGCAGTCGTTCGCGTTATTCTCCGTGTAGTTCCCGGAGTATTCGTCGTGGTCGGAGAAGTGGTGGTCGAGCCCGCCGCCGAACCGCGCGTCGAACCCGGGGAGCGCGGACGCGGACATCGGACCCGCGATGGAACATTTCCCCGCCTTGTTCGCGTCTCTTCCTCCGGGGGAGTCGTAGCCGTAATACGCCACCGCGGTCCACGTGCTCGGACCTTCGTCGATGCCGTCGACGTGGAGGCATCCGTAGCGATCGTTGCCGTTCTTGCCGCCGCCGCAGATGCCAATCTGATGCACCACAGTCGTCTCCGCGGTGGCGATGACGTACCCGCTCAGGGGAACGCAATCGTTCGGGTTACACGGCGAGCACGGCAGGCGAATCGTTCGCCGCTCGCCGATCGTGATGTTGATGATGTCGTCGTTGTACGGCACCGCGCAGGACGTGAGCTTGTCCGGCGTGTTCGGATTCCCGCGTTTCTTTTCGAAACCGGTCGTGTTGATGAGGCAGCAGTCCAACATGTCGTCGTGGCACATCGAGTTGTTAAACAGATTCGCGTTGGATCCCATCGCGAGCCAGTCTTGAAACGTCTTCGCTTTTCCCTTCAAGACGCGAACCGCGCCGTTGGAAGCGTCGCCGTCGTTATCCAGGGTCTCCCCCGTCCATTTCGCGGCGAGGACGTCGTTGCCGTATTTCTCATCGAATTCCTTCCCCGTGCAAAACGGCGAGAACCCGCCTTCACACGTCTGCGACGAATGCGCGTGCGGCGCCGCGGGCTCGGACTTTGGTTCCATCGCGGCGGCATCGAAGTCCGAGCCGGAGGATATGTCCTCGGCGAGCGCCTCCGTCGCTTTCGCGGCGGGGGCGACGGGAGCGGAAGCGTCGGACGCGTCAGACGACGCCGCGTCCGCGTCGGAAGGCGTCGCGGTCGCCTCCTCCTCCTCGAGCTCCGCCTCCCCCTCGGGAGCGGCGGGTGGCGCTGGCGCAACCTCGGGAGCGGCGGTGGGCGCTGCAGCCGGCGTCTGCGCAGCCTCGGGGGAAGCGGCGGCCGGCGTCTGCGCAGCCTCGGGGGAAGCGGCGGCCGGCGTCTGCGCAACCTCGGGGGAAGCGGTTGGCGTCGGCGCCGGCGTCGCCTTCTCCGCCTCCGCCGCCTTCTCCGCCTCCGCCGCCTCTTTCGCCTTCATCGCTTTCTTCACGAAGTACTTCGCTCGGTTCAACCCGGTCGACTTCGCCGCGGCCGCGCGCGCCGAGAAGAACGCCTTTCTCGCAGCGATGAACGTCGATCTCGCATCCATCCACGTCTCGTGCTTCGCTTTCCCGTCCATCTTCGCGGCGCGCATCGCCTTGTACGCGCTCGCTTTTTCCGGCGAGGGCGTCCGCGGGAAGGCCTTAAACGACTTCGTCGCGTTCGCGGTGATCGCGCGCGCGCGCATGAACGCCTTGCGCTTGCTCATGACGTCGCTCCGCGCGTCCAGAAACGCCGTCTTAGGGGACGAGATCGCGGCTTGAAACCGTCGCGTCGCCTGCGCCACTTCCGCGCGTCTCGTCGCGATCTCGTCGTCGAGCGCGGAGGTGGCGGCGGCGGCGCCGAGGCGCGCGAAATAGTGTGGGCGGAGCGCGTCGTCGTCCGCGGGGCCCGCGTGCGAGACCTCGTTGTCGCGGAGGATCCTCGTCTTGGGGGCCGTGATCGACGTCGAATCCGCCCCGAGCGACGCGGAAGCCGCGCGCGTCGAGCGCGTGGACGCCTCGATGCCGAGAGTCGCGACGAGCGCGATCGCGACGAACGCAAGCATGGTCGTCCATCGTCTCGTCGGCCGCGCGGGGAGGTCGACCTCCCCGCGGAGAAGAGGCGTGCGCTCGAGCGCGGAGTCGCGCATGCGCATGTCGATTGTGTGTGAAAAGGCGCAGTGTAACCTCCCCGGATACGCATTTGATACGCGTAAAAGATACGCATCGGCCCCTCTCGTAAGGTTATGGGCGAACAGTAACGTTGCGAGTACAGTATCATACGTACCCTAATGCCGCCCGTCGACGAGCGATCAGAACGTAATCGTCGCGTCGCGCGCGCGTCGCGCACTCGTCCGACGCGCGGCGATGGGCCTCACCGCGTCTTCGCTGAACCTCACGCAGTACGACGTCGAGGAGGTTCAAGAGCACTGCGGCGGGCGGTTCAACCATCGCGAGATCCAATGCCTGTATAAGCGCTTCCGCGCGCTCGACAAGCGGCACAAGGGATACGTCTCCGAGGACGAGCTCCTGTCCATCCCCGAGCTCGCGATATCCCCGCTCGCGTCTCGAGTCGTGCAGGTGTTTCAAAACTTGAACTTCAAAGACTTCGTGCTCATGCTCGCCGCGTTCAGCGACCGCGCGAGCCGCGAGGAGAAGCTCGAGTTCATGTTCAGGGTGCGCGTCGGACCCCTCGTCGCGATTCCGATCTCTTCTCATTTCATCTCAATTCATCTCATTTCATCTCGTCCGTCCGTCCGTCGTCCTCCTCCGTCCGTCGCCTGACGCGTCGTCCGTCCGCCCACCCGCTCCGTCTCCGTCTCCAGGTCTACGACGTCGACCGCGACGGGTTCATAAGCCTGAGCGACCTGGAGACGATCGTGAAGCACCTCGTCGGGTCGTCGCTGAACGAGGAGCAGGTGGCGCTGTTGATCACGCGCGCGATGGGGGAGCTCGCGGAGCGACGAAAGCGCGATAAGCGATTTCGCGACGGGGACGGGAACGCGGGGTCGGGAGGGATCACGTTCGGGGAGTTCCAGGTCATCTTAGAGGGCGCGGAGAAGCTCCCGAACGTCGTCGTCCCGGTCGGGTTCGACTGAGACGCGTCGTCCGCGCGGAGAAGACGCGCCCGCGGAGGGCGCCGTAGCGTAGCCCGATAGAAGAGAGCACTCACTCGACGCGAAAGTTGAAGCAGTCGTCATCCAGTCCGCCCGCTTTAGGGCACTCCTCTTTCGTCGAAAGGTCGCACACTTCGGGCCCGCCCGCCCGCCCGCCGCGACGATGCCATCCGGCGATGCCATCGACAAGCGCGCGCCGATCCCGGACCGCCTCGGCGTCCGGATCCTCTTCTGCGGCGAGGAGTTCCCCGACGCCGCGCGATGCACCGCGTCGTCGCTCAGCACGGATCCGGGCGTCGAGGTCGTCGTGTGCAAGCGCGAGGACGTCGCGACTGAGATCGAGCGCGCGGACATCGCGGTGCCGCTCATGACGCGCCTGGACGCGGACATCATCGCGCGCGGCGCGAAGCGCCTCAGGCTCGTGCTGCAGTTCGGCGTCGGGCTCGAGGGCGTGGACGAGCGCGCGTGCGCCGAGCGCGGCGTTCTCGTCGCGCGCATCCCGGCGGATCGCACCGGCAACGCGACGTCCACGGCGGAGATGGCCGTGTATCTCGTCCTCGCCGCGCTGCGACGCGTCAACGCGATGGCGGACTCGCTGAAAGCGAGGACGTTGGGGACGCCGATGGGGACGCAGCTGAAGGGGCTGAACGTGTTGATCGTGGGGTGGGGGAACATCGCGCGGGAGGTGGCGGTGCGCATCGCGCCGTTCGGAGTGACGCTCTCCGCGACGCGGCGGCGGCCGTGGACCGAGGAGGACGCCGCGGACGAAGCGGGGTCCGAAACCGCCGGCGCGCTGGCGTTACTCGGAGACAGAAAAGGCTCCGGCGAGAAAGACCTCATGCGCATGCTCAACGACGCGGACGTCGTCATCCTCGCGTGTAAGCAGACGAGAGAAAACGTCGGCATGGTCGGCGACGCGTTTCTCGCGTCGATGCAACCGGGCGCGACGCTCGTCAACGTCGCGCGCGGGGGTCTGTTCGACCGCGACGCGGTCCTCGCGGCGCTCGAGACCGGGCACTTGGGCTTCCTCGCGTCCGACGTGGCGTGGTCCGAGCCCGTGGACACGAACGACGCGGTCGTGCGTCACCCGCGGAGTTATTTCACGCCGCACGTCGGCGGCATCACGGGATTCGCGTACGGCATCATGGGCGGCGTCGTGGCGGAGGAGGCGCGACGCGTCCGGCGCGGCGAGCTCCCGTCCGACCGAGTGGAGGTCATTAACGAGGCGGAGGCGGTGAAGAACCGCGCGCCGTCGCTGCGAGAGCAGCTGTCGTATCTGTACGACGGGAGCAAGAAGGTTGGCGAGCCGGCGCGGGCGGAAGACGAGGAAGAGTGAGGGTAACGTGTGACGTATTCGCGCGTAACCCCAAGTTGGTACGCATTATTATTAACCTTAACCTCAAGATGAAATACATCGCAGTGAGGGTACAACACAAAGATAGATTCGCAGGGCCGCGCGCGCGTCGTCGAACGTTCATTCTCACATCTCGTCCGTGACCGCGGACCGCACCGTGGCCTGCACGCTCGCGGGCATCATCCCGCCTCTCCGTCCCATTCGGAATCCGTTCCCGCCCGCGGTGTCGTCTTCGCCGACGCCGGCGTGTTTAATCCGCCCTTTCTTCTTCTCACCCTTCTTCTGGAACTTGTGCTCCGCGCGCTTGATCTTCGCCTTCTCTTTCTGCTCCTTCGTGACGTTCCCGTGGCCGTCGAGGCCGCCGAGCTCGAGCATCATCTCTCGCAGGAGCTGCGCGGCGAGCGGGTCGTCCTCGATTTCGCCGCCGTCGCCGCCGCCGCCGCCGCCATCGCCGCCGTCGCCGTCGCCGCGGACGTCTCTTCCGCGGTCGTTGAACACGCCGTCCTCGTCGAGAAGATCGCCGTCGCCATCCTCGCCGCCGATCGCGCCGCCGCCGCCGTCGATCCCGAGCGGACCGACGTACCCGGGCGGCCCGACGCAGTGCAACAGCTTCCCCTGCGTGAAATCCTTCAAAATCGCGCGCCCCGCCCTCTGCTCGTCCGGCCGTCCGTGCTGCACCGTCAGCCCTCGCGCGGCGGAGTACGCCCTGAGCATCTCTCCCGCGGTCGCGCGTCTCTTCTGATCCTCGTGCAGCGCCGGCAGCGGCAGCTTCACCTTGTACGTCGCCTCGAATGCCTCGCGCGGGATCCGCGCCGCGACCACCGCGACGGGTTCCCGGACGTCCGTGAGTCGATCCACGGGCAACACGCCGTTGCACACGAGCTCCGCCCTGGACGCGGTGAACGACGGGAACACGAGACCGGGGCAGTCCGCGAGCATCAGCCCTTCGCCCAGGTTGAGCGTCTGGAAGTGTTTCGTCTTCCCGGGCGTGGAGCTCACCCCGGTCTTCTTCGCCGCGACGAGCGCGTTGACGGTGGATGATTTCCCGACGTTGGGATAGCCCACCATCCCGACGACGACGCGTCCGTCTTTCCGGCGTTCGCGCGCGCCCTCGCCCGCGACGGTCTCGCACGCGCGCTCGATGACGTCGAGGAGCTGCGCGCGGGTCAGCACGTCGCTCTTTCCCGCGACGGCGATGGACGCGTTGGCGTTCGCGGGAGAGCGGCCGCGCCGGGTCCTCGCGGAAGGCGCGCCCGCGTCTTCGTCGCTCTCGCTCTCGCTCTCGCTCTCGTCCTCGTCGTCCAGGACGCCCTCCCCCGCTCGCACGCCGCCGATCGCCGCCGCGGTCGCCGCCTCCTCCGCCATCCAGTCAGTCTTCGCGGCGCGCTCCTCCGCCTCCACTTCCTCGCTCGCGGCTTTCGCGCTCCACCACAGATGCTCCACGCCGATTTCGTCGAAGTGGTCGCTCCACGCGGCGCGCAACTGAGGCGATAACAAATCCGCCTTGTTCAGAAGCAGCATCGTCTTCTTCCTGTCGCCGTCGATCTCGCGCACGTACGCCTCGAGATCGGGGCAGCGATAAAACAGCGGATCGCGCGCGTCCACGACTTGCACGACGACGTCCGAGCGCTCGCACACGCGCCAGAGCTGACGCCAAATCTCCAAATTCTTTTCAAACGGCGTCAGCGTCAATCGCTCGTCCTCCTCCACCGCCGCGAGCGCTCGGCGCCACTCGAGAAAACACCGCCGCTCGTTCGCGTCGAGCTGCTCCGGGGACGTCTCGCGCGTCCACGGCGGCCGCCGCGGCACCTTCAGCTTGTCCGCGTGCGTGAGCTGCGCGCGCGCCGTCTCCGCGAGACGCCGCGCCTCGTCTCTCCTCGCGGAGTCTCCGTCGACGCCGACGCCGGAATGGCCGCCGTCGCCGCCGAGAGACACGACGACCGCGCCTCGGCGCTCGGCAGTGAAGTCGCGCTCGCTCAGCTCCGCGATCGCGAGGAACTCGTCCAGGTCGTTGCGCTCCATGACGGACGTCAGGTTCGGTCCCGCGCGTCGCGAGCCTCCCATCCCGGGGCCGTCCGGGTTCTCCATGGTGGTGTGGCGGTCGCCGTACGCGTATCCCTGCTGGATGTACCGCCCGTCGTTTCCGCCGACGTGCGCGCCGTGCCGCGCCGCGCGTCTCGCGATGCCCTGCGAGGAGGGGAGGGGTTTAGGGTTCGCGGAGGAGGAGGGCGGGAGGAGACGCGGTGAGCGCGTTTCTCGGGGAGTCGGCAGCCGCGCGGGTTCGCGGCGACGGCGTCGAGCGAGCGTCCCGTCTCGGAGCGGGCCGGGGGCGCGGCGACGGCGGCGCGGAGGCGAGCGAAGGACGAGGCGGGCGGGGGAGGGGGAGGACGCACCGAGCCGAGGCCGCCGCCGCCGACTTTCTTGCCGCCATTTCTCGCGCCCCCCATCGCGCGCGAGCGATTCGCTTGGAGAGCGCGCCGGCGCGCCTCTCGGAGTGACGCGCGCGCCGAGACGAGATTCCGCGCCGTCTTTCTGTTCACAGTTCGTCGTCGCGTCGCTCGCAAACTTTCTGTTGGCGCGCGGATTTCGCCTTCTTAGGCGGGAATCGACGCGCCGCTCGCGGCACTGCAACGCCGCGCGGACGCGACGTCCACGCCGTCGCCCCGTCCTCACGCCGCACGGGTTCGTTCACGTCGGTAACGCACGCGAAGACACGCGCGCGGACGGTCACGCGGACGCTCGATCGAACTCGATCGACCCTCGTCCATCAGAACAGGAGGCGGTCGCTCGTCGCTCGCGCTCGTCCTCGGCGGCGATCCAAACGGCGAAGTCCGCGGAGCGCGCCTAGACATCGCGCGCCATGGCGACTAAAGTCCAGCGCATCATGACGCAGCCGATCGTGCGCGCCCCGCCCGTCGTCGCCGTCGCCTCCGCGCCCCCCACCGAATCGCGTTCGCGCGCGCGCGTCGCGGCGATCGCCCGCGCTCCCGCTGACGCCTCCTCCCATTCCAACCATCCGTCCTCCTCCCTCGCCCGCGCGCAGAACCTGCTCTTTCGGTTCCTGCAGACGAAAGCTCGGATCCAGATCTGGCTGTACGAGAACACCGACGTCGTGGTCGAGGGCCGCATCATCGTGCGTCCCCGCGGAGCTCGTTCGCGCGCTCCCGACGGTCGAGACGCCGCGTCGCCCGCCGCGATCGCGCGCCGTCGAGCTACGCGTTCAGTTTAGGGTTGCTCTTTTTTTCGCCTCGCTCGAATTCGATTCGTTTCGACCGACTTGACGATGTCCCCTCCCTCCGCGATTAAATCTCTTTTTTTTCCTCTCTCAGGGTTTCGACGAGTACATGAACCTCGTGCTCGACGACGCGGAGGAGGTGAACAAGAAGAAGGGGACGAAGAAAACCGTCGGGCGGATATTGCTCAAGGGTGATAACATCACGATGATGCGGAACCTCACCGCGCCCGCGACGTGAGTGAGATCCCCAGTACGAGACGCGCGTCCGCGCACTCTCGGAGCGCTCCGCCCGCACCGCAGTAGTTCCCTAGTCGTACATGATATAAAAATACACGCCACGCCGCTATTGTGCTACACATGCGTCCGTCGTCGTCGCGACCTACCGACGCGTCTCTAGCTAGTAGTCGTACGCGCCCGTCCGTCGCGCGGCGGTCAGGTGCGTTCTATACACTGGTCCCCATACGACCGCGTTGGCGTGGTGAACGCCGATCCTTAAGGACTTTTGCCGTCGTGTCTCTGCGCCCACGCCTTCCTTTCGATCCCCGCCCGCGACGCCTTTCAACTCCAACTGACGCCTATGAACTCCACCCCGACGTTCGCTTGTATAGAACGCACCTCACGGCAACAGCGCCATGACGTCGTCCGCCTCCCCGTCCTCGCTGTCGCTGTCCCACTCGCACGGCCGCGACGGTTGAAACTCTCTCCGCACGTCGTACACGAAGTCTTCGTCGCCGAGCACCTTTCGGTGCGCGTTGAACCGCTCGTCCATCTTCGCCTTGGCCGCGTCGAGCGCCTCGGGCGACACCGCGTTCAGGTCGACGTCCTCCGAGAAGCCGCCGCCGCCGGTGACGCCGCCGCCGGGGCTGGCGGCCGGCCCCGGCGACGCGTCCGGCGGCGCCGCGCCGGAGGCGGAGGCTGCTGAGGCTTCTGCGGCGTTCGCGACCGCGCGCGCTTTCGCCGCCGCGCGCGTCTCGTGCTCGAGCAGGCGGACCAGCATCCGCTCCACCTGCGTCGGCTTGACGCCGTTAAAGTCGAGCCGGCGCGGGAACGTCTTGATGATCGCGCGCGCCATGCGCGGGACGTCCGGGTCTTTCGGTATCCGCAGGCTGACCTGCGGCGGCGTTTGGGGGATGGGAGAGAGGAGGGGATCGCGTCAGAGGGAGGGAGGCGCGACGGGCGGCGCGGCGCGGCGCGGCGCGCGGCGGTCGCGAGGTCGACGTCGCGCGTCTTCTCGGACCGATCGATCGGATCGGTCGTCGCTGCGACGCACCGAGCGCGTCCGCGTCTTGACGCCGTCCGTGTACTCGAGCACGAACCGCGGCGGGTTGAACTTGATCGCGTAGCGCTTCGGCCGCAGCGTCGGCGCGTCCGCGTCGGTCATGACGACCCGACCTCGCGCGCGCGCTCGCGCGGGTCGAAGTGACGAAGCGCGCGGGTGCTGCTGGATGGCGATGGAATAATATTCGCGAATGCGTTTTCGCTTTCATCGCGTCGAACCAATAAAACTATCGCCCCCTCCGGTACGTGTACATGTAGTCTCCTCGCTCACCACGTCGCGACGTCCTCGGAGACCAACTCCACGACCGCGTCTAACAACCCCCGCGACGCCGCGCTGAGCGGCCGCTCCGGCGATCGAATCTTCCGCTTCAAGATCCCATCCAGCGCGGCTCGAACTTCCAACAGCAGCCGCTGCGCCGGCGCCGACGTCCGACACCGAATCCACCCGTCGACGACTAAGCACGCGTCCGCGCCGGGCGTGGGGAAGTCCACGTCACCAACCTGCAGCGCGCCGCCGAACAACAGCAACGCGAGCGGCGGCACCGGCGTCGTCTCGCGTATGAACACCTTGCTCGTGCGCACGAGGTCGTGGTAGGCGAGGAACGGCGTGCGAAATCCGTTCGCGCCGCAGCCGCCCGAATCAGCCTTCGCGTTCACGGACGACGGGTGAATCATCACCTGCTCCGGCGCGGCGTCGGCGCCGGCGCGATCGCGGACGAAAACCTTCGGGGGGCCGCGGTCCGCGCCGCGCCGTTGACCGGGCTTGAGCGGCGGCCGGTGCAGCGTCGCGATCTGCGGGTAGAGCGCGGCGCAGAGGAGGGAGCACAACAACGCGGAACGGCGGCGTCGCGTCGCGGCGTCGTCGCCGTCGCCGTCGCCGTCGCCGTCGCCGTCGCCGCCGCCGCCGCCCCTCGCGAAGCGCTCCGGGGCGCCGCCCGGCCACGGTCGCTCCAGCGCGAGGCGAACGCCGTCGGAGCCGTCCGCGGCGTTCGCGTCCTCCTCCAACGACTTCACGGTGAGCCCCCCGCGAACGAACCCGGAGTAGGACAACGCCTCTAGAAGCTGCCGCTTCAGCCCGGCCATCTGCTGCAGCGTTCGGTTGCCGAGCATGTTGTCTCTGCACCACCGCTTCCGGTCCGCGCTCTTCCCGAGCGCGTCCCAGCTCGCGTACGCTCGCAACACCGCGACGTGGTCGGACGATACCCCCGATCGCTTCGCCCACCGCTTCTTGTTCTCCTCGCCCTTCGCGCGGTCGTCCGCGCGCGACACGAACGGCGACCGCACGGACAACGCCGCTGAGACGACGAGCGCCTCGTCGCACGCGCCGAAGATGGTGCCCAATAAGATTAGCTTTCCGAGACGCGCGTCGATCGGCAGCGCGGACAGGTGTATCCCGAGCGGGGTCAGGTCCTCTCGCTTCGTCGCCGTCTGCGGCGTCATCGCCTCCAACAACACGAGCTCCTCCACGGCTTTGTTCACCGCGTCCACCGCGGGCGGCTCCAACAGACGCGCGCACACCTCCGCGGCGGACGTGCCGCGCTGTCGATACACCGGCAGCGCGCGAATTCGAAGCACGAGCTGCTCGAGCGCGACTCTTCGAACCTCCGGCTCTTGATGCGGCGGCGCCATGACGTCCGCGCGGTGCCGCGTGAGCAAGTGGAAGGCGACGCCCGGCGCGACGCGACCGGCGCGGCCTCTCCGCTGCTTCAAGTTCGCCCTCGGCGCGAGCGCGTCCTGCAGCGAGCTCATCCTGCGGTCCGGGTCGTACCTGTTCTCTTTGTGTCGCGCGGTGTCGACCACGAACCCGACGTCGTCGATCGTCACGGACGTCTCCGCGACGTTCGTGGACAGCACGATTTTGCGGCACCCTGTTCCATACAAAGCGATGTCGGGGTGGAGTTCAAAGGCGTCAGTTGGCGTTCAAAGGCGTCGCGGTCGGGGATTGAAACCGAGGGGTGGGCGGAGAGAGAGGACGGCAAAAGTCCTTAAGGATCGGCGTTCACCACGGCGACGGGGTCGTATGGGGACCAGTGTATAGAACGCGCCTGGCGGCGGGCGTTTGAACACCTCCGCCTGCTCCTCGTGCGGCAGCGTCCCGTGCAGCGGCATGATCCAGCTCCTCTGCGGCTCGAGCTCGAACGGGCCGTTCGGGACGTCGAGTAACGCCTTTCGTAACGTCTCGATTTCCTTCACGCCCGGGAGGAACACGAGGATCGCGTCCATCGCGCCGCCGCCGCCCGCGTTGACCCAATCCGCCCGCGTCGCCGGCGTCATCGTCATCGCGAGCTGGATCACCTGAACGCACAGGTCGTAGTTGATCGCGTTGTGGTTCATCGCCGCGAGCGCGGCGTGCACGTTCGGGCTGTAGGGTAGTTCCATACGAAGCGACGTCGGGGTGGAGTTCAAAGGCGTCAGTTGAAGTTGAAAGGCATCGCGGGCGGGGATTGAAAGCGAGGGACCCTGGGCGGAGAGAAACGCCGCGAAAGTCCTTAAGAAACGGCGTTCACCACGCGAGCGCGGTCGTATGGGAACCAGTGTGAGATAGAACGCGCCTGTACTTGGCGTACCGCCGTCGGAGTTCTTCCTCGTTGAGGTGCTCGTCGTCGAGGAACTGCGTCGGCGTGTTCGGCGGGCGCCGAAATCCCTCCCCGGGTCGTCGCCGCCACCGCGCCCAGTCCGCGTTTTGCTCCACGACGTGCCTCGTCATCTCCACGCAGTCCTCTAAGTAGTACGCCGTGACCGGGTACGCGCGCCCGGGAACGCTAAACGTCGGCGCGTCCCCGAAATACGCGGAGAATAAATTCGCGTCCATCGTCGCGGACATCAAGATGAGCTTCAACCTCGCGTTCCTCGTCATGACGTCCCGCAGCGTCATCAGCAGAAAGTCGCTCTCGACGCCGCGCTCGTGGACCTCGTCGATGAAGACGTGCGAGACGGTCTCGAGCAGCGGGTCGGTCTCCATCCTTCGGAGGAGCACCCCCGTCGTGCAGAACAAGAGCTATTCCGCAGTCGACGTTGAGTTGAAAGGCGTCAGTCAGTTGAAATTGAAAGGCGTCGATGGCGGGGATTGAAACCGTGGTGTGGGCGGAGAGAGAGGACGGCAAAAGTCCTTAAGAAACGGCGTTCACCACGCGAACGGGGTCGTATGGGAACCAGTGTGAAGAAGAACGCACCTGCGTCTTCGCGCCGGCTTTCGTCTCCAACCGGATGGAGTACCCGACGGTAGCGCCGAGCTCCTCGCCGCGCTCCTCCGCGACGCGCGCGGCGACGCCCATGGCGCTTATGCGCCGCGGTTGCGTGCACATCACGTACACCGGCTCGTGTCTCCTCGTCGCCTCTTCTAAGACGTACTGCGGGACTTGCGTGGTCTTCCCGCAGCCGGTGTCGCCCTCGACGATCGTGACCCGGTTGCGATCGATGCCCTCGATCAGAGCCTCTCTGAACGCGTACACGGGGAGGGATATGCGCGTGGACGCGAACGGGCCGCCGTTGGCGATAGCCGCTGGGACGCGCGGCTTCGGGCGACGCTCCGGGAACTTTTCCCAGTCGTCGTTGCCTCCGACGGACTCGGGGACGAGGCACGACGCGGCGTCCGCCGCCGCCGTCTCCGCGCCGTCCTCGTCCAAGTAACTGCCGCCGTTCGGGGGTTTCAGACCGCCCGCGGTCAGGACCTGTCGCAGCCAGTCCGACGTCCCGAGCTCGCCGCCGTCCCCGGGATTCCCATCCCCGGGATTCCCGCCGTTTTCTTCGCGCACCGCCTCGAGCGCCCTCTTGACGACTTCCGCGCCGCGCGTCGTGACCTGCACCGTCTGCGTCTCCACCTTGGGCGCCATCGCAGACTTCGCCATCTTCCCGAACTGTTCCCACACCTCGAAGTTCGACGGCCCCGCGTTCGACGGCATCGACGGCATCGCCGCCGAGCGAGCGCCCTCACTGATGAGGGCCATTCCATACGAGCGATGATATCGGGGTGGAGTTCAAAGGCGTCAGAAGCGGAGTTTAAAGGCGTCGAGGGCGGGGATTGAAAGCGAGGGACCCTGGGCGGAGAGAGACGCCGGGAAAAGTCCTTAAGGATCGGCGTGCACCACGCGAACGCGGTCGTACGGGGACCAGTGTGAGAGAGAACGCACCTGCCGCTCGTCGGCGGCGGCGGCGGCGGCGCGGCGAGCACGACGGACGGGTCCGTCGGCGTCCACGTCTCCGCCGTCACCGCGAGCGCCCCCGCCGCGCGGTTCGCCGCGTCCATCGCCCTCGCGGCGTTCCGCGCTTTCGAGCTCGCGATGATCTTCTCGAGCATGGACGGGACGACGCCGCCGACGACGGAGTCGCCGCCGTAATACGCCGTCGCCGCGAGCGCCGCGCCGTCGGCGGCGTCGTCCCGGTCGCGCCTCTTCTTCTTGCGCCCGCCGCGCGATGAGGACGAAGACGACGCGCTGCGGCTCGAGCTGCTGCTGCTGCTGCTGCGACTGCTGCTGCTGCTGCGACTGCTGCTGCTGCTGCTGCGGGAGCGTCGTCGGCGCCGCTTCTTCCGACGCTCGCTCTTCTTCCGATCGCTCCGACGCCGGCGCCGTCGTCGTCGACGGCTCTTGCTCTCGCGCCGCGACCGCGACCGCGACCGCGACCGCGACGCGCTCGACGCGCTCGAGCGCGATCGATCGCGGCTCCGACCGCGGTCTTTCCCCCGCGACCGGTCGCGCCGGTCGCGGCTGCGGCTCCGCGAGCGCCTGCGGGTGGACGGACGGAGGGACGATGGCGGAGCGTCGCGCGTTTAGGTCGGCACCAGAAAAGAACGAGATTTGGTTTTCGCGTTGATGAAGGCGCGCGCGGGTTCGGAGGCGCGCGGACGAGGGCGGGTTCGACGCGACGACGACGACGACGACGCACCGCTTCGGCGCGTCTCCGCGGTCCCCCCGCGGCATGACCGCGGTCGTCGACCGCCCGCCGTCGCGGAGAGTGACGCCGCGGACGGCCCGCGATCGGTCGTCGCGCGGAATAAAAATCGGTCGGCGTCGCGTCGCGGTCGTCGTCGCCGCGCGCTGACTGTGAGCGTTTTTTCAACGGACGACGCGACGTCCGCGTCGTCACACCGAGTCGCGCCCCGCGCTCCTCCGCGCCCCCACTCGCGCGGGCCCGCCGACCCGCCGAACCCGATCGACGCGCGCGACGACGCGCGCGATGACGGTCACGACGCGCACGCCCGTCGTCCTCTGGGCGCAGCGCAAAGACCGTCTCTTCCTCACGATCGACCTCCACGACGCGACCGCGCCCGTCGTCGAACTGAGCGACGACGGCGTGCTCGAGATGACGACGACCGCGGGCGCGCCGGGGGTGGAGGGACGGCACGAGTACCACCTCGAGCTCGAGTTTTTGCATCCGATCGACGCGAAGGCGTCGAAGATATCCGTCGCGCCGAGGCAGATCGTGGTCATGGTGATGAAGACGGAGGAGGTGGGGAGACGCCCGCTCGATGATTCATTCGTTCGTTCGTTCGTTGTTTTTTCTTCTCTTCTCTTCTCTTCTCTCTCCGCTTCAGTCCTCGACGTCCGTCGGTCCGTCTCTGACCGCGAACTCGCGCTTTCGTTTCGACCCTACCGACCGCACTCCGGGCCGCACTGGCCGCGGCTGCTGAAAGCGAACGGGAAGTTCCCGCACGTGAAGACGGACTTCGACAAGTGGGTGGACGAGGACGAGGAGGACGAGCTAGACCGAGGTGCGACGCGCGCGACGGAGGCGCTTTTTTTGAAGAACTTTTTTTTCGCTTCGCCGGCGGCTCGTCGTCGCCGCCGTCGCGCTCGCGTCGTCGTCGTCGTCGCTAAGTTATTCTATTTATCCTCCGCGCCGCCCCTCCCCTCTCTATTTAAACAGACGCCGCGTTCGACTTGAGCAAGCTGAAGGACCTGTCGGTGCGTGACGAGACGAGACGCGGGGCGGAGAGGACGCCGACGCCGACGCCGTCTGATGAAAACCAAAAAACTCATTCGATATTTATTTTTCTTTATTCGCCCGCCGCCGCGCGCGTTCGTCGTCCTCTCGCGCTGACCCTCTCCTCTCTCCTCGTCGATCCGCAGATGTACGATGACTCCGCCGAGAATTTCTGCGCCGAGCCGGACAGCGACGACGACGACGATTTGCCCGACCTGGAGAAGGTGTGAAGCGGCGGAGTCGGAGCGGAGTGTGCCTACGTAGTCTTAGGTTTGGAGGAGAGACTTGATGAAAGCGATGAACCGAAAAGCTCGCGTTTTGTCGTCCTTACTTGATGATTCGTAATCGTCGCGCCCCCGCCCTCGTCCTCATCAGTACGACACGCGCGCTCGTTCACGATGCACTCCCGCGCGAAGGCGCTGCTGCTCTTCCTCCTCCTCGCGCTCCTCGGCGTCGCGAACGCGCAGTCGTCCGGCTCCGGCCGCGCGTCGTCGCCGTCGTCCGCGACGCGCGATAAGCGAAAGTCGACGAAGCGAGCGGCGCCCGCGTCCGTCGACCCCACCGCGGTCGAGGTGGCGCCGGAGAGGCCGACCGACCCCGCGGAGGACAAAGAGCCCACCGCGACGCCGACGCCGGAGCCCGCGTCCGCGGCGGTGGAGGTCGCGCCGGAACCCGAGCCCGAGCCCGAGCCCGAGCCGACGCCGACGCCGACGCCGACGCCGACCGCCGCGGCGGTCCCCGCGAAATCGAAATCGCCCGCGCCCGCCGATCCCGCGATCGATCCGAACGCCCCGCCGCCGACGCCGATCAAGAAGACCAAGCCGACGTACCGCGCGTTCCCGGGGCAAGAGCCCGGGAAGTGCGCGTACTGCAAAGCCGCCGCGCATCGCCTGCAGACGTCCTTCTACGCCGCGCATCGCGCGCACCACGACGACGACCACGAAGAGCTGGAGAAGGGGCGCGAGCAGAAGAAAAAAATTCCCGACGACGCGCTTGCGATGACCATGAAGGGCGCGTGCGACGACGAGGACTACTGGTCGCACTACGCCGCGTTCAATATCGAGACCGGCGGCGTCGTCCTCGCCGGGCCCGGTTTGGACTGGGCCGTGAGCGATCACCACGAGTCGACGCGCGTCGCGGGGAGTCACGCGAAGGATTTAAAGTCGACGTGCGTCGCCGTCGCGGCGGATGCGGAAAAGAAGGATCACTTCTACGAGACGTTCTGGGCGAAGCACCTCGCGGGGTACGCGAGGAAGTGGTACTTTCAGGAGAAGTTTTGCGACGTCGCGTGCGCGGCGCCGCACGACGAGCTGTGATGCCGGGGGCCGCCCGTCCGTCAGTAGAGGCGTCGTTGTCATCATTATAAATCCATACCATCTGTCAAAAGTCGTCCGTTGCGCGACGTGACATGACATCGTCCACCACTCCGACTCCGCGCGATGGCGGACCCGTCCCCTGTCGCCGCGCCGGCGCTGTTGATATGCGTGGAGGGCGACGACGACGCCGCCGCGAGCCCTGTCATGAGCCCGATACTCGCGCTGAAGAAGTACGCGCGGCGGCATCGCGCGGCGGACGACGACGCGGCGGCGTCGCGCGACGACGGCGAGCCCTCCCCGCTGCCGTTCGTGTCGAACGCGCTGTTCGAAGAGCGCGCGGCGTTCGACAACGTCCGAGTCGGGAGGAAGCCCGCGCTGGAGGACGACTCGGACGACGCGACGAGCTCCTCGAGCGACGACGACGACGACCTCGAGGACGAGGACGACGGCGCGACGAGGAGGCCGCTCGGGCGGACGACGATGAAGCTGCGCTCGCAGAGCCGAGCGCAGGCGCTCGCGGAGGTGTCCAGGGCGGAGGCGAACGTGCGCGCGATGTGCATCCGGCAGAGCGCGCCGAGGGACGAGAAGACGGACGGTAAGCGCTTAGGGAAGAAGAAATTAGGGCTGATGGGGCGCGGGATGACGAAGCCGTCCGCGATGGCCGAGTGAGTAGCGGGGAGGAGGCGGGGGGATGGCGAGCGGCGTCGATGTTAACTCTATTAACTCGTGGAAGTCGAACGAATGAATCGAAACCACCACCGTACGTCCTATCGCCTCGGCGTCCCAGAGGAGTCCTGCATGAGCTTCCTCGTCCCGTCCGCGGCCTTCTCGCCCATCTCCTTCATCCCGACCGCGGCCTTCTGCGTCATGTCCTTCGCTCGGTCCATCATCTGGTTCAGACTGCTTCCGCTGCCGCCGCCGGAGAGGCCCTTAAACATCGCGCCGAATTTATTCCCCGCGCCGGAGCCGCCAGAGTTGGTCCTCGCGTGATGCCCGCCGCCGCCGCCGCCGCCGCCGAACCCGGTCGCGCCGCCGCCGCCGCCGAACCCTCCGCAACCGCCGCTTCCGCTCCCCCCGGAGCCCCCGCGCGCGTGGTGCCCGAAACTACTCGCGGACGCCGACGCGCCGCCGCCGCCCGCGAACGACGACGAAGACGCCACCGCGCCCGCCGCGACCAAATTGGCCTGCGCGCCCGCGCGACCGAACGTCGCCTCCGTCGCGGCGGAAACGTCCGCCTTCTTCATCCCTTTCAGCTCGCACACCGCGCGGAAGTCACCGGGGGTCCCGCCCGGAAGCAGCGCCCTGTACGTGTCCCCCAACCCCTCGTGCGGGGAGAGGATGACTTTCACGAGCGCCTCGCACTTCCCCATCTCTCGCGTCACCGCTCTCCCGTACGCCGGGGGCACGACGTAGGTCGGCTTCTCCGTCCGCCCGGAGAGGTCCTCCTCGTAGTCCGCGGACTGCGTCGTCGGAAGGTCGATCAGGATCGTCTTCACCGCGTGGAGATCCAGCAGGAACTGCTGCGCGCCCGCGTCCGAGAAGCGCTTGCACTTGAACGTCGCGCGGTACAGCTTGGGCGCGACGCCGCCGGCGAGCTTCTCGCAAAAGAATCGAAAGTAATTCGCGCTCACCGTCGCCTTCACCGTCGGGACGAACGCCGCGAGCGCGCGCGTTAGAGCGTCCACGTACGGACTCTGGTCGCCCACCATCTCGAGCGCGGACCAGTTCACCTTGGCGATCCCGCTCGCGAGCTCGGCGCGAGCCTCGATGCCGAGCGTCATCGTCGTCAACGCGCCGCCGACGCAGCCGGCGAATTCGTCCTCGGCGTCGCTCGCGTCCACCGCCTCTTTCAGCTGCGCGCCGTCCAGCATCCGTCGCATGCTCTCCGCGAGCGGGCCCACGGTCTCGTTGCAGTACTCCGCGGTGTTGACGATGAGGCACAGGCACTTGACCTCGTCCACGAGCGCGTCGTCGCCGTCGGGCCCCGCGCTCCCGGATGGATGTTTCTTCACGTCGTTTAAAATTTTCCCAGCCGCCTCCGCGCGCGCGCGTAACCCCGCCGCGTATTTCCGTAACACCCGCGAGAACACCCAGTGCAACGCGAGCAGCGGCTTCCCGCGCGTCAAGTTCGAGCACCGCTTGAACACCTTCTTGATGTTGATGAACACCTGCCCCGCGGACGCGAGGACCTCGCCCGCGGCGGCGCCGCCCAACGACACCGACCTCGTCTGGTTGTTGATGTTGTGCAGGATGCTCTTCTCCTTCGGCGTGCGCTTCCCCCACGTCTCCTCCGCGACGAGTTGGTCGACGAACTCCAACAGCTGGCGCTCCTCGAGCTCGACGTACGCTCCCATGTGGTCCTCGAAGCACGTGCTTATGACGCCGCGGAAGCTCGCCTTGGCGACCGCCGCGGCGGCGGAGTCCATCGGCAGCGCTCGACCGCCGCGTTGTTCGGAGATTTCCTGCGCCTTGCGACGCGCCTCGTACTTGGCGCGGACCTCCCCGGCGCTCGCGCCGTCCTCGCCGTCGTACGCGTCGTCGTCGTCGTCGTCATGAACGCTCTCGTCGCCGGCGTTACCACCGTCGTTGCCGCCGCCGCCGCCTCCGCCTCCGCCGCCGTCCTTCCCGACGCCGAAGTACTCGTCGAGGTCCCGCTCGAACTCGATCGTTCGATGCAACGCCTGCAGCAACGCCGGCACCTCCGTCGCGCCGGCGTCGTCGTCCAACAACAGCGCGAGATTCGTCCGCGTGAGCTTACACAGCGACATGCACAGGAGCTGCGGGACTTTCCATCGCTCCGGAAACACCCCCCACATCTCCTCCTTCTGTTTCAGGTTGCGCTTGATCCACGCGTAGCGTCGCTCCGTGGACTCGAGCTTCGCGTCGTGGTCGCCGTACGACCCGTCGAACGTCGTCGCGTAGTTGAGCATCTCTTTGTTCGTGATGTTGCCTATGAGCTCCTCTCTGACGTGCGGCTCCAGCGCGTCGACGACGAGGCACGCGTCCGCGAGGCGCGGCGCCGCGCCCGGGTCGCGCTCGATCACCGTGGGCTGCCACGTCGTGTGGAAGTCTTCGATGACGTGCGATCGCAGCGAGCCGCGGACGTCGGCGTGTTTCTTCTGCAGCGACGCGACTTTAGGGATGTCGTTGTATCCCTCGAAGTGCGTCGCGAGCTGGTTGACCGCCTCGAGGAGGTTCGCGCTGTCGCGGTACTGGCGGCGCATCGCCATCTGTTCGAGCTGTTCGAGCGCGCCGACGAGCATGCTGAGGCGTCGAAGCGCGGTGATCGTTCCCGTGAGGTGCCGCTTCGCGTAGTCGAGCTTTTTGATGTCCTGGCACGTCTCCTGGACCATGACCTCGCTCTGCGTCGCTTTCGCCTTGATCTCCGCGATCCGCGCGTTGAGCTCCGCGATCGCGCACTGCGCGTTCTCGAGGTCCGCCTTCGCGCGCGCGCCGCCGGTGCTCTGCGACCTCACCGCGCTCAAGATCTCGTCGTCTACCCTCCGCACGCGCA
>Ga0181560_10001298_pt1 | contig 23305 bp, 27 predicted proteins | sample 011ome_20_FD_133751 | JGI IMG/M metagenome (GOLD analysis project Ga0181560, IMG submission 133751) | Coastal salt marsh microbial communities from the Groves Creek Marsh, Skidaway Island, Georgia - 011509CT metaG (megahit assembly) | ecosystem: Environmental > Aquatic > Marine > Intertidal...
AGCGGCCCAAAGGCTAAGGGGCCCGGCCCCGGTTCTGATAAAAATGCCACCAACCTAACCCCGTCTTGCAACACCATCTGCTGGGCCCGCCCGCCAAAAGCGCCCGAGCGCAGCAACACCACATACCCCGATTGCGCCTGTATCTGCGCGGCCACCGGCGCCAGCTGTTCGGGGCCAATCTCGTAGGCGTCTTGCAGAAAGTCACCAAGCGTCATGTCGCCCAATGCGGCAATATCGACCAGCTGAATATCAGCCGCTTGCAGATAATCCACGCCCAAGGCCGCAAAGAGCGGCTGCCAGTCTGCGGGTGGGGCCAGCCTGTGGGCCAGATCTGTGGGCAGCGCGATGACGCGCAATTTACCGTATTCGCCCGCGGGCACCAAAAGCGGCGCTGTGGGCTGCGGCATGCTCATGCCAGCATGCCCTTTGCCTGGCTGCTTTGGCGGCGCGCGCGCAGGTTGCGCGCCAACAGATCCATGGCGGCCATGCGCACGGCCACGCCCATTTCCACCTGTTCTTGAATGACCGAGCGGTTGATGTCATCGGCGATGGTGCCGTCGATTTCAACGCCGCGGTTCATCGGGCCGGGATGCATGACGATGGCATCGTCTTTGGCATAGGCCAGCTTTTCCGCATCCAGCCCGTAACGGTGGAAATATTCCCGCTCTGAGGGGATGAAGCCGCCATCCATGCGCTCTTTTTGAAGGCGCAGCATCATCACCACATCAACATCTTGCAGCCCCTCGCGCATATCTTCGAACACCTCTACGCCCAAATCGGCAATGCCCGTGGGCATCAAGGTGGGGGGGCCAACCAACCGCACGCGGTTTTCCATTTTCCCAAGCAAAATGATATTCGAGCGGGCCACGCGGCTGTGGGCGATATCGCCGCAAATGGCCACCGACAGGCGATGCAGCCTGCCCTTGGCACGGCGGATCGTCAGGGCATCTAGCAGGGCTTGGGTGGGGTGCTCGTGTTTGCCGTCGCCGGCGTTGAGCACGGCGCAATTTACCTTTTGCGCCAGCAAATCCACGGCCCCCGAATGGGGGTGGCGCACCACCAGCAAATCAGGGTGCATGGCGTTCAGCGTGAGCGCTGTATCGATCAGGGTTTCGCCCTTTTTGATGCTGCTGGCCTGCATCGACATATTCATGACATCCGCGCCCAGCCGCTTGCCCGCCAGTTCAAAACTGGCCTGCGTGCGGGTCGAGTTTTCGAAGAACATGTTGATTTGCGTTAACCCGCGCAGGACATCGGCGTGCTTATGTTCGTTGCGGTTCAAGCTGACATATTGGTCGGCTAGATCCAAAATCTCGGTGATTTCGGCGGGGGCCAGCGGCTCGATTCCCAGAAGGTGCTGTTTGGAAAAGCTCAATGCGGTGTTCCTTGCTGATCGCCCGTCATATCTTGCCCGCCTTATAGGGCTGTGGCGGCTGCGGGGCAACACAGGCGTTGTGGGCTTTGCGCACTCAGGCCCGCCCGGCGGCCGCCGAAAGCGACAGCGCGCCAACGCCCATGCTGTTCAATGCGGCCTCCCATTTGGCGGCATCTGGGGTTTCAAACACCAGCGCGGGGCTGGCATCGCAGCTGAGCCAGCTGTTATCGGCAATCTCGCTCTCTAGCTGCCCGGGCCCCCAGCCAGAATAGCCAAGGCTGACAATGGCCTGCGCGGGGCCATGCCCCTGTGCCAAGGCCTGCAGCACGTCTTGGGTGGCGGTCAGGCCAAACCCTGCACTGGGGTTCAGCCCCTCGAATTCCGAGGTGAAATCGGTGGAATGCAGCACAAAGCCGCGCCCCGGCTCGACTGGTCCGCCAAAATACACCTGCCGCTGGCCTGCATGGCCGATATGGGCAATGTTCAACTGGTCCAACAACTGCCCCAGTCGCACATCGCTGGTGGGTTTGTTGATGATCAACCCCATCGTGCCATCGGCCGAATGGCTGCATAAAAACACCACAGATTTGGCAAACCGTCCGTCTTCCATGCCGGGCATGGCGATCAGCAATTTGCCGCTAAGATCAAATGTCGTGTCCGTGGGGTGGGGCATGTTTTGTGTCCTTTCACGCAGAATGGCCAAACTGCTAGGGTAGGGCAAGGGGGGGCGCATGGGGCACGGGCAGATCGCCCGAACGTGACTTGGATTTCATCGCGAATTGCCCCATCAAGGCGATATGAAAAAATTTGCCGCCTGTCTTTTGATGTTGCTCTGCGTGGCCAATGGGCTGCGCGCCAACCCCTATGCGCAGAATGTGACTGTGCAGGTTTTACCCGGCTGGCGCATGGACAATGGCCAGCATATGGCCGGGCTGCGCCTGCAGTTGGCGGATGGGTGGAAAACCTATTGGCGCGCGCCGGGTGACGCGGGCATTCCGCCGCTGTTTGATTGGTCAGCTTCGCAAAATATCGCAGCCTTTGCCCCTGAATGGCCCACACCACGGGTGTTTTGGCTGAACGGCATGCGCTCGATCGGGTATAAGCGCGAATTGGTGCTGCCCTTGGCGATTACACCGCAGCGTGCCGGCGCCGAGATACGGCTGCGTGGGCATGTGCAGCTGGGCATCTGCAACCAAATTTGTGTGCCGGTTGATCTGCGGCTGGATGCGGTGCTGCCCGCCACGGGCCAGCCCGACCCGTTGGTGCAAGCGGCGCTTCGCGACCGCCCGGTGGCGGCTGCCGATTTGGGCATCAAGGATGTGACATGCGATATCATGCCCACGGGCCAAGGGATGGAGCTGCGCGCTGCGCTGGCTGTGCCCCGCCTGGGGGGTATTGCTGCGGTGGTGGTAGAAACCGCCGACCCCGATGTATGGGTGGCCGAGGCCGAATTGCAGCGCAACGGCCCCATGCTGCGCGCCACGACCCAGATGATGCATCTGGCGGGGGGGGCTTTTGTACTGGATCGTTCGGCGCTGCGGCTGACGGTCTTGGCCGAAGATGGGCAGGCGGTGGATATTCGCGGCTGCCGCGCGCCATAGGCCCTGTATTTCAGCCCATTATGGCGCGCAAATGCGCGCGCCCCTTGACTTTGATGCCCAGTCACGGTGTATCGGCGCGGACCTTCCATATGCACATGCCCAAAAGGATCACGCCATGCACGCCTTTCGCAGCCACACCTGCGCCGAGTTGACCAAGGACCACGTCGGACAGAATGTTCGCCTGTCAGGCTGGGTGCACCGTGTGCGCGACCACGGGGGGATCTTGTTTATCGATCTGCGCGACCACTATGGAATTACGCAGGTGTTGTGTGACCCCGACAGCGCGGCTTTCTCGGCGGTGGAAAAGGTGCGCAGCGAATGGTGCATTCGCATCGACGGCGAGGTAAAGGCGCGCGACCCAGAATTGGTGAACCCCAAACTGCCCACAGGCGAGGTGGAAATTTTCATCCGCGATATCGAGGTGTTGGGCAGTGCCGCCGAATTGCCGCTGATGGTGTTTGGCGACCAAGATTACCCCGAGGAAACGCGCCTGCGCTATCGCTATTTGGACCTGCGCCGCGAAAGCATGCAGCGCAACATGGTGTTGCGTTCGGATGTGGTGGCCTCGATCCGGCGGCGGATGTGGGACAAGGGGTTTCGCGAATTTCAGACCCCGATCATCACCGCCTCTAGCCCAGAAGGCGCGCGCGATTTTCTGGTGCCCTCGCGCCTGCACCCGGGCAAGTTTTATGCCCTGCCGCAGGCCCCGCAGCAGTTCAAGCAGCTGATCATGGTGTCTGGTTTTGACAAATATTTCCAGATCGCGCCCTGTTTCCGCGACGAAGATCCGCGCGCAGACCGTTCGCCCACCGATTTTTACCAACTTGATTTGGAAATGTCCTTTGTCACCCAGCAAGACGTGTTTGACACGATTGCGCCGGTGATGGCGGGCGTGTTCGAAGAATTTGGCCGTGGCCGCCGCGTGGATGCCCCGGAAAGCTGGCCGCAGATTTCCTATGCCGATGCGGCGCTGTGGTATGGCACCGACAAGCCTGATTTGCGCAACCCCATCAAGATGCAGGATGTGTCAGAACATTTCCGCGGCTCTGGCTTTGCGATTTTTGCCAAATTGTTAGAGCAAGAGGGCACCGAAATTCGCGCCATTCCCGCGCCCACGGGCGGCAGCCGCAAATTCTGCGACCGCATGAACGCTTTTGCCCAAAAAGAGGGCCTGCCGGGGATGGGCTATATTTTCTGGCGCGAAACCGATGGCACGATGGAGGCCGCAGGCCCCTTGGCCAAAAACATTGGCCCCGAACGCACCGAGGCGATCCGCCAGCAACTGGGGTTGGGCGTGGGCGATGCGGCGTTTTTCCTAGGCGGCAAACCGGCGGCCTTTGAACGGGTGGCGGGCAAGGCGCGCACGGTGATTGGCGAGGAATTGGGCCTGACCGACAAAGACCGCTTTGCCTTTGCCTGGATCGTGGATTTCCCGATGTACGAGGCGGACGAGGAATCGGGGCGTGTTGATTTCAGCCATAACCCGTTTTCCATGCCCCAAGGCGGGCTGGACGCGCTGGCAGGCGATCCGCGGAAAGTGTTGGGCTTCCAATACGATCTGGCCTGTAACGGCTACGAGCTGATTTCGGGGGCCATCCGCAACCACAAGCTGGACATCATGATCAAGGCCTTTGAATTGGCCGGTTATGGCGAAGACGAGGTGCGCAAGCGCTTTGGCGGTATGGTGAATGCGTTCCAATATGGCGCCCCCCCGCATGGTGGTTGCGCGGCTGGCATCGACCGGATGGTGATGTTGTTGGCAGACGAGCAAAACATCCGCGAGGTGATCATGTTCCCGATGAACCAGCGCGCCGAAGATCTGATGATGAACGCACCCAGCGACCCCAGCGCCGAACAGCTGATGGAACTGGGCCTGCGCCTTATTCCGCAAAACCAGTAAGGCGCCCGGCTAAGGCAGCTACGGCCGGTCCCAGAATTGGGGCTGGCCGTTTTGTTTAAATCGCGGCGCGGCAGTCTTGGCGCTCGCGCACGGCGGCGGCCAGCCGCGCCAGCGCAGCCTGAATGGTGGGCGCAGGGGCCCGGCTGCGGCGCAGGGTTTGCGCCTTTGTGCACAGATCCATCAGCGGTGTGTCTTGGGCATTATGGGCCACGCTGGCCAGAAATTGCAGCGCATAATCCAGCGTCGATGCCGCCTCGGTATTGCCCAGCAGCACCAAGGCATGGGCCATATCATCGCCATAGGCGATGGGGTCGGGGTGCAGCACCTCGTCTGGCAACCGTCTGGGGCCCATGGGCTGGCGGTCGGCGGGCAAAAGGCCCAGCACGGTTTCTTGGAAACTGGCCACCGAACCCAGCGGTTTTGGCAAAAACCCATCCGCCCCGGCAGCGCGGGCGGCACCACATTGCGCGCTATCGCCCGATGTGGCCAAAATGGCGCCAATGCGGGGGCGGGCGTTTTGCAGATCTGCGATCAATTCCAGCCCCGATCCATCGGGCAGGCCCAGATCCACAATCAGCACCGCGGGGCGATACACCTGTAAATGCCGCCGGGCCGAGCGCAAGCAATCGGCGCGGCGCAGCCTAGCGCCCGATCGCAGGCAAATCAGGCGCAGCGCCTCGCAGGCATGGTGGCTGTCTTCCACCGCAAGAATGGTCAGGCCCAGCAAGGGGCGGTTGGCGCTGGGCAGGGGCTGGGAGAGGGGGCTAAACTCGCGGTCGTTCATCTTGTCCTCCGTTGGGGCGAGCAATGCGGTGATAGGCCCAAGATGACGCGACATGCCTAATGCTTGGTTAAGCCAGCCGCGGCGCCCTGTCGCTTGCCCTTTTTTTGCCCGGCACGCATAACCATATAGAAACCATACCGGAGGAACCGCCATGATCGGACGTTTGAACCATGTCGCCATCGCCGTGCCCGACCTAGAGGCGGCATCGGCCCAATATAAAAACGCCCTCGGCGCCAAAGTGGGCGCGCCGCAGGACGAACCAGATCACGGCGTGACTGTTGTGTTTATCGAACTGCCCAACACCAAGATCGAGCTGCTTTATCCTTTGGGGGAAAACTCGCCCATCACCGGATTTCTGGAAAAAAACCCGGCAGGCGGCATTCACCATGTCTGCTACGAGGTGGATGACATCATCGCCGCGCGCGACCATCTGCAATCCACCGGCGCCCGCGTTTTGGGCACGGGCGAGCCGAAAATCGGTGCCCATGGCAAGCCAGTGTTGTTCTTGCACCCCAAAGATTTCAACGGCTGCTTGGTCGAGTTGGAGCAGGTATAATGGGTATCACCTCGGGGATCGTTCTGTATGCAGTGCTGTGGTTTTTGACATTTCTCATTGTCATCCCCATTCGCCTGCAAACCCAAGGTGACGTGGGCCATGTGGTGCCCGGCACCCATGCCAGCAGCCCAGAGGTGCATAACCTGAAGAAAAAAGCACTGATCACCACGGTGGCGGCTGGGGTGGTTTGGGCGATTTTGGCCACGATCATTCTGGGCGGTTTCGTCACGGTGCGCGATATTGACCTGTTCCACCGCATGGGCCCGCAGGCGGGCTAAGCCATTGCACATGGGTGGCACTGCAAAAGGCGGGCGTTGCTGCCCGCCTTTTTTATCAACCCTTTTTTATAAGGCCATGATAAATATGGGTAAAGGTGGCAGCGCCCAAAATTGGGATGACAAGGTTCATCAAGGGCACGCTTAGCGGGATGGCCATAAAAAAACCAGCCAACCAAATGGTGCCGCGATAGCGCTTGCGCAGCTGGCGCGCGCCTGCGCGGCCATGGCGGCGCGCGGCGGCAAGGGTGAAATATTCGCGCCCCAAAAGCACCCCGGTCAGGCCCCAAAACACCAAGGCCGCGGCAAACGGGATCCAGAACACGAACACATAGACCACCAGCGCCAAGATATTGGCGGCCACCAGCAGGCCCAAGAAATTGATCGTGTCTTTCACCGCCTCGGCCGCGGGCAGGGGGGTGGCAGGTGGCAGGCCGGGGTAGTTGCGCTGCTCGACGGCGTCGGCCACCGTATCGAGAAACATCGAGGTAATGGCCGAGGCGACAGGCACCATCAAAAACACCGATAAAACCATCATCGGCAACAGGCTAGACCAGCCCAACAGGGTATCCAGCCCGCTGATTGTGCCAATCCATGGCAATGTCAGCGTGTCGCCCACCAGCGTTTGAACCAGCCACAAAACCAGCGCATAGGCGCCCACCAACAGCGCCACCGTCAGCGCCAACCCCAACAGCAGCACACGCGAAAACCGTGGGTCGGTGATTTGACCCAAGGTTTTGCCAAAGCTTTTGAAGATTAGTCCGATAGCCATGTCACGATCTTTTCCAAATCGGGCCGGGGGCGTTCGGGCGGGGCGGCGGTTTCGGTGCCAATATGGATAAAGCCCGCGATACGCTCGTTCGGGGCCAGGCCCAAGGCGGCCTGCCCAAAGCCCGCATCATGGCTGGGCCAGCCAGATAGCCAATTGGCCCCCCAGCCTGCAGCCAAGGCGGCGTTGAGCAGGGCAAGGCAGGCAGCACCGGCAGAATAGGTCATTTCCAGCGGCGGTATTTTGGCGCTGTCGCGCTGCACCTCGATCACCGCCACGGCCAGCATGCCGGTTTCAAACTGGTTGGCGCCCTTGTCGGCCTTTTCCGCATCATAGCCCAGATCTTGGGCGCGCTGGCGGGCGATTTGGCCCAGCCGTGCCAAGGCGGGCCGCTCTAGCACCACAAAGCGCCATGGCTCTAGCTTGCCATGGTCGGGGGTGCGCGCGGCGGCGGTCAGTAAAGGCAACAGCGCCTCGCGGCTGGGCACGGGGGTGGTCAATGTTTTTGCCGGGCGCGAGCGGCGGCTGAGCAAAAACTCTAACGCGGCGGGGTTGGGGGTGGGCATAAAAATCCTTTCTAAAACAAACGCTTTTGGCTGGGCTTAAAGCCCCAGTTCCTGTGCCATCTCTTCGACCAGCTGCGCATAGAATGCCTGCATGCGCGCGTTTGGCTGGCGCGCGGCCACGGCGGTGGCCATTGGGTCGGGGGCGGCGATGGGGCTGCCTGATAGCGCCTCTAGCACCGCATGGCCGCAAAAGGGCACATAGGCCTCGGAATAGCCACCCTCGTGCACCAGCAGCAAACGGCCTTGGCACAGCTGTGTTGCAGCTTCTTTGATCTCGGCGGTCATATCGCGGAATGTTTGGGCGCTGGCCAGCATACGCGCCAACGGATCAAAGGCGCTGGCATCATAGCCACAGGCCACGACAATGGCATCGGGCTGGAAAGCCTGCAGCGCGGGGCGAATAATGCGGCGCATCACCTGCATATAGGTGTCGTGCCCGGCGCCGGGGGGCAGGGGGATATTCATATTCGTGCCCAGCCCAGCCCCGCGCCCGCGGTCGGCGATATCGCCGGTATCCAAGGGGTAATTCCGCTCTTGGTGCACCGAAATGGTTAAAGTATCGGCGCGCTCGTAATAGATGGCTTCGGTGCCATTGCCGTGGTGCACATCCCAATCCACCACGGCCACACGCCCCAGCAAGCCGGCGGCGCGGGCGGCCTCGATCGCGACGGGGATATTGGCCATCAGGCAAAACCCGTTGGGCCAATCGGGCAGGCAATGGTGGCCCGGCGGGCGCGACAGCGCATAGGCATTTTCCAGCTGCCCGGTGGCCACCGCATGCAGTGCAGCCTTGGCCAGCCCCGCGGAAAGGGCCGCAATTTCAAACCCGCCCTTGCCAAAAGGGGTGCGCAGCCCCAATTCGCCGCCCCCCGCATCGGAGAGGTCTTTGAAAGCCTGCAAATAGGTTTCTGGGTGCACGCGTGCCAGATCTTCCCATGTGGCGGGGGGTGCGCTTTGCACCTGCAGCGTCGACAACAGGCCTGTGACCTCGGCCAAATTCTTCAGCCGCCGCTTGGTTTCGGGGCTTTCTGGCAGCCCGCCTGCCGCCAAGGGCTGCACCAGATCACCCACTGGCAGGGTTAGGGCGTAGTTCCCGCCCGAGTGCCAAAAGCAACGCTCGTCATGAAAAAAGCCTGTCGCCATCTGTCCGCCTCCGCTTTCCTTTGTGTGCAGACTATTCAATTCGGCGGCGGAATTGTCCATGCTTTGGCATGGCACCGAAACATATCAATTTATCCCAGCTTGCCGTTAGTGGCACCGAAATCGCGCTGCGCGTCACCCCAAAAGCCAGCCGTGAAAGGCTGCTGTGGCAAGAGGGGCAGTTGCGCGCCTATGTCACCGCGCCCCCCGAAGATGGCAAAGCCAATGAAGCCGTGCGCAAATTATTGGCCCGCGCCATGGGGGTGGCAAAAACCCAGCTGGTTTTGATACGCGGCGCAACCGCGCGCGATAAGGTGTTTCGCTACCAGCCCTAGCGTTGCAGGCGCGAATACAGCCCCTCGGGCAGGTTTAGCGCCAATGCCAGCTCATTGAGTTGGGTGATCGACAGGGTGATTTTTTGCACGCTATCGCTGCGCGGGTCGTATTGTTCTAGGGTGATGCATTCGGCAAAGGCGTTGATGGTAATATCTTCGGCCAAGGGGGCTTGCCCCTCGTCGATCAGGGTGATCACTGTGGCGTCAAAATCGTGCTCGATGCTGAACATAGCCCCATGTTACGGCCCTTTTTTGCCACTGCAAGCGCTTTGGTGCTGCTTGGTATGGCGCTGGGCGCAAAGGGTGCTAAGTGTGGGCCATGGTTTTTGCTTTGGTACAAGGATCACGCATGCTGCGTTTGCTGACATCTTTGGCCCTGATGGCCGTTCTTTCGGCCTGTATGGGCACAGCCCCCACCCCCGCGCCGCAGCCGCGCCCGGCCTTGGCGCCCAGCTTGCCCCCAGATCAGGCCGCGCAGCAATTTATCCGCGTGGTCCAACAGGTAGAACCCGTGGCCGAGGCAGAATGCCGCCTGCGTTTGCCAAGCGCCAATTGCGATTTCAAGATCGTGGTTGATGACCGCCCCGGCCAGCCCCCCAACGCCTTTCAAACGCTGGATGCGCAGGGGCGCCCGGTGCTGGCCTTCAACTTGGGCTTGATTGCCACGGTCCAAAATGCCGACGAGCTGGCCTTTGTGATGGGCCACGAGGCGGCGCACCATATTGCAGGGCATCTGGCCCGCCAGCGCGAGGCAGCCACTGCAGGGGCGGTCATTTTTGCAGGGCTTGCCAGCCTGACAGGGGCCGATTCGAACGGTATCCGCTCGGCCCAAGAGCTGGGGGCCACGGTGGGCGCGCGCACCTATTCCAAGGATTTCGAGCTAGAGGCAGATGCGCTGGGCACGGTCATTTCCATGCGCGCAGGGTTTGACCCGATTCGTGGTGCTGCGTTTTTCACCCGCATTCCAGACCCCGGAAACCGCTTTTTGGGCACCCACCCCCCGAATGCGCAGCGCATTGAAACCGTGCGCCGTGTGGCCGCGGGGCTGTAGCCATGTTTCAGATTGCCCATGTGTTAACCGACCGCGGCTCGCGTTATGCCGTATCGGGGCAGGGGGTAGAAACCGAGGCAGAGATTGCCGATTTTCTGAAAGCGTTGAAGCGCAACAAGAAATTCGCCAAGGCCACGCATAACACATGGGCGGCGGTATTGGCCGATGGCACCCAGCTGAAAAACGACGATGGCGAGGCGGGCGCCGGCATGGTGATTTTGCGCATGCTAGAGCGCGCCGAGCGGCGCAATCTGCTGGTAGTGGTGACGCGTTGGTATGGCGGCAAACATCTGGGCGGCGACAGGTTTCGCCATGTGCAAACCTGCGTCGAGGATTTTCTGGCCCAGCACCCAAGCATCTAACTTCACCGCCTTGATCAAGATCAAAGCCCCCTTCGCCGCGCTGGCCCAGTCTGGTGCCAGCCATCATCGAGAGGTGTTTTGATGACGATTTATGCCAAACCATCCTCACCCACGCGCCCAAAGCCCTTGGGCGATGCCGTTACCCATTTCTGGCTGGTACAGGATATGGCCCGCGCCCAAGGGGCCGATCTGGTGGCCGCGCGGCGCAGTGGCGCGCTAAGCTTGGATGATTGGTCCGCTTTGCTGACCCGTTGCCGCAGCTGCGAGCATGTGCAGCCATGCAAAGCGTTTTTGAAAGGCAACAGGCGCAAAGAAGAACAGGCCTTGGCGGGCTGTGAGAATAGACAGCTGTTTGCCGAGCTTGGGGCAGGCGTTTAGGCGAATTGTTCGCGGATCAGCCGCTCTTCCAGCCCATGGCCCGGGTCAAACAGAATGCGATGGGCAATTTCAGGGGCGCTGCTGATTTCCACTGACACCACATCGCGCACCGAGCGCGAATCGGCATCGGCCATCACCGGGCGCTTTTCGGGCTCGGTCACATCTATGCGCACCTTGGCATTTTTGGGCAGCAACGCCCCGCGCCAGCGCCTTGGCCGGAAGGGCGCAATCGCGGTTAATGCCAAAACATCCGATCCAATGGGCAAAATTGGCCCGTGGGCGGAATAGTTATACGCGGTCGAGCCTGCGGGCGTAGAAACCAGCGCACCGTCGCAAACCAATTCCTCCATCCGCAACCGGCCATCGACGGTGATGCGCAGCTTGGCGGCCTGCGGCCCTTGGCGCAGCAGCGACACTTCGTTGATGGCCAAGGCATTGTGATGGCTGCCATCGGCGCATTGTGCATGCATGCGCAGCGGGTTTAGCACCTCTTCTTGGGCGGCCTTTAAGCGGTGCACCAAATTGCTTTCGGAATAGGCATTCATCAAAAAACCCACCGTGCCGCGGTTCATGCCGTAAACGGGCAGGTCCAATTCTTGGGTGCGATGCAGCGTTTGCAGCATAAACCCATCGCCCCCCAGCGCCACGATCACATCGGCCTGATCTTCGGGCACATTGCCATATTGGCCGACCAGTGCGGCGCGCGCAGTTTGGGCCAGCGGCGCCTCAGAGGCGGCAAATGCTATCGCGATGGGCATGTCTGGCCTTTTGATTGGGTGTCGGGGGCGTCTTGGGGTTGAAAAAAGCATAACTGGCGCGATTGTGCCAGCCCTGCCGCCTTGCGGGGGTGCTGCGTCGCATTCAACACTTCCTGTCGGCGGCGTTTTCCCCTAGGACAACGCCAACGCAACCTGAATGGAAAACGGAGCGCCTGATGTCTAATCCCGGTTTCTTTACCGAATCCCTCGCAACGCGCGACCCCGCCCTTTACCAGTCGATCACCGACGAGCTGGGACGCCAGCGCAACGAGATCGAGCTGATCGCCTCGGAAAACATCGTGTCTGCCGCGGTGATGGAGGCACAGGGTTCGGTGATGACGAACAAATATGCCGAAGGCTATGCTGGGCGGCGCTATTATGGCGGGTGCCAGTTTGTTGATGTGGCGGAAAATCTGGCGATCGAACGCGCCTGCCAGCTGTTCAACTGCGCTTTTGCCAATGTGCAGCCCAATTCGGGCAGCCAAGCCAACCAAGGCGTGTTCACCGCGCTGTTGCAGCCGGGCGATACGATTTTGGGCATGAGCCTAGATGCAGGTGGCCACCTTACCCATGGCGCCAAGCCCAACCAATCGGGCAAATGGTTCAACGCGGTGCAATATGGTGTGCGCCAGCAAGACAGCCAGATCGATTACGAACAAATCGCCGCGCTGACCGCCGAACACAAGCCCAAGATGATTATCGCGGGCGGCTCGGCCATTCCGCGCGTCATCGATTTTGCCCGCATCCGCGAGATTGCCGATACTGTTGGCGCCTTGGTTTTGGCCGATGTGGCGCATTTTGCCGGTCTGATCGCGGCAGGGCTATACCCCAGCCCCTTCCCGCATGCGCATGTGGCCACCACCACCACGCATAAAACCCTGCGTGGCCCACGTGGCGGCATGATTTTGACCAATGACGAGGATCTGGCGAAGAAATTCAATTCGGCCATTTTCCCCGGCATTCAGGGTGGCCCGCTGATGCATGTGATCGCGGGCAAGGCCGTGGCCTTTGGCGAGGCGCTGCGCCCCGATTTCAAAGACTATCAGGCGCAAGTGATCAAAAACGCCCAAGCCTTGGCTGATCAGCTGATGAAAGGCGGGCTAGATATCGTGACCGGCGGCACCGACACCCATGTGATGCTGGTGGACCTGCGCCCCAAAGGCGTGAAGGGCAATGCCACCGAAAAGGCACTGGGCCGCGCCCATATCACCTGCAACAAAAACGGCATCCCGTTTGACCCCGAAAAACCCACCGTCACCAGCGGCGTGCGCCTTGGCACCCCCGCCGGCACGACGCGCGGCTTTGGCGAGGCCGAGTTCCGCCAAATCGCGGATTGGATTGTTGAGGTGGTCGATGGTTTGGCCGCCAATGGTGAAGACGGCAATGCCGAGGTCGAGGCGCGCGTGCGTGCCAGCGTCGAGGCAATGTGCGCACGCTTCCCGATTTACCCCAACCTGTAAATCGCCCCATTTGGGAAATATGCCGCCGCGGGCCAGCCCTGCGGCGGTTTTCTTTTGGGGCGCTTACAACAACCCGCGCCAGTGCAGCAGCGCCAGCACCAACGCGCCCAGTGCCAAAATGTTAAACGCCAGCCCCGCCGCCAAGCGCAACGCGGCGGTTTTGCGCCTTGCGCCCGGGTCAATGGCCTGCAAATGGGCGCAGGCCTGTGCGTAGCTGCGCTGCAGCTCGGCGGTATTTACCTGCTGGGCCAGTTTGGGATGGGCCATCAGCGCCTGTGCCTGTGATAGCCTGTGCAGTGATTTGCGCACATAAGCCGGCAGGCGGCGGCCCGCGCGTGCGGCACGCCGGGCCAATGGGCCCTTGCGCAGGCCCAGTTTTTCCTCCAGCAAGTCGTTTAAATGCGCCGTTTTCTGCGCCAGCTCTTCTTGGGTCATGGCCATCATCTTGTTTCGGCGCAGGCTAGCGCAGCCAGCTGGCCTTGGCAAATACGGAGCGGCACGAGTGATGCACCTGAACACGCTTTCTTTTCCCAGCCCAGAACCGGGGCCGGGGTTGTTGATTGCCCATGGCTTGTTTGGCTCGGGGCGCAATTGGGGTGTGGTGGCCAAGCGCCTGTCAGATCAGCGCGCGGTGACGGCGGTTGATATGCGCAACCACGGTCACAGCCCTTGGGCGCCCAGCCACAACTACCGCGATTTGGGCCAAGATTTGGCCGAAGTGATTGCTGCCCAAGGCGGTGTGATGGATGTTTTGGGCCATTCGATGGGGGGCAAAGCCGCCATGGCCTGCGCGCTGATGCGCCCAGATCTGGTGCGCCGCCTGATTGTGGCCGATATCGCGCCGGTGGCTTATGATCATGACCAAAGCCAATTCATCGCCGCGATGCAGGCGGTGGATATGTCGCAGGTCAGCCGCCGCTCGGATGCCGAGGCGCAGCTGCGCCAGCATATCGACGACCCGACATTGCCGGTGTTTTTTACCCAGTCGCTGGATGTGCAGGCTAAAGCGTGGCGCTTTAACCTTGATGTGCTGGCCACGGAAATGCCCCATATCTTGGGCTTTCCCGATTTCGGGCAGGCCCGTTTCGATGGGCCAGTGCTGTTTTTATCGGGGGCCAATTCCCATTACGTGCAACCGGCCCACCACCCGCTGATCAAGGCTTTGTTTCCCAAGGCGAAATTTGCCAAAATTCCGGGCGCGGGCCATTGGCTGCACGCCGAGCGCCCACGCGCCTTTGAGGCGGCGGTGCGCCATTGGCTGGCCGCCACCCCGGCAAACGGGATTTAGGCGTTGGAATAAAGCGGGCGTGCCACTGGCCATGCCACGGGCAGGCCAGCAAAAACCCGGCCAGCGCCGCCACCAAGATGGGCGTCAACGTGTCATAGCCTGTGACCAACGCGGCAATGACGAATGAACCAGCCAAGGTGGTGCTGATCAACGAATAAAGCAGGGATGCCAAGCGCATCATGATGGGCCTCCAACGATAAGCGCGCGTTTCAGGGCCAGTATAGGCCCGGCGCGCCCTTGGCGCCTTGATCTGCGTCAGCCCATAAGCGTGGGCCAAAAAAAACGGGCCCTGCGGCCCGTTTTGTGTGGTTTAATTGTCCATCTTCAAAGCGTTGATAAACGCCTCTTGTGGAATATCCACCTTGCCGAACTGGCGCATTTTCTTTTTGCCAGCCTTTTGCTTTTCCAGCAGCTTCTTTTTCCGCGTCACGTCGCCGCCATAGCATTTGGCGGTCACGTCCTTGCGCAGGGCCGCCAATGTTTCGCGGGCGATCACCTTGCCGCCAATGGCTGCCTGAATGGGGATTTTAAACATATGGCGCGGGATCAGATCTTTGAGCTTTTCCACCATCGCCCGGCCCCGCATTTCCGCGCGGTCGCGGTGCACCATGGTTGAGAGCGCATCAACAGGTTCTTCGTTGACCAGAATCTGCATCTTTACCAACGTGTCTTGGCGATAGCCCGTCAGCTGGTAGTCGAAGGATGCATAGCCCTTGGTCACCGATTTCAGGCGATCGTAGAAATCAAAAACCACTTCGTTCAGCGGCAGATCATACACCACCATGGCGCGCGCGCCCGCATAGGTTAGATCCATCTGAATGCCGCGGCGGTCTTGGCACAGTTTCAAGATATCGCCCAAAAATTCGTCGGGCACCATGATGGTGGCTTTGATTCGCGGCTCTTGCAGGTGGTCTACATAGGTCAGGTCGGGCATGTCTGCGGGGTTGTGCAGCTCGATCATGCTGCCGTCTTTCATATAGACATGATAGACCACCGAAGGCGCGGTTGTGATCAGGTCGATATCGTATTCCCGCTCGATCCGGTCGCGGATCACCTCGAGGTGCAAAAGCCCCAAGAAACCGCAGCGAAACCCAAACCCCAAGGCCGCCGATGTTTCCATCTCGAAGCTGAACGAGGCATCGTTCAACGCCAATTTCTCGATCGCGTCGCGCAGGTCTTCGAATTCGGCAGAATCCACTGGGAACAGGCCACAAAACACCACCGGCTGGGCAGGTTTGAAGCCCGGCAGCGGTTTGTCTGTGCCCTTTTTCTCGTGGGTGATGGTGTCGCCCACGCGGGTGTCGCGCACCTGTTTGATCGATGCGGTGATAAACCCAATCTCGCCCGGTCCCAAGCTTTCGACCGTTTGCATGCTGGGGCGGAACACGCCGATACGGTCAACACCATAGCGCGCGCCGGTTTGCATCATCTTGATCTGGTCGCCCTTTTTCAGCCGGCCATCCATGATGCGCACCAATACCACAACGCCCAGATAGCTGTCATACCAGCTGTCCACCAGCATCGCCGTCAGCGGTGCGGTTTCATCGCCCTTGGGGGCGGGCAGGCGGTGTACGATGGCCTCTAGCGTTTCTTTGATGCCGATGCCGGTTTTGGCGCTGACTTGGATTGCGTCGCTGGCATCGATGCCGATGACATCTTCGATCTGCTCGGCCACCCGGGCACAATCGGCGGCGGGCAGGTCGATCTTGTTTAGCACCGGCACGATTTCGTGGTTGGCATCAATGGCCTGATACACGTTGGCCAATGTTTGCGCCTCAACGCCCTGGGTGCTGTCGACCACCAAAAGCGAGCCCTCGACCGCGCGCATAGAGCGGCTGACCTCGTAGGCGAAATCCACATGCCCGGGGGTGTCGATCAGGTTCAGCACATAGGCCTCGCCGTTATCGGCCACGTAATCGATGCGCACGGTGTTGGCCTTGATGGTGATGCCCCGCTCGCGTTCGATATCCATGCTGTCCAGCAGCTGGGCTTTCATATCGCGTTCGGCCACCGTGTTGGTGGATTGGATCAGCCGGTCGGCCAGGGTGGATTTCCCGTGGTCGATATGGGCAACGATGGAGAAATTTCTGATATGGGCGAGATCGGTCATAACTGGCGATATGATGTGGAAACCTGTGCCGGTCAAGTGGATTGCGCGCGGCGGCACCCACCATCTGCCTTGGGCGATGTTTGCTTATGTAAAAAGGCGTGGCGGCACCTGCGCCACGCCGCTTGGGTGGTTTTACAGCTTGGAATGCGCGCCGTCGCAAAACGGGGCTTTGCTGCTGTGTTTGCAGCCGCAAAAAAACATCTTTTTATCGGCCTCGGCGGTGAACTTTACCGGCGCGATTCCGGTGTCTTTGTGGCTGCCATCGCAAAAGGGCTGTTTGGCTGATTTTCCGCAAGCGCACCAAAAATAGGTTTTTCCGGCCTCAACCTCGATTGGGTAGGGGGCTTTTTGGGCGATGATGGGGGCGTCTGTCATGGTGAAACCTTTAGTTTGGGTTAACGGGTGTCTTGGTGCGGCGTTGGCGCCGCCGATGCAGGGCATAAAGGGCGGGGGCGGCTGCGTGCCGGTAAAGGCGGTCTGCCAGCCATGCAACGCCGGGCAGGCCCATGCACCAGGCCAACCAGCGCCAGCCCGGCAGCTGGGCCCAAAGCGCGCGAAACGCCGCCATCCCTTCCAAGCGTTGGCCATCCAGCTCGGCGTGAAAGCTTTGTGCGGCCCGGTCGGCCGCAAGGCCCCATTCGGGCGCTTGGGCCAAGCCATCCACCTGCATATCCACCCCGGCACGCGCCGCATGGCGGCGGTAGATCCCCACCTCGCGGGCGCAGATGGGGCAGGTTTCATTGTGAAGGATGCGCAGCTTTGCCATGCAGCAAAGCTGGGGCTGGGCGGCGTGGTGTCAAGGGGAGGTTGCGTAGCTTGCAGCGGTGGCTGTGATGGCTTCGGCGTGTTCGTAGATCTGGTTCAGTGTCTCGATCTCGAATTCGTTTTCATTTTTGTCTTTGTCGAAAATACCAAGCATTCTTTTGGTTTTTGCGTTGAAATAGAAACGCACAAGTGGCTTGCGGTTGTTGTCATCGATAAAGACACTGCAGTTGCTTTTAGCGTCGCGCATGGTGATACGCTCGAGATCTGTTGATTTTGCTGCGATGGCACGCACAATCATGAAGGCCTGAATTTCTTCTTCGGTGGTGATGATATCGCTGGTTTCAGGCTCTGTCGCTGCTGGTGGTGTGGCAGCCGGTTCGGCACTAGCATCGGGGCGGAAGGCTATGTTGAATTTATCTTGAATTTGGTCGCGCACCAAAGCCTCGAGTGCGGATTGCAAAGCTGGGCGTAGTTGTTCAATCACCGCTTTGGTAAGCATGCCATCATGAATGTTTCGACCAACCAATTTTACAAAGTCATCATCTGGGTATTCCAGCTGTTGCTTCAAATAGTTTGTAGCTTTGGTGGAATATTTTAGGGCTGAAGCCGCCTCGAGAATAGTGTCGAGGGCGAAATGACTTTTTTGAAAACGTGCAAGTTCGGTTACTTCTTCGGCGCTAAAGGATTGAAAGTCGCACTTGAAGAACGGCTTTTTGTCCATTTTGTTTGGCTCATCGATATCCGAAAAGAACCATGCTTCTTTGCCATTGCAAAGGATTGCGACCTTTGCCTCGGTAACCGAGAAATACCTGTATAGTTGATTAAATTGCACGCTGCCTAGGGACGAGGTTATGGGTTTTACCTCGAGTAGGATTGTGGTCTTTCCATCTATTTTAAGCGCGAAATCTACTTTCTCACCTTTTTTCAGCCCAACATCGGCATTTAACTCCGGCACCACCTCGTCGAGGTTGAAAGGATCAAATCCCAAGGTCTGTATAAAGGGTAGAATAACCGATGTTTTCGTGGCTTCTTCGGTCAAGGCTTTCTTTGACGCCGTGATAGAACGCTTAGACAGCTCTTTGATACGCTCTGCAAAATCCATCACCATTCCTCTTACAAATCAAAAGAATGGTAGCCGCCTTCAGGGCCGCATTTCAAGTGGTAGTTGTGTGCAGATCCCCTTCAGCAACTTAGGTGTTACAGCCTGCGCCCCCACAGGTCGTATTCGCCGGCTTCGTCTACCTCGACGGTCACGATATCGCCGGGGGCCAGCCCTTGGGTGTTGTCATCGATAAAGAGATTGCCATCAATTTCGGGGGCGTCGGCCCAGCTGCGGCATGTGGCAATGCCGTCTGCATCGATATCATCCACGATGACCTGCAGATGTTGGCCCAGTTTCGCCGCCAGCTTGGCTTGTGAAATGGCTTGGGCCTTTTCCATGAACCTGTCCCAGCGCTCTTGTTTCACGTCGTCGGGCACGTGGTTGGGCAGCGCGTTGCTGCGCGCACCGGCCACGTTTTCGTATTGAAAACAGCCCACACGGTCCAGTTGCGCCTCGTCCAGCCAATCCAGCAGGGTTTGGAATTCGGCCTCGGTTTCGCCGGGATAGCCCACGATAAAGGTGGATCGCAGGGTGATATCGGGGCAAATGCCGCGCCATTCTGCAATGCGGTCCAGCGTGCGTTCCGCCGCCGCAGGCCGCGCCATGCGTTTCAGCGTTTCGGGATGGGCGTGCTGGAAGGGGATATCCAGATAGGGCAGCACCAGCCCATCGGCCATCAGCGGGATCAGGTCGCTGACATGCGGGTAGGGGTAGATGTAATGCAGCCGCACCCATGCGCCCAAACTGCCCAGATCGCGCGCCAGATCGGTGATATGGGCGCGATGGCCATGCGCGCTGGCGTGTTTGATATCAACGCCATAGGCCGATGTATCTTGGCTGATGACCAGCAGTTCCTTGACCCCCGCCTGCACCAGCTTTTCTGCCTCGTGCAGGATGGCATGGGCTGGGCGGCTGGCCAGACGGCCGCGCATATCGGGGATGATGCAGAATTTGCACTTGTGGTTACAGCCTTCGGATATTTTCAAATAGCTGTAGTGGCGCGGCGTCAGCTGCACGCTGCTGGCGGGCAGCAGATCGACAAAGGGGTTGGGCGCGGGTGGCACCGCGGCATGCACGGCATCCAAGACTTGTTCGTATTGGTGTGGGCCTGTCACCGCCAAGACCCGCGGATGTGCGCCGGTGATATAGTCTGGCTCGGCGCCCAAGCAGCCGGTGACAATCACCCGGCCATTTTCGGCCAAGGCCTCGCCGATGGCGTCTAGGCTTTCGGCCTTGGCGCTGTCGAGAAAGCCGCAGGTGTTCACGATCACGGCATCGGCCCCGGCATAATCGGACGAGATGCCATAGCCCTCGGCGCGCAGGCGGGTCAGGATGCGCTCGCTGTCGACCAGCGCTTTGGGGCAGCCCAAAGACACCATGCCAATGGTGGGCTGGCCATCGCGGCGGGTTTCGGTCACGCGGGCGCGGGCAAGATCGGGGCGTAGGCTGGGCGGATTCTGCATGCGCTGGTGATACATCCAGTTTGTGCCGCTGCCTAGGGGGTGCAGCATGCTTGCTGTTTGGGGTGGGCTGTGTATCCTTTCGAGGGTGGCGCCCTAGGGGCGCGTGGTAACAGACGGGTGGCACAATGCGGGTGGTTTGGCGCATTTTCGGGGCAATGGTTTTGGCGCTGGTGTTGGTGGTGGGCGCTGTGTTGCTGCTGCCCCAAGACCGGCTGGCGCGGATCGCTGCCGATCAGATAGAGGCCGCAACCGGGCGCGCCGTTACGATAAGCGGCCAGCCCCGTGTCAGCCTTTGGCCGGTTTTGGGCGTGGCCACGGGGCCGATGGCGCTGGCCAATGCGCCATGGGCTGCCGATAGCGGGCCGCTGCTGCAGGCCGATAGCTTGAAAATCAGCGTCGATGTGGCGGGGCTGTTGCAGGGCGCGGTGCGCATTACCGGGTTCGAGGCTGTCAACCCCGTGATCCGGTTGCAACGCACGGCGGACGGGCGCGAAAACTGGCGCTTGGGCGTCGAGGGCGTGGCGCCCTCGGGGCAGGGGGCTGGGGCGGGCAATGCGCTGGCGCTCAGCCTTGATCGTGCGGTTATTACCGGCGGCGCGATGCGCTTTGAAGATGCGCGCGCTGGCACCCGGCTGGCCTATGACGATGTGGATTTCCTGATGCTTTGGCCCGATGCTGCGGGTGCTGCCCAATGGCGGCTTTCCGCAGCGCCCTATGGTCAGCCCTTGGTGCTAGAGGGGCAAGTGGCGCGTTTTGCGGATTGGATCGCAGGCCAAGCGGTGCCGCTAGAGGCCAAATTCAGCGCGGCAGGCGCGCGCATCGAGTATGATGGCACGGGCGATTTGAACGGGTTTTTCAACGGTCGCTTGGCCGTGGATGTGCCCGACAGCCGCGCCTTGTTGGCGGGTTTGGGCCAGCCCGGGGCCACGGTGCCGCAGGGATTGGGGCAGCGGGTGACGGGGCAGGCGCAGCTGTCGTTGGGACAGGGGCGCGTGCTGGCCTTGGACGACATGCAGCTGGGGCTGGATGGGCAGGTGCTGCAAGGCGCGCTAAAGCTGGCACTGGGCCAGACGCCGCGGTTGACCGGGGCGCTGGGGGCGGGTCAGCTGGATCTGTCGGGATTGATGGGCGCGGGCGACACCGGCGCCGGTGCGGTGGGGTGGTCTGACAGCCCGATCGATGCCAGCGCCTTGGGCCTGTTTGAGGCCGATATCACGCTGGCAGCGCAGGGGCTGCAGCTGGGCCGCTTTGCGCTGGGGCGCACGCAGCTGCGGCTGGAAAACACCGCCTCGCGGGCGGTTTTGTACCTGCAAGACGTGGCCGCCTATGGTGGGCAGATCAGCGGCGACTTGGTGGCCAATAACCGTGCGGGCCTGTCTGTGGGGGGGCGCTTGGCGCTGCAGAACGTTGATATGCAGGCGCTGTTGCAGGCCATGCTTGGCATGGGGCGCCTGCAGGCCACGGGCCAAGGCCAGCTGCAGTTTCTGGGCAGTGGCGCCAGCATGGCCCAAATCATGCGCAGCCTGTCGGGGCAGGGGCAGTTGGCAACGGGGCGTGGGGTTATTTCTGGCTTTGATCTGGACCGGCTGATGCGCGGCGATACCAGCGGTGGCGGGACCACGGTTTTTGACGAAATGAGCGCCAGTTTCGCCATATCGGGCGGGGTGTTGCGCAACGATGATTTTGCCATGGCGCGGCCCTTTGCCAGCGCCAGCGGCGCCGGCCAAATCGACTTGGGCGCGCAGCGGCTGGATTACACCTTTACCCCGCGCGCGCTGCAGGCGCGGGGCGGCAAGGGGCTGGCGGTGCCGGTGCGCTTGGTGGGGCCGTGGGCCAAGCCCGATATCCGGGTGGATCTGGCCGCCGCGGTTCAAGACACCTATCAGGCCGAGATTGAGGCCGCCAAAGAAACCGCGCGCCAAAAGGCCCAAGACAAGCTGGGCGAGGCGCTGGGTGTGCAACCAAGCGAGGGCCAAGACCTGAAAGAGGCGGTCAAGGACAAGGTCGAGCAAGAGCTGCTGAAAGGCTTGGGGCGGCTGTTAAAGCCTTAAACCCCCAACCGCCCAACCGCCAAAGTCCGGGCGCAAATAGGCCCGCACCAGCGCGGGCTGGGCGGGCCATTTGGGGGGGGTTACCAACTGCCAGCAAGGGGGGGGTAGCCCCCCAAGCACCAACGCATGATGGCTTTTTGGGCATGCAGGCGGTTTTCGGCCTCGTCGAAAATCACCGAGTTTGGCCCATCCATCACCTCGGATGTGGCCTCGTCATCGCGGTGGGCGGGCAGGCAATGCATGAACAAGGCATCGGGCTTGGCGTGATCAATCAGCGCTTTGTTCACCTGATAGGGGCGCAGCTGGTTGTGCCGCCGCTCGCGCGCCGAGGCGGGATCGTGCATCGAAACCCACGTGTCTGTCACCACCAGATCGGCGCCTTGCACGGCTTTGAACGGGTCGCGCTCGATCTCGACCGATACGCCCTTGGCGCGGGCTTCGTCTAAAAATACCTGTTCTGGGTCCAGTGGTGGTGGGCCGGAAAAGGTAAGGTCAAAGCCAAATTGCCCCGCCGCATGAGCGAAAGAGGCAAAGACATTGTTGCCATCGCCACACCACACCACCTTGCGCCCGGCGATCGGGCCGCGATGTTCTTCGAAGGTCAAGATATCGGCCATGATCTGGCAGGGATGGCTGCGGTTGGTCAGCCCGTTGATCACGGGTACCGTGGCATGTTCGGCCATTTCCAGCAGCGTTTGTTCTTCGAAGGTGCGGATCATGATCAGATCGACATAGCGGCTGAGCACACGGGCGGTATCGGCGATGGTTTCGCCATGGCCCAGCTGCATGTCAGCGCCCGAAAGCACCATGGTTTGCCCCCCCATTTGCCGCACGCCGACGTCAAATGACACCCGGGTGCGGGTGCTGGGCTTTTCCAAGATCAGCCCCACCATGTGCCCGGCGAGGGGCTGGTCTGCATCTGCGGCACCGCGCGGCAGGCCATGGCGCGCCTCTTTGATGCTGCGGGCATCGTCAATCATTTGGCGCAGGTCTTGGGGGGCGGTTTTATTGATATCAAGAAAATGTCTCATAGGGGTCTTTCATATTGCGGCGTTGGACTGTTGGGCTGCGCGCCGCGCAAGAGTATTTGGGGCAAGATGAAATTACGGCTGCGAGAGCGCGGTCGCCGCTTGATCGAGGCGTGCGATGGCCTGATCCACCTCGTCCTCGGAGAGGGTGAGGGGGGGCAGCAGGCGGATGACGTTATCGGCCGCGG
>Ga0181560_10001300_pt1 | contig 23284 bp, 20 predicted proteins | sample 011ome_20_FD_133751 | JGI IMG/M metagenome (GOLD analysis project Ga0181560, IMG submission 133751) | Coastal salt marsh microbial communities from the Groves Creek Marsh, Skidaway Island, Georgia - 011509CT metaG (megahit assembly) | ecosystem: Environmental > Aquatic > Marine > Intertidal...
CGGCGGCGCCGCGGACGCCGCCGCCGCGCGAGGACGACGGCGCGCGGCGCGCGGTGGACGATCCAGATCCGACGGCGAGGCGAACGCGAACGCCGCTGATCGTTCGCATCCACGCCGACGGCTCCACCGTCGCGGGGCAGCTTCGAGCGCCCTACGTCGTCCCGGGGGGCGACGACGACGACGACGACGACGGCGACGACGAGACGCGGCGTCGGCGTCGGGAAGCGTCGCACCAGAAACACGCGGTCGCGTCGGACGACGAGCTCACGACCGAGTCGGACTCGGACGACGAAAAGACGCGGCTCGCGTCCGGCGAGGAGACGCCGCGGGAGAAACGCGTCGGCCTCGCGGAGGATGTCAACGGCGACGTCGTGTTCCAGCCGAGGAAGGAGAAGAGGATGAAGAAACGGCCGCCGTTGGGGCCGACGCCGCGCGGGGAAGAGCGACTCGCGAGGATACTCGACGCGTTCGAGGCGCGTATTCCTCACACTGGTCCCCGTACGACCCCGTCGGCGTGGTGAACGCCGATCCTTGAGGACTTTACTTCCCGGCGCATCTCTCCACCCAGGGTCCCTCGCTCACAATCCCGACGCACCTCGACGCCCGCCTTTCAACTCCACGCCTGACGCCTTTCAACTCCACCCCGACGTTCGCTCGTACAGAACCACCCCGTGTTTCGCGGGTGCGAACGCGCGACGATGCGAAGAGCCGTCGCGGAGATGGAGGCGCTCGTGGTCAAACCGAACGACGTCCTGTACAACGCGGGCGACGCCGCGCGGTACGTGTACGTCGTCGAGGGCGGGTCGGTGTCGGAGTGGACGCGAGGCGAGGCGACCGCGGGCGGGGACGTGATACAGAGTCCGCGGAGGGTGCGCCGGGGGATCGACGGCGGCGGCGACGACGACGGCGGCGACGACGAAAACGGCGGCGACTACCTCCCCGGGGACGTGATCGGTCACCTCGCGATGGTCTACGGCGGCGCGCGCGAGCGGACGACGCGCGCGAACGACAAGGGCGCGAAGCTCTGGGGGATGCATCGACGGTGGTTCGAGCGCGTCGCCGGCGCGGCGGTGCACGGGAAGCGGGGGGTCTTGCGGCGTTTCTTCGCGGACGCGCCCATCGCGAGGCGTCTGCCGGCGAGCGAGCGGATCGACCTCGCGGAGGCGATGGACGAGGCGGTGTATCGCGCCGGGGACGTGATCATCGCGCAAGGGGACGCCCCGGATCGGTTCTATCTGCTCGAGGTGGGCGCCGCGGTCGCGACGGTTCGCGTCCCGGGCGTCGAGAACGCGTTGCGGGTGGCGGAGTTTTCGCGGGGCAGTTACTTTGGCGAGCTCGAGCTCTTTTCGAAAAAGAAGCGGACGGCGACGGTGACGGCGACGACGTCGACTCGGTGCGCCGCGATCGAGTGGCGTCGGTTCGCCCACCTCGCGCGCGAGGGCACGGAGTTACGACGACGGCTGCTCCAGGAGATGCGCGGGTACGTCACGTGCGCAGTCAGCGAGGCGTACTTGAACGAAGCCGCGAGCGCGGCGTCGTGACGACGCCGTACTGTAGGGCTCGATAGACTAAGGTCACCTTATGATAGAAGTGAAACGAAGCGCAGTAGTGCGTGTTTTCTTTCCGTACGTAAGGTTATTGACAATGTCTGTCTTCGCGAGACAATGAACGATTCGAACCGCCGCGACAAACGCGCGCGTTCAAATCAAAGGAACACGTCCGCCTCGAGCGCGGCGACGACCTCGTCCTGATCGTTCAGCTTCGCGACGTCGAGCGGGGACTTCCCGTCCAAGTTACGCAGCGTCACGCTCGCGCCGGCGTCGACGAGGAGCTTGACCACCTCGCCGTTGCCGTATCCCGCGGCGTAGTGCAACGGAGTGTTCTTGTTCTTATCCACCGCGTTCACGTCCGCCTTGGCGTCGCACAAGATCGTCGCGCACTTGATCTCGCCGTACCCGCACGCGAAGTGAAGCGCCGTGCGACCTTCGCCGTCGGTCGCGTTGACGTCGGCACCGCCGTCGATGAGCTCCTGGAGTGTCTCCGCCTCCCCCGCGCTCGCGGCGGTGTGCACCGTCTCCTCGCCGTCCTCCTCCTCCTCCTCCTCCTCCTCCTCCTCCTCCGCGGGCGCGGCGGGGGGCGCGGCGGCGCCGCCGAAGCCGGGCATGACGTCGCCCATCGCGCCGGAGATCTTCTGGAGGACTTTCGGGTCGTTCCAGTACTTCATCATCGCCGCGGGCCCTCCCGACTCGATCTCCTTCATGATGTCCGCCATCTCTGGATCTTCCTTGAGCGCCTCCATCTTCGCCTTCATCTTCTCCGTGGTCTCCGGGTCCTGCATCTGCGACATCATGTTCGCCATCGCTGGGTCCGCCATCATCGACTTCCCGAGCTTCTCCGCCATCTGCATGAACGCGGGGTTCTGCATCACGCCCTGCATCGCCTCCATCGCGGCGGCGGGGTCCAGGCCCGGCGGCATCCCCATCGGGCCAGCGGCGCCCGCGCCGCCCGCGCCGCCGAGCATGCCGGGCATGCCGCCGTTCGCCATCGCGCTCTGCATGTTCTCCGCCATCGTCTTAAACGAGGGGTCCTCCGCGATCTGCTTCGCCATGTCCTTGATGGCGGGATCCTCGAGCATCTCTTTTATCTTGCTCATGTCGAAAGGCGCGCCGCCGGGGCCGCCCGCGCCCGCCATCATCTGCGCGAGCCCGGGGGGCATCCCGCCAGCGCCGGGGCCGCCGGGCATCCCGAATCCGTCAGGCATCTCGCCGGCCATTTTGGTTGATGACGTGTCGATGAGCTTCGACGAGCGAGGCGGAGGCGCGCGCTTTGGAAGCGTGCCGTCGCGGCGGGGGGAGTGAGGTGCGCGATTCGACGGCCGCGGGGAGGTCGCGTCGCTTTCCCTGATCCAGTGATCGAAAATTCTTCGAGATCGCGCGCGGTGATTGGCTGATGACTGTTTACGCGTACGAAAATAAAACGTAGTACGCGCAAAACTACTCGACTTTTGAACTTCGATGCGAGGTTCTAAGTTCTGTCGTCGTTGTTTGAACGACGACGCGCGCGCGACGACAGCCAGACGGCGACGCGCGCGGACGCGACGCCGCCGGCCACTCTCGCTCGCGCGTCGCCGCGGAGACCACCCCCGCGTCGCGGACTGACGGACGGACGACGATGCCGCGCCCCTCGCGCGCGAACGCGAACGCCCCACGCGCGTCGCACTACGTCGGATACGCGGACGACGACGAGGACGTGACCGCCATCATGGCCAAGTTCGCGGCGATCGAGCGCGCGGAGAAGGAGGCCGCCGCGCGCTGCGGCGGCACGCTCACGGAGGAGGAGCTCGTGAGGGCTACGGGCGCGCACGCGCCGGCGGCGAACGAGCTCGACGGCGGGGGGGGGCAGCGTCATCATCACCATCATCAGGCGCGTTCTATACACTGGTTCCCATACGACCGCGTCGGCGTGGTGAACGCCGATCCTTAAGGACTTTTCCCGGCGCTTCTCTCCGCCCACACCTCGCTTTCAATCCCCGCCCTCGACGCCTTTCAACTCCAACTGACGCCTTTCACCTCCACCCCGACGTTCGCTCGTATGGAACGGCCCTCAGAGAGGATCGAAGGTGGAGTTCGGGGACGTCGAGCTCGTCCCGGGGAACGTGAAGCCGACGGAGTTGGACGCCGCGGACGCGACGCAGACGTTCGCGCGGCTTCGCGCCGGCCGCGGCTTCGCGCCCGAGGCGCAGCGCGCGGCGCCCGCGGACGCGACGAACGACGCGAGGGATCCGGCCGCTCGCGCCGGGACCCCGATCGCCGCCGCCGCCGCGGACGGCGGCGGCGACGGCGGCGACGTCGCGTTGGTCGAGCTCGAGGGCGTGGACGCGTACACGCGAGAGCGCGTCCTCGAGGCGATGACCGCGTCCGCGGAGGACGGCGGCGCCGGTCTGAGCGAGGACGACGCGGAGAAGGTGCTCGCGAAGGTGTTTCAGACGATGCGTCTGAGAGCCGTCGCGGGGAAAGATCCCGGGTTGCACCACGCGGCGAAGACGGTCGCGAACGTCCCGAAGCGGACGCCGCGCGACACGGAGGACCTAAACCTGCGCGACTGCGGGTGGATGGAAGCCCCCGCGCTGGTGCTCGCGAAGCTGTGCGCGAAAGAGCCGAAGGAGATTCGCGCGCGAAGCAAAGGCCACGGGCTGGTGTGCGTTCGTGCGGATGGCATTCCGAAGGGCGCGTCCTCCTTCCTCGCGCCGCCAGACTGGTCCCCATACGACCGCGTTCGCGTGGTGAACGCTGTTTCTTAAGGACTTTCGCCGTCGTCTCTCTCCGCCCAGGGTCCCTCGCTTTCAATCCCCGCCCTCGACGCCTTTCAACTCCGCTTCTGACGCCTTTCAACTCCGCCCCGACGCTCATCAGGCGCGTATCTGGGTCCGTACGCGGGGGAGCTCTACCCCGGGTGGCGGTGGTTCGAGAAAGAGGTCGCCGCGCAGAGAGTCCGTCGCGACGTCCGCGACGACGAGGACGTCCCGGTGTTCTACAACGCCGCGGTCGAGCGCGACGTCGCGGATCCGAAAGGGTACGACATGCTCTTCGTCGACGGGATGGTCAAAGGGAGTCTGCTCACGCGCGCGTCGCACTCGTGCGAACCGAACGCGGAGATGCGCGTCCGCGTGCGCGAGGGGTCGTACGCGGTCGAGATGGTGTCCACTTGTCACATCGCGAGAGGCGAGGAAGTGTGCTGGGACTACAACTGTCAGACGGACAGCGAGCGGGAGATGAAGCGCGCGATCTGTTGTTGCGGCGCGAAGCGATGTAGGGTGTCGTATCTGCACTACGCCGGCGACGACGACTTCGCATCGTATCTTCGCGCGAGGCAGCACGTCGCGGTGACGACCGCGGCGCTGTTGCGCGCGTCGTGCACGTCAACATCGAGGCCGCCGCCGTCGTCGTCGTCGTCGATTACTATGTCGGACATTATCCGACAGTTGTCCGACGCGGGGTTGAAGCTCGGCGACGCGTCCGACGATACCGAGCGCGGCGTCCTGAGCGGCCTCCCGGAGTGGACGCTGCGGTTCGCCGCGAGCGCGGTAAAGTACATCGCGGACGAGAAAGCCGCGCTGCGCGTGACGCTCGCGTCGCAGGCGCTCGTGAAGGCGGCGAAAGCGCGAGCGGCGGCGGCGAAGGATGGAGGAGCGGGAGGGGGAGACGGATCCGCCGCCGCCGCCGCCGCCGCGAAAGCCGCGAAAGCCGCGCACTTGGACGCGGAGTCCGAAGCCTCGGGCGTCGCCGCCGGACGCTTGCAGAGCCTCGTCGTGACTCTGGATAAAGTGCGGCACGTGTTATCGACCGATGCTGCGGGAGGTACGGACCCGGTCAGGGGGATGGCGAACGAGAAGATGGTCGCAGACGGCGTTCGCGCCGCGCCGCCGCCGCTGAAAGCGCTCACCGCCGCGCACGCGTTGACGCACTTGAACGCCGTCATGAAACGCGCGCTCAAGGCGGCGAAGGAAACGCTCGGCGACCGCGCGTTTAAGAAACTCGAGGACGCCGCGGGTGACGGCGGGAAGGCGTCCGCGTCGTTGAAGGACGCGCGGCGACGGCTGCGCGCGGTGGCCGCCGCCGCGTGGCGTCTGAAGGAGTCCGAATCTGAATCCGACGACGACGACGACGACGACGCGCACGCCGCCGCGGCCGCGACCGGGGACCTCCTCTACCTCACCTCGATCACGCGGACGTTCTTCCGACCTTCCGCCCTCACGACGCCGTTCACGTCGCCGTTTTGCCAGGTTGGCAGCGTCGGCGGCGGCGCGGGCGTCGTCCACCGGATGCGATACGGCGCGACGGCGGTGTACGCGTTTCTCGCCACGTGGCACGCGGAGTATCTCGAGTCCGCGGAGAGCGTCGTGTGGCGTCGCGCGCAAGGCGGCGTGTGCCTGCCCATCCCCGCGGCGCCGCTCGAGGCGCACGGCGCGAAAGGCGGCGGCGGCGGCGGCGGGGATCGAACCGGCGGCGCGCCGCTGCAGAAGCGGAGGAAGAGCTCGCGCGACGGCGACGACGACGACGACGAGGCGCCTCCCGTCCGCGGCGCCGTCGGCGCGCAGCCGTCGTCGTTCCTCGCGACGCAGCTCACGCGCGGTGGCGGCAAGCCGTGGTGCAGAGTCGACGGGTGGAAGTACGTCGGGATGGACGAAGACGCGGTGCTCGGGTCTCCCGTCGTGGATGCGATTTTGACGGGGGGGGACTCCGCGCCCGGAGCCGCCGCGCTCGCCGCGTTGACCGCCGCGAAGCGGGACGCGCTGACGGCTCACGAAAAAACGTTCGTCGTCGAGGCGTTCGATCACGACGACGAGGTTTTCGTGCCGTGCTGGAACGAGGCCGACGTTCCGGTCGTCGTCGCGCCGGCGGTTCGCGTCCCCGCGGCGGCGGCGGCGGCGATCGCGGCGGCGGCGGCGGCGCCGGCGCCGGCGCCGCCGGCGAAGGACGGCTTCGCCGAGCCCGAATCGCGGGCGGCGGCGATCAAAAACGAAAACGACGTCGCCGCGCCCGCGGAGGACTCCCCCGCGGTCGCCGCGCTCGCGAAGTCGACGTCGGAGGCGGCGGCGGAGGCGGCGAAAAACGATTCGAAACCGCCCCCCGCCCCCGCCCCTCTCGCCGGCGACCCCGTGCCGCTCAAAGAGAACAACGTCCGGTGCGTCGTCTGCGCTCGCGTCGGCGTGGACGCGCGCGACTTCATCCTGTGCGACGGCTGCCCCGCCGGCGGCCATCTCGCGTGCCTCCGGATCGACCCGCCGCCGCCGCCGCCGAACGCTTCGTGGTGCTGCCACGCGTGTCGAGGCGGGAAACTCGCGGGCATCGCGCCTCCCGGGCGCCGCGGGTTCTTGCTCGCCGCCGCGGAGGCTGCCGCGAACGGGACGCTCGGGAGGATGCAGAGGGGAGCGGGGAGTGGGGTTGGCGCGGGAGGCGCGCACGGCGCCGGGATGAGCGTCTCGCTCGCGCCGGGCGCGATCGGACCGCCGCCGCCGTCGGGCGCCATCGCGAGGGCGAACCTCGCGCGCGGGTTCAAGGGGTTCGGCGTGGAGCTCCTCTCCAAGGGCTTTCGCAGCGCGTCCCCGCCGCCGCCGTCTGAAGGCAAAGGTGGGGACGGGGCGCTGACCGAGTCCGGCGCGAACAAGCGGTCGTTCGACGACCTCGCGGGGATGGCGAAGATGGACGACGACTACGGCGGCGGCGGCGGCGGCGGCCCGCCGTGCAGGCGCGTTCTCCTTACACTGGTCCCCATACGACCGTGTTCGCGTGGTGAACGTCATTCCTTAAGGACTTTGCCCGGCGTGTCTCTGTGCCCAGCTCTCGGTTTCAATCCCCGCCCTCGAAGCCTTTCAACTCCATCTGACGCCTTTCAACTCCACCCCGACGCCGTGCAGTTTCCCCGTCCCTCGGACGTGCCCGCCCGCCGTCGCCGTCGACTGCGGCGGCGCGAAGGGCGAGTTCGTCATCGCCGACGGGCTCGTGCACTGTCTCTGCTCCGGGTGCGCCGCGGGCGTCGCCGCGAAGCTGCAGGAGAGTAACGTCTTCGGGCTGCAAGCGTTTGAATTCCACGGCGGAAAAGGCAGCGCGGGGAAGTGGAAGGCGTCGATCAAGGCGTACCCGGACGGATTCCCGCCGGAGATGCTCGCGGCCGCGGGCGGGGAGGATGAAACGGTCAAGAGGAAGCCGTTTCGGGACACGAGCGAGGGGTTAGGGCCGTGGCTCGAGCGAGAGTGCCCGGAGCATCCGTGCCTCGCGCGGAGCCGCACCAAAGAGAACGACTGACGGCGCCGCCGGACCGGACGGGACGACGTCGTCGTCGGCGGCGGCGGCGGCGGCGGCGACGCGGGCGCGCGCGACGGATGCGGTTCATCACAAGTTAAGCTTATCTATTTAACCAGACGACTCGGGATTGGATTACTCACACTCATATCCTCACAAGCTGCGCTCTACGTCCCTCCTCTCTTCTCCGAAGAAGCCTCGCTCCACGTCCCCCCCCTCGCGCGTCGACGACGACGCCGTCTCCGCCGCCGCGCCTCCGGGCCTCTCGACGTTCTCGACGACGACCGACGTGTTGAGGGCCGTTCTATACAAGCGAAAGTCGGGGTGGAGTTGAAAGGCGTCACTTGGCGTTGAAAGGCGCCGAGGGCGGGGATTGAAAGCGAGGGATGGGCGGAGAGAAACGACGGCGAAAGTCCTTAAGGATCGGCGTTCACCACGCCAACGCGGTCGTATGGGGACCAGTGTATAGAACGCACCTGAGCCGAGAGCGCGACGTCGCGGGCGACGGCGGTCGGCTCTCCGGGTTCTCCACCGGGCACACCACGTTCCCCGCGCGCGCGCGCCTGTTCACCGCGCCGCCGTGCGCGGAGTCGTCGCGGCGGTCGTCGTCCTCGACCGAAAGCCAAAACGACGACGTCGGCGCTCGCTCCGCGCTGTCCTGTCTGAACGCCGCGAGATACCGCGACGCGCTCGTCGTCGTCTCCTCGTCCGATTCCGTCTCGTCGTCCTTCCCGCCGCGCGCTTCTTCTCGCTCTCGGCCGGTCTCCTTGTACCCCACCGCGGAGATCCCGCCCGGCATCGCGACCTCGACGCACGCGCCGTCGCCGTACCTTCGCATCCACGCCGTCGCCATCCTTCGCCTCTTCGCGTCCTTCATCTCGTCCTCCGCCTCCTCTCGCGCGGCCGCGCGCTCCGCCGCCACGCGCTCCTCCTCGACGACCCTGAGGCGCTCCATGACGTTCCACGTCACGATCGCGAGGAGGATCATGAAAATCGCGCCGACGATGATCCACGAGAACGGACTCGAGAAGAAGAACCCGTCGTCGTCGTCGTAGTCGTCGTCGTCGTTCATCTTCGAGAGAAGCGCGCGACGCGTCATCAGACGCGCCGCCGCGATCGGCAGCGGACGCGGCATCGGATCGAGTCGAGTCGAGACGGGTCGAGTCGAGTCGAGACGCGCGGCGGATCCGACGGCGCGGCGCGCGACGCGGTGAGCGCGCGACTCGCGCGAGTCCGAAACGACGCGCGATTGTCGTATAAAAGCTCGCACGCCGGCGAAGAGACACCAATAAAAAACCTTAAAAAGCGCGCGTGTAGGGCTAACCCATCTCTGCGTCCGATCGCGGTCGGGAATCGTCGATCGACTATCGACCGTTTAACAGAGTGGGGTCGGCGAGAATTTCCACTGATCCTCAGCTGAAGCCCACACAACTTACGTGAAGCGTTACGATACCAGGATCGGGAGATGTCGATACCAGTCTGGTTCTCGACTGCCCAGTCATCCCGCCATCACCCCGCCGCGCCCGCGGCGTCCTCTCGCACAGCGCCCGGCGACCGCGCGCGGACGCGAGCGGCGCCCGTCGACCGTCGCGATGGCGTCCACGCGGTCGCTCCTCGCCGCGGCGACGCTCCTCTTCGCGCTCCTCGTCCAAGGTGCGCGCGGGAGACGAGACCCCAGCGCGGGTTGTTCGTTCGTGAATGGGGCGCTTCGAACCCGACGCGCGCTCGATCGAACCCTCCCTCCCTCCTCCGTCCCCGCTGACGTCCGTCCCCGCTCTCGCCTCCCGATCCGATCATCGCGCGCGCGCAGCCCCGAGCCCGACGCGCGCGGTCAGCGAGGGCGACGTCACGCGCCAGGACCCCGACACGTCGACGACGCGCCCGTCGTGGTCGGGCGTCGGCCGCCTGTACGTCGACGGGCCGACCGGGAACGTCGCCGTGGGCGACATCGCGAAGTACAACTCCACCTCCGTCCCATCCGCGCGGTTCGAGGTGGACGGGAGCTCGCTGCTCCGCGGCAGCGTGACGTTCGACAACAGCAACGGCGAGAGCGCGATCGTCGTGCAGGGCGCCAACGCGAACGCGTTGACGCTCAAGGCGCGTTCTATATCACACCGGTTCCCATACGACCCCGTCCGCGTGGTGAACGCCGATCCTTAAGGACTTTGCCCGTCGCATCTCTCCGCCCATCCCTCGGTTTCAATCCCCGCCCGCGTTGCCTTTCAACTCCGCTTCTGACGCCTTTGAACTCCACCCCGACGTCGCTTCGTACGGAACGACGCTGAAGGATCAAAACTCCCCGAGCGCTCAGACGTACCTCGTCGTGGACAGCGTCACGCAGCGTCTCGAGGTGCACGCGCCGCTGCACGTGCAGAACACGTCGATAGAGGCGCTCGATAACGCCGCGGTCGGGCTGCAGATCACCGCGGACCAGAACAACCCGATGGTGGTGTTCGACACGCGCGACGGCGCGGAAAACGTGAAATCGAATTATCCGGTAAACGTGATCGACGCGACGGACGCGTGCGCGACGAGCGCGAGCGGCGCGTGCGGCGCGGCGGCGAGCGTGGTGACCGCGGGGGGGTTAGTGGTGGGGAAGAAGACGTACTTGACGGGTGCGGCGCGGTTTCTCGGTTTCTTCTCGGTTTCTTCTCGGTTTCTAATCTCTTTTCTCTTTTCTTTTCTCGCGCGCTTTGCTTTTCGCGCTCGGCGACGACGGACGGACGTCGGACGACGCGTCCCGTCCCGTCCGATCCGATCCGATCCGATCCGATCCCCCACTCCCGCGCGCGCCGCGAGCCGAGGACGAACGCAAAAATAATCAGCTACTAGAACCGAACCTCCGTCCGCGAGGCGTGTTGCGGATAAAACTCGATTCAATCGGAGGCTCGCGCCGCGCTGGAAAGGGATCGGATCTGAGATCGGCGTTGGACGTCGGCCGCCGCCGTCGTCCCGTCCCGTCCCGTCCCGTCTTCTCTCTCTCTCGGATCCAAAACCCTAAACCCTAAACCCAAAACCCTAACATCACGTACTCACATCCGCCCATCTCGCGTCCATCTCGCAGGGACGGTGCGCGTGGCGGACACCACGGACGCCACCGTCGGCGCCGCGGACGCGGTAGACGGCGCCGTGCGTGTCGCCGGCGGGCTCGCCGTGGAAAAGTCCGCCGCGATCAAAGCCAAGCTGAAGGTTTTAGACGCCACCGACGGCGCCGCGGGCGGCGTCGGCGCGCTGTACGTCAAGGGCGGCGCCTCGATAGACGGGAACGTGTACGTGGGCGGGAGCTCGGTGGCGAGTTTGGGGGGGAAGAGGGCGAGCGTGACGAAGAGCGTCACGTTGACCAACGCCGCGGCGACGACGGCGACGGCGGCGACGCTCAGGTGCGTTCTATACACTGACTGGTCCCCATACGACCGCGTTGGCGTGGTGGACGCCGATCCTTAAGGACTTTGCCCGGCGTTTCTCTCCGCCCAGGGTCCCTCGGTTTCATTCCCCGCCCTCGGCGCCTTTCAAGTCCGCTTCTGACGCCTTTCAACTCCACCCCGATATTCGCTCGTATGGAACGACGCTCAGACTCGCCGTGGGGAAGAGCGCGAAGGTGACGCTCGCCCTCGAGTGCGTCTGGAGCTCGAGCCTCCCGGCGACGCTGAGCGCGGAGTTGCTGCTGCAGCATCACTCCGGCGCGGCGCCGGAGGTGGACGATACGAAGACGCCGCCGAGGACGGGGACAACGAGGGCGAGCGCGAGCGTGGGCGACGGGGGCGACGGCGCGCTCGAGATCGTCGTCGCGCCGGATAACTCGGGCGGCGCGGGCGTTACCAAAAATTTCGCCATCAAGGTGTACACGGCGGACGGAGGGAGCGGGACCGCGCCGGCGACGAGCGCGTGCGTCGTCGTCGCGTCCGCGGAGGGGACGTTCGTTTCGTTGACTTGATGAGCGGAGGTTTTGGCGATACGCCGCCCTAGCTACGAAAAAGAATGGAAACCTTTTATTACGTAATTAATTCCGATCGACGTCCGCCCCGAGCTCCCTGAGCTCGACCTCGTCCCTCGCGTCGTAGTACCCGTGCCCGAGCTTCACCTCCGTCGGCGCGTCCATCACGACCCTCTTCGGTTTCCCCATCTCGCTCGCGTCCGCGTAGTCGTCGCCCTTCCTCGGCGCGGGTTCTAAACAAAACGCGCCGAGCGCGCCGGATCGAAAGTCGATCAGTATGCGCGTCCCGGCGCGTTCGAGATCGTCCGAGCTCATCTTCTCCGCGACGGCGATGACGAAATCCTCGCCCGTCATCGCGTCCGGGATCGCGTCCAGCTTGAACCGCTTCCGCGTCGTCTCTTTCAGTCCACCGCCGGAGACGGAGGAAGGAGCGCCCTTCTTCTTTCCGTTTCCGCCGACGTGGCGTCCGACCCACTGCGGCAACGTCTTCATCTCGTCGAAGAGCTGCGCGGCGACGTTCGACGAGAGGTAACTCGCCTCGCCGATGTCGTTCGCCATCGCGAGCCTCGCCGCGGCCGCCTGGTCCGCGAGCCGCGGCGGCAACACCCCGGGGGAGTCGAGCAAGTCCAAGTCGCCGCCGACGCGCACCCACCGAAGATTCCGCGTCACGCCCGGCCGCGGCGCCGACGCGCACGCCTTGGAGTTGGTCAGACGGTTGATCAGAGCGCTCTTCCCGACGTTCGGATACCCTATGATCGCCGTCCGCACCGGCCGCGGCATCAACCCTTTCGCCGCGCGCTTCGCGTTCACCTCCTCGCTCACGAGCAGCGCGACCTCTTTGACCCTGTTGACGCCCTTTCCAGACTTGGCATCCGTGAGCACGACGTGTTTCTCGCCGTTTTTCTGTTTGGTGGATGCGAAATCTTCGGTCATTTTTTGAAAGGGACCATGTTTGCGATCAAAATCATGTTGAAACTGCCACGGGGTGGGTGGGTGAAACACGTTTGAAACCCTGAACGCACCTTGAACCACGCGACCCACCGCTGTCGCTCGCCGTCCGAGACCATGTCCGCGCGGTTCAGGACGAGGACGCGGAGCTTGCCGCCGATCCAGTTTGGGATCTCCGGGTGCGTCGTCGCGAGCGGGATGCGCAGGTCGCGGACTTCCACGACCGCGTCGACGCCGCGGAGTTGTTCGCGGAGCGCGCGCTCGGCTTTGGCGATGTGTCCGGGGTACCACTGCACGAGTCGGACCTGAAGAGAGGAGAGCAGAGACGAGGAGGAGGAGGAATGGCCGGGGACGACGCGTCGTGAGGCGCGTCGCGTCGCGAGGGAGGAGAGAGGCGAGGAAGAACGGCGGCGGGAGGGGGTGGAGGAGGAGGACGCGCGAATGCGCGCGCGAGGATGGGACGGACGGACGGAGGACGCGCGCGCGCGTCGACTCGTCGGACGCGCGTCCGGCGGCGGCGAATCGTTCGGTGGGAACGAAACGAAATGAACGAACGCGCGTCTGGTCGGCGCGCACCTGCTGCGCGAATCGCGTCGGCCGCTCGGCTTCCATCTCGAGCGCGGCCTCGTCCTCGGCGGTGAAGTGCCCGACGCCGCGCGCCGCGCGCGTCGTCTGCTCGTCCCCGCGCCCGGGCTTGACGCCGCGCGTGTACGCGCGCCGCGCCGTCGCCGTCGCCGTCGCAATCGCAATCGCCGTCTCGGAGGAGGACGCGGAGGACGCGGTCGCGGACGTCGCGCCGCCGACGGCGACGCGCGCGGGCGCCGCGCGCGCGCGTCGCGTCGTCGCGCTCAGCCCGCTCTTCGCGAACCTCGCGACGACGAACCCGCGCCGAAGCAGCATCGCGGTCGCGTTCATGTCGCGAGCTCGAGCGCGTGCGAGGAACGAGTGAATGAATGGCACGCGACGCGCCCGACGAAATGCCTCGCAGATGAGACCACGCCACGACGCGACGCGTGGAGAGCGCGCCCGTAAATCGCAGGTTGAAAGCCACGTTTGAAAGCCGCATAGGAGCCGCATAGTCTCAAAAATACCTTTCGCGTCGGGCGATGACCGATGCGCGGGTCCGATTGATCGGACGGCTCGATCGCGGATATCACGAGCTCGTTTTTTCACGTTTTTTCTCAGCAGATCCCCAAAGATGCGGAGATATTTGCCGTCGTATGGCGCTCGTGGTCAGGAGTACTGTACGAAAGTACGTCGAAAACTATCGTACAGTACGAACAGAAACGCCACGTCGGCGCGTTCGCACGTGCGTCCGTTTTTCGTTTTTTTATCGGCGGACGTGACGCGGCCATTCTCGCGCGCGCGGGGAGAGCGCGGACGGAGCGCTCGAGAGACGACGCGCGCGACATGACGAGCGACGCCGCGCGTCGGCGGCGCATCGCGTCCGAGGGCGCGCGCATCGCGGAGGACGTGCGCGCGCGCCTCGCGTCCGTCGCGTCCGCGTCGATCGCGGAGTTTTTCGAAGCGAACATGTCGATGGGTCCGTGGCGCGGCGTCGACGCGCGCGCGTCCGCGGAGGTCGTGCGCGACGCGATTCGCGTCAGCGACGATTCGGGTCGTTCTCGAGACGCGAACGGTCGCGGCGAAGCGAGATACGCCGCCGCGTTCGAGCTCATCCGAGCGGAGTACTGCGACGATAAGCTCGCGGGGATGATCCTGCTCTCGGTGCGTCGCGTCTGGTCGCGCGCGTCGCCTCTCCCGCCACACTTTTCGCGGCGACGCCTACGCGACACGTCATCGCGACAAAACTCGCGCCATCGCGCGTCGTCCCGCGCGACGCGCGATCCCTCTCGCTCACGACGCGTCCCGTCGACATCGCAGGAGCACGTTCTGACGGATCCGAGCGCGGAGGCGTTCTTGTTCCCGCGCGCGGCGTCGCGGCGGCGCCGCGCGGGGGAGCGCGAAAAACATCATCGTCGTCGTCGAGCGGACGTCGACGACGACGCGAACTCAGACGAAAAAGATGACAAATTCGACGAAGAATCTCATCAGAGACCCGCGGCGGAAGAAAAAGAAACGCACTCCCTCGGACCGTTACTCACAGACGTGCTAGACGTCCTGAGCGATATCGGCCCGAGCGGCGTCCACGACTGGTCCACCGCGGACTGGCTCGCCGCGAAGGTCGTCGGGCCGTATCTCTCGCACCCCGCGCATCCGTCGACGGCGACGCGTCGCGCCGCCGCCGCGGACGTCGCGCGCTGGGCGAGCGCCGACGCGGAGGGCGCGTCGCCGTGGCTTCGACGCGTCGGGCTGACGTCGTTCAGCGAATGCGTGCGCGGCGCGGCGGTCGCGTCCGTGGGCGCGTTCGAGGACGAGGAGATCAGCGCGGAGGAGGAGGAGGAGGAGGAGGAGGGAGGCGCGGAGGCTCGAGATCGTCGTCACATCACACCGGTCCCCATACGACCGCGTTCGCGTGGTGAACGCCGATCCTTAAGGACTTTCTCTCCCGGCGCATCTCTTCCGCGTCGTCGCGGCGGCGGCGGCGACGAGCTCTTCGGCGACGGCTTCGTCGCCGAGCTCGCGGCCGCGTGCGGCGCGGCGTACGGCGTCGGCGCGCGCGGGGCGTCGCCGTCCGTGGACGCCGCCGCGACCGCGCTGTCGTTCGATCCGCGCGAGGACGTGGAGGCGTGGGTGCGGATGGCGGCGTCGTTCACGCTGTCGTTGTGCGCGGCGGAGTCGCGTCGAATGGCGGCGGCGGCGGCGGCGATGACGACGACGACGGCGGCGGCGGCGACGGCGGCGGCGTCGCGGAAGCGCGGACGGACGACCGAGGTGCGTTCTATACACTGGTTCCCATACGACCGCATTGGCGAGGTGAACGCCGTTCCTTAAGGACTTTGCCCAGCGCATCTCTCCGCCCACCCCCCGCTTTCAATCCCCGACCGCGACGCCTTTGAACGCCAACTGACGCCTTTGAACTCCACCCCGACATTCGCTTGTATAGAACGGCCATGAGATCGAGTCGCGCGGGCCGGGCGAGTTGGACGACGCGCGCGTCGGCGGCGGCGTCGGCGGCGGCGACGGCGTCGTTCAACTCGTATCGCCTCGACTCGTATCGCACGGCGACGCCGCGTGACGAGAGGACGTCGGACTGTCGGACTGTCGGATACTACTATCAGATCGAGAAATAATATAATATCATGTATCATAACCCTAAGAGTCGGTCCGCGAGCGTTTTCTCCGCCGGCGGCAGCGCCTCGCTCGCGTCGTACAGCTTCTCTAGGACGCTCCGCCGCGTCTCGTCGCTCAGCGCGACCCGGCTGCCGTTCGCCTTGTAAAACGCGCTCAGCTCTTGCACGGCGAGGACGATGTCGTCGCGCGCGCGGTCGCCGCGCGCGAGCGGCGACGACGCCCAGTCCTTGATGAACGTCTTCACCGCCTCCTTCGCGGGCTCGGCGCGTTTGAACCGCTCCGCGTTCGTGGGGTTTGACGCCTCGAACTCGAGGCTCTCCGTGAGCGCTCGCGTCACCGCGCGCGCGGCGGCGTAGTAATCTTTCGGGAGGTTCGCGTTCGTCGTCCCGTCCGCAGGTCGTTCCATGCGAGATGACGTCGGGGTGGAGGCGTTCAAAGGCGTCAGAAGCGGAGTTGAAAGGCGTCGAGGTGTGTCGGGATTGAAAGCGAGGTGTGGGCGGAGAGAGACGCCGGGAGAGAAAGTCCTTAAGGATCGGCGTTCACCACGCGAACGCGGTCGTACGGGGACCAGTGTCGCACCCGCGGCGAGGACGCGAGACGGACGGAGGAGCGACGCGGTCGCGGACGCGGACGCGATGATCTGCGCGGCGAGGAAGTCCCTGCGCGAGCGCGCGCCTCGCGCGTCTTCGTCTGATGGGGACGGGGACGGGGACGGGGACGGGGACGGGGACGGGGACGGGGACGGGGACGGGGGCGAGCGGCGCGTCAGTCGACGGCGGGCGCGCGGGCGGGCGGAGGACGAGCGAGGCGCGCACCGTCGTCGTGGACGCGCGCTTCGTCCACCGCGACGTCGCCCGCGGCGAGCGCGACGGACCCGCGGACGATCTCTCGCCGCGACGACGGCTTCGCGGGGCGCACGGCGGCGCGCGAGCGGCGCTCGGCGTCCCCGAGCGGCGCGGCGCTGCGGAGAGAGAGAGGGAGGGAGGGACGGGGGAGGAGGCGTCGGCGGGGCGAATGAATTATTTCGGTAACAACGCGGGGACGGGGACGGGGACGGGGACGGGGACGGGGACGGCGCGCGCGGGGGGAGGGCGTCGCGCGCGCGAGGGTCGGGACAGACCTCGAAGACGCGTGCGCGACGCGCGCGGAGGACGCGCGCGCGAACATCGCGGTTCGAGCCGACGCGCGCGTTCGGTGGGGCGCGTCGATATGAAGTGATGCTTGCCCTAGGATCCGACGAGGCGAGGCGCTCTCGCAGAAGGCGATCGGTGCGGTGGCTCACAAAAAAAGTTCATCGGTCATTTGAAAGGGAAAGCGATCAAGTGTTGAAACCGAGCGGTGGGTGAAGAACGCGAAGACTCGCGCGCAACCACCGACTGCAGCCGCGCGAGCGCACCCTCCGATTCGTCACTCGTCGTCGCCCCTTCGCGTCGACATGGCGAGCACGTCGCTCGCGTCGACGCCGCCGCTCGCCGGACTTCGCCGCGGTGTCGCGACGCGCGCGCGCGTCGCGCGCCGCGGCGTCGCCGTCGCCGTCGCGCGTCGTCGTCGTCAGCGCCCGTCGTCGTCGTCGTCGTCATCTTCCGACGACGCGCGAGCGCCCGCGCGCGCGTCGTCGTCGTCGTCGTCGTCGTCGTCGCGACCGTCGAGCACCCGCCGCGAGGTCTTATCCTCCATCCTACTCGGCGTCGTCGGCGTCGACCAAGCGTCGCGCGCGCCTCCCGCGGCCGCGTTCGGGTGCGTCCTCAAATCGCCCTCGTCCGACGACGACGCCGCGAACGCGGATGGATAGACTCGACTCTCGCTCTCCGTCGCGCTCTGACCCCGCCGCGCCGTCCCCGACGACACCAAAAAAACCACGCTCGAAACCACACAGCGGCGAGATCGCGCTCTCGGACATCGCGTACGAGGTCCTGGACGCGTGCCCGCCGAACACGTACCTCCCGAACAAGGCGCGCTCTCCTCGCACTAGTCCCCATACGACCGCGTCGGCGTGGTGAATGCCGATCCTTAAGGACTTTTCCCGGCGTCTCTCTCCGCCCAGGGTCCCTCGCGTTCATTCCCCGCCCGCGACGCCTTTCAACTTCAACTGACGCCTTTCAACTCCACCCCGACGTTCGCTCGTATGGAACGGCCCCAAGGCGAAGACGGTGTGCCTCAAGTTCACCGCGACGGCGACGAATAATCTGAAACGCGTCGTCGAAGCCGCGGACGTGTTCGGGTTCGTGGAGGACAAGCAAGGCAACAGCGCGGTCACGGTGAACCCGACGGGGACGTCGCGGACGGTTCTCGCGGGGTACGGCGCGGCCATCCCGCCGGGAACGTCCACGATCAGTTTCATCGTGACCGCCTTTCGAGAGAGCGTGGAGATGGGGTCGTTGAAACCGCGCGGGTTCAAGGCGGAGCCGAGCGTAGGGAACGTGGAGAATCGGTTCAAGCCGTTCGGGGAGTGCGACATCGACCCGTACGCGGAAGGGTGCCCGGGAGCGTTTTAACATCATACGAGTAATAATATCATATCATAACGTAACGTAACGGCTACGAGTGCGCCGTTTCATTCACCTCACCACAAGCCCACGACTTTCCACCACGCCATCCCGACGACGCCGAAGACGACCGCGTTCACGACGCTCATGTACGCGCCCTGCTTCCACAGCGTCGCGAGCGGGAGGTGCCCAGACCCGAAGTACACCGCGGACTGACCGGACGCGTAGTGCGTCAGCCCGCCGAAGAGGTTCGTGTTAAACGCGAGCGTCAACGCGGCGAGAGCGGGGGGCGCGCCGCTCGAGATCATCATCGCCAAAAACGCCGGGTACAACGCGCCGACGTGCGCGCTCTGCGACGCGAAGAAGTAGTGCATGAGGTAGTACCCGAGGTGCAGCGCGCCGAACGCGGCGCCCCACGAGACGTTCGCGGCGACCAACGACGACGAGACGGCGCCGGCGAAGTAGCCGACGACGCCGAGCGCGTTCAACGCGGAGGACATGGAAATCAAAATCGCAAACCACAGCAACGTGTCCCACGCGCCCTTCTGTTCCAGCGCGTCGTCCCACGTGAGCACGCCCGCGCAGATGAGGATGCAGAGGCCGATCATCGCCGCGAGCGCGGCGCTGATCCCGAGGGTCGACCCGAAGATCCAGAGGAACACGGTCACGCCGAGGCCGCCGACCATTCGCGTCTGATGAGGGTCGAGGGTCCATTCAAAGCGACGTCGGGGTGGAGTTGAAAGGCGTCAGTCGGAGTCAAAAGGCGTCGAGGTGTGTCGGGATTGAAACCGTGGTGTGGGCGGAGAGATGCGCCGGGAGAGAAAGTCCTTAAGGATCGGCGTTCACCACGCGAACGCGGTCGTATGGGGAGTAGTGTGATACTAGAACGCGCCTCCGCGGCGGAGAGCGCGCCCATCCGCTCCAACCTCGCCGCCGCCGCCTTCGGCGCCTCCGGGGTGTCCTTCAACTCCGGCGGATCGATCGCGTAGTGCACGAGCGGCGTCGCGAGGAGCGAGAGGACGCACGGGACGCTCGCGGCGACGAACCACTCCGCGAACGGGTTCGCGAAGGTCACGCCTTGCGCCGCCGCGAGCTGCACGCAGAGAAAATTTTGCGCCGCCGCCGACAGGAGCAGCGTGCTCGACGCGTTCCCTCCTTGCAGCTGCTGCCCCGTCAGAAACGCGCGCGTGCGCTCGTCCAGCGAGTTTATGATGGGCACGAACACCCCCGCCGCGCGCGCGGTCGTGGACGGCATCGCGGGGGAGAGGACGCACTCCGCGGCTTGCATGCCGAAGGCGAGGCTGAGGGTCGAAGGTCCATTCAAAGCGACGTCGGGGTGGAGTTGAAAGGCGTCAGAAGCGGAGTCGAAAGGCGTTCACCACGCCGACGGGGTCGCATGGGAACCAGTGTATAGAACGCGCCTGAGCGTGTTTTTCCCGAACGCGCGCACGAAGGACAGCCCGAGCCTGTCGCCGAAGCCCGTCTTGACGAACGCGCGCGCGAAGAACGTCGCGACGACGATGAGCCATATCACCTCGTTCGTCAGCGCGGCTAGGCCGTCCTGGAACGAGAGCGTCTTCGTCGCGACCGCGAAGGTGAGCGACATGAACGCCCACGCTCCTACGGGGGCGGGCTTCAGGACTGAGGGAGGGGCGTTTGATTGGTGGGCGACGTGGCGGGAAGTGATATGATTGGTTAGTCGTTTGATGACGTGGACGTTGTTTCATTGGAACGCGGTCGTATGGGGACCAGTGCGACTTGCCTAAGCCGGCGACGGCGGCGGCGAAGACGGCGAGCAGCGACCACGCCTCGGAGCTCAGCTCGGCGGGGCACGGGAGGAGGAACTTGACGGCGAGGCCGATCGCGACGGAGGCGGCCGCCGCGGGGAGGTCGATCCCGAGCGGGAGCGCGTCGTCCGACGATGAGACGGCGACGGGACGAAGTGTGAAATCGTCCTCCTTCTCCTCGTTCTTCATCTCTTCCGCGGCCGCGGTCGCGCGCGCGAACCACGTCGTCTCCCTCCACGCCCCCGCGGCGATCGCGGCGTCGTCGGCGTCGTCGTCGGCGAGCGCGGCGACGACGACCGCGGGTCGCGCGGGGCGCGGCGGGCTTCGTCGCGTCCCGCCTCCTAGGCGCGACGACGACGATGTTAACGATCGCGACGCTCGCGCTCGCGCGCTCATCATCGTCGCGCGTCTCATCGTTCGCGGGGGGGGCGCGGTCGTCGCGCGAGGCGCGACCGCGGACGACGAGACGCGCGCCCTCGGCCGCGCGTTCGCGCCGCGAACGACGCCGGGCATCGTCGACGCGACCATCGCGCGCGCGTGCGCGGACGCGAGGCGCGCCGCGACGTGTGCGCCGCGCGCGCCTCTCCACCGTTCGTCATCTGTGATGACGCGCGAAAGGGAGAAAGAGCTGAGAGGCTCGCGACGAAAAAAAAAAAAAAGAAGGGTTCCGTCATTCAGATCTTCATGGCGCGCGCACGCCCCCTCCTCCTCCTCCTCGCGGCGCTCCTCGCGTCGCTCCTCGCGTGCGCGAACGCGGCGTCCTCCGCCGCCGCCGCCGCGTCCAAGCCGCCGTCGCTATGGCGCCGCGTCCTGAACGCCGCGCCGCGCCTCGACGCGAAGGCGGGCGCGTCGAACGATAAAAAGAAGAGCGTCGACCGGAGCGCGGACGACGACCCGTACGACGACATGTCGCGCGAGCTCGACGCGTCCCCGCGCGCGGACGCGGACGCCGCGCTCGACGACGAGGACGACGACGCCGGGAACGAGCGATTGAGCACGGGGATCACGAAGACGCTGATCGAGTCCGTCGCGGTGGACGGCGTCGTGATCGTGACGTGGGCGAACGATCACTACCGCGATTTCGCCGAGTTTTGGTGCGCGCGTCTCAAGTCCCTCGGCCTCCAAAACTACATGGTCGGCGCCATGGACGAGAGCCTCCACGCGCGCATGGAGGAGCTGAAAGTCCCGACGTGGCTCATGGGGTCTCGAGGGATCCAGAAGGACGTCGTGAAGGAAGACTTCGGGTGGGGGAGCGCCAACTTTCATCGCATGGGCCGGGATAAGATTCGGCTCATTCGCGACTTCACGAAAGTCGAGGGCGTCAGCGTGCTGATATCCGACATCGACGTCGCGTGGTTGCGAGACCCGCTGCCGTATTTTAAACGGTATCCCACCGCGGACATGCTCGTGTCCTCGGACGTGCTTCGTTCATCAGAGACGGCGAGCGGGGGGGACTCCGCGAAGAAGACGACGTTGAAAACGATCGAATCCGCCGCCGACGCCGCCGCCGACGCCGCCGCCGTCGCGGACGACGCGGACGACGACGACGGCCTGGACTCGCACCCGTGCAACGCGGCGTCCAACATCGGGATCATGTTCTTCCGTCCCACCCCCGGCTCGCGCGCGCTGACCGAGGAGTGGGTGAAGACGATCGAGGCGGATGAATCCGTGTGGGACCAAAACGCGTTCAACGACTTGAAATCCAAAGGCGGCGCGTGTCAGTCGTCGCCGGACGCGCACGGCCTCCTCAAGGCGTACAACGGGACCGTCACCCTCGGCGCGCTGCCCGTGTCGCAGTTTGGCAACGGGCACACGTTCCACGCGCAGCGGACGCACAGCCAGCGAAAGAAGGCGCCGTTCGCGGTGCACAACACGTTTCAATTCGGAGGCACGCCGGGGAAACGGCATCGGATGCGCGAGGCCAACGCGTGGCTCGGGGACGCGGCCCGCGGGTACTTTGACCTCGTCGGCGGCGAAGGCGCGGGCCCGCTCGCGAACAAGGAGAATAAGCCCAAGTCCGGGTACATGAGCTACACGCCGCGCGTGCCGAGGGTCGTGAACATGACGTGGTTTCGAGAGCGCGGGTTCCCCGCCGCGACGGACGAGACGTTTCCGACGATCAAATCGACCAAGGACGAGCTCGTGGAGGCGCACTTCGACCTCGTGGAGTTTCAGCTGGAGCAGATGAAGATCGCGTTCGCGATCGCGCAGGCGCTGAACCGCGTGCTCATCATGCCGCCGGTGCTGTGCGGGTTGGACCGCGCGTGGTTTCCGCATTACGGCAGGTTCCCAGGGTCGAGGTTCGAGCTCCCGTTCGTGTGCCCTCTGGATCACGTCGTGGACTTGGAGAAGTCGGACGCGAGCAAGTTCAGGGAGGCGACGTTTCTGACGCACCCGGAAATTCCGGAGGAGGTGAAGCGCAGCGTCGCGATCGTCGAGAACGACCTGATGGAGGGCTCGTTCGGCGACGCGCCGATGCCTCTCAACTTGAGTTACTGCGTCGCGGGCGCCGGCGCGGGCGCCGACGCGGGGGGAAGCGACGGCGGGGTCACGAGAGAGAGGGAGGCGTGCGGGTGGTTCGGCGTGCTCCACGACGCGTCCATCGTGAAGCGCCGCGCGCTCGTCAAGATCTCCGGGATCGTCGACCCGATGACGTTCGAGGAGCTGAGCGCGTCCATCGCGGGCGTGCGAAGTTCGAAGGTGTTGCACTTCACCTCGGTGACGCCCTTCTTGGAGGGGAAGCCGCGGAGCGCGACGGCGTGGAGCGCGAAGTGGAAGCCGGACGCGGACAAGGCGATCCAGCTCGGGGAGTGGTGCTGCGCGGAGGACGGCTCGAGGAAGTACGAGACGACGTATTAGATGATGGATGACGAAGAAGAAGGCTGGGGGGAGAGGGAGACGAGCGCGAGCTCTTCGACGACGATTTCATTTTCAGGTGCGTTCTATACACTGGTCCCCATACGACCGCGTTCGCGTGGTGAACGCCATTCCTTAAGGACTTTGCCCGGCGTTCATATCCACCCACCCCTCGCTTTCAGTCCCCGCCCTCGACGCCTTTCAACGCCAACTGACGCCTTTCAACTCCACCCCGACGTTCGCTTGTATAGAACGGCCCTCATTTCATTATTTCGC
>Ga0181560_10001302_pt1 | contig 23276 bp, 21 predicted proteins | sample 011ome_20_FD_133751 | JGI IMG/M metagenome (GOLD analysis project Ga0181560, IMG submission 133751) | Coastal salt marsh microbial communities from the Groves Creek Marsh, Skidaway Island, Georgia - 011509CT metaG (megahit assembly) | ecosystem: Environmental > Aquatic > Marine > Intertidal...
CGACGACGACGACGACGACGACGACGACGACGACGCGAAGCGATCACGCGCCGGGGACGGCAACAGCTCCAGCTTCCCCGCGAGGCTCGCGTCCGCTTCCAGCAGCAGCCGCGTCGCCTTGTACTTCTCCATCGGGAACCGGTGGTTGTCCGGGAGGATGACTTCCGCCCAGTCCGCGTAGTACGTCCGCAGCGGCGGCGGCGGCGACGATGACGACGACGACGACGCGGTCGCGGACGTCGACGCGGCCGCGACGTTTTCGCCCGTCGTCGCGCATCGGATCCCTCCTCCTCCTCCTTCCCTCCGCGCGCGCTGCGCGACGCGCCGCGCGACGCCGTGATGCGCGCGGTGACGAACGAGCGACGCGAAGAGCGCGACGCTCAGCCCCGCCGCGCGCATGGTGACGCGAGCGCGCCGCGGCGTGTGACGACGTCGAGCGAGCGAAGGTGATCCTTCAGTAGTTTTTTTCTTCGTGTCGGAGTTTTCGAGAGATACCTGTAGGAGCGTGCGTGGGATCAGATAATACTGTAAACGTGCAACACAGCCTACGCCTCCGCGACCCCGGGGCCCGCGCCGGGCCCCGACCCGGTGTCCGGGTTGTCCTCGATCCCCATCAGCTTCACCGCGAACTGCAAGTCCGACCCCGCGAACGGATGGTTCGCGTCCAAGACGACGAACCCTCTCTCCTCGTCCAGCTCGCGAATCACCGCGGCGTTTCCGTTGGACAGCGCCACCTGGAGCGTCGGACGCGAGGTGGAGGACAACGATTGGTTAGCATTCGATGACGTGTACACAGTATTCGGTGACGTGGAAGAACGCGCGGTCGCGAGGCGCATCAGACGCGCGGGAGGGAGGGAGTCGGTCGGCACAGCTCGCGCACCGTCGCGCCCGGATGCAGCCCTCCCTTCCCCGGCTGGTCCAGCTCCTCACGCAGTCGCGCCACCTCCGGGTGACTCGTCGGCACCTTAAACAGTAAATTCGGGTCGTACTCGCCCCCGGACGCGCTCACGAGCGCCTGGTCGCCGACGACCATCCCTCGGACAGCCTTATCGAACGCGAGAAACAGCGGATTTCCCATCGCGCCCGACGCGCCGATCTCGAACGTGATCGGATCTTCCATGTCCTCCATCGACTGCAAGAGCTCCCCGTCCTCGGTCTGCGCGGAGAAGACGATGGAGACGAGGTCACCCTCCTCGGGCTTGCGCCCGTCCGCGGCGTCGTCCTCCGTCGGGAGCTTCGAGACCGCCATCGTCGTCGTGAACCCCTTGACTTTCTGGCGGACGTTCTGAAGCATAGGCGCCTCGAACGTCTCCGCGTCTCGCGGATCGGACGACGACGACGACGACGACGACGACGACTCGGACGCCGCCGCCGCGGAGACGCGGCGCGGCGTCGTCGTCGTCGCGGAGCGGAGGACGCGGCGCGCGGACGCGGCGGCGGCGGTGCGGGGGACGCGCCGCGCGCCGAGCGCGGCGGCGGCGCGGGGGGCGCCGAGCGAGGCGGCGGCGGCGGGCGACATGCCGGCGCGCGGATCGAAGTGTCGCGCCGGCGCTCGACGCGACGCGTCATCCAGAAAAAGAAAAGGATTCTTTTGTCGATCGAGCCAAACATCACACCGGCCAGCGCGCGCGCTCGCGAGATGGCGTCGTCCCCCCCGCGCTCCGTGCTTCGCCCCATCGTCGACGCGCTCCCCGGCGTGGTCTTCCCCGACGGCGTCGTCCAGACGACGCCGTTCCTCGCCGCGTGCGCGCTCGTCCTCCCGGTGTTGGAAGCGCTCGGCGCCGCGTTCGCGCCCGCGCGTTCGGACGTCCGCGGGAACGTCGATCGCCTGCGGAAGCGCGCGGACGCGCACGTCGCGCTCTTCGATATCGCGCTCGAGGAGAAGGCGAAGGGGACGCACGCGTCGAACAGTGGGTGCTGCAAGGGGTTGCTCTGGCTGAAGCGCTTCCTGGTGCGTCAGTCAGAACCTCCGGCGCCGTCGTCGCGTCCGACGCGGACGCCTCCTCTCGCGTTTCGAATCGAGGATCGATCGGATCTCTCCAGTCGTCGTCGCTCGCTCACCGCCCGCCCGCCGCCGCTCTCGTTCCCACACAACGCGCAGGAGTTCACGGTCGCGCTGTTGACGGAGCTGACGACGCCGCCGAGGACGAAGCCGGTGAAGGACGCCGCGAGCGCGGCGTACGCGCGAACGCTGAAGCCGTTCCACGGGTTCGTGAGCGGCGCGGCGTTCGCGGTCATCATGAACTTTCCGCCGACGCGCGACAAGTTCGTCGCCGCGCTCGGGGGCAAAAACGGCGGGAAAACAGGGGACGGGGACGGGGACGGGGACGCCGCGGCGTCGCGGACGTACGAAGAGATGCGCGAGGTCGTGGACGGGCTGTCCCCGATATTGGAGAAGATACACGCGTTTCTCGTCGCGGAGGGGCTCGACGACCCGACCAAGGTCTGACTGACGGCGCGCGTCGTAGTCGTAGTCGTAGTCGTAGCGAGCGGCGACGTGCGCGTCGCGTCGCGTCGCGTCGCGTCGTGTCGTATCTTTCGTTCTATTGTAACGGCCGTCGCGCGTCGGTTACGTCGTCGGCGCGCGCGGGAACGAAGCGAAGCGGCGCGGACCGGCGCCGGCGGCTTCGCGTCGCTCCGCCGAACCTTCCCCCCCTCCACAGGTCTTCTCCTCTCTTCTCTGAGCCCTCTCGTCGGTCGTCACCCCGAGTTATCCCTCGTCGCGAGATTCCGCAAGTCCGGCACGGACATCGCCGCGGTGAGCCCGCCGTTCCGTCGCAACCCCGTCGTCCGCGCGAGCGTCCCGGGCGCGGTCCCCTGCGACGCGCTTCCCTCGCCCGAGACTTGGTCCTCGTCAACCGCGTCCAACCCGGAGAGCGACTCGACGCGTTTGAACCCGCCGCCGCCGCCGCCGCCGTCCTCGTCGTCGCTCGCGGCCATGTCCACGAGCGCGCCGAGATCCGGCGTGCTCCCCACCTTCACGAACTTCCCCTTCACCCTCGGTCGATTGTCCGCACACACCTTCCGCGACTGATACCGAATCGTCTTGTTGAAGTTTCGATTCTTCCGCTTCTCCTTCCATCGCCGCAGGCGCTCCAGACGCGACGGCGGCTTGTTCCCGCCGCCGTGCGGGAGATGCAGCACCGGCAGCGGGCCCATGCCGCCGGGACCGGGGAAGTAGAGCATCCCGTTCGGTCCCTGTACGGGGGCCCCGGGACCGCCCCCGCCGGGACCGCCGGACCCCGGACCACCCGGCGGCGCGCCGTGCGCCCCCGCGGGCATCCCGTGCCGCGCGTCGTACGTGAACGGCCCTCCGGGCCCTCCCGGCCCGCCGACGTAGGGGCCGCCACCTCCCGGTCCACCGGGACCCACGCCGCCGCCGCCGGGCTCTATCTTGACCGCGTGACCGCCGGGACCGCCGGGACCGCCGGGACCGCCCGCCATCATCCCGGCTGTCCCGGGCTCCATCTTGACGCCGCCCGGGGCGCGTCCCATGCCGCTGTTCCGCATCGCCTGCTGCATCGCCTGCGCCTGCGCCTGCGCCTGCGCCTGCGCGAACGCCGCTTGCTGCGACTTCGCCAGACCGCCCGATGAACCTCCGCCTAATCCGCTTGGGTCGTCGCCCAAGGAGCCGGCGGCGCCCCAGCCGCCGTACGGCGCGTCGTTGGCGTCGTCCGCGATGGGACCCAGGAGGTCGTCCATGTTTCCCATCGTCCCCGCGCGCTCTAGAAGCGCGTAATCCTCGAGGGAGAGGGAGAAGCCGCCGCCCACCGCGCCGGAGCCGCCCGTGGCGTCGTCGTCGTCGTGGTTGACCGGCACGTGGCCACCGATCCCCGCGCCGGAGTTGTTGGTGCTGCCGTCGCCGCCGCCGCCGCCTGTACCGCCGCGACCGCCGCCGTCCCACGCTCCGCCCAAGCCGCCCCCTCCGCCGCCGCCCTCGCCGAAAGTATCGCTCACGCCCCACCCCATGCTCCCGCCGCCGCCCTCGCCGCGGTCGTTGAGCAGGTCCACGAACAGCGCGTCGTCGTTCGACGCGTTCCCGGGCTCGCCGCCATTCCCGCCGCTCGCGGTGGCCGTGCTCGAGGGGCTCGGGCCGGGTTCGGTGAATGGGCCGACCGGCCGTCGTTCGTGCGCGCTCGCGACCGCGTTCGCGCTGTGAATCGTCGCGTCGCACTCCGCGCAGAGGTACGCCTGCGGGCGAGGAGGAGGACGCGCGAGGGAGGGGAGCTCGGGGTCGGTCGTCGTCGACGCGCGCGGCGCGACGCCGGGCGAGAGGGGGGCGGGGGTGCCGGGAAAATCTCTGCCGGCACGCGAGCGAACGAACGAATTATTCCCGCGTCGTCCGAGGACCCGCCGGCCGGCGAGACGCGCCGCGCGCGCGACGACGACGCGCGACCCTCGCGCGCGCGAAGAAGAAGAAGAAGATGAAGAAGAAGAAGTGAGCGACGAAGCGAGGATTAACGCGCCTTATCGTGCTCGCAGTACACCGTCGCGTGCGCGGGCTCGCCCTTGCACGTCTCGCACAGTCGCACGCGCTGATGTTTCCACGTGAGCTTGTTGTTCGAGTGCGCGCCGACGTGCATCTGCGCGTCGCACGCGGAGCACAGGTTCGCGGCGTCGTTGAAGCAGTATATCGCCGCCTCGGAGGTGTTACAGAGCGCGCATATGACGCCCATCGCGATATCTCGCGAGGCCGCGGCGGGGGGTCGATCCGGTCGCGGGGGTCGCGGGGCGCTTTATTTCCCGCTGAGTAGGGAAGGCGACAGCCGCGCGAGATTCGCGATTTTCGATGCGCTCGGCGCGGCGCGGACGCGGCGTTCGACGCGACGCGCGATCGCGCGCGTGCCTCCCCCGGCGGTCGACGCGATCGGTGAGACGCCGATCGAACCGAGCGCGCGGTCGCGCGCTTTCGCCGTCGCGCGCGTCGCCGAGTGCGCGCGCGCGACCGGGATGATTTTGCACCCGGGGTCCGCGCGAAAAAATAAAGTCATCCGCCAGCTGGCCTATCCGATCCCGGGGTCGCGTATCCGATTCTCGTTTCCTCGGCATTCCGCGCACGCGTACGCGTTTCTAGTCTCAGAACGGCGTACTTCCGTACTACGCGCGGCGGGGCGACCTGCAACGCCTGAGAAAACGCTTCGCCTCCTCGGATGTCGCGTCGTTCCATTTCGTCGCGCTCGCGTCCTCCGCACCTCGACACGCCTCGATGGCCGCCAAGAGCGTAATTCACGATCGCCTGAGAGCGCGATGGGCGAAGCAGGGCGGCGGCCCGGAGATGGAGGCGAGGCTGCGCGCGGCGAAGGAGGAGCTCGCGCGGCGCGAGAAGGTGGCGAGAGCGCGCGCCTCCGGGACGTCGCTTCCCGAGTCGATGCTGACGCCGACGCGAGATCCGGCGACGGTCGCGGCGACGGACGCGGGCGCGGACGCGTCGACGCCGCCGAAAACGCCGCAAATTTCCGTCGACGCCATCATGGAGGAAGCGAGAGAGGAGATCGCGAAGCGCGTCGAGCGCGCGCGGACGGAGGGCGTCCGGGAGGGAGACCCGCGATTGATTCATCCCGACGACGACGACGAAGAGCTCAAGGCGCTGGAGGCGGGCTGCGTCGTCGTCGGCGGCGAGAAGACGCGCGTCTTGACCCCGCCGGAGACGATCGACCCCGCGCATCCGATCGCGCGGTTGAAAGACGACGCGAACGCGGCGCTGCGGCGCGGCGAGTACGAGCTCGCGAAGGCGCTCTACGACGAGGCGCTCGCACCCACCGGGGAGAAGAAGACGGCTCTCGGCCTGCTCCCCGCGGACCTCGCGGGCGTCCTCCTCAGCAATCGCTCGAAGGCGCGCCTGCTGTTGGACGAGCCGGAGATCGAGTTCGCGTGCGCGGACGCCGTCGCCGCGTGCGCGCTGTGTCCGAACTGGGCGAAACCGCGCGCGCGGCTCGCGGAGGCGCGAGACCGCTTCCCGCGCGACCCCGTTCGCGCGTCGCGTCGCGCGTCGTTTCGTGAGAAGTTCTACTTTTTTTTCGCTTTCGCGCGGTGGCAACCTCACGATTTGACACGTGGCAATTTCTTTCATCCACCAATCACACTTCAACACATCTGACACGTGTCTTCCCTCGGCCTATCGAATCACCCGAAGGCGCGCGCGCTCGAGGGCGCGTACGCGCTGGCGATGAAAGCGTGTCGCGAGGGCGAGGCGATCGCGGCGCGGTGCGGGGATAAGTCGCGGCCGTTCGAGAAGCTGATCGACGAGATCGCATTGAAAGCGGCGCGGGATGGAAGCGTCGCCGGGTTCGACGGGCGGTACATATACGTTCGAAGCGCGGGCGAAGAAGCCTGGCTCGGTGCGTTTTTTTTTTGAAATTTTTTTGTCGTAAAGTTTGGTCGTTTTCTGATCGGTCGCGCTGACGACCTCTCTCCACCCACTCGCGCAGGCAAACGCGCGCCGGAGAACCCCGCGTTCGACGCGGACGACGACGGCGACCGCGATCGACCTCGGCCGGACGACCCCAAGGCCCCGATCCACGCGCGATCGATCGCAGAGGCGATGGACGCGTGCGAGGACGGCGACGTCGTGTTGCTTCTTCGCGGCATTCACAACGGGCTCGGCCAGGCGTGCCTCGTGGACAAGCGGATCTTGATCCGCGGCGAGGGCGCGCTGAAAGAGGCCACCGTGGACTGTCGATCGAACGTGCCGCTGTTTCGCGTGACGCGACCGTGCGTGATTCAAAACGTCGACGTCGACTTCACCGGCTTCAGTCAGGTAAAGTTTTTCACCCATCGCTCGGTTTCAACATTTGATCGTGTGGGTCCCTTTCAACTGACCGGTGAACATTTTTTGTATGGAATCGCCCTCAGGCGATTCACGTCGAAGGCGGCGACGCCGTCGACGCGCTCATCGAGAACTGCCGGATCAAAGCCTCGGGCGACGACGGGATTTGCGTCGACGGCAGCGCGAGGCCGACGTTTCGAAACTGCGACGTGACGGGCAAGAAGAGCGCGCTGCGAACGATGGGCAACGCGCGCGCCGAGCTCGTGGACTGCAAGCTGCACTGCTGCGAGACTTCGGGGGTCAAGACGTTCGGCGAGTCGCGCGCGACGCTCCGCGACTGCCACATCGAAAACTGTCAACACGAGGGCGTCGTCGCGATGCAGAGGAGCACGGTGCACATGGAGAACTGCGTCGTCGTGGACAACAAAGGGCCGGGCGTGGACGCCTCGGACGACGCGCGCGTCGTCCTCGTCGACGTCGTCGTCGACGACAACGTCGGAGGCGTCTGGTTATGGGACCACGCGTCGTGCGACGTCCGCGGCGGCGTCGTGCGAGGCGGCGCGTCGCACGCGGTCCTCGCGGACGAGGAGACGACGCCGCGGTTCGGACGCGGCGCGAGAATCGAGGGCGTCGTCGAGGCGACGGCGAGGGCGCGCGAAGACGTCGCGCCGGGACGAGATGGCACCGTCGCGTTGACGCATCCGGCGAAGCCGACGTCGTTGCCGCCGGACTCGGGGTGTTTCGCGTTCGAGTACACGATGTTCGACCGGAAGCAGTGACGGACGGACGGAGAAGGACGGAGAAGGACGGACGGACGCGCGAAGAAGAGGAAGCGATGGACGCGCGCGAGGTGCGACGACGAGACGACGCGACGCGTAGGACTGAAGTACGAAAGTACTTTCAAGTACGATGTTGATTTTGTTTTGATTTTTGGCGACGGACGCGACGCGCCGCGCCGCCCGTCCAGTCTACGTACAAAACACAGTAACCCCACAGTAATACCATACCCCCCTCCCTCCCTGCCTGCCTCCCTCCTCTCAACCCCCGTCCGGACCGAAGTACTCCACCGCGTCCTGCCACAGCGCGGGCGGAAACCGCGCGGCGAACCCAAACGCGGGACACAATCCCTCCGCCGCCGCCGACGACGACGCGCCCGACGCTCTCGCGTCAATCTCCCTCGCCGCGAAACCGCGCACCGTCTCCAAGCTGAGCTCATTCGCGATCAGCGCGCGGTTCGTGCCGTGCCCGAACGCGACGGCGACGAGCGTCGGGAACAGCACCGCGATCTTCCGCGAATCGCTGTAATACTCGAACGGCAGATCCGGCAGCCGTTGCATCAACGTCGGCGCCCGGCCCCAACACAGCATGTCTTGGTTGGACGGCGAGAGGAGGGCGAACGCGCCGATGAAGAGTACGGTCTGGTCGAGAAGCTCCGCGAGCTCTTCCACGGTCGCGCCCGCGTTGTCGCTGCCGCCGTGGCGCGCGCGACGGCCGTCTTTCGCGACGCCATATTCCGAGGCGTCGTCGTTTTTATCCCCGGCGCCGCCGCCCGGGTTGTTTTTCCGCTCGCGATCCGCGCGCGCCTTCGCCGCCACCGCGCTGTCCCACTCGCTCGCGCACAGGGCTAATATGAACGACAGCAAGTGATGCGTCTCCACTCTCAAGTCCGGCGACGACAGCGCGTCTTGCGCGATCTCCGGGCCGAACCGCGCGGTCGCGTTGAGCAGACGCACCGCCGCCGCGGCGACGGGGACGAAATTCGACGGCAGCTCGCGCGCCGCCGCCGCGGGGTCTTGCAGCACCGGCGTCCGCAGCGTCGCCTCCGTCTGCAGCAGCACCGAGGTGAGCAGCGACGGAAGCCCTCCCAGCGCGGTCTCCTTCAGCGCGGCGATCAGCGACCCGGCCGGGGACTCGCCCTCGCGAAGATTTATCGTCTCCGGCTCCACCGCGACGTTATAGCGGTCGACGCCGCCGACGAGCTCGCGGCCGGGCGCGGGCGCGCGCGCGTCCAACAGAGCCTCGAGGAGCCTCAGGCCGGCGAGAATGCCGGGCGGCACCGGCTCGACCGTCGCCTTCGGGCGGTCGTGCAGCGCGAACAGCGACGCGATCGCGTCGACTGCGCCGGACGTCACGAGGAGCTCGACAAAGTCCGCGGACATCGCCACGACGCGCGCACACTGCGCGCGCGCCGACGCCGACGCGGGCGCGGGCGCGGTGATCTTCTCGCGCGCCGCCGCGGCTTCGCACCCGATCGCCTCCACGCCGCCGTCGTGCGACGCGGCGGAAGACGAGACGGCGGCGGCGGCGACGTCCTCGGCGGCGTTCGTCGGGCTCGCGCGCGCGAGCGACCTCGGCGACAGCACGTCCTCGAACGACGACGACGAACCCCCGCCGCCCCCGCCGCCGACGCCGACGCCGCCGACGCTCACCCCCTTCGGCCCCCGCACGACGCGCGCCACCACCGCCATCATCGGCTCCAACGCCGACGTCGGCGGCGGGATCCCCCCTCCCGTCCCGGGCGTCGCGTACTCCGCGTTCGCGGGATCGCCGAGCCACCCGAGCCCCGCGACGAGGTGCGGCACCAACGGCGACGCGAGGTTCTCCGCGAGGAGGTGCTCGCACGCCGACGCCGACGCCGCCGTCGCCGCGTCCAGCGCGCGCGCGAGGCTGACGCACTGCGCCGCCGCCGCGGGCGACGCCGCGAACCCGCCGCCGGTCGCGGAGGAGTTGAGCGACTCCGCGAGCGCCTCCGCGAGCGCGCGGACGAGACCGGAGGTGACCGCGGCGGCGAGCGCGGCGGACGCGGCGGCGGCGCCGGCGGCGCGCGCGGACCCGGATCCGGACCCCCCGGATGCATTTTCGCCGCCCCCCGCTCTCGCGGCGTCGCCGCCAGCCTCGGCGAGCGCTTGTATAACGTCGCGGTGCGCGTGCGACAGCGACTCGGGCTTGCGCTTGGAGATGGCGAGCGCGACGCGCTCGAGCCGCGGGCGCGCGGCGTCCGTCGCGGGCGGAAGCGGCGCGTACCCGACGTCGTCGCCGGCGGCGGCGGCGGCGGCGGCGGCGGCGGCGACCGACGACGTCTCATCCTCCGCCGTCGCCGCCGCCGCGTTCTCCCTCTCCGCGTCCGTGGGCCATCGCAGCGGCCCCGCCGCGTTCGAGAGCCGCTGCCTGAGCTTCTTCGCGCGCTTGCGCATCGCCTTGTGCCGCTCCGCGGCGGCCGCCGCCCGCGCCATCTCGCGCTCCATCCCGCCGGGGAAACCGCCGCCGCTCTCCCCCGCGCCGCCGCCGACTCGGACGCGCGACGGCGACTCGGGCGCGCCGCCGCCGCCGCCGCGTCCCGGGGACATCATCGCGCCCGACCCGCCGCCGCCGCGCGCGGGCGACGCCGGCGGCGACGTCGCGGGCCGCAGGGTTGAATCCTTCCCCGCGGAGCCGATCACCGCGCGCTCGCGGACGACGTCGAGGTACTCCCGCCGCCGTCGCTCGGCGGCGAACAGCCGCCGTCGCATCTCGTCCAACCGCTCCTCCGCGCGCTTCTTCGCCTCGCGCTCCCTCGCGACGCGCGAACGCTCCTTGTCCTCCGCCTCGCGCGCGCGCCGCTCCTCGTGCGCTGTGGCCGCAGCCTCGCGCTCCGCCGCCTCCCGCTCGCGTCGGAGCTCCTTCTCTCGGACTTTCTCCTCGAGCGTCGACCGCTTCGCGGCTTGCTCCGCGGCGCGGCGTTCCTCCGCGGCGCGCGCCGCCGTCTCCGCCGCCTCCGCGGCGCGGCGCCGCTCCTCCGCTTGCGCTGCGCGTCTCAGCTCCGCGGACGTGAGCTTATCCCTGAGCGCCGCCTTCTTGTTCTCCACCTCGAGCGAGTTGTAAAACGCAATCTCCTCAACCTTTCGCGTCTCCTCGCTCGCCTTTCGCACAACCGCGCTGATGCGCTCCTCGCGCGTTTCCTCCGCTCTGCGATGCCGCGCCTCGAGCTCGAGCGCTCGGAGCGCGATCCTCCGCTCCTCCTCCTCCTCCCTCTCGCGCGGCGTCGGCGCGGTGAACTTTCTGCGCGCCGCGCGCTCCGTCTCGACGCGTCTTCGGAGGTCCTTGGCGCGTTCGTGCCTCTCGCGCATCGCCGCCGCCGTCTCCATGGGCGTCTTCTTCTTGTTTCGATCCGGGGACATGAGCTTGAGGTGCAACTCCGCGGGCGACTTCCCGCGGTTGATGAGACGCGCCGCGAGCGCAGCCTGCGCGCCCGTCGGGTCGAGGATGTTCCCCCAGTTCCGCTTCTCGCCCCACGCGGCGGCGGGCGGCGGCGCGTCCTCGTCCTTCAGGTCCTTCTTAAGGTCCTTCTTCTCCATCTTCGCATTCGCCGCCTCTTCCTCCTTCTCGTCGCCGCCGTCGAAGGACGCGTCCGCCATCACCGGCGGGAGGTCGTCGGACTCGTCCGCCCACGACGCGTTCGCTTTCGCCGCTGAAACGCGCGGCGGGGTCGCGTTCGCGTTCGTTCGCGCCGGCAGCTCCGCCGGCGACGACGGCGAGCGCGGAAGCGGCGGTTTCCCGGGCGGTTTCGCCGCCGCGCCGCTCGCCGCCGCGCTCGCCGCCGCGCTCGCCTTCGTCGTCGCCGCTCCCGCGCTCGTCTTAGAAGACGCGATCGCGGCGGACTTCTCGAGGTCGGAATCGCTCGAAGACCGGTTGGGCGCGACGTTCGAAGAAGACCTGTGCGCGTTATGCTCCGCCGCGCGCGCTTTTTTCCTCTCCTTTTTGCTCATCGCGCGGGGTCCCGCGGCGTTTGCGGCGGCGGCGGCGGCAGCCTTCCCGTGACTGCCGTTCGCGTTCTTCCCCGCTCGCCCGCGCGCGCCCGCGGTCGTCCACTCTCCGCCGCCGCCGTCCTCGTCGTCGCCGCCGCCGCCGCCCTCGCGCTCGCCCGGGTCCGGCGTCCGCCCGCCGTCGCTCCTCCCCGTGATCTCCTGAATCATCTCGTAGTGCCGCGCGCTCGGCCGCACGTCGGTTCGTCCGACGTCCCACGAGATCGCCCTGCTCTCCGGGTCCGCGGCGAACATCTCTTGCTCCGTGAGTCGCTCTTTCAGGGCGTTGAAGTCCTCCGCGGACTCCTCGAGAAGCCGAACCGCGGCGTCGATCTCTTCGCCGCCGCACTCGAGCTCGCACAGAAAGTACACCTCGTCGACGGCGCGCACGACGTTGCCGAGGAGATAGCTCCACAGGCGCTCTCGAAATTCAGACTGGACGCCGGCGGCGGCGTTCGACGCCGCCGCCGCGACCGCCGCGTCCGCCGCCGCGGTCGTCGTCGTCGTCGTCGCGCCGCCGCCGCCCCCGCCGTCGCCGCCGCCGCCGTCCGCGCGGTCGCGATCGCCGCCGTCGAGCGACTCCGGCCTCGACCCGCCGTGGAGCGACCCGTGCCGCGACGCCGCGACCGCGCCGAGCGCGTGGACGAGGTCGTCGAGCGACCCGCCTCGGCTGCTCGTGAGCGAATCCGGGAGCAGGTGCGCGGCGCCGCCGTGGCCGCGGTGGTCGCGCGAATTCATCTTCGCGTTCAAAATCTTCGTCTTCGCGTTCAACGACCCGCCCGCGCCGCCCGCGCCCCGGTTCTCTCGCCCGCCGAGCTCGCGGCGGTCGCGGTCGCGGTCGGGGGTCATGCCGAGTCGCCGCCGCGCCGCGGGTTCGTCTCTTCCGTCTCTTCCGTCAAACTCTTCGTCCGCGTCGTCGCGCTTCGTCGGCGCTCCGTGTTTTTTTTCGGCGGAGAACATGTCCCGGAACGACGGCACCGCGAACGACGGCGACGGCGAGCGGCCGCGGTACTTGTCGTTCAAGTTCACGAGCGGCGAGCGGTCGTCCGCACTACTCGAGAGGGCGGCGGCGTGGGCGTTCGGGTGCCGCGCGCCGCCGATGATCGCGCCGCGTCCGCGTCTACCGGGGGACGCGCCGATCCCGCGCGGCGTCGATCTCGGCGCGCTCGTCGCCGCTCGTTCGAACGCGCGCGTCGAGGCCTGCGGGGGACACACGGAAGGAGGAAGGGATGGACGTGAATAAAAGTCCTTAAGAAACGGCGTTCACCACGCGAACGCGGTCGTATGGGGACCAGTGTCACGTGAGAGGCGGGAGGATTGCCGGCGCGGAGCGAAGCGACGAAGAACGGCGCTGATGAGATCTGGGGACGGGGACGGGGACGGGGACGGGGACGGGGACGGGGGGACGCGCCTCCGCTTCAGACGACCGGGAGCGCTCCGCGACCATATCCCATGCGCGATGCGATCGCGCTCGCGTGCCTGCGGAGAGAGAGGAAGATGGAGAGGAGCGAGCGAGCGCGGACGCGCGGCGACGCGATGCGAGGAGGAGCGCTGGTCAACTTTATGTCGAGAAGATGCGTCGCGTCGGATGGATGATGACTCGATGGACGTCGAGCGGTCGTCCGCCGCGCGCCGTCGCGCGACGGCTCGAACGACGCGGGGGCAGCGGGGGGGAGGGGGGTCGAGACGCGCGAGCGACGCACCGTTCCCGTCGCGCGCGTCTCCGCTCTCGAACGCTCGCGTCGGGAGGGTGTGACGCCCTCGCGGCGCGCGTCGAGCGCCGAGGGAGGTTTCAAAAACTGACGAACGAGCGGGCGGGAAGGAAAACTTTGAAAATATCGCGGGATGTGCTCGTCGATCAGTTGAAAGAGGATGCGATCAAGTGTTGAAGCCGACGGGCGGGTGAACTTGATCGCGGTTTTCGCACACGCATTCGAGGCGCGCCGCGGCCGCGCGTTCTTTTGCGGGAATGCGGGCGATTAACACTGCAGACAACGCGGCGCACGGCGCCGGCGGGGTGGGGTCCACGGAGAGGACCCCGCGGCGATATCGCCCGCTCGCCCGCCTAGCGCTCCTTCGCCATCATGCCGATCTTCGTGCACACCGCGATGGTGAACAGCGCCGAGCGCCCCGTCAGCGTCGCGGGCGTTCGCCGCGTCGTCTTCGTGCGATGCGGTCGCCTGGTGCGACGCACGCACTGGACCTCCGGCTCGCTCGAGGACCTCCAGCTCGAGGTGCTCCGCGTCTTCGACGCGCCGCCCGAGCTCATCCACGCGCGAGGGCGCGAGACCGCGAGCGGGTTCGTGCTCGCGCAGTCGACGCGCGTGAACGCGTACCTCGACGCGGAGCCGCTCGTGCATCCGGACGACCTAGGACACGGCGCGGTCGTGAGCGTCCGTGACCCGCTGTGGCAGGCGGTGTGCACCGCGTGCGGGGAGCGCGGTTCGCGCGGAGAGGAGGAGCCGTGCCCGCCGAATTTGCGCCGCGCGATCGAGGCGTGCGTCGCGAGGGTGCTGAGCGCGCGGCGGCTCCCGGCGAAGGATCGCGTCTTCCTACTCCTGAACGACCCGACGTCGTCGAGAGAGGCTCTGATCGCGCAGACGTTCATCTTGTTTCTCATCCTGCTGTCCACGATCACGTTCGTGATGGAGACTATTCCGTGGTTCTACGAGGACGACGCGGGATACGACCACTGGTTCGCGATCGAGACGGTGTGCATCGTCTTCTTCACCGCGGAGCTCGGAGGGAGGTTTTGGTCGGCGAGGGATCGAAAGAAGTTTTCGAAGAAATTTCTCAACTGGGTCGACCTCGTCGCCATCCTGCCGTATTACATCGAGCTCTTCTCGCGCGGCGGCGCCGAGGTCCCGGGGCTCGCGGTGTTGCGCGCGATTCGACTCGCGCGCGTGTTCCGCCTGATGAAAGTCTCGAAGCGGTCGCTCAAGATGTTGGGGACGACCATGGTCAAGTCGGGGAAATCGCTCAACGTCCTGTTCTTCTTGCTCCTCATCTCGCTCGTCGTGTTCTCCGCGCTCATGTACTTCGCCGAGCGCGGGAGTTGGGACGAGACCCAAGGGCGATGGTTCCGAACCACCGGGTACACCTGCTCGGTCGCGTGCAGCGACCAAGGACGGAAACTCGCGGCGACCTACGTCGCGTGCGGGTACTCCTATTCCGCCGCCGACACCAAGTCGATCAAGTTCAACTACCACCGCTTCGGGCAGTACTCGGGCGCGTTCTATTTCCACACCGGTTCCCATACGACCGCGTTCACGTTGTGAACTTCATTCCTTAAGGACTGACTTGACTTTTCCCGGCGATGCGATCGTCTCTCTCCGCCCACCCCTCGGTTTCAATCCCGACACACCACCGCGACGCCTTTCAACTCCACCTGACGCGCCTTTCGACTCCGCCCCGACGTCGCTTTGAACGACGGAACGACCCTCATCAGACGCGTGCGTCGCCGTCACGGAGGAGTCGCCGTTCCAGTCCATCCCGCACTCGATGTGGTTCAGCGCGGTGACGATGGCGACGTTGGGGTACGGCGACGTGTATCCGGTCACCGGGTGGGGATTCCTCGTCGCCGCCGTGCAGATGTTATACGGCATCCTCGTCGTCGCGATGCCGGTGACGGTTGTCGGGAGCAACTTCACGCAAATTTACAACCGGCTCTCCGAGCCGAACGCGCTGCTGCCGTTCGAGGGTACTGTGCCGACCGGCAGCGTCGTGCAGCACGGGCTGCACGAGGCGTCCGAGGGCGCGCGCGCGGCGCCGCTGACGCGGTCGTGGCTGTCGCCGCTGTCGCACGAGTGGGACGTGGACTTGCGGTTCGCGGAGCTCTTGCCGTGCAAGGCGCCGGCGATCGTGCGCGTCTTCGACGTCAAGAAATCCGCGCTCGTCGGCGGCGGCGTCCCGGGGCTGGACGGGAAGAGCAAGAAGAAGAAGGACAGAGACGGCGGCGGCGACGGCGACGGCGACGACGACGACGACGACGCGTCGGTCCCGCTCAGGCTCGGGGCCGCGAAGACGGGGTCGAAGAAGAAGCGTAGTAAGACGGACGCGGACGCCGACTCCGACTCGGACGACGTCGAGCAGTACGTGCTGGGCCCGCTGACGCGCAAGTCCGCGTGGGTTCCGGAGCGAACGCTGAAAGGTCAGAAGATGTTACAGCGCGCGCGGCGAGAGCGCAGCCTTCGCGAGGGGTTGGACTCGGGAGGGTCGGACGACGAGCGAAAGCTTCGGAGGAGCGCGTCGGCGAGGCGCGCGGCGGCGGCGCGGAATCTCCGCGCGATCCGCATGTTCCAACTTGAATCCTCCGGCCACTCCGACGCGCTCGCGCCGGGGGACGCTTCCTCCGCGGGCGACGTGAAGAAGCCGTCGAGGTTCAAGTCCGCCGCGCAGGCGGTGATGTTTCTCAACGAGGAGGACGCGAGATCGAAGGCGCGACGGCCCGAGTGGAGAGCCGAACGCGAGGTGCGTTCTCCTCACACTGGTCCCCATACGACCGCGTTGGCGTGGTGAACGCCGATCCTTAAGGACTTTGCCCGGCGTTTCTCTCCGCCCACCCCTCGCTTTCAATCCCCGCCTTCGACGCCTTTCAACTCCAACTGACGCCTTTCAACTCAACCCCGACGTTCGCTCGTATGGAACGACCCTCAGCGCGAGGAGATGGAGAAGGACCGCGCGGAGGCTCTGGTCGCGGTCGCGACGACGCTGCTGACCGACGCGGTGCGAAACGTGAACGATCACAACGACGGCGGGTTATTCTCCGTGTTTCGCGGCAACCGCGGGCAGGGTCTGTTTGGCGGCGTCGTCGTGGGCGCGGACGGGAAGAGTAAGTGGGTCACGAAACAGATCGTGCGCGCGGGGGCGAACCGCGACGCGCGGCCGAAGGGCATCACGGAGGAGATCGCGTTCGAGGGGGACAAGGGGACGGACGCGGTCGCGGTGCAGTCTCCGTACAGGCAGCTGTCGCACGGGGGGTTGGGGCGGACGAAGAAGGGCCGCGGTGGCGGCGGCGGCGGCGGCGCGTCCTTCGCGAAGAAGCCGCCGTCGCCGGTGGAGGAGGGGTCCGAAGAATCCTCGTAACTCGCCGCCGCGAGCGCGGCGGGCGGCGTGTGAGGGCTATTTATTAGAGAGCCTACGCTACACGAACTCTGATGTGCTCTCGTAGAAACGAACGAACGAACGCGTTCTCGTCTCGTCGTCGTCGTCGTCGTCGTCGTCGTCAGTCGAATCCGAAGCCGCCGCCGCCCTCGGCGCCTCGCAACAATCGCTTCTCCTCTTGGACCCAGTCCCCGCCGCCTCCCTTCGCCTGCCCGAACGCGCGCTTCTTCTTCTCTTTCTGGTTCCACGACTTGTGGCGCTTCTTCTTCGCGTCGTCCTCCTCGGCGGCGGCGGCGGCCAGCGCGTCGCGCGCCTCGCGTTCCAGCCGTCGTCGATTCCGGATCGCCTCTTCCCTCTCCGCGCGGTCGAGCTCCTTCCTCTTCCTGTTCTCCTCCGCGCTCGCGATCGCGCTCGCGCACGTCTCGTGCAGGCGTTCGTGCGTGATCGCCCTGAGCTCCTCGCGCGACATCGTGTCCCTCTCGTTGTCGCCCGCGCGCCCTCGACTCCACTGGAACGACCCCGCGTCCGCGTTCGCCTTCTCCGGGATCGTCAGCGCGCGCGCGCCCGCGTAGCCGTTCCTCTTCAGCGTCTCGTAATCGAGCTCCGGCACCTTCGTCGTCGGGGGTTCCGCGGGCGTCTCCTCCTCGTCGCCGTCCGAGTCCGAGCCGGAGGGGAGCTCCCCGAGCGCGTCCATGTACGGCGCCATGGGTCGTCGGGCGCGGGCGAGATCTGAACGCCGACGCGAGGGATTATTTTATTTGCGAGTTCAGGAGCGCGCGAGCAATTTTTTGATCAGATCGCGGATGGATCGCCCTCAACTGCAAGTGCTGAAGGGTCCAAATGGACCCCCCCGATGTGTACATTCAAAAAACATTCCGTTCCTTTCCTTCCGTTCTCTCTCGCGTCCGTCCGTCGTCTTCTCTCACAGTCTCGTCTCGTCTCTTTCGTTCGTTCGCGCTCGCGACCGGCCGTCGTCGGCACTTCTCCGACGGCGTTTCATCATGTACAGCTGTACGCGCGGCGTCCTCTCGCGTGATTCATTCATTCATCAGCGTCGAACGGCATCCGCGCCGATGGCGCCCTGCATCATCCCCATCCGCACGCTCGCCGCCGCGTCCGCCACCGCGCCCGGCCCGCTCGGCACGAAGATCGTGTTGTTCCCCTTCGTCGTCCCCATCTCCTTCATCGTGTCGAAGTACTGCGTCATCATCATCATCTCCATCACTTGCCCCGCGTTGATTCCCTCGACGTCGGCGTGGAAGTGTATGACGCTCTCGCGCAGGCCGTTCATGATCGCCTGGCGCTGGCGCGCGATGCCGGTGCCCGCGAGGTACTTCGCCTCCGCGTCCGCCTCGGCGGCGGTGACGACCATGATCTTCTCCGCCTCGGCTTTATCCTGCGCGGCGACGCGGAGGCGCTGCGCGGCGTTTATCTCATTCATCGCGCGCTTCACCTTCTCATCGGGGGAGATGTCCGTCACGAGGGTCTGGATGATCGCGTACCCGAACTCGGTCATCGCCTTCTCGAGCATGGACTTGACCTCGACCGCGATCTCTTCTTTCGTCGTGAAGACGTCGTCGAGGTTGATGCGCGGCACCGTGGAGCGCACGACGTCGAAGATGTACGAGCGGATCTGCTCGCGCGAGTCGGTGAGCTTGTAGAACGCGTCGTACATGCGGCTGGCGTCCTTGAGGACCATGAACTGCGTGGAGACGATGATGGTCACGAAGACGTTATCCTTCGTCTTCGTCTCGACCGCGACGTCCAGGGAGCGGATGCGCGTGGAGATCTTCCCGGCGACGGCGTCGCCGATGCACGGGCAGACGCAGTGGCATCCGGGCTCGGCGAACTTGCGGAATTTCCCCCAGCGTTGAATCACCTCGACGGTGCCCTGCGAGACGCACGTCCACGGCGCGAGGCTGTCGCACATCGCGTCGTCGGCGTGTCGAAGAAGATGGAGGGTTTACGAGCGCGCTCGAGGAGGACGCGGTGGGTGCCGGGGTGGCGGTGCGCGTCGGAGTGCGTCAACGCGGGCCTCGGGGATCGCCCGATGACGTAATAATATGCCAGTGTGTCGTTGTCGACGTCACTTCACGCACAGCACCACAGCAGTCACGACCAGACGCGACGTTCGACGACGACGAAACGTCGCGCCTCACCGTCGCCGACGGGGCGGCACTCCGCCGCGCCCCCGAGGAAGACGACGCGCGCGCCGTCGCATCGCGCCGCACCGCGGAAGGATGGCGACGACGCGTGTCGGCGTCGCGACCGCGCTCGCGGCGCCCCGCGCGAGGACGCGCTCGACGCGACGCGCGCTCGTCGTCGTCGCGTCCGCGTCGTCGTCTTCGCGCGAGCGGAGACGTAATAAATATCTTCGATGTCAACTCCGCCCGCGAGCATCGAGCGCGAGCGTTCGCCTCGCCGCGCGCGCGACGACCGACGCGTCCCCCGGCGCGTCGCGCGGCGCGTCGTCGTCGTCGCCGTCGCCGTCGCCGGCGCCGCCGCCGCCGCTCGCGCGCTCGATGCTCCACCTCGCGAAACGCGCGGCGCTCGCCGTCGCCGTCGCCGTCGCGCTCCTCCTCGGCGGCGCGTCCAGCGCGCTCGCGGGCGCGCCGTTCCACGGGGTACCCGTCGTCTCCTCCGCGAGCGCGACGACCATCGCCACCGGCACCGCGGTCGCGAACCTCCCGATCGCCATCGGCGACGTGGGGTCGATGGGCGGGCTGACCCCGGACGCGTGGGGGTTACCGTACCGAGGCAAGTCAGCGGCGATGGGGTTGTTCATGGCGTCTGCGGGGGTCGTGATGCGGATGCTCGTCAACGTCGTCGTGATATACGCGATATACACGTACTGGATGGGGGACGAGGACTCGCCGGGGAGGGGCGGGAAGGGCGGGTTCGGGGCGTGATGAGCGGCGCGGCGCGGTCGACGACGTTTGGATCTCGCCGCCGCCGCCGCCGCCGCCGCAGCCGATGTGAAATTATTGTTGTATGAGTAACTGATGAATGCCACCTGTATGATCAATATTGTATGCGCGTGTGTTATTTATGATAAGTACGTGTACTGTACTGTTCCACCACCCCCCGTCCCCTCGCGAACGAAACGCGACGTGATCGCGACAACGTACTGTACGTCGCCTCTCATCAGTCCAAAAACATCGGCGCCATGACGAGCGTGATGGTCGCGAGCATCTTGATCAACACGTGAATGCTCGGCCCCGCGGTGTCCTTGAAAGCGAACGTCGGGGTGGAGTTGAAAGGCGTCAGATGGAGTTGAAAGGCGTCGAGGGCGGGGATTGAAACCGTGGCGTGGGCGGAGAGATGCGCCGGGCAAAGTCCTTAAGAAACGGCGTTCACCACGCGAACGCGTTCGTATGGGAACCAGTGTATAGAACGCACCTTGAACGGATCCCCCACCGTGTCCCCCGTCACCGCCGCCTTGTGCGCGTCGCTCCCCTTGCCGCCGTGCGCGCCCGTCTCGATGTACTTCTTCGCGTTATCCCACGCCCCGCCCGCGGTGTTCAAGAAGAGCGCCATCAGAATCCCGCTCACCGTCGCGAACATCAACATCCCGGCCACCGCCTTGGCGCCGAGGAGCTCCTGAGGGCCATTCCATACAAAAATAGTTCACCGGTCAGTTGAAAGGGACCCACGCGATCAAGTGTTGAAACCGGGCGATGGGTGAAACACGTTTGTATAGAACGCACCTGAGAAGTCGCCGCGCCGACGCATCGGAAGACGACGCCGACGAGCACGGGCGCGGACACCGCGAGCACGCCGGGCTTGATCATCTCTCTGAGCGCGCTCGCGGCGACGATGGAGACGCATCGCGAGTAGTCGGGCTTGACCTCGCGCGTCATGATGCCCGGGTTTTCGGCGAACTGTCTTCGGACCTCGGTGACGACTTCCTGCGCGCTTCTTCCGACGGCGGTGCACGCGTACGCGGTGAAGAGATACACGGTCATCGACCCGACTGAGGGCCGTTCCATACAAAAACAGTTCTCCGGTCAGTTGAAAGGGACCCACGCGATCAAATGTTGAAACCGGGCGATGGGTGAAAAACTTTTGTATAGAACGCACCTAACCCGGCGACGAACACCTCCGGAATAGCGATGTCCACGACCTGGAACGGCACGCCCGTGAACGCCTGGACTTCGTCCATGTACGCGGAGAAGAGTAAAAACGACGCCAACGCGGCGCTGCCGATGGCGTACCCTTTCGTCGTCGCCTTGGTCGTGTTCCCGACGCTGTCGAGCTGATCCGTGATGTCGCGGACGCTCTCCGGTTGATCGGACATCTCCACGATCCCCCCCGCGTTGTCCGCGATCGGCCCGAAGACGTCCATGGTCAGCACGTACGCCGCAGTCGACAGCATCCCCATCGTCGCCACCGCCGTGCCGAACAGACCCCCAGTCGGCGCGGAGGTCTGCGCGTCGACCAACCCGGCGGACTGAGGGGCGTTCCATGCGAGCGAACGTCGGGGTGGAGTTGAAAGGCGTCAGAAGCGGAGTTGAAAGGCGTCGAGGTGTGTCGGGATTGAAAGCGAGGGACCCTGGGCGGAGAGACACGTCGAGAAAAGTCCTTAAGGATCGGCGGTCACCACGCCAACGCGGTCGTATGGGGACCAGTGTAAGATAGAACGCACCTGCCCGACCCAGTACGCGCTCACGATGGCGACGGAGATGACCAGCACCGGCGCCGCGGTGGACTCCAGCCCGACGCCGACGCCGGCGATGATGTTCGTGCCGTGTCCCGTCGTGCTCGCCTCCGCGATGACGCGCACGGGCGGGTACGCGTAGTCCGTGTAGTACTGCGCGATGAACACGAACGCGTACGCGCACGCGGTGCCGATCATGCCGCAGACGAAGAACGAAAACCTATACAAGCGAACGTTGGGGTGGAGTTCATAGGCGTCAGGTGGAGTTGAAAGGCATCGAGGGCGGAGATTGAAAGCGAGGGGTGGGCGGAGAGACACGCCGGGAAAAGTCCTTAAGGATCGGCGTTCACCACGCGAACGCGGTCGTATGGGGACCAGTGTATAGAACGCACCACGCCCCCGGCGCGCTCTCGACGTACAACATCGCGCGCGTGGCGATCAAAAATCCAACCACGGAGAGCGCCAACGCGACGCGGTAGCCGCCTTTTAGCACCTCGTACGGGTGCTGGCTCGCGCCGCCCCCGGAGCTGGAGGACCCGACGGACATGATCCCCGCGGCGGAGACGACGCAGTCGAGCGCGTGGACGACGAGAGGGAAGAGGATGAAGCCCGTCGCGTCCGGGATGTTGGCCTTCTTCGCGAGCGCGCCGCCGAGGATCATGGCGCTGAGGGTCGTTCCATACGAGCGAACGTCGGGGTGGAGTCGAACGGCGTCAGATGGAGTTGAAAGGCGTCGAGGGCGTGGATTGAAAGCGAGGGGTGGGCGGAGAGATGCGGCGGGCAAAGTCCTAAGGAACGGCGTTCACCACGCCGACGCGGTCGTACGGGGACCAGTGTATAGAACGCGCCTGATCACCTCCGCGGCGATTGACTCGAAGAGGTCGGCGCCGCGCGCGCTGCAGTCGCCGACGTTATCCCCGACGAGGTCCGCGATCACCGCGGGGTTCCTCGGGTCGTCCTCTGGGATCCCAGCCTCGACCTTGCCGACCAGGTCCGCGCCGACGTCCGCGGCTTTCGTGTAGATGCCGCCGCCCAGCTGCGCGAAGAGCGCGACGAACGACGCGCCGAAGCCGTACCCCACGAGCATCAACGGCATGTCGTGCATCGACGCGCCGTTTGGTCTTCCCACGTCGTAGACGTACGCGAAGATGGTGAACAGAAACGACACGCCGAGCACCGTGGACGCGACGACGACGATCGCCGCGAATCCTCCGGCTCTGAGCGCGACTTGCAGCGCCTCTCTCGCGCCGCGTCGCGCGGCGCCGGCGACGCGGACGTTGGCTCTCACGCTGACCCACATTCCGACGTATCCGCTCGCGGCGCTGCACGCGGCGCCGAGGAGGAAGGCGATCGTGGTCAGCACCGCGAACGTCTGCCGCGTGAACCCGGCTTCCGTCTGTTCCTTCGTCAGCGCCCTCGCGCTGTAGGTCAGATAGATGACTGAGGGTCGAGGGTCCATACGAGCGAACGTCGGGGTGGAATTCAAAGGCGTCAGGTGGAGTTGAAAGGCGTCGAGGTGTGTCGGGATTGAACGCGAGGGACCCTGGGCGGAGAGAAACGCCGGGAGATAAAGTCCTTAAGGATCGGCGTTCACCGCGCGAACGCGGTCGTATGGGGACCAGTGTGAATAAACGGACGCACCCAACGCGAGCGCGACGGCGAGCTTGGCGATGAGCGCGTACTGCACCGCGAAGAAGCCGTCCGCGCCCTCGCGGATCGCGTCCGAGATCTCGCGCATGTCCGGCGTGCCCTCGTCTTTGGACAGCACCCAGCGCGCGAGGAACGCCGCGAACGCGAGCGACGCGAAGCACGTCGCGAGGACGAGCGCGATCGTGTAGGATGTGCGCGACGCGAGGAGAAAGAGGGCGAGCGCGGCGACGGCCGCGACGGTCCGCAGCGTCGTTCGGTCCGCGTTCGAGACGTCGCGGACGAGCTGCGACGGACGGGCGGCGAAGGCGGTGGAGGAGGA
>Ga0181560_10001304_pt1 | contig 23265 bp, 7 predicted proteins | sample 011ome_20_FD_133751 | JGI IMG/M metagenome (GOLD analysis project Ga0181560, IMG submission 133751) | Coastal salt marsh microbial communities from the Groves Creek Marsh, Skidaway Island, Georgia - 011509CT metaG (megahit assembly) | ecosystem: Environmental > Aquatic > Marine > Intertidal zone...
AAAAGCGGAAACGTCGTGCCGTTCGCGACGCTCGCGCGTTTCGTGTGCGCCGCGCGGACGCGCCCCGAGCCCCCGATTTCGTTCGAGTACGTGGCGCGGACGCGCGGGCGCAAAAACCCGACGGCGCCCGAGTGCTACGACATCCTCGTGGACGTGCCGCTCGGGGGAAGCGATTTCGTCGCCGGGGCTGGCGCGGTGGACGCGAACACCGGCAAGCGGCTCAACGGGCGCGTGCCTCCCACCAAGAACCACCCGTTCGTGGACCGCGCCGTCGAAGCCGACGTCGCGGAGGCGTCGCGGTGCGACGCGCGCGCGCGAGCGGGGGTCGCGAAGATCGCCGCGCACGCCCGCCGGCGCGAGTTTCTGCTCGGGTTCGCCAACAACCCCGGCGCGTTCATCGACCGCGTGGTCGCCGCGCAGGCCAGGGACGTGCCCGTGGCGCGCGGCGACGGGAGCACGAACCGCCGAGCCGAGCGCGGGGCGGAGATGTACAAGCAGCCGTGGCTGGACGAAGCCGCGACGCGGTACGTCGCCGGCTTGAAAAGCACAGGCGGGGGGAAACGCAGATCGTGAATCCGCGATCGATCGATCGCCGGTGAGAATGGCCATCGTGTCGTTCGTCGCCGATGATCGACACGCTGGAGACGATCGCGCGTGCGTGATGAAACGAGATATTTTAACTGAGCGTAGATAGAAAAGGGTAGGGACCCTTACGCGCGCGGCGCGGCGCGCGAACCGAAAAAAAACGTCGAAAACGTACGCGTCTCCGACTCTTGTCGCGCCGCGCGCGCGTCTCGCTCACGGTATGGCTCCGACCCCCTCTCTTCGCTCTCTTCGCGGTCGCGCACGCGTCACCAGAGCACCTTCTTGTAGGAGTGCATGTCGTGCACGCCTCCCTCCTTCTGCGCGGCGCCCGTCCTGGTCTCCATGCGCATGTCCCCCGCCTCGCGGAGCTCGGCGGCGTGCGCGTTGGACCTCGCGCCCATGTCCTGGAACCCCTGCTTCACGCCGTGGATCAGGTACGGCACCATCTTGCACACCGAACCCTTGTCCTTGACGGTGCCGCTCACGCCCTGCGCCACCTTCAGGTGCCCGCTCTCGGACAGGTACCGCGTGTCCGACCCCTTGGCCATCGCGTCCAGGCTCCCCATCCCGCGGTACTTCTTGACGCGCGCGCCGTCGGGCGCCAGGAAGTACTCGCCCGGCGCCTCCGCGGTGCCCGCGAACATCGAGCCGCACATCGCCGCGCTCGCGCCGAGCGCGAGCGCCTTCACGACGTGCCCGGAGTTCTGGATCCCGCCGTCCGCCAAGATGGGCACGCCGAACTGAGACGCCAGCCGCGCGCACTTGTACACGGCGGTGGCTTGTCCGCGGCCAACCGCGCACACCTCCTGCGTGGTGCAGATGGAGCCGCTGCCCATCCCCACGCGCAGCCCGTCCGCGCCCGCTTCAAGCAGCCGTCGCGCCTGCGCCTGCGTCACGACGTTGCCGGCGATGACGTCCACTCCAGGCGTTTCCTTTTTCAGAAACGCAACCATGGCGATCTGGTACGTGGAGTCGCCCTGCGACGAATCCAGGATGATGGCGTCTAGGCCCGCCGCGGCGAGCGCTTTGGCGCGCGCCTTGTCGCCCTCTCTCGTTCCGATCGCGGCGCCGCAGAACAGACGCCCGTGTTTATCGAGAGTGGGCGCGCCGGGGGGGGGTCTCAGCTTCTTCTCCGAAACCGACGCGCGCGTCAGGAGCCCGACGAGCTCGCCGTCCGCGTTGACGACGGGGAGCTTGCCCTTCTTGGACTCGACCAGCGATTTCTCGAGAGCCTCGATCGGCTCGGAAGCCTGGCCGACGAGCAGACTCGCGACGGGGGTCATGACGGACGACACCGTCGCGGCCCGGTTCGACACCAGCTCGTGGTCGCGGCTGGAGCACAGGCCGAGTAGCGCGCCGCCGACGGCGCCCGTGGCGGTGACGGCGACGCTCGTGAACCCGCGTCGCGTCTTGAGCTCGTCCAGGAACGAGAGCGGCGTCTCCGGGCCCACCACCTCGGGCCTGGTGACGTACCCCAGCCTGTGCGCCTTGACCGCCTTGAGGTTGGCGAGCTGCTCGTCCTCGGTCATGTTGTAGTGCAGGAACCCGGCGCCGCCCACCGAGGCCATCGCGATGGCCATGTCCGCCTCGGTCACGGTGTCCATCGGCGACGACACGATGGGCGTGCGGATGGTGATGTTGCGCGTGAGCTTCGTGGACAGGTCCACCGCGTCCGCGGCGAAGTCGATGTGCCCGGGGTGGAAAATCACGTCGTCGTACGTGTAGCACACGCCTGTGGAGGTGGACGCCACGCCGGGGGGGCGCGGTGGGGGTGAGGAACGTGGGACGGTTCAGGACGAGCGCAAGATCGGAGAAGAAGCGCGTCGTGGGCACGTCGGGTCGGTTCAAACGCGCGCCGATCGTCGGCGGGGGCGGCGGACTCGCGCTCGACGACGCACCCTGGCCGAACAGCTCCGCGGCGCTGAAGCCGTCGACGTCGTCCATGGTGATGCCGGAATCCGGCTTGGCGCGTTTGTTCGTCATGAAGAGCGAAGCACGCGAGAGGGGACCGCGCGACGGTGGAAGTGGCGCGCGCCGCAACCCCGGTCGTGCGAAAAAGCGCCACAGTTGCGTTTTAAAACGCTGCGTCTGCGTTGCGGCTTGCGGTGCTCGGCAAACACGCACCAGCGAAGCAAATCGCAAGTGTATTGAGAGTAGTCTTTAAAACATGTTGAATTGTTTTTTTCCGACTGGTTGCCTGTGTGTCAGAATTTTTTAGCGATTCGTTCCCTCCGGCCCGTCTCGGCTCGAAAACCCTTATTATTTCCCGTGCATCCGGACGGCCGGCGAGCCCTTTTACTGCTGCGCGACCCCCCCATCCGAGCAAGATGGCGGTCGGCAAGAACAAGCGCATGTCCAAGGGCAAGAAGGGAGGCAAGAAGAAGGCCCAAGACGTCTTCCTCAAGAAGGAGTGGTATGACATCAAGGCGCCCTCCATGTTCTCCGTGAAGCAGGTCGGCAAGACTCTGGTCACTCGCTCCGCTGGTACCAAGGTGCGTCCCGGACTCGCCCCTCCCCGTGGCGCACGACGCGCGAAGCCACCGTGCGCCCGCGCGTGTCGACGCATTGAGCCATCATCGCGTGGTTCCGCGTCGCGCTCGCGGCATCGAGACGACGTCGTGGCGTCCGCGCGGCGTCTCGTGCCGCGCCGACCCTGCCTGCGGATTTTTCCTTCCCGCGACGCCGCGATGATGACGGAAAGCCCCGTGGACCGTCCGCCCCAGCCCGTCCCCCCGACGCGAGGCTGACCTTCCTTCCCCGCCGACGACGCAGATTGCTTCCGACGGCCTCAAGGGCCGCATCTTCGAGGCGTCCCTCGCGGACCTCAACGCGGTACGTTCGCGATCCCGGAACCACCGTGCGCGCGCTTTCGCATCTTAAACCCTACCGGCGACGCACACGCGCGGCGCGGGGATGGAGGTTTTTCTCGCCCCGCCGCGACGGCGCGGCGCCGGCGACGCGACCCGCGATGCGACCCGCGACGCTGGCGTCCCTGAGTCGGAAGGCACCGTGCCTTACCTTCGCGCGCGTCCTTCCCCCTCGCGCGTATCGCCGAACCTCTCGACTCACCTCTTCTCGACGCATCCTCGACTGTCCCCCCGCGCCGCGAATGAATCGTCACAGGATGAGGATCAGGCTTTCCGCAAGATGCTCCTGAAGTGCGAGGACGTCCAGGGCAAGAACGTGCTGACGAACTGGGCCGGCATGGACTTCACCACGGACAAGCTCCGCTCGCTCGTGCGCAAGTGGTTCTCGCTCATCGAGACGTTCGTGGACGTGAAGACGACGGATCAGTACACCCTGCGCGTCTTCTGCATCGGCTTCACTAAGCGCCGCATGGACCAGGCGAAGCGCACGTGCTACGCGCAGTCCGGCCAGATCCGCCAGATCCGCAAGAAGATGAACGAGGTCATCACCCGCGAGGTCTCCACGTGCGACCTCAAGGAGAACGTCCTGAAGTTCATCCCCGAGGTGATCGGCAAGGAGATTGAGAAGGTTTGCGCGGGGATCTATCCCCTCCAGAATGTGTACATCCGCAAGGTGAAGATCCTCAAGTCGCCCAAGTTCGACGTCACCAAGCTCATGGAGGTGCACGGCGACTACTCCGGCGAGGAGGTTGGCGCGAAGGTGGAGCGCCCCGTCGAGGAGAAGAAGGAGGAGGAGGCGTAAACGGTTTTGGGAAACCTTCGAGAGTGGGTGTGGGGTGTTCCGATCGAAACACGAACGAGACGAGAACGCGGCGCGGCGACGATGTAACACGACGCGTCGCGTTCGAATCGACCTCTCTCCGACGCTACCGTCACACGCGACGCGCCGCCTCTTTCGCCCTCATCGAACGCGCTGGTCTACGCCATCCTGTGTCGTTTTGATTTCGAGGATGCCTTCTTAGCGTACGCGCGCGCCAGGTGCTCGTCCAGCCCATCCTCGCCCCTGTCCTCGGACTGCAGGAGGTCGACGACCAAATCGCCGGTGGCTCTGGTGCGCCGACTCTTGCGCGGCGCGTCGTCCTCCTCGTCGTCGCCCGCGTCGCTCTCCTTCTGCCCGTGGATGAACGCCTTCATCTTCTTGGTCTGCTCGTCCATCGCGGCGGTCACGTCGAAATCCGCGGGCGGGTGCTCCGGCGGGACGGTCACCAGCGACAGCGGCGGCTCGCACCCGCCCCCCTTCACCTTCCACTTCTTGCACACGACGTCCGGGCAGACGGGCCACCCCGTTGAGGCCGCCTTCGAGTTGGAGAGTTGGCAAAACCGGCACGTGCTCCCCCCGCCGAGGCACCCCGTGCCGAGCGCGTCGGCGCTGCCGCACTCCTTCGCGTCCGAGAACTGGTGCGTGCCGATCTTGCGGTCCGCCTCGGCGGTGGCGCACTTCCCCACCGACACGCCCTTCACGGCGGCGTTGTGCGCCAGCGCCTTCTCGCGCGCCAGCTGCCACAGCACCTCTTTCTTGGACGCCGAGCTCTCGCCCTCGCACCCCAGCGCCTTGCGCTCCGCGCAGACGCGCGCGGGGCACGTCGGCCACCCCTCGTTCCGCGAGTGCTTCGGGACGATGGACGTCTGGCAAAAGCGGCAGTCGTGCTTGTCCCCGACGCATCCGGGGACGCTCCCCATCGCGCCGTCGCCGCAGCGTTTGTCGGCAAACTGGTACGTGCCCGCGGCGTTGTCCGCGGGGACGTTCTGGCAACGCGACGTCACGGAGGCGTGGTGGTGCGTCCCGAGCTCCGAGGCGCGCGACGATGGGACGGCACCGGAGGCGTGGCCGCCGCCGGCCGAGCGGTGGCGGGCGCCGGATGCGCTCGAGCCGTGGCGCCTCGCGCTCCCGAGCCGCGCGGCGAACGCGCCCGAGTCGCTCGCGCCGAGCGCCGCGCTCGCCAGACCCACGGCGCACACGAACGCGAGCGCGGCTGTCGTGTGGGATCGCGTGGGAGGAAACGGTGAGGAACGCGTTTGTCAGGACCGAGCCCTCGAGACGAGCGGAGGACGTCGAGACGTTCGGACGACGGGGAAAGATTTCGGAACCATCGGACAACACCCAACAGGCGCGGCGATCGAAGCGCGCGCGCCCTCCGCGAGCCTCCGCGGAGACGCCGGACGCGCGGTTCGAGGCCACCTTCGCCGTCCGCGGGAAAATCGTGTCGTCTTCGCGCGTGCGCACCTGCGGTGAAAACGGCGACGCGCCATCCGCGCGCGCGTTCCCGCGAACCCCCCTCTCCGCGCGACCGCGCATCCGGCTCGCGACCGAGCAGCGACAACACCTCCGCGGCGCTGGAAGGCGAAGGCATGGCGACCGCGCGCGTACGCCCGACCAGCGGTTCCCTCGACGCGTTCGGTGCGAGAGCGAGCGCCGCGTGACTGGCGACGAGGCTTCGCGTCACCGGTTCGCACCGTCCAATGACCCGCGCGCTCGCGCGTCGCGCTTGACAAGCGTGCGGAGGTTACGTTTATGCGCTCGGACGGGAAACTTTTGGTACTATTATTCAGTCAGGGAAAACCGTACAATTAGGAATAAATAGTCTACGAACCCGAAAGCAGACAAGCATATTGTCAAGATTCGTCCCCATAATCACGCCTCCGTCTCGACCGCCTCGGCGCCCACCGCCTCCGGCCTCCGCGCGACCTCCGCGTCGGGACCCGCGACGTTCGCGGTCCCTGGATCCGCCACCGAGTTCGTCGCGTGCGTCGCGTGCGTCTTCTGACTGACGGGCTTTCTGGCGCCTGCCTTCTTGGACGCCTTCCTCTTGGACGCCTTCCTCTCCCCGGGCGTCTTCCCGCCAACCGCGTCGCCGATGCCCGCCGCCTCGCGCCGCCGCGCGCTCCAGCGCTCGCCGGAGTGCGTCCCGCAGAACCACAGGTGGCGCCCGTCCTGCGTCGCGTGCCGCTCCGTCTCAAACCCGGCGCCGCGCGCGCACAGCGGGTGGAACGTCGCGAAGCACTTCTTCATCGCGCACTGCGTGCACGCGCCCTCCTGCTTGCACAGCGAGCACGTCAGGTTGATGCGCTGCGCCTTCACGAAGCTCATGTCGATCACCGCGCCGCGCGACTCCCGCCCGGGGACGTCCTTCCACACGAACACCTCGGGGAGGCAGGACGCGCACGAGACGTGCGCGTGCGTGCCCGGGGTCTCCCACGCAACGTCCCAGTGCGACGGGGGGTCCAGCGCCGCGAGCGCGCCGCCGGGCTGGGGGCACAGCGCGCACGTCCCAACCTCGCCCGCCGCCGCGTCGCCGGGGGCCACGCCGTCCGCGCACCCCTGGCACAGCCACTTGCCCTTCGGGACGCGCTTCAGCCCGTAACAGCTCAGGTGCACCTGCACGTCGCACCCGTCGCAGAAGACGATCTCGTCGTCCTCGCCCCAGCGGTCGGACGCGCCCGCGCCGCACACGTGGCACGCGTCGGCGTCCACGGCGGCGTGCCAGATGGCGGCGACCCGCGCCGCCGCCTCGGCGTCGCCGCGCGCCAGCGCGTTTATCGTCATGCGGGGCTTCGGCGCGTGCGACGCCTCGGCCGCCTCGACACACGGCGCCTCGACGCGCGCCTCCCCGGTGGCGAACGCGGCCATCTCGGCGTCCGCGTCTGGAGCGAGCGCGGAGGAAGACCGCGACCGCGAGTCGCGCCGCCGCCGCTTCTCGCCGCCTTTCGACTGCGGCGCGGCGCGCTTGCGGCCCGGGCGCGCGCCGGCGGCGCCGGTGCGCGCCACGCGCTCGGCGATCGCGCGCGGGAGCGCGGCGAACGGCACGGGCGGCTCCGTGCCGTCGCGCACGCGCGCCGCGCTCGTCGCCGCCTTCATCGCTCGTTTCACCGCTTTGCCAGCCTCGGCGGCGAGCCTCTCGCACTCGGCGCGCGCCGACAGAGCGAGCGCGCTCTTCTCGCCAGCCGCGGCGATGGCCCTCGCGGCGGCGGCGGTGGCCATCGCCCAGCCGCACGTCGAGACGGGCGTGCGCCGCGCGACGCGCGCGAGCACTTCCGAGGCGTTCGGCGAGCGCGCGAAGGCGGGATCGGCGCCCGACCCGGGGACGCCGCGGGAATCGAGATCGAAGCTTCCCCGGCTGTCTCGCCGGCGATCCACCGGCGACGGCGTCTTCCCCAACGCGCCGAACGCGTCGTCCTTCCCGTCATCGCTCGCGTCGTCATCCGTGGCGTCCCCGACGCCGGCGTCCCCGGGGGCGGGGAAAGAGAAACCGATCGGTCCGACGCCTTCGTACCGCGCGGCGTCCGTCTGGAACCCGCGGATGGCGCCCCATCCGCCGAGGGGAGACGCCGCCTTGTCGGGCGTCGCCGCCGCGTCGTCCGTCGCGACGCCCGTGCGCCCGTGTGGAACGCGTGCATCGATGGCGTGCGGCGCCAGCGCGTGCCGCAGCCACGTCTCGTCGTCCCGGCGACGCGTCGGCGGAGGCGCGTCGAACACGTCGCAGAAGCGCCGCCGAAGCTCCCGCGCGGGCATCGACGCCAACGCCATCAATTCGTACGCCCCGAGGACGCGCGTGGTGGGCGTGGTGACCCGCGCGGACGCCATCCCACCGACCGCTCGCGGCTCGGTGGCCTCGGGCTCAGGGCGCCTCGCGTCCTGAAGCATGTCCCGCGGTGGTAGCGCGGTGGTATCGCGGTCACCTAAACTCGCGACCGGGCCGTCCGACTCGGCGTTCGGACCCGGCTCGGACGCGACCGGCGTTTCGTCCCCGGCGCCCGCGACGGGCCGAGCCGCGGCGCCCGTCGCCGTCCCCGGCGCGACGCCGAGGTCCCGGACCGCGAAGCCGTCGATGGGGGACATCCCGAGATCCAGCGGTCCAACGTTCCCGTCGAGCCCCGCGGCGTTCTCGCCGGCGGTCGCGGGCATCGGCGCCATCTCGAGCGCCGCGAGGTTATCGCGGCTGCCGTATCCGCCCAGCAGGTCAATGCCGTCGCTCATCAGCGCCTTGGTGTACGCCTCGTCGTACATGATTTGATCGAGGACACCCACACCACCGGAGCCGGCATCGACCACCATCGCGCGAGGTGCGCGTGTCCCGTCGCGAACGCGTCAGCCGCGGTGTCCACAACTCAGTGCTCCGGACCGTCGTTTGGGATATAATTATGCTTCACGAATCGCACCCGCAGTCTCCACCACGAGCACCTCGAACGCGTCCCTCGGTCGACCGATGCCGTGATCGTCTCGAAACGATCGAACGAACGAATGGGCGGCGAGCGCGCGGGGGAGTGTGCTGGCCGCGGGTGCAACTGTTGCCCACCCTCCCGCACAGACAGACGAGATTTTGCCCTCGAAACGAAGGCACACGCTTCCCGCCTTTTGCGAGATCGTCCGCGTCATCATTTCAGATCCCGAACGAAAACGTCCATCTGGCACGATTCACAAGTTCACACGTTCGGCATGGAAAAACAACGGATTGCTTATTTTATTTCCGCGTCCTCCAGAAACGTTCAACTTTACCCAGTACTACTACGCACCCCCACCGTGTAGACTACACAATACTCGGTCGCGAAGACCATCAGCGAACGCCACCTCAGGCGACGTACGTACTTGTATGTTTTCTGTGAGGACTACTGCGCGCGCGCGAGAGAGAAGGTAATATAAATATGCAGTATTAAAAACACGCGCGCCTCGCCTCGCCTAGAAATCGTCGACGTCGCCGTACTCGCCGCTCGCGATGTGCGTCGACGTCGTACGGCCGCCGGGCGCCATACCCGCGGCTCCGTAGTAGTAGTCCCAGTCCCCGCGCCCGCCGTACAGGCTGGCGTGGGTCTCGCTCGGGGTCACGCCGCTCGCCTCGTGCGTGAACTGCGTGCACGTCATGGAAACGGTGTTGAACACCGCGCAGAGCCCGCCGACGGTCCAGCAGTCGGCGACGACGGCGCCCTCCGCGCTGTACGCCGCGTCGTCCGTCGCGAGGTCCGCCAGCGGTTTGAACCCGCACGGCACGGGGTACTCGAAGTCACCAACCCCGGTTTCGCCGTGGTTGATCGTGAACTTCTGACCCTTCGACCCCGCGACGGCGGGGAAGACGTACTTGTTGACGGTGATCATCTCTTGTTTCGAGAGGGTCTCGTAGTACGAATTCGCAGACAGCGAGCCTTGCGCGTCCCGCACCGGGTTCCCGAGCGCCTGGCTCACCCAGTTTTGGCCCTCGGTGTAGGTTCCCGAGTGCACGCCCGAGTCGCGCTCGGCGTCGTACGCGCTGATCGCGGGCACGAAGTACGCGTCCGGCCAGAACTCGGTGGCGATCCCGAAGAAGGTGAGCGCGTCGCGGAAAGGACAGCAGTGGTAGTACGAGACGCCGTACGTCGAGGGGTCGGCGTAGTCCCACGTGTCGGGCGGCTTTCGGCAGTCGAAGAACCGAGTATCCGCGCACAAACTGAAGTTGCGCGCCGCGGGGGCGTTTCCGAGCTCGCCGTTCGGGTCGAAGTTGTTGAACACCGTGCCCGTGGCGACGTTCAGCGGGCCATCCCAGAACCCGTTGCGGCCGATCCACATGCCGGGAACCGCCGGAGCCGTCGGGGGCGTGTTCGTGGGCACGTCAAGCGCGAACATCAGCGTGTCCCCGAGCTTAGCGTGGCCGCGGCTGTCCACGTGGTTGCACGTTCCGCCGCCGTAGCACCCGAAATTCTTCATGTACATCTTCCCGTCCTTCGCCGACCGCATCGCGTACTCCTCCGCGTCGACGCTGCTCACGCCGAAATAAAACTCCGCCGCGGTGTCGGTGGCGCTCGCGTCCGCGGCGGCGGTCTTGATCTCCCAGTAAAACTTGCCGTAACTCGCGTCGGAGGTGAGGAACTCCAACCCGGCGTTCCCAAACACGCGGTGCTCTTCCCCGACGAGGCCGCCCACGGTGACCGTCTTGAAGTCATCCGAAAACGTCAGAGGCGTCCCGTCCGGCGACGCGCACTTGTCCCAGCGCGAGGCGCTCGCGCGCGTGCGGCACTCCGCCAGCGTCTCGCTCGCGACGTCCGCGTACTCCTGCCGCGCGTCCGCGCACGCGGACGCCGTCACGAGGAGCTTGGCGCTCGGTTTGTACCCCGCGACGACGGCGGTGTAGTTGCCCGCCGCCGGCACCGTCTGGCCGTACATGGCGATGCCGTCGTCGCCCTCGGGCGCGGTGTGCTCGGCGTACGCCACCAGCCCGCCGGTGGCGTTCAAAAGCCGAATCTGCGGGCGGTCGTACGGCAAGAGCGTCTCGCGGTGCGCGCAGTCGGCGCCGCAGGCGCCGTCCGCCGTGGGCGCGGCGGCGACGCAAATCACGTCACCCGCGGACGCCGCGAACGCGACGCGCGCCTCGTGCGCCGTCCGCTTCCGCGTGAAGTCGTGGGCGTCCGCGAAGGCGTCCAGCGGCGCGTGCGTGTCGTAGCAGAGGGTGTCCAGCAGCACGCCCTGCGTCGCCGCGCACGCGCCGTTCGCGGGCGCGGCGACGCACTCGGGGTCGAACAGCACGCCGCCGTCGCCCAGCGCGACGCGCGGGACGGGCACCGTCGCCGGCGTCGCCGGTTCGGGCGCGGGGCCGTCGACGTGCCCGTGCGTCTGGTGCCTGGTGCTCGCGGTCACCTTGAACGGCCCGGCTTTGACTTTGCAGTACCCCTCCCTGCTCAGGGACGGCGCCACGCACGCGTTCTGCTGGAACCGCACGCGAAGCGTGTACGTCCCGGAACGCCGGAGCCGGTAATTGTCGATGGAGGCGCCGTACGGGTTCCCGAAAACGCCCAGCGGCTCGGCGCGCTCGCAGTTTTCGTGCCGAAACGCCTTGCTCCCCCAAAGAAGGTTCGCGCACCCGTGGTTTTCGTTGTTCGGGTCGTACTTCCCGAGCACGCCGACGGGCGGTCGCGGACACCGCGCGTCGTGCGTTCCGGAAACCTGCGTGCCCACCTTTTCCAGAACCAGGTAGTACCCGCCGACGGGGGAAAAGCCCGAGGAGAAGGATCGCCCGCTCGCGGTTCGGCCGGTGTGCCCGCCGACGAGCACCGTGTACGTCCCGGTGGCGTTTAAACGCACCGGGGAGACTCGGTAGGACGCTTGGTCCGGGAACAGAGGGTCGGGGACGGCGTTCGCCCAGAAGTTGCGCGGAATCAAAGCGCGCGAAAGCGCACTTCGTGCCGTGCCCGGAAGGACGTTGTTCGCGCCGGCGACGGTCCCGTCGGGCGCGATCAAGACGACGTGCGTGTCGAGGCACGTCTTGCCGAAGCCGTACGGTAAGCCGCACTTCGTCGCGTCGAAGGGCGCCCAGTCCGGCCCGGCGGCGACGCTCACGAGGTCGCCCGCGGTGCCTTCGAACGTGTACGCGTGCGTCTCGCCCGTGTACGTGATGTTCCCGAACTTCGCGTCGCCGCCGTACGCGATGGCGCCCCCGGTGTCGGGAAGATCGAGTCGAAGCGCGTTGGGGACCACCGCGCTCGTGGATTTCTCGATCTGCACAGAGAGCGTGTAGCCGCCGCCCCCGTACCCGGCGGACTTGGTCTCGACGGTGTAGTAGCCCTTCTTCTCCGCGCGCACCTCCTCGTACAGGTTGGTCGTGCATCCCGTCGTGCCGGTGCACGCGGCTATCGCCACCACCTCGCCCACGCGCGAGGAGCACGTCTCCGAGAAGGGGAAGCAGCAGTCCACGAAGTCGTCGCCCGTGTCCTCGCAATTCGCGCGAACAACAGCCGGCGGCTCGTAAATCGTGAGCACCATCGGCCAGTCGTGGTCGTCGTGCAGCTTCGTCATCATCACCTTCAGCATGAACAGGCCGTTCGTGGCGGTCGGGTCGACGTACACGCGGTACGAGTTGGTCACCGCGTGGTTGTGACCGCACACGGGCAGGTGGTACGCGCGAGACAGGCCGTTCGGGATGTACCCGATGCCGTTCACTAACGTCGTCGTCACGCCCGTAGCCGGCCCTTCCGTCAAGTCGTACCGGTCGCCGACGGAGCCCTCGCAGCTGCAGATGCACGCGTAGCACGTGCAGCTGTCCCGGTGCCACGCCAGCGCGGCCGAGGCGTCGAAGCTGCTCGACCCGTCCTCCTCCAGGTACCCATCGGGAACGGTCGAGGCGGGCAGCGCGGTCGTGTTCAGCGCGTCCGGGTCGGCGCGCGAGCCGTCGGCGTCGGGCGCGATGAGCTCGAGGTACACCTCTTCGACGGGCGACTCGACCCTCGCGATGAGGTACTCGCCGGCTTGCGCGTAGAAGGGGAAGTCGCGGAACGGCGCCGCGTCCGCCTCGGTTCGGTACGTCGACGCCCAGTAGGGCAGGTCCGGCAGAGGCGTCCACACTAGAGGCGTTCCGGAAAGGATCGCTTCGACGATGTTGAACGTGTACGCGTTCGAGTTGTTCCACAGCGTCGCGTTCGCCGCCGCGAAGTCGTCGTACAAACCGCGGTACGACTCGGGGACGTCCATCACGTCGTACGCCGCGTGCTCCGCGATGGGCGGGTTCGGATCCGCGTTGCCGTCGAGGGTGAACTTGCAGCTGTACCGCGTGGGCTGCGACGCGTGTCGCCCGAGGGCGTGCCACGGGTCAACCGCGGAACCGACGAGGTTCGCCTCGGAGGGGTCCAGGCAGTTCGCGCCGGAGGCGTCGTCCCACGTCGTGCACATCCGGCTGGTGCGCCGGCAGCAATCGCCGCCGTCCCAGCCGCACGCCGCGGTGTTCAGCTCGGGCTGGCACATCCCGTCGCCGATCAAACCGCACTGCGCGCTCTCGCACGCGTCGGTGACCTGCCCGAGCGCCACGCGCCGGTAGTCGCTCAGATCCGGGTGCGAGGCGTTCAGCGCCGACACCGCGAAGGGCCCGCAGCTCTTCACCTGCGCCGTGCACTCGCACCCCAGCGGGCCCCAGCAGGTCTGCGAGAAGCACGGCGGGGGGAGCGGGGCGATCGGAGGCGGCGGGGGAGGCGGCGGAGGCGCCCCGGCAGGGGGCGGGGTCCCTGCTGGGATCACCGCGTCCGTCGCATTCACCGCCTCCACCGAAACGTACGCGGCGGCGGCGCCGGAGGCGGCGTTCGCCGCCGCCGCGGCGTCAATGTCCTGGCACATGCAATCCCCCTGCGCGTTGCGCACGCCGCACCCGCATCCGCTCGAGGCGCTGTCATCCAGGACGCGCGCGACGCACAGGCCCTGGATGCACTTGTACTGGCTCCAGTCCGGGCTCGGGCAGCCGTACAGGGCCTCCGAAAACCCAATCTCGTCCGCCCCGTTGCAGTCGGGGTCGTGCGCGCCGGCGTTGCAGTCGCACCCGTCGCACGCCGCGTAATACGACGGCGCGCTGATCCACGTGCTCGGCGGGGCCAACGGGACGTTGTAAGGGGCCTGATTGCCGAAGCACCGGTGCGCGGCGGCGGCAGAGACGCCCTCCTCGGCAGCCTGCTCGAACGTCTCGACGGCGGGCGGCGGCGTCGGCGGAGACGTCGGCGGCGGCGGCGACGGCGACGACGGCGTCGGCGGCGGCGGCGACGACGGCGGCGGCGAAGGCGACGGCGGCGGCGGCGACGGCGTCGGGGGAGGCGGCGGCGACGGCGGCGGCGGCGACGGCGGAAACGCGTCGAGGAGGACCAGCGGCGGCGGCGGCGGCGGCGGCGGAAACGCGTCCGCTTCGAGCACCACCGCCTCTAGGGACTCCTCCGTGATGGAGACGTCGGCGCTGGGGAACAGCTCGGCGTGCTCCTCGTCCGAGAGGCCGGAGACGTCGTAGAAGGAGACGCCGGCGACGTTGGACGCCGGGATGGAGGCGTTCCCGGCGTTCACGAGCGACACGGACGGACGCGCGTGCACGCACGTTCCGGCGTCGCACGACGCCGGCGAGTGCGCGTCGCAGTGCGGGCCGATGTGCGCGATGATCTCCGGGCTGGGACCGGCGCAGTCGGGGTCCGCGCCGCCGCACCCGCAGTCGCAAATGCCGTCGCCGTGCATCTCCGCCGCGCACAAGGCGAGGTCCCACCCCTCCGGCAGGCCGAGCGCCGCCGGCGCCGGCGCCGCCGGCGCCGCGGCGTTCAGGGGCACGCACGCGGTGTCCGTTTCGGTCACGTCGTGCCTCGTCGGGTTGTGCGTCCCCGCGGGGCACGGCACGCAGAGGTGCTCGACGACGCTGTAGTTGGCGAGGCAGAGCCTCTGCTCGGCGAACGTCGCGGTGGCGGCGGGGTAGGTGGCGTACTTCGTGTTCGGGTACGGACTCGACCCCTCGTAGAAGGCGTCGATTTCGCCGCCCAGCGCGCTCGCCGCGTCGGTCCGCGCGTAGGTCACGGAGAAGGACGCGGAGCTCTTGTCGCTCGCCACGGCGACGTCCGCGAACGTCACCGTGCCCACTTTTTGCCCGCCGGAGAACTGGTCCACCACGAACGACTGGCCGGGCTTCAACGCGACGTCCGCCAGCGACTTCCCGGCGCTGGGCGTGCCGAAGTCCAGGTCCAGCAGCACGTCGCCGTACTGGTGCCCCCAGGAGAGCATCACGCCCTCGGTGTTCCCGGCGTACTCCGGCCACGCCAGCGACTGGTCCACGCCGAGCGCGTCCCTGAACTCCACCCAGATCGGAGGGAGCACCTTCGTGAAGTCCGTCGTGTCCGAATCCACGTACTGGTCCGTGTGCTGCACGACGGCGGCGCGTTTGTCCCCGACGGACGTAGTGAGCGCGTTGAGCGGCTTGATGACGTACGTGCCCGTCCTCGTGACGACGTGCACGTCGCTCTTGTGCAGCAGGTGCAGGTCGTACATGGTGCCCGCGTGCACGTGCGTCGCGGCGGCGCCGCCGCTCTTGCCCATCACCGAGAACCAGCTCCCGTACTCGATGGCGTCGCACGGCCCGCCCCAGAACGAAACCTCGCCGCCTTCCAGGTGCGACGCCATCGTGTCCGCGCACGCGCGCGCGTGGTTCTTCACGCCGAACGAGTGAATCAGCTCGTGAATGAACGTCCCCGCGGTGCCCTTGGGGTTGACGTACGTCGCGGGGATCGTGTCGGCGCTCTCGTCCAGATCCCACGGCGTGACGTCGGGCATGCCGATCCCGCCGTTGAGGTTCGCGAAACGAGTGGTGGTCATCAGCATGGAGCTGCCAAACTCCGTGAACGAAGTCTCGGCGCCGAGCTCGAGCCGGAAATGGCCGGAGAACCCGCCGCCCAGACACCGCTCGCGCCACACCGAAAACACCACGCGTTGGTACTTTTTCGGGTCCACCGCGAACGCGCCGACGCGCGCCACCAGGTGCGCCTGGTTCGCGCTCAGCACGTTATTGTCGCTCACGCACACGTACGAGGACGTCGAGTCGTCGAGCCCGAAGTACGAGCTCGGCGGGTTCGGAGACGCCTTCGCCTGGACGCCGCGCACCCACGCCGCGCCGGCGCTCGCGTCGCCGGGCACGTTCTGCGCGTCCGGCACGTCCAGGCACTGGTGCCCGTACATGGAAAAGTCCTCGTAGCCGTGCACCTTGCAGTTGCCGCCGCAACCCGCGTAGTCCCACTTCCACGTCGGCCGGACGCAGTCCGCGGAGGGGTGGCATACGGAGTTCGCGACTAAAAGCTCGTAGGAGGCGAAGCCCACCGCGGGGTACCCCTCGAACGCCGCGATCTCGGCTTTGCACGCGTCGGTGCTGACGCGCAGGTTGTAATTCTGCTCCGCGTCCGACGCGTCGACCCACTCGGGGAGGTTTACCGGAACCGCGTCCAGGACGTCCAGGTCGATGTCGCCCTGCCGCCCGAAACTGGAGTCGCGCCACCACCGCGCGAACGTGGAGTCCGCGCCGGTGGCGCCGCCGCCCGAGTAGACGCGTTTAATCGCTTGCTTGTCCACGGTCGCGACGTCGGTGGTGGTGAAGTACAAGGGCACGACGGCGATCTTAATCGCGCCGCGCGCCGTGTCGTTGACCATCTCCTCCACGCACTCGCGGTACGCGAGCGAGCCAACTTCGATGAGCGAGTTGCACTTCGCGGCGGGCGTGACCAGCCGGTCGGGGGGGAACGGGCGCTCGTACGGAAACTCAAACCCGAGAGCGCCGTCGTCCATGTTCACCGCCACCGGAAGGTCCACCACGTCGACGCCGGGCAGAAACACCTCGCCCTCGTTCCAGCGCCAGTACGCCCCGTCGTCGTCCTCGTACGTCCTGTTCCAGAAACTCTCGAGAGATCCGTCGTCGTGAAACGAGGCGGTGTACCCTTTGCCCCCGTGCGTGCCCGGTCGCCCGAGCGCCGTGTCCGTCACTCTCCGCAGCTTCCAAGTCGTCGTGTCGTACTCGCGCGTCGCCGTTAAGCACGGCTCTTTGCGCGCGTAGGTGTCCTCGACGTGGAACCCGCGCGTCCAGTGCCCGTCGCAGCACGAGCGCGCGGCCATGGACATGCCCACGACGCCGCCCGCGACGCGGTTCAAGCCGGGGGGCGTATATTCGGGGTCCTCGTCCACGTACGTCATGTGCGGCTGCTTGCCTTTCCAGTTCTCGCGCCACACCACGAACTTGCCGCTCTTGTCCGCCTTCCGGCGCGGGAACGAGTCGAGGCACAGCTCGTCCTCCACCACCCACTCGCCCAGCATCGCGGGGTTGGTCAGCGACTGCGGGAGGTCAGCGACGGGGCAGTACCGCGAGCCGCCCTTGCCGTTGACAAAAACGCCGTCGGGGACGCCGCCGGTCGACGGCGGCGGCGACGGCGGGGGCGGGGGCACCGGCTGCGGCGGCGGCGGCGCATCCGGCCCGGGCGGCGGCGGCGACGGCGTCGGCGGCGGCGGCGACGGACCGGGCGGCGGCGAGAACGGCGGCGGCGGCGGCGGCGGCGAGGGCTTCGGCGGCGGCGGCGACGGCGTCGGCGGCGGCGGCGACGGGAAGGGCGGCGGCGAGGGCGCGGGAGGCGGCGGCGAGGGCGACAGCTCCCCCGCCGGAAGAGACGGCGGCGCGATCTCTTCCTCCTCTTCCGCCTCTTCCGCCGCGTCGCCGGGGATGACGCACGCGCCGGCCACGCACGTCGCGCCGACGCCGTTGGCGCATCCGTACAGGTACTGCCCCGGGAGTTCGCAGTCGGGATCGGGCGCGCCGCAGTTGCAGTCGCACCCGTCCTCCGCGCCGTAGTAGTTCTCGCTGCAGTACCACGCCTCGGGGACGGACGAAGACGCCTCGGGCTCGGTCGCCTCGGGCTCGGTCGCCTCGGGCTCCGCGGCGAAAACGGCGCCGGCTTCGGCGACGGCGTCGGGGACGGCGACGGCGCTGGAACACGCCCCCCCCGCGCCGTTCTCCACGCAGACGTCACCTGCGGGGCACCCGTACACGTACGCGGACTGGTCGGAGCAGTCCGGGTCCCACGCCTGGCAGTACCCGCAGTCGCACCCGTCGGACGTCCCGTAGTACTGCTCCGGGCACAGCCACTCGGCCGGCGGCGCCTGCAGAAGGACGCGGCGCCGCCTGGCCGCCTCGCTGGGCACGAGCGGCTTCACGAGGATCACCTCATCGGACGAGGCGGCGTGCCTCGGATTGCGCGCCGTCTCCGTGGCGCGCGCGCTGGTGGTCATCATCGGGGCGCCCGTGACCGTGATGGACCCCACCTTGCCGGGCGGCAACGCCGACTCGGGGCCGGTCATCAGGAACTCAGCCTCCAGCGACCGGTCCGTGTCGGACCAGCCCCGAAACGTGAGCTTCACCGTCGCGAGCGTGCCCGCCGTCACGGAGCTCCGCAGCCGCTTCTGCATCTGCGTCGCGCACCGCGACAGCAGCTGGTCGTCCGTCTTTTCGAACTGGCACCCCGCCTTGGTGCTGAACACCAGGCGCAGCGACGTGTCGAACGCGCTGGGCGAGAGGTTGGTGTGTTCGCCCGAGAGCGCGCACGAGCACTTCGCGACGACATCCTCGCACACGATGGAGGTTTTCGAGCCGTACACGCTCGCCGCGCCGGCGACGAAGGCGACGAGCAAACACGCCGTCATGATGCGCAACGGCCAATTCTCGAACACGCGCTTCTTCTTTTTCGAGCTCACCGTCTCGAACCTGAGCTTCACGCTGTTGACGCGCTTGACGAACGAGTCCTGGCTCTCCCCGAGACGCCGCTTGGCTTTCGTCGCCGCGCGCGCGAAGGAGACGAAGCGGTTCGTCGCCGGCGCCAGCAGCAGCACCTGCAGCGCGGCGCGCTGCGCGGCGCTCATGCAGTACGCGGCGACGGCGTAGAACAGCAGCCCGTACCCGATGTCGTCCGCGGAGATGGTCCCCGCGTGCACGGTCTGCGAACCCACGTACAGCACGATCGCGGGCGCGATGGCGACGATCGCGAGATGCGCGGTGGTGGTGTTCTGGCGCTCGATCTCCTCCGTCAAGTCGCCGAGCTCGGCGCGCTCGATTTTGTCCTTCTCGCTCTTCATCTTCGCCGACGAGTTCTCCTCGTCGCGACGCTTCAGGGACAGCGAAGAGGCGAGCTCGGCGCGGCGCGTCCCGGAGACGCTTTCGACGTGTCGCATGACGATGGACTCCGCGCGGCGCCTCGGCGTCGCGGCGGAGCCCGTGCGGCGCGCCGCGGACACCACGCCGCACGCGACGTCGATGACGAGGTAGGCGAGCGCGAAGAGCAAAAGCACGGAGGCGAGTTGCGGCACCTCCACGAGCGACGCGAGGAAACACGCGCCCGCGGCGCCGGAGAAGAGCAGCAGGTTGTGCGCGTGCAGGGAGAAGAGCCGGAACGCGTCCGCGTCCCTGGTCAAGAAACCCTGCATCATCTCGTCCGTCACGTCGTCGTCCAGCTCGGAGAACTCCAGCGCGAGCATCGAGATGTCGCGCATCAAGCCGGCGCGCGCGTACACGAACGTGCGCTCGAACACCGTCGCGCACGTGAAGATGCACATCGAGTACAGCCCGACCCACTTGGAGAACTGGTCCAGGCTCACGCCGCGCACGCCGGGCGAGAGGTAGACGATCCGGAACGCCAGGTTGACGAACACCGGGAGCGTCGCGTACGCCGCGGCGAGCGCGCACAGCGTGAGCGCCATGAAGAAGGCGCTCACGGGCTGACGCCGAATGAGCACGCGCACGTACGCGAAGTACGCGCGCGCCGTCTCGGACGCGCTCACGCCCTCGGTGTGTCTTTTCTTCGAGAAGAGCGAGAACATGAACATGCCGAGCGCGCCGGGCGCGCGCTCGGACGCCGCCGCCTGCAGCGTGGGCACCATGGATTCGTCATCATCATCCGAGTCGGACCGATCGTTGTTACCGAGATTTTGATTGTGATCCCGGGCCTCGTCCAACGACGAGAAGCCGTCGGCGTCGGGCGCCTTCTTCTCGGCGACCCCCATCGCCGCGGCCGAAAGAGGGGTTCGGAACTCGAACCTGCTCTTCCCGCGCGCGGGATAATATGCGGGCCGGCGCGGCGCCCGACCCAGGAACACATCCGGACGAACCTGGTCGTTGATTACGCAAAACATTTTGACGACATTTTTGACGACATTTTTGACGACACAGACATTTTTCCTCCGTATGGACTCACCCTGAAACCCCACCTTGACGACAAGGCGTTCCGACTGAAACGTCGCGAAAACGGTTTTTCTTTTGTATCGCGAGCATCGAAAAAAACCGGTTTTTTTTTACCTCGTCACTGCGCGCGTCGCCGCGCGTTCCCCCCCCCCCTGCCGTGCCTCCTCCGCGCGGAGACACCCGCCGCGACCGCGATTTCTCGCTGCCCCGGCGCGCCCTCCGCCCACCTCGCGAACCGCGCGTCCGCCGCCGCCAGCCTGCGCGCCGCCGCGCCGAGCGTCGCGCCGGTGAGCAGCTCGGCGGGCGCCGCGCGCGTCGCCACGCCCGCGGGGCGGAACGCGGGCTTGTCCTCTTCTGCGCCGTGTCCGCGCCCGTCGCGGCCGCGTCGCGAAAGCTGGAGCTTCACGGGTGACACCGCGGGAGTCGTGGCGCGGCTGGGAGCGCGGCTGGAGGCGCGGCTGGAGACGCGCGACCCCGACGTTTGGCGAGGAAGGCGAGCCTTCCCCTCGGGGAAGGCTTCCCCGGGTTCGAGACGGACGCCGCGCGCCGCCGAGCCCCCCTCTCTTTTTCCGCGAGCCGCGCGGCTCCGAACGCGGTCCAGCCGCGTGCGGTCGCGTCGCGTTCGTTCGAGACGCGCGCGTTCGAGCGTTCGAGCGTCGCGCAAATCGGACGTCCGCAAATCGAACCGGTCCGAACCCGAATCTCTCGAATCTCTCTCCGAACCCGAATCGCGCGCATCCGTCGCGTCGCCGTTCGTCTCCGTCTCGCTCGTCTCGCTCGAAAACGTACATCGGTCGTCCGCGGTCGGCCGCGTCGAGGCACGAGACGAACGCGCTCCTTCCCCGGGCCGCGTGCGGCCGAGGCCTCCGGTGATTCGAGTGATTCGAGAACGCGCGGTGACCGGCCGCCGCGCGCCGTCCGCGTCGCCGAGCGCGCGGAGCCTCCTCGCCGCGGCGCCGTCCGCCGCGGGCTCGACCCGCCCCGCCGCCGAGTCGGCGCGTAGGCGCTCGGAGGGGGGCGCGCTGTCCGGCCTTCGAGCCGAGGCGTGCATCGATACGATCCGTTCGTCGACGTCTCCGTGGTCGCGTTCGTCGAGCCCGGAAACGAGCGCGGGTCTCGCGAACGAAAACGGTTCGTTCGCGGCGGCTTCCGACGCGTCCGATTCTCCAAACGCCGAACCCGCGTGCGTCTCCTCGTCGTCGCTGACGCGCGCCCCCGTCGCCGCGGAGAGACCGGCACATGCGCCCGCGGGTTCGCCGAACCCGTCTCCTTCCTCCCCGATGAACGGCAAACGAAGAGGCCTCGACGGTTTCGAGCGTGACGGCGTGACGGCGTGACGGCGGCCAGCGGGTTCCCCCCGCGAGAGGCGCGCCGCCGAAGCCATCGAGAAGCCGGCGTTTTCGACGTTTTCGACGTTTTCGACGTTTTCTACGCTCGCTTTCGAAGACGTCGTCGGCGTCATCGCCTCGCGCATTCGCGCCACGGCGGCGCGTTCCTGGTCCAGCGCCGCGCGCGTGGCCTCCGAGCCCTTCAGCACGTCCAGCGCCTCTTCCCGCTCGCGCTGGAGCAGCCGGAACCCGGCGCTCACCGTCTGGAGATTTCGCTCCGCCTCGGCGAGCGCGGCGCGGAGGGCGGCGACTTCCTCGCGCGGCGAGCCGGAACCGACCACCGGGGCGTGCGCACGCGCGCGCGTTTCCTGCGCCTCGGCGCGCGCGGCGTCGCGCTCGGCGCGCGCGGCGTCCAGCTCCTCGCGGAGCCGGCGGTTCATCTCCAGAAGACGCGAAGCGCCGGCGGCGGTTTCCTCGAGGAGCTTCTTGGTGTCCTCCATCGTCTTCGCCGACCCCGAGAGCGCATCCTCGTGCTCGCGGAGCGCGTCCACGGCCATCTTCCGCGTCGGCGTCGCGTTCGGCGACGCGACATCCCGCGCTGAGTGTAGGGCCTGCCGTCGCGTTCGACGTCGGACGTTCGATGTTTTCAGGAGAGGGGGACAGACGTCAGAACGGGCGGGACGAGGCGTTCGGGAGACGAGAGGAAAACGGCCGACGAAAGATGGCGCCGCGGAGGACGCTTCGGGCACGCACGCGCAGTGACGCCACCATGACGCCGAGGACCTCGCGGCCGTCCACGCCGTGCTCGTGCGTCAAGATCTCGTGCAGGCTCTCGGCGGCCTGCGCCAGGGCTCGGGCGGCGTTCGGGCGTTCCACCTCGGACGCGTCCCGGGCCAAGTTCGCGATGGCGCGGACGGCGTCGAGCCTTTCCTCGGCGGGCGCGTCCGCGGTCGCGACCGGAGACTCGCGCGCGGACGCCTGCGCGGCCGGAGAGGCCGCGAGGTCCACCGGCGGGTCATCCTCCGCGAGCGCGGCCATCAGCGACGGCGCCGACGGCTTCGCCTTACGCGCCGAGCGGGCCATCGACCGCGCGCGCCCGTCGGAGTGACGAAAGCCGTTGGCGAGAAAAAGGAAAGTTTCCGCCGAGCGTCGTCCATTGGTCGAAGCACGCTTCTGAACTTCCACGTGGAAGGCATTTCGCCTTTACTGGCCTTTTCGCGGGAAAGACCTTTTTCACGCCAACGATGCCGACTCGCGCGCCGCGTTCGCCGCGAAGCCACACACGCACACGCACGACGACCGCGAGAGTGCGACCGGCCGTTCGCGCCGAACCTCGAGACCCCTCGCCCGTGTCCCGCGCCTCGCCCGGGCGGTCGCGTAGACATGGCGCCCGCGTCGCGAGACGCGCCGGACGTCCCGAACGAAGACGCGCGCGACGACTGCCGAACCAAACAATCTTCGCCTGAAGGCGGCGAGGGCAGCGTCGAGGAGGACACGCGCGTGTGCGACGCGGAGACGACGCCGGACGATGCGACGGACACGAAGCCCGACGAAGATGACAACTCGAGACAGGTACGGGGCTCCGCTCGCGCGTCGCGACACGACCCGTTCCCGGAACGCGCGGTTGTTGCTTTCTTTTCGCTACTCTCAATGCCGCTTTTCCGGCGCGGTGCGTTTCGCCGAGGGCGACCGCGGAGCGTCTCGGCGCCGCGCGTCGTGGAATGCGCCGCGCCGCCGGTCCACGGCCGCGCTCGCGCGGACCCGGAGAGACCTCCGCCGGCCTTCCCGGCGTTTCGCGTGGACGTCCGCCCGCACGATGCCGGGTCGAGCAAGACACCCGAACTTCCCGAGGCTTTTTCGCGTCGATTCTGCTGATTCGCGCTCTTGACTGGCCGGCGCGCGATCGCGGTGAAGATATTTTCACCGCGATTTTTTTTTCGATTTTCACCGCGTCGGTCGGTGAAGACGAAATCGCTC
>Ga0181560_10001307_pt1 | contig 23254 bp, 6 predicted proteins | sample 011ome_20_FD_133751 | JGI IMG/M metagenome (GOLD analysis project Ga0181560, IMG submission 133751) | Coastal salt marsh microbial communities from the Groves Creek Marsh, Skidaway Island, Georgia - 011509CT metaG (megahit assembly) | ecosystem: Environmental > Aquatic > Marine > Intertidal zone...
GCGTCGAGCTGTTGGTTTCGTCGACCCGTGCGCTAAACGTGTCGTGGCTCGCGGCCCACACCCGCAGCGCGCGGGGTGTCGCACGGGGCTGTCCCACGATGGCGGAGACGTCGGCGCCGCGTCAGCCCCCCCTCGGGAAGCACCTGTGGCCCGCGTTCGGGAAGCCGCGCGTCCCCGGGGACATCCTGTTCTGGCCCCGGGACGACCAGCGCGTCCTCGGGATTCCGATCAAGTTCACGCACTGGGCGGTGTACGTCGGGAGGCGCAAGCTCGCGCCTTGTCGCACGCGATGGATGGTGGGCGTGTGCGAGACCACGGGCGATGTGATCCCCGAGTCCGTCGTGCACCTGTGGGGCGCCGCGGACTCCGCGGCGCGGGACACCAGCGCGGACGCGGTGGTCGTGCGCAACCGCCTGTCCGAGCTCGGGGGCGCGCCTTACGACGGGAACCTCGCGTACGACGACGCGCACACCCCGCGGCGGCCGGACCAAATTTTGTCACGGGTGCTCGTTTCCCTCGGGGTACAAAAAACGTACGAAACGCGATTCGGGAAGTACCACGTTTTAGGGAACAACTGCGAGCACTTCGTGACGTGGTGCAGGTACGGCGTGAACCGCAGCGACCAGATCGGAGACGCCGTGAAGTTCATCGGCGCCGGTCTCGGCGCCGTCGGCCTCGGCGCGCCCGGCGCGATCATAGGCGGGTACGCCGCGAACGAGCTCATACGATCGACGTACAAAACGCGTTTAGACGAAACCGCGCTTCTCGAAAAAGAGCTCTTCGAAAACACCGACGGGTGCGAGTTCGCGGACGACGACGCCGAAACGGAGTGGGTCGTCGAGTGCTTGATTCGGAGTACGGAGGCGTTTGAATGGCGCGAAAACGCCGAACGCGTCGCGCACGCCAGCGGCCGAGCGCACTTGCCGAGAAGTGTCAGTCACGAAAAATTGAAAAAAGATTCGGACCCAACACCGGGTAGTGGCACGGCATCTAACACGGAGACGCGCGTGTTCGTTCGCGATGCGCACGTGACGCAGAACGAAAGGCGCGTCGCCGCCGCCGCCGAATCCGCGAACGCCCGCGAAGACGACGCTCGAACGACGGAGGTGTTCTCCGTGGACTCTTTGGGAAACGTGGGGGGTTTGCTCGGTGAGGGCCTGCGCGCGTTCGGGGAAGGGTTGCGGGAGGTGATGCGCGACGGAGGCGAGGAGGCGATGCCGACGGGACGCGCGAACCCGGAGGCTCGAGGCGATGACGAAAATTCGGGGTCTTCCGAACGCGAGTCTTCCGCGGGCGAGTCTTCTTCGCGCGCGACGAAAGAAAAAAAAGAAAAAAAAGAGCCTTCTTCTTCGCGCGACCGAGGACGGAGGCCCGAGGACGGAGGCGCCGAGCCGCTGAAGGACGCGGTCGCTGGCGTGGGGAGCCTATTCGGGGCGATGCTGGGCGGTGTGCTGAAAGTCGGCGGCGCGCTGGCGAGCGAGGTGGCGAATCAGCACGAGAACCACCGGCGACGCGTGGAAAAAGAGCGGTCATCCGCCGCCCGCGCGAGTCTGGGCGGCGCCGACGCGCCGAGCTCGAACCCGGGGGCTGACGGTCAGAGGGCCGGTCTCGCCCCACCCAGGCGGGGGCCGATGGTCATACAGGAGGTGGAGTGAGGTGGAGTGAGACGCGATATGTCGGGTAAGTAACTCGAGTTTTAACTCGCGGATAGTCATCGCGCGCGACGTCGAGCGCTCCCGGTGGTTTTTTACAGTCTGTCGAAATTTCGCCGCTTCCCGACAGAACGCATCTGTAGCGCCGCGTTCAGATTCCTCGTCGGCGGTGTGGGATATAGGCCATCTCTATGAGCATTTAGTTCGAAACTTGAAAACAAACCCGTAGCTACATAGGCACGCGAGATCCCTAGAGTGCGCGCAGAGAGGCGGTGCGCGCGGCGTGCGCGGCGGGCTTCCGGAGGTTCGTGACTGTAGTCAGGCCTTCCCCCCAGAGCGCCACGATGGAGCTCTTCCGGTCGGAGACGATGCAGCTGGTGCAGATGATCGTGCCCGCCGAGGCGGCGCACGACACGGTCACCGCGCTCGGCGAGGTTGGGTTGGTGCAGTTTCGAGATCTGAACCCCGACCGGTCCGCGTTCCAGCGCACGTACGCCAGCCAGGTGAAGCGGTGCGACGAGATGCTCCGCAAGATGCGTTTCTTCGCCGAGCAGATGCACAAAGCCGGGCTCGTCGCCGTGCCCCGCGCGGACGCCGAGGACCGCGCGTACCACCTGGACGAGCTCGAGGCGAGGCTCGAGGAGCTCGAGCACGAACTGAGACAGATCACCGCCAACACCGAGAAGCTGCGTAAGTCGCACTCCGAGCTGGTGGAGCTGCAGCTGGTGCTGGAGAAGGCTGGCGGGTTTTTCGACGACGCGCGCGCGGACGCCGCGGGGGCGCCGATGCCGGGCACTCGAGGCGCGTCTTCCGACCGAGGCGCGTCCTCTTCGCGATCCGACATCACCATCTCCGGCGGCGTGGGTTTGCTCGGCGGCGCCACGGGAAGGGACGCCGAGATGGGCGAGAGCCTTCTGGGTGCGAACAAGGGCTCGGGCGCGCACTCCAGGTCCGCATCGCGCGAGGTGTTCTCCGAGTACGAAATGCCGCAGAGCGCGCTGGACCCCTCCGCTGTGCGTTTGGGATTCATCGCCGCCGCGGTGCCGACGCACAAGACGGCGTCGTTCGAACGCGTTTTGTTTCGGGCGACGCGCGGGAACATGTTCCTGAAGCAGAGCGTCATCGAAGGCAAAGTCATCGATCCGCGCGACGGCGAGCGCGCGGAGAAGACGGTGGTGGTTGTTTTCTTCGCGGGCGAACGCGCGCGGGCCAAGATTTTGAAAATCTGCGAAGCCTTCGGCGCGAACCGGTACCCGTTCCCGGAGAACGCCGCGCGGCGACGTCAGATGAACTCGGAGGTGACGGCGCGGACGCTGGAGCTGCAGAGCACGCTGGAGGCCTCGACGAGGCACAGGAACGGCGTTTTGTCTGGGATCGGCCACAAGTACGAGCGGTGGCTCGCGGACGTGCGCAAGGAGAAGGCGACGTACCACGCGCTGAACGCGTTCTCCGTCGACGTCACGCGTAAGTGCCTCGTGGCGGAGGGCTGGTGCCCCGCGGCGGCGAAGCCCCGCGTGCGGGAGGCGCTTCTCGCGGCGAACCGCTCAGCCTCCGCGCAGATGGGCACGGTGTTCCAGCCGCTCCCCACACGCGAGCAGCCCCCGACGTACTACGCCACGAACAAAGTGACGGAGGTGTTCCAGGGCATCGTCGAGGCGTACGGCGTGGCGCGGTACCGCGAGGTGAATCCGGCGGCGATGACCATCGTGACGTTTCCCTTTCTCTTCGCCGTGATGTTCGGCGATTTCGGGCACGGGCTCCTGATGCTCGCCGCCGCGACGTACATGGTGCTCAACGAAAAATCGCTGAAAAAACAAAAACTGAACGAGATTCTTCAGATGGGCTTCGACGGGCGGTACTGCGTTCTGCTCATGTCCGTGTTCAGCGTCTACACCGGTCTGCTGTACAACGAGTGCTTCTCCGTGCCGATGTCGCTCTTCGGCCGCTCCAAGTTCGCGTGCGACCCGAACGACCCCACCGCGGGCGACGGCGGCGGGTGCGACTCGCAGTTCAAGTCCGGCTTAGTGCCGAGCGCATCGACGCCGTACGCCGTCGGTGTCGACCCGGTGTGGCACGGCACGAAAACGGAACTGCTGTTCATCAACTCGATGAAGATGAAGATGTCCATCTTGATGGGCATGGCGCAGATGACGCTCGGGATCTTCACGAGCCTGCTCAACTTCCTCCACGAAAAAGACTGGCTCTCGATCTGGTGCGAGTTCGTGCCGCAGGTTGTGTTTTTGGGGTCTCTGTTCGGGTACCTCAGCGTGTTGATCGTGGCGAAGTGGGTCACCCCGGGCGCCACCGCGGACTTGTACCACGTCATGATCTACATGTTCCTGAGCCCGGGCAACGCCGACTGCGCGGGCGAGGGCGAGGACGGGAAGCCGGGCTGCCCGGAGAACGCGATGTTCCCCGGGCAGGGCGCGTTCCAGGTGCTGCTGGTGCTGGCGGCGTTCGCGGCCGTGCCGGTGATGCTCTTCCCCAAGCCGTACTACCTGAAGAAGAGGCACGAGGCGCGCCTGGGCCGGGGGGGGGCGTACGCGGTGCTCGGCGAGAACGAGTCGGAAGCCGGCGCCAGCGACGACGAAGGCGGCGCCGGAGGCGCCGGCGGCGCCGCCGCCTTCGATTACGGCGACGCCGTCGTGCACCAGCTCATCCACACGATCGAGTTCGTTCTGGGCGCCGTGTCGAACACGGCGTCGTACTTAAGGCTGTGGGCGCTGTCGCTGGCGCACGCGCAGCTCTCGGCGGTGTTCTGGGACCGCGTGTTCATGGGCGGGATCGCCACGGGGTCGCCGGTTTTAATCACCGTCGCGTTCGCGTTGTGGGCGTGCGCCACGGTGGGCGTGCTCATGGGCATGGAGAGCCTCTCGGCGTTCCTGCACGCGCTGCGTTTGCACTGGGTGGAGTACCAGAACAAGTTCTACCGCGGTGACGGGTACAAGTTCGCGCCGTTCTCGTTCGCGCAGGTGCTCAGCGAGGAGTTCGAGTGATGTCGCGCGGCGAAGCGGATCGGTCCGACGTCGAAATAAAAGCATCATCGCAATACACACATGAAATAAAAAACGTCTCGCGTCGTGCGCGCCTCTTCCTTCTCGTCGCCTTCTCTTTTTAGTGAAAAAAACCCTCACACCATGTTCTGCGCCTGGGGTGCCTTGTTCGCGGGCGTGGCCGGGCGCTCCGCCCGGGAGGTGCCGTCCGCGCTGAGCACCTCCGGGAAGAGCTTCATGTACGTCGGGTTGTCCTCCAGGCGGTACGACCGTAAACCGGAGAGCTTGTTGTTCATCTCGCCCTCTCCGAGGGGTTCGTCGTATCGCGCGTCGCCGGCGAAGATGAGATCGGAAAACGGAGGCACCTCGTCCACCTTCTCCTCGCCCACGCACGCGTTGCCGAACACCGACGCGATCTGCTCCACGAGCCCGGCGAAGAACAGCGCCACGGTGAGGATGATAAACATCACGAACGGCACCAAGGCGTTGGCGCGCACCAAGCGCGCCATGAAGTCGAACTGATCGGGCGCGCCGGTGAGGTCGGCGTCGGCGGAAGGACTTCCGCCGGCGGCGGCGGTCACCGCGCTCGCGTCGACGCCCACGCTGCCCGCTAAACCGCCGGGGTCGACGATGTACGAGGGGATCTCGTAGTACCCGAACGCCCAGCACGCGATGGCGAGGTGCGCCCACGCCGCGTACGGCGCCGTCTTTAAAAAGAACGCGTTCAGCTTGTGGTCGTACATCGGCGGGCGCTTGCTGAACTTGAGAAGCAGCCACTTATCCGTGGCGTACATGGCGAAGAAGAGAACCGCCGCCGCCGGCGCGAGCGGCGGCGCCGCGCACAGGAAGATGATGGAGTAGAACAAACCGCACAGCATTTGGCCGTAGCGTTTGGCGAGCGAAAACTCCGCGGGGGTGTAAATCTCGTTGAGCTTCTTCTGCGACGGCGCGCAGCACCCGAACACGAAGCGCGACGCGGCGGCGGCGATGTTGGGCAACGCCGCGCCCAGCGGAAACGCCGCGATGTTCACGATGGCGGTGCTGATGATGGTGACCATCACCTTGTTGTACCACGCGGTTTCGAAATCGCCGTACTGACCTTGGAACAGCACCGGGAATCCCTCCAGCGCCTCGACGTAGGAGTAGATCACCACCGGGACGATCGCCTGGTTCACCAAAAGCGCCGCGAACGTGTACTTCGCGCAGTTGGTCTCCGTGGCGGAGATGGTTTTGTGGCGCTCAAACTTGGAAAACACCTGCGCGCTGGACATGAGGATCATGTTCGTGAGCGTGGTCATCACGATGGTGCCGATCAGCACCGAGGCTTCGAGCGCCATCTGGTCGTAGATCTCCTTGCAGAAGTTCGAAGTATCCGCGGAGCTGCCCGCGAAGTAGTCCATGATCACGCTGGTCATGTCCACGGACGAGACGCAGAAGCACTTCTTGCACGTCAGCGCCGCGCACTCGTCGGCGAAGGAGTCCGGCATGAAACCCCCGGCCCACGCCTCACCCTCCGCGGGGAGCGCGGCGTTTTGCGCCGCCGCGTACCCGTCGGCGGCGGAGCCGTCCATGGGCAGGATCCACTCCGCGCCGGAGATGTAGTTGCGGCACGCGTCCAGATCGACGTTCGTCACGAACTTATCGATCGCGATTCGCGCCTGCGAGGTGGGGTCGTTGTAGGCGTCCTCGCCCACCAAGTCCCAGATGGCGGAGCACTGCAGCGTGGGCTCGGGGGTCAAGTCAGACGGCTCCACCGTGGCGCACGACACTGAGGGCGCGGCGTTGCTCGCGGCGTCCTTGGCGTACACCAGGACGCCCACCGCGGCGGCGCACAGCACGAGGATGACCAGGAACGATATGAGCTTGCGCGTGAGCTGCGCGCACACGTTTTTGCGCAACACGTTTTCCCAGAGGATGTCGGACGCTTCGGGCGCGGGCTTGATCTTGAGCGCGTGCGTCCCGCGGTACATGAGCTCTTCTTTGTGGCAGCAGGACCACTGCTCGTTGAACGCGTCGACGCACGTCGCGCGACCTTCGGGTTCCTCGAACGTCATGAACGCGCACACCGTGTCGAACCCCTCGTTGAGTCGCTTCTCGATGCGCGCGTTCGTCTTCTCCACGCGCTTCTTGTATCGCTCGATGCGCTTGAGCTGCACGCGGAGCGCGCGCGCCTGTTTCTTGATCTCAAACGCCGCCGCCTGGATCTTCATGTTCTTCAGGTAATCCAGCTGCGCGGCGCGGGCGATGCGCGGGCTCATCACCTTGCCCAGGTCCCGGACGACGACGCAGTCCGCCAAAGCGCCGAACTGCGAGAAGTGTTTCACGAGCGAGTCCTCATCCGCGTCCTTGGGGATGCCCCAAACCACCACGGAGTAGTCCGGCAGCGACACGACGGCGTCGTCGTTCTCCTCGACGTACGCGTCTTGGCGTCGCTTGAGGTGCGCGATCATGATCAGAAAGCACAGGATGGCGAAGACGTCTAAACAGGAGATGATGAGCATCACCAATCGCATGTCCCAGCCCTCGATCGTGTCTTCCTGCGACGTCGTCGCGACGACACCGGTCGTGACGCGAGCCAACACCTCCATGGTGTCCTCGTCCATGTCGGAGTCGTCGTTGTAGTACAGGTACACGGCGTTGTAGATCACGAACACCATGAGGAGCGTCATGAGGAAGAAGTACAGCGCCAGGCTCTTTAAAGTGCGGAACCACAACCCGATACCGGGGCCGAGCGGCTCAAGATCCGCGTACCCGGAGCCGCACACGGAGATGTACTGCCCGTTGATGTCCGTCACAGCCGCGCGCTTCCACTCCGCCTTAGCTTCGTCGAAATCCAGCTTGGTGTTGATGTCCGGCAGACGATCGGACATGAGCTCCTCGAACTCCGACGCCGACGCCGACGCCGCCGCCGCCGCCGCCGCCGCCGCCGCCGCCTTCTCCTCGGGGGACATGACGCGCGCGGAGCGGTTGCGGTCGAGGGACGCGCGGGGCGAGGCCGCGTTGGGGGAAGCCTCTTCGGGAGGGTCGTCCTTCCTAAACGGGTTGTTGGAGGTCTTCTTGGGCGTGTTCTCGTCCACCATGAGCACCTCGCGAGCCACCGCGGTCGCCGCGGCTTTCGCGCCCGAGGCCACCTTCGAGAGGAGCCCCTCGGCTTTCGAGGAGACCTCCGCGGCCACCTGCGCGCCGTGCTTCAGGGTCTCCGAGGACGCCGCGAGCGCCTTGTCGGCGGCGTCCTCCGCGGCGTCCGGCTTGGCGTCGCGCTTGACGGGCATCGCGCGCGGTTGTTGCCTCGAGAGGAAGGCAATTCACGCGATCGCGATCTGGGCGGTTCGCGAGGGGGCTCGATCCCGGGGGTATCGAAAGACGCTCGCGTGCGAACGACTCGCGCGCGTACCGCGAGGAAACGGGCGCGCGCGGGGCTATGGCGGCGGCGACGTGTGCCGCGGCTCGGAGAGTGGCGGTCACCCGATCACTTCGTGTCGAATGCTCTGAATCCGCGGGCGTTAGTTATTTTCGTATCTTTCGCCGTCACCGCGATGCGTCAGCCCACGTGCGTCAGCGTGAGCGACATCGCGAAATATTGTTGTCGACGTCGAGAAAAAGCAGCGAACCCTGAGCGTGTCGGATCTCAACTCGACGCGCGGGGCGCCGGACCCGGGCCTCGGAGCCGGATCCGCGCGGTTCGCTTCGGACGCGCGGTGCGCCGCGATGGGCGCCGGCGGCGGCGGCGGGAGCGACGGTGGGGGCAGCGGCACGCGCGCCCCCCCCACGCCTCGTTTGTCCACCTTCCTCCGGACGTTCGGCACCTCCGCGTCGCGAGAGGCGCGGTCGGGCGTGGACGTGGACCACGAGACGCACGCGAGGCTCGCGCTCCTGCGCGTGGGCGGCGCGAGCGGGACCCACCTGGGTCGTGACTCGGGAGCCGGCGGGTCCGTTTCGGGGTCGGGATCCGAGGGGCGAACGAGCCACGGAGGCTTCTCATCGGCTTCTCATCGGCCGAAGAGCTCATCCGATGTGAGCCGCGGCGCCGGAACTCGCCAACTCGCGCGACGCGTTTTCGGCGTTCAATCGGGCGAGGACCCCTCAGGTTATGGGATACCTCAAGGACGAGACGTGCGCGAGGCGCTGGACGCGTTCGTTCAGAGCGTCGTCGCGGTCACGGGAGGGGACACGTTTCTGCCGGATCAGCTCGGGGACGCCGCGTCGGCGGCGTTCGAAGCCGTCGGCGAGGACGCCCTCGCGCGCGACGACGAATATCGCGGACTGGTCGCCGAGGCGGCGTACGCGCGCGACCCGGACCTCGCGTCGAGAAAGGCGGACGCGTTTATGCGCGCGACGCACAGGAAAGAAATGGAGGCGCTGCGTGACGCGATGGGTCCGATCGACGTTGGCGCGTTTGGCGTGTTCCGCGAACGAGCCGTCGCGCTCGCGGCGCTCGCGCGGCGCCGGCGCGGCGAAGAAGGGTCTCGCGAAACCGAAACGTCTCGCGAAGGAGAAAAAAACGACGCGAACGCTTCGCGGGAGTACGGCGCGGACGTCGCGTTCGTCGCGCCCGGAACAGGTCACGCCGCGAACGCCGCGGAGGAGGCGTTAGGAGGCGCGGAGACGCGAAGACGAGACCGAGTGAGCGCTTTCGGCGATTCGGCGGCGTCGGCGATGCGCGCGTCGCTCGCGGAAGCCGCCTCCGTCGAAACCGAGCGCGCGGCTTCGATCGCCGGCGCTCGTGTCACCGAAAAAGCCGAAAAAGAAAAACAGGCCGCCAGCGATGGAAACGAACGACGCGACGCGACCGCCTCCGCCGCCACCGAGCAGCTGTCGTGGCTCAAGGCGCGTTGCCTGGAAATCTCCGGCGTCGAAAACTGGGAACTCGCCGCGCAAACCGTCGCGCGCCTCGCGTTAGCTTCGCCCGACGACAAGTCGGACGAGGTCGTCGCCGCCGAGCTCTTCGACTTCTTCGGCGACGCCGGGGTGGAGTTGATCATGGGCGCCATCGAGCGCCGCGGCGCGATGGCGGAGGCGCTGCGCGGCCGCGTCGCCGCCGCGCGGCGGCGCTTCGGCGACGACGCCGACGACGACGCCGAAAGCCGCCGCGCGCGCGTCGGCGGCGGTTCGGGCGCGCCGAGCGCCTCGGTCACCATCACGAGCGCTCTGGATAAGAAACTCGAAAAGCTAAAGAAGAAGGAGGCTCGGAGCGTCGGCCGAAGGCTCGCGCGAGGCGAGGGCGAGCCCTTGCTCGAGTGGCTCGAGTCCGTCGGGCTTCCCTTCGGCGCGCTCTGCGAGGGGGACTGGGAACGCGCCGAGGAGACGGAGAAGAAGGAACGCGCCGCGACGGAGGATGAGATTTTCGCCGCGCTCCGCGGGCTCGGCGCGGGCGGCTCCGGCGGCAGGAAGGTTTTGCCACCGGGCACGACCCGCACGACGCACAAAGGGTACGAGGAGGTGCGCGTCCCCGCCGCCGCGCCCGCCGCGCGCGCCGAGCGCGAGCGGCTCGTGCCCGTCGCCGAGCTCCACGACTGGGCGCGCCCCGCGTTCGCCGGCGTGTCCCACTTGAACCGCATACAGAGCCGGATATACGAGGCGGCGTACCGAGGCGTCGAGAACCTGCTGGTGTGCGCGCCGACGGGCGCGGGCAAAACCAACATCGCGATGATGACCGTGCTGCGGGAAGTGTCGCGCCACGTGGACGAGGCCACGGGCGACTGGGCCGAGGACTCGGAGGATTTCAAGATCGTCTACGTCGCGCCCATGAAGGCGCTCGCCGCGGAGGTCACCGCGGCGTTTTCGCGGCGTCTCGCGCCGCTCGGGCTGAGCGTGCGCGAGCTGACGGGAGACACGCAGCTGTCGAAGAAGGAGCTGGACGAGACGACCATGCTGGTCACGACCCCCGAGAAGTGGGACGTGATCACGCGCAAAGGCGGCGAGGTTTCGGCGGCGGCGACGCTCCGGCTGCTGATCATCGACGAGGTGCACTTGCTGAACGACGACCGAGGCCCCGTGATCGAGACGCTGGTGGCGAGGACGCATCGGCAAGTCGAGACGACGCAGTCGTCGATACGGATCGTGGGTTTGTCCGCGACGCTGCCCAATCCCGCGGACGTGGCGTCGTTCCTGGGGGTCACGAAAAACGGTTTGTTCGTGTTCGACCAGAGTTTCCGACCGATTCCGTTAACGCAGCGGTTCGTGGGGGTCACGGAGACCAACGCCGTGAAGCGGCTGGCTTTAATGGCGGAGATCACGTACGAAAAGTGCGCGGGGGCGTTGCGCGGGGGCAAACAGGCGATGGTGTTCGTGCACTCCAGGAAAGACACGGTGAAGACGGCGCGGCAACTCGCCGAGCTGGCGGCGAACCGCGACGGGGTGGATCTGTTCGGACCGCCCGGCGCCGACGACGGCGGCACTTTCTCCGCGACCGTGAAGAAGTTCCAGACCGAGGTGAACAAGAGCAAAAACCCCGAGCTAAAAGAGCTTTTCACAAAGGGGTTCGGGTGCCACAACGCGGGCATGCTCCGCTCCGATCGCGCTCTCGTCGAACGCGCCTTCGCGGCTGGGGTGATTAAAGTGTTGGTGTGCACGGCGACGCTGGCGTGGGGGGTGAACCTTCCCGCGCACCTCGTGGTGATCAAAGGCACGACGCTGTACGACCCGCAAAGGGGCGGGTTCCGCGATCTCGGCGTTCTGGACGTGCAGCAGATCTTCGGCCGCGCCGGAAGGCCGGGGTTCGACGCGAGCGGCGAGGGCGTGATCGTCACCGAACACAAAAAGCTGGCGCGCTACCTGGGCATGTTGACCGCGGCCACGCCGATCGAGTCGCAGTTCGTGAAGAACCTAGCGGACAACCTGAACGCCGAGCTCGTGCTCGGGACGGTCACGAACGTCAAGGAGGGCGCGCGGTGGCTGGGGTACAGCTACCTGCACGCGCGCGCGCGCAAGAACCCACTCGCGTACGCTCTGAGCTGGGAAGACGTGAAGCTCGACCCCGAGCTCACTAAACACCGAGCCAAGTTGATCCGCGAAGCCGCGCGGCAACTCGACCGCGCGAAGATGGCGCGCTTCGACGAACGGTCCGGCCAGCTGTACCAGACCGAAAGCGGACGCATCGCGTCCCATTTCTACATCAAGGTGAAGAGCATGGAGACGTTCGACGCGCACCTGCGGCCGAACATGCAGATGCCCGACATACTGCACATGGTGGCGCACGCGGATGAGTTCGAGACCATCTCGCCGCGCGAGGATGAGATGCCCGAGCTCGAGACGCTTCGAAACGACCGCAAGCGCGCGTGCCCGATCGAAATCACCAAAGCCACGATGGCGGACCGGGTCGGGAAGGTGAACTTGCTGCTCCAGGTGTACATAAGCCGCGTGCGGTGCGAAGCGTTTTCGCTCGTCGCCGACGGGTCGTACATCTCGCAAAACGCGTCCAGAATCAGCCGCGCGCTCTACGAGCTCTGCCTGCGCCGGGGGTGGCCGAGCCTGGCGGAGACGATGCTCACGCTCGCCAAAGCCGTCGACCTGCGCGTGTGGCCGCACCAGCACGCGCTGCGGCAGTTCCAGGACTCGGGGGCGCTGAGCGCGGACGTTCTGTTCAAGCTGGAGGACAAACGAGCCACCGTGGACCGGCTGTGGGACATGTCCGCGTCGGAGATTGGCGCCATGCTCAGGCTCAACGCCGATCTCGGGGCGCGCGTGCGACGGTGCGTCGAGGCGCTGCCGCACCTCGCGCTGGAAGCCGCGGTGCAGCCGATCACGCGCTCGGTGCTCCGGGTCTCCGTGCTTCTCACCCCGGAGTTCACCTGGGTCGACCGGCACCACGGCGGCGCGCAGCGGTGGCTCCTGTGGGTCGAGGACCCGGTCAACGAGCACGTCTACCACTCGGAGACGTTCACGGTGACGAAGCGGGCGCACGGCGAGGGTGCGCAGAGAGTCGCCTTCACGGTACCGATTTTCGAGCCCGCGCCGCCGCAGTACTTCCTGCGCGCGACGAGCGAAACCTGGCTCGGGTGCGAGACGTTCCACGAGCTGAACCTCGCCGGGTTGACGTTGCCGGACAAGCACCCGCCGCACACGGACCTATTGGACCTCGCGCCGCTCCCGCGCTCGGCGCTGCGCGACGCTTCGTTCGAAGCGCTTTACGAGAAGAAGTTCACGCACTTCAACGCGATTCAGACGCAGGCGTTTCACGCGTTGTACCACTCCTCGCGCAACGTGCTTTTAGGTGCGCCGACCGGGAGTGGCAAGACCGTCTCCGCGGAACTGGCGATGCTTCGTGTGTTCCGGGACACGCCCGAGAGGAAGGTGGTGTACATCGCGCCGCTCAAGGCGCTCGTCCGCGAGCGCGTGCGAGATTGGCGCGAGCACCTGTGCCCTTCGTTGGGGAAGCGTTTGGTCGAGCTCACCGGCGACGTCACGCCTGATTTGCGCGCGCTTCTGGCGGCGGACATCATCGTCGCCACCCCCGAGAAGTGGGACGGCATCTCGCGGAGCTGGCAGTCACGCAAGTACGTCACGAAGGTGGCGCTGGTGGTGATCGACGAGATCCACCTGCTCGGTGCTGATCGGGGGCCCATTCTGGAAACGATCGTCTCGCGGCTTCGGTATATCGCCAGCGCGACGAACGCGACGCCGACGCGCGTGGTCGGTTTGTCCACCGCCCTAGCCAACGCGCGCGACCTCGCGGACTGGCTGGGAATCGAACCCGGAACCGACGGAAGCAACGGCGAGGGCCTATTCAACTTCCGCCCGTCCGTTCGCCCCGTGCCTTTGGAGTGTCACATCCAGGGCTTCCCCGGGAAGTTCTACTGCCCGCGCATGGCGTCCATGAACAAACCGACGTACGCGGCGATTCAAACGCACTCGCCGTCCAAGCCGTCGCTGGTGTTCGTTTCGTCTCGGCGCCAAACGCGGCTCACCGCGCGTGACTTGATTCAACACGCCGTGGCGGACGAAAAGCCGCGGGCGTTCGTGAACATGGCCCCCGAAGAGCTGCAGATGTGGGTCGACACGGTGAAGGACCCGCACATGAAGCACTGCTTGCAGTTCGGCGTGGGCATGCACCACGCCGGCCTCGAGCCGCGCGACCGACAAATCGCCGAGGACCTCTTCGCGCGGTGCAAGATTCTGGTGCTCGTGTGCACGAGCACGTTGGCGTGGGGGGTGAACCTCCCCGCGCACTTGGTGGTGATCAAAGGCACGGAGTTCTACGACGGCAAGCAGAGGCGGTACGTCGATTTCCCCATCACGGACGCGTTGCAGATGATGGGAAGAGCCGGCCGGCCTCAGTTCGACACGTCGGGGACGTGCGTCATCATGTGCCACGAACCGAAAAAGGCGTTTTACAAAAAGTTTCTGTACGAGCCGTTCCCGGTGGAGAGCGCTCTGCGGGAAAATTTGCCCGATCACTTCAACGCCGAGATCGTTTCCGGGTCCATCAGAAGTAAACAAGACGCCATCGACTGGATCACGTGGACGTACTTCTTCCGACGGCTCGTGCGTAACCCGTCGTACTACGACCTCGAGAGCGTCGACCACGCCTCGGTCAACGCGTACCTCAGCGCGTTGGTGGAGAGCGCGCTGGAAAAGTTACGCGACGCGCGCTGCGTCGCGTTTTCAGAAAACGACGACGTCGTGGAGCCTTTGAGCCTGGGCAGAGTGGCTTCGTTTTACTACCTGCAGCACAGCACCGTGGCTTCGTTCGCGCGAACCATGAACGCCCGAAACACTCCGAGAGACTTGCTGGAGATTCTCGCGGGCGCGGCGGAGTACGACGAGCTGCCGGTGCGGCACAACGAGGACCTGCTCAACGCGACCCTCGCCGATGCGGTCGTGAAGGCTGGGGGCTTTCCCGTGGACGCGCGTTCGCTGGACGACCCACACGTGAAAGCCAACCTGTTGTTCCAAGCGCACTGGCTCCGCGTGCCGTTACCTTCGAGCGACTTTGTGACGGACGCCAAAGGCGCGCTGGATAACGCCGCGCGCGTGCTACAGGCGATGATCGACGTCGCCGCCGACGCGGGGTGGCTGGCGGTTTCGCTGCGCCTCATGAACCTGCAACAGGCGCTCATGCAGGGGCGACGAGCGGAGGACCCGAGCCTGTGCGTCCTGCCGGGTATCTCGCTCAAGGACGCGCGATGCGCTGCCGCGAAGGCACGAGCGGCGGCGAAAGAAGGAGGCAAAAGAAAAGACCCGAACGTCCTCGGGACCCTCCCCGAGCTCGTTTCCCTGGCGCGCCGCGACGCGGCGGCGGCGAAACGCGCGCTGGCGGCGAGCGTGGGCCGCACCGCCTCGAAGGCCCTGGACGCCGCGGTGGCGGTGGCGGCGCGTCTGCCCGTCATCGACGTCGACGCGCGCATCGTGGACGCGAGCGAGCTCGCATCCGAGCTCGCGTCCGAGCGCGTGACGGTCGAGGTTCGCCTGCGGCGCGTCGAGACTTCGGAAACAAAAACAAAAAAACAAAAACAAAAACAAAAACAAAAGGAGGAGGCTTTGAGAACGAGCGCGGCGGCACACGAACCGACGTCTCGACGGACGACACCACCCCGCGCGGTGTGCCCTTTGTACCCGAAGATCAAGCAGGAAGGTTGGTGGGTCGTTCTCGGTGACCGCGATGCGAACGAGCTCCTCGCGCTGCGTCGCGTCGCGTTCGGGGACGAAACGCGCGTGAAGCTGACGTACGAACGCGAACGCGGGATTCAAAACGCAAACGCGTACAAACGCGTCGTCGTCGCGTTTCTGGTGTCCGACTGTTACGTCGGAATGGACCAGGAGACGGACGTCGTTTTCGCGTCTTCGCGGACGTCGTCTTCGCGTCACGCGGGGTGCTCGCCGGAATCGTCGCTCGAAGCGAAGGAGGAGTCCTTCTGGCTCGCCGCGGACGACCCCTCCGAGTTCTCGGAGGAGGACGACGACGCGTTTTTCTGGGAGAACGAGGGACGCGCCGTCTCTCGCGAGCGTCGTCTCTCGTAGTACGTAGCTACAGTCGACTCGTTAGTTATACACCAGTCCATATTAACACCAACCTTTCCTCACGCGAGCTGGACGATGAGCGACCCCGCGGTTTTCTCCTCGAACTTCAAGCCCTTCTCCTTGAGCGCCGCGACCACCGCCGGCATGAGCACGGCGCCGCCGCCGCCGCTGTGCTTCCCGGCGCCGGGCACGAGCTCGAGGACGCCCTTGGCGCCCGAGAGCTCGGCGAGCCTGGTTCGCAGCGCGTCCATCGCCTCCGCCTTGCGCAGCCCGTGGAAGTCCATGTACATCTTCCCCTTGCCTTTGTTCCGGTTCTCGAAGATGGCCTTCGCGGCTTTCGCGTTGGCCTCGTGCATCGAACGCTGCGCCGCCTTGACCTCCTCCAGCGCGGCGCGCCCGCCGGCTTTGTCCCCGGCGTCGAACAGCGCATCTTTCTTTTTCGCCAATACATCGGCGCGTTTCGCGTGCGCGTCCGCCTCCTGCCTGAACTTCTTGCCCGCGGCGCCCTCGTAGTCGGGGTTCTCCGCGTCCTTGATCACCGCGCTCACCGCCTCGCGCGCCGCCTTGACCTGCTTCGGGTCGCCCGTAATCCGAATGGTCACGGGGTCCGCGATCGAGCGGTCGATGTCGATCTCGGCGCCCGTCATGAACTTCAGCTCGTTGATCTTCGACCCGTTGGGGCCGATGACGGCGCTGATCCACTTCTGCGCGCATTTGATCTCCCACTCCGTGGCGGTCGCGTCGAGGTCCGTGAACGCGCCGCCGAAGCAGCACGAGAATAAGCCGCCCATCGGAAGCTGCTTCGGAGCGCACGGCGCAGGCGCGAGGAAATTGTGCCGACACACGAAAAGGTGACGGATTAATGTCGAACAGCGCTGGGCGAAGTCAGCAACTCGACACGCCCGGCGGACCTGGCGCACGGATGAGATCACGTTCGAAAAAAAAAACGTTTGTTTTCCTACGTAGCGACGCGACGCGGATTTCGTTCGACGCGCGCTCGTCCGAGCGCGCCCATCACACCACGACGCCGTCCCCGGGGACGTCCCCGGGGACGTCCCCGTCCTCCGCCTCGGCCATCGCGACCAGATGCTCCAGCACGGCGCGCGCGTTCTCGGACAGCTCCGCCGGCGCGCGCGCCACGGCGCGAACGTCCTCGCCGTCCCCGGCCCAGGGCTTCGCCGGCCGCGGCGCCTCGCCGGTTTCGAAAAACACCAGGGCGGTGAGGTCGTCCTCGAGGAAGAAATCGTCCTGGTCCTCCCGGAACAGCCGCGCGCCCAAGCTTTGGTGTGGGTTCCACACGCGCTTGTCCTGCCTGTTGTCCTGCACGACGCCCTTCTTGAACTGCGACTCCTGCGCCGTCGGATCGCGCTTTCCGATCACGAGCTCGAGCGACACGTCGTCGGCGTACGCGTCGCGCGCGCCGTCGTTCGCCGTTCGCGTCTCGTCCCGCGCGAGGGACCACGCCGCGGTCGCGGGAAGCACGAACGGCTCGTGCTTTTTCTTTTTTTTCACACCGACCGAAGACGCGTTCGCGTCGAGTTCGCCGCCGGAAAGCACGGAGGCGTCCGAAGAGGCGTCCGCGGAGGCGTCTTCCGCGTCTTCCGCGTCTCCGTCGCCCGCCTCGGCGTCGTCGCCGCGCCAGAACGTGCGCTCCAGGTTCTCCAGGCCGGCGCTCTCGCAGCGCACGCGCACGCCGACGTGCGTGACGTCCACGCGCACGTCGTCCTTCCGGACCCAGAACGGTAACGCGTCGAACGTCACCGTCACCTCCTCGTTGGTCTCGTGCGTGACGTACGGCTGGCGCAGAGCGCGCGCGAAGTCCGGGTCGCCCTGGAACAGCCGCGTCCAGGTCTCGCCCGGCCGCGCTTTCGTCAGCGAGAGCGCGCACCGCCGCCCGTCGCGCGAGCGGAGCGTCTCCACCGGCGCGCTCGCGTCGATCAAGCCGGCCAGCGCGCGCTCCACCACGGGGGGGGAGTCCTCCGGCTGCACCAGCACGATCCCGCCGGAAGCGTCGGCGCCGGCGAAATCAGAAAACGCCCCGAAATCGCGAATGAACCCGCCGCCGCTCGCGCCGCCGTCCGGCACGATCTCAATGCGCAGGTCTTTGTCTCCGTACCCCGTCGGGACGTACACGGCGACGTGCACCTTGCGCGCGGTCTGCGCCCACATGTAGTAGCGCGCCAGCCGTCTGTCGAACGTGCGCGTCAGCGTCGCGCGCGACCCGAAGGCGTCGCCGACGGAACGCGAAATCTCCGCGACGCGTTCTTTGAACCGGCGGATCTCCGCGAGCTCGGCGTCGTGGCGGTAGTTGGGGTCGCTCGTCAGCCTTCGCCGCGCGTCCTCCTCGATCTTCTTCTCCAGCTCCTTCTCCGCCAGGCTCCGCCGCAGGTGCCCCGGCTTGTTGGTCACCGGGTAGTGCAGGCCGACGCCGCCGCGCCAGTGCAGCTTGCGCGTGCAAAAGTCGCAGAACTTAATCCCGCACGCGAAGCACGTCTTGTTGCTCGGGCGGCCGCACACCTCGCACAGCACCACCAGCTGCGACCCGGGGTCCAGGGAAAGACCGAGCCGCTCGAGGTCGTCCAGCATGGCGTCCTCGCCGCCGCGCGCGCGGGGGGTCACGCCGGGGATGTACCGGTACTCGTGCTCCGAAGCCAGCGCGTCGTACGCGGCGCGACGCGCGGGGTGGCCCAGAGTCTCGAACGCGGCGCGCACCGCGGCGAACGCGGCGTCGGATCCGCCCTTGTCGGGATGGGACGTGCGAGCCATCTCCCTGTACGCGCGCTTGATCGCCCGCGCGTCCGCGTCGCGCGGCACGCCGAGCACGTCGTAGTGCTTCGTGCCCGCGAGGTCCTCCACGCGCGCCCACGGATCGTGCTTTGCGTCTCGCCCGTCGCGCCGAGGCCGCCGAGCCGACGCCTTCTTCTTCGTCGCGGAGGAGCGCTTCGTCTTCCCGTCGCGCCTTTCGCCGTGAGCGGGGGACACGTCCGCCGACGACGCCGACGCGCGGTCGGGCGCGGGAGCGGGGGCGTCGGGGGACATGACGAACGTCCGCGGTGGAAAACCGCGACGGATCGTTCGGCGCGCGAGCTGTGGCTCGCCGTCTCTCCCGCGCGACGCGGAGTGTCCCCGAATCTCTCCACCGCCAAGACGCGACAGGGCGTTTCGTTTCCGCCGAGACCCCTCGCCTCCCCTCTCACGAATCGAAAAAACGAAAAACTCTCGAGCCGCTCTTTCGGTGATAAAAACTCGCGACTGCGCGCGCCTAAAAAACTTTCCTACGCGGAGTGGGTTTTCCGAGAAATTGTGTAGACTACGTAGCTCGTAGCTACTACAAGAAACGGTTTTGAAACGCCTTTATTAGGCTATGGTCTTTAGACTACTATCAACGCAGGTTATGGTTTAATGTCTGTAACTTAAAATCTTTCTAGAAACATTTGATCGGCAGACTTGATCGTACCCATAGCCTATGAAATTTCCGCCGAAAGGGCATCTCGGCGGTTGATGCACAAATCGGACACGTATGAAAAAAGCGAAAAATATCGCACAGCTGTGTTTCTTTTTTGTTAGGACGTTTTCCGCCGAAAAAACGCCACTAGCGCGGCCTACCAGAATACCGTAAAAAACCTTCTAGAAAAAAATCTCCCGCCAGCGAGCAAAAAAAGGTAGCCTTTTTCGTCGGCGTTGAGTCTTTTTCCCGACCCGGTAAGCCCGGCATTGGCGCGAGCACGGCCACGCGACGCGGGGAATCGAGTCGGGAGCGGGGACCCGGCCGAGAAAACATCGCGATGGGTCGCCCCGGCCACGATCTGCGGCGGTGGAACTCGCTGGGCGCGCCACTGGTGCCCGTGGCGGAGGACGACCGCGAGCTGAAAATATCGCCGGCGGTCTCGCCGATGCGCGGACCCCGAGTGGGGTCCGGCCCGGACGCGTGCGCGTCCCTGACGTGCGACGAGGGCAGCCTGAGCGAGTCATCGGACATCGTCGCGCCGCAGGTGCTTCCGGTGACTTCCGCGGCCCTACGCCTGGGCCTTCTCGCGGTCCCCGAGCCCCGCGTGCCCGCGATCGGCGCGGGTTCCGTAAACCGGCTTCCCGGAACCTCCGGCACGCCGTCGCAGCGTCGCGCCTTCGACGGACGACGCGCGCAGAAAAAACCCGCGGGCCTCGGGTGCCGGAGCTACTCGCTCGGGAGCGGTTTGTCCATGCTCCGCGCGCGGCGGCCGCCCAGAAGCGCCGCCGCGAAAGACTCGGAGTACCACCCGCTCATGCCCCTGGTGTTACAGGCTCTCGGGCGGCTACGGTGCGTGCGATGCCACGCGCCAATCGGCGTCGCTTTTTCCTTTCCGGTGTTGCCGCGCTTCCGCGCTCGCGGGACGGTTTTCTCGTGCGGTGTCTGCGCGAGCGCTGTTTTCGCGGTCGAAACGAGAAAAAAAACGGTTTCGGTTTCGGTCGCGCGATTTTCGGTTTCAACGACTGACGATTTTTCCTTTCGCTTCGTTTCGGCGACACAAACACACGAAAAAAAAAAAAAAACTCGCAGCTCCGGCGGGTGGTCGTGCGTCCCCGTCCCCGAGCTGGACGCGTGGTTCCGCGCGCACTCGCACGCGGACGCGGTGAACGGCCCGCCCCCCGCGTCGAGCTCGGACCTCGCCGCGATCGCGCGTCGGTTCGTCGGGTCGCAGGGCACGCCCCCCAAGCCCGCCGCGCGCGCGTCGGTGGGCGAGTGCGGCGGCGAAACCGAAAGCGAGCGCTCCGCGGTTTCGCGCGCGGACTCGTTCACCGAGGAGGCGCGCACGCCCACCGGCGGGTCGCGTTTTTTCGGGTTCGGCGAGGCGGTCGGGACCCCCTCGTGCGCGCCCGAGACGGCGCCCACGAGCGTGGACGACCTCGTGGACCGCGCGGTGGCGCGCGCGAACGCCTTTTCCGACGCGCAGGTGCGCGCGTTCGGCGAGGCGTGCGCGCAGTCGCGCTGGTGCGCGGTCAACAAGCTGTCCGGCGACGAGGTGCGCACGCGTTCGGTTTTTTTTCGGCGGTTTCGTTCGTGTCAGCGTTCCTGGTTTTTCGGTTGTGGGCACTTTTTCCAAAGCCGTTTCGGTTGTGGGCACTTTTTCTTGGCCACAAGCGCACGCGCCACGACGCCGGCGACGCGGTTTGACTCGCGAACGGCGAGTTAACTTTTTCGAGACTGCGCCGCTCGGCTTTTTCCAGTTTTTTCTTCCTTTTTTTTATCCGTGATCCTCTGTGACGCGCGGTCCGAGACGCCGCGCGCGCAGAGGGACACGCGCGGCCGAACGCGCGCGGACGCGATCTCTGACGCACTCCTACCGTTCCTGCCCTCCGCAGACGTTTCGCGTGCGTGTCCCGCGCGCGCGCGCCGAGACGACGCGCGACGCGCCCGATCGCGAACACAGACAGATCCTGATGAGAGATGGCGCGTCTTTCGCGACGCTTGGTTCGGACGAGGGAGACGGGCGTGCGGCGAACGCGAACTCGCCGTCCGCGGCGGACGGCGAGTTCGAGGCGACGCCCATGGAGGCGGCGTGCAAGATGCTTTTCGGCGAGCACGAGGCGCCCCGCATGATCCAGGCGCTGAGCGCCGCGCGCGCGCGCGAGCGCGACGCGCGCGCGCGGAGCGACGCGGAAACACCGGAGACGCAGTCACGAAAAGGCTCGCGTCGTGATCTGCGCGCGGTCGGGCCGCCCATGGTTCGCCAGAGCTCGTGTCAGAGCTGGGACTGGCGAGACGACGACGGATCGCCGCGGGAGAGCGGCGATCGTCGCGGTCCCTTCGCGCGCAACGAGGGGGAGTCGTTCAAGCGCGTCTACTCGCTGTGCGTCCTGCAGCACGGCGGGCGGAGCCTCCGCAGCGACGAGGACGACGACAAAACCGACTCGCGCGGCGGCTCGGTGTCGGGCGGAGCGTTTTTCGGCGCCGAAAAAACCAGTCAAACCGGTGTCGGCGGTTTCGACCGAAACGGAGGAGCGCCTTTCGGCGTCGACGCCCGCGCGGGCGAACCTCCGATCGGAGGGTCCGACACACCCTGCTCGCCCGGCGAGACGCGAAACGTCGCCAAGCGCGCCAGGTTGCTCGACGCGGTGACGCACAACCACGAAGTCGCGAAGGAGGGAGAGACGACGCTTCTCCCGCTTCGCGCCGTCGGAGGAGACGGCGCGCCCCGAAACGAGGGTGGGGCGTTTTCGGAATCCGGCGGGGGCGCCGAAAAAACACGCGTCGCCGCGGTTCGAACGCGCTCGCGAATGAACTCTCGGCACGAGGCGGCGGCCGAGGCGGCGGCCGCGGCGGAGCCCGACCGCGCGGCTGTCGCGCGCGCGCGCGACGCGGAACAGGCGGAGGCGGAGGAGAGGCTCCGCCGGGCGAGAGGCGCCGCCGCCGCGGCGGACTTACGCCGCCCCGCCGCCGCCGCCGCCGCGGACGCGGCGGCGGAGGCGCGACGAAGCGCGCCTCAGGTGACGACGCGTCGGATGTCCCGCGAGTCCGAGGACTCGGCGGCCATGCAGGAACTGCGCCGGGAGTGGGCGAGCATGCGCGGCGTGCCCACGCGAACGCAATCGGTGGGGGGGGATCTGGCCTGCGCGGGAAACGCAAACGCCCGGGCCGGATCGAACGGATCCGGCGCGCGAAAACCAACCGGGGGCGGCTCGGCGAGCCTCCCTCCCGGGAGGGACGATCCGTCCTCCGCCGGCGCCGCGCGTCGTTTGGTGTCCTCGCGGAGCGCGGGCGCGACTTCGTTGCCGAGCGCGCCTCGCCGATCGACGCCCTCGATCAAGCAGAGGCTGGCGGAGGCGCTCACCCCGACGCGCGCGCCCGGCGACCTCGGCGCGTGGCGGTTCAACGCGCGGGTCACCGGCTTGAACCTGAGCAACGCCTCCATCGGTTTGGAGGGCGCGGCGTTTCTCGCCGAGGCGCTGCGCCCGCGCCGCAACGGCGACGGCTCGTACTCGCACAACGGCTCGCTGCGGTCGCTCAACCTCGAGTTTAATAATCTGGGATGCGAGGGCGTGGCCTTGATCGCCGAAGCGCTCACTCCGCTCTGGGTCCCGGCGAGTACCGGAGGCGGCGCGGAGTTAGGGTCCGTCTCTCTCGCGCGCGGCGACGTTTTCACCCAGCGCGGCCGCTGGGTGGCCAACGCCTCGCTCGAGCGCCTCAACCTCAACTTTTGCGAGGTTGGCGCGCGCGGCGCGGCGGCGCTCGCGGCGGCGCTCGCGCCCAGGCAAACCTCCGTCACGGACGCGGGGTCCGACGCCGGGCGCTGGCGTCACTACGGCGGGATCACGCACCTGTCGCTGTTCCACAACCGGCTGGGCGCCGAGGGCGCGCGCGCGCTCGCCGAGGCGCTCGCGCCCCGCGCGCAGCCGAGCGCCCTCGGCTCGGATTTCGCGTTCCACCCGACGTTGCGCTCGCTCAACGTGGGGCGCAACCAGCTCGGGGACGTGGGTCTGGCGCGCATCGCGCGCGCGTTCGCGCCCGCGCGCCTGCGCGACGGCTCGTGGCAGTACAACCCCACGTTCAAGCACCTGCACGCCAACGCCAACTCGTGCCTGTCGCAGGAGGGACCGCTGGCCCTCTCCGAGTCCCTCGCCCCGAGGCAAAACCCCGACGGCAAGTGGGCGTTCGCCGCCGCGCTCTCCACC
>Ga0181560_10001311_pt1 | contig 23219 bp, 25 predicted proteins | sample 011ome_20_FD_133751 | JGI IMG/M metagenome (GOLD analysis project Ga0181560, IMG submission 133751) | Coastal salt marsh microbial communities from the Groves Creek Marsh, Skidaway Island, Georgia - 011509CT metaG (megahit assembly) | ecosystem: Environmental > Aquatic > Marine > Intertidal...
AGACGTTGCTGAAGTTGGGCAGCGTGCACAAGCCAAAGTTTCTCAGTGAGTCGCAATGGAAAAACCGAATAAGCACCCTCAGGCAAGTGTGGCAACTGCCTTGTCTGTCAACGTGAACAAGGTGGCGTTGTTGCGCAACTCAAGGCACCTGGCAATCCCCAGTGTCACCCAGGCCGCCAGTGCATGCTTGGCTGCTGGTGCGCACGGCATCACGGTCCATCCGCGTCCAGATGAGCGGCACATCAGGGCCTCCGATGTGTATGAGCTTGCTGAGTTGATGCAAGACTGGCCCGACGCAGAATTTAACATTGAGGGCAACCCTTTTCACAATTTGATGGACCTGGTCGAGAAAGTTCGCCCACACCAATGCACCCTGGTACCTGACAGCGAGGACCAGTTCACATCAGACCATGGTTGGAATCTTCCCCAAGACGTGCAACGCCTGGGCCCGATCGTGAAGCAGCTCAATGAGTGGGGCGTGCGGGTCAGCCTTTTCATGGACCCGTTGCCAGAAGCGATGGCGGTGGTTGAGCAGCTTGGGGCGGCGCGTGTTGAGCTTTACACCGAGACGTATGCCAGGGCGGCTGCGCAAGGGCGCGCAGAGGACGTGATGCCCTCGTTTGTGCAAACCGCTGAGGCCGCGCAAAGACATGGCATCGAGGTGAACGCAGGCCATGACCTAAACCTTCAGAATCTACCATCTTTTTTGACACGTGTGCCAGGTGTGCGAGAGGTGTCTATTGGTCATGCGTTCATGGCGGATGCGCTTGAGTTGGGATACCGCGGTGCAACCCAAGCGTACCTTCATGCCATTGCAAGCACTGTACGTTCAAGCTCATGATTGTTGGCATTGGCACCGATATTTGTGATGTCACTCGCATCCACGCGACATTTGAGCGGCGTGGTGAGCGCTTCATTCAGCGCGTCCTGGGTCCCCATGAGCAAGTCGTCTGGCGCCAACGCATGGGCAGATCGGCGTCGCGAGGGGTTCGCTACTTGGCGACCCGCTTCAGTGCCAAAGAGGCTTTTTCAAAAGCCATAGGTTTGGGGATGCGGATGCCTATGGCATGGTCAAGGTGTGAAATCTTGAACCTTGCCAGTGGTCAGCCCTATATCCAGTTGAGCGGCGATTTGCAGACTTGGGCTGCAGAAAACAAGTGGAAAATCCACGTTTCCGTGACCGACGAATCAGACTATGCGGCCAGTTTTGTGGTCATAGAAAGCGAGAGCCAATGAGCTTGCATGCACCCTTGATGATCGATGTTGCTGGCTACACTCTGGATGCCTACGACGTCAAGCGACTCAGTCATCCGCTGGTCGGTGGCGTGATCCTTTTTTCGCGCAACTGGAAGAATCGCGTGCAGCTGACTGAGCTGTGCGCCCAAATCAAGTCTGTCCGCGATGACTTGCTGATCACCGTCGACCATGAGGGCGGGCGCGTCCAGCGTTTTCGCACCGATGGGTTTACAGTGCTGCCCTCCATGGCGGACATCGGCGCGCTTTGGCACAACGACACGCAAGGTGAGGCTCGCGGTGCGCTGCACGCCATGGATGTCGCCTCCGCCGCAGGTTATGTGCTGGCGTCCGAGCTGCGCTCGTGCGGGATTGATTTGAGCTTCACGCCCGTGTTGGATTTGGATTATGAGCACAGTGCGGTGATCGGTGACCGTGCATTTTCTGCTGACGCGCGCGTCGTCACTGTGATTGCCAAAAGCCTGATGCATGGTCTGTCCTTGGCAGGTATGCGCAATTGTGGCAAGCACTTTCCGGGTCACGGGTATGTGGCTGCAGACAGCCATGTAGATACGCCAATTGATGACCGAGAACTCGAGAGCATCATGGCAGCTGACGCCATGCCCTATGGGCAGCTTCGCTCCGTGTTGGACGCGGTGATGCCAGCCCATGTCATTTACCCCCGCGTGGACAGCCGACCCGCTGGGTTTTCAAGCTTTTGGCTGCAAACGGTGCTGAGAGAACGCTTGGCGTTTGGCGGTGCGATCTTCAGCGATGATTTGTCTATGGAGGCGGCATGCCGTGTAGATGGTCGTCAACTCGATTACGCCAGTGCAGCGCAGGTGGCGTTGCAAGCCGGTTGTGACTTGGTGCTGCTTTGCAATCAGTGCGTGGTCGATCAAGGCCGCCCGATTGATGAGTTGATCGATGGGCTGGCTCAGGCACTGCTGAGTGACCGCTGGCTGCCTCGACCAGATAGCGAGCTGCGCCGCTTGGCGCTGCTGCCAGCAAGTCCTTCGCTGGAGTGGAGCGACTTGATGGTCCAGCCGCGTTACCTTCAATCGCTGGAAATACTGTCTGAAGTGACTCAGTGACCCAGTCCGAATTCGTCGAGTTGATCGCCGATCAGCTCTAGGCGAACCAATGGACTTTCGACCGTTAAAAGTTTGACTTTGAGCTCATTGGGCAACGGGAGTAACTCAGCCCAACGGTTAGCGACCCAGCCCGCGTTTTCCCACTCTTCGGCCCCCTCAGCGGGTGGGGCAACCACGCCCGTGATGTTGGGGTGCTCGGCATTCAAGCGAATCAGTACATCGGCCAGTGCATCGCCAATGTGGCTTAGTTCTGAGGGAATGGTGACGAACTGGTCGTCTTCTATGACTCCAGCATCCGCAACCCATAGGCCCAATGGGCCCTTTTCGCATCGATCTAAATGCACGCGCTGCCCGCCTCGACAGACGATGCGCACCAGGCCCGACTGTATGGTTTGCATCTGTTCGATGTGAGCGAGGGTGCCGAATGGATAGAAGCGCTCTTTTTCAAACGTGTTCTGATTATTTGAATCTGGCTTCTGTACTTCATCACCATCAGCCAGGCTGGCGATCACAAATGGTTCGCGCTGAAGGTTACATCGCTTCACCATGTTCAGGTAGCGCACCTCGAACACTTGCAAAGGAATCACCCCGCCTGGAAACAGCACGGTGTTGAGAGGGAAAACGGGCAGGTTCACGCGACTGCGTCCGCGCTTTGTCCGGATAACATCGCCAACTGGTGCGCCACATGCGTGCGCAACTCACGTCGATCGCAGATCATGTCAACCGCCCCTTTTTGCTGCAAGAACTCAGCACGTTGAAAGCCTTCCGGTAACGTCACGCGCACAGTACTTTCGATGACTCGCGGTCCCGCAAATCCGATCAACGCTTTGGGCTCGGCGATCACAACGTCACCCATGAAAGCAAAGCCGGCGCTGACGCCCCCCATGGTTGGGTCAGTTAACACGCTGATGTAGGGCAGGCGTTGTTTGGCCAGTTTGGTCAATGATGCGTTTGTTTTTGCCATTTGCATCAGCGACAGCAGGCCTTCTTGCATCCGCGCACCACCAGTGGCTGTGAAGCAAACAAAGCCACAGCGGTTCGCGATGGCATGCTCAACGCCGCGCACAAACCGTTCGCCCACCACACTGCCCATACTGCCACCCATGAAGTCAAATTCAAACGCGGCGGCGACCACGGGTATGCCCATGACCGATCCAGCGGTGACCACGAGGGCATCGCTTTCCCCAGTGTTGTTGTGGGCTTCTTTGAGGCGCTGCGGGTATTTGCGGCTGTCTTTGAATTTCAACGCGTCGGTTGGGATTACCTCTTGCGCCAAGTCAACGCGACCATCTTCATCTAGAAATTGATCTAATCGCGTGCGGGCATCGATGCGGTGGTGGTGGTCGCAATGTGGGCATACATTTTGACTCTTCATCAAGTCGGACTGGTAAAGCACAGCCTCACAGCCTTCACACTTGGTCCACAAACCCTCGGGCACGCTGCGGCGCTCCGTCGCGCGGTCGCGTTGGCTTAGTTTAGGCGGCAACAGTTTGGATAGCCACGACATAAAACTCTCCCTGGTTACCCTTGATCTAGGGCGTTTCTGATTTCTTCAATGAACACGCGAACGGATTCAACGGCCTCATCGGCCGATTTATTGTTGAGCAGTTCGATGATTTTGGTACCAATGATGACCGCATCAGCGTTTTCGCTCACTGCCTTGGCAGTTGAAGCATCACGAATTCCAAAGCCTACACCCAGAGGCAAGTCAATGAAACCCCGGATGCGGGGCAGCATGGCGTTGACCGCATCTGTGTCTAAGGCGCCTGAGCCAGTCACCCCTTTCAGTGAGACGTAGTAAACGTAGCCGCTGGCAATGCGTCCCACTTGCTCCATGCGGGCTTCGGTAGAGGTAGGCGCCAGCAAAAAAATCAAGTCCATGTCTGCCGCGCGCAGTGTCTGAGCAAACGCTTCGCACTCCTCGGGCGGATAGTCCACAACCAACACACCATCTACGCCTGCGCTTTTGGCATCGGCAACGAATGCGCCAGTTCCGTGGATGTGGTCGTATTGTTCAATTGGATTTGCGTATCCCATGAGGACCACTGGGGTGGTGTCATTTTTTTCGCGAAAGGCCTGAACCATCGCCAATACTTCTTGCATGCCAATGCCCAAAGCCAACGCGGCTTCGCCAGCTTGTTGAATCACAGGGCCATCCGCCATTGGATCTGAGAATGGCACACCCAATTCGATGATGTCGGCCCCCGCCTCGACCATGGTGTGCATCAGTCGCGGGGTCACATCTGCATAAGGAAAGCCAGCGGTCACATAAGGAATCACAGCTTTGCGGCCTTGTTTCTGGAGCAAGGTCAGGGATGATTGAATGCGGCTCATGGGTGAAACTCCACAACCTGTCCGCCTTTGACGCTTTGTCCTTGGCAACTCGGTCGGCAGAAAAAGTCTGCGCCACCCAGGTCGGCGACGGTTCCGATGTCTTTGTCGCCGCGCCCAGATAGGTTGACCAATAGTATTTGATCGGGGCTCATGGTGGGTGCGATCTTCATGGCGTGTGCAAGCGCATGGCTGGACTCTAGCGCAGGGATGATGCCCTCGGTGCGACACAAGTGGTGGAAGGCTTCTAGGGCCTCTGTGTCGGTCACGCCAACGTACTCAGCCCTTCCGATGTCGTGCAGCCATGCGTGCTCTGGACCAACGCCGGGGTAGTCTAGGCCGGCGCTCACCGAGTGCGTTTCGGTGATTTGGCCCTGCTGGTTCTGCAACAAATAAGTGCGGTTGCCGTGGAGAACACCAGGTGAGCCTCGGCTGATTGACGCGGCATGATGCCCCGTATCGAGGCCTTCGCCCGCGGCTTCCACACCAATCAAGCGCACATCTGCATGATCGATGTAGGGGTGGAAGATACCCATGGCATTGCTGCCGCCGCCAACGCAGGCGATGACCGCATCGGGTTGAGAGCCGGCCATTTCTGGCATTTGCGTGAGGCACTCTTGGCCAATGATGCTTTGAAAGTCACGCACCATCATCGGGTATGGATGGGGGCCAGCGACGGTGCCAATGATGTAAAACGTATCCTCAACATGGGTCACCCAGTCGCGAAGCGCTTCGTTCAGGGCGTCCTTAAGGGTCTTGCTCCCGCTCTCAACAGGCACCACGGTTGCGCCCAGTAGTTTCATGCGGTACACATTGGGGCTTTGGCGTTTGACGTCTTCGCTACCCATATAAACGATGCATTCGAGTCCGTACCGTGCGCAGATCGTCGCTGTGGCCACGCCGTGTTGACCTGCACCCGTCTCAGCGATGATGCGCGGTTTACCCATGCGTTTGGCCAACATGGCTTGACCAATGACATTGTTGATTTTGTGCGCTCCGGTGTGGTTGAGGTCTTCTCGTTTGAGATAGATTTGCGCGCCGCCCAACTCGGCGCTGGTGCGCGCTGCATGGTAAATGGGGCTGGGACGTCCGACAAAATGCTTCAATTCACGTTTGAATTCGGCGATGAACTCGGGGTCGTGTTGAAACTGGGCATAGGCCTCAGAGAGTTCATTGATGGCGTGCGTGAGGGTTTCGCTCACGAAGTTGCCGCCGTACGGCCCAAAGTGGCCGCGTGCATCAGGTTGTTGGTAAGCAGTCATGGCTTTTTTCATTCAGGAGATAGGCTTCGCGATCGGAAACCTTTTTATGGCACTGATTGGCGTGTATCGGCCGATTTGACGGCCTCTATGAACGCCTGCATTTTTGCGGGATCTTTGATGCCCTTGCCACTTTCGACGCCAGAGCTGACGTCAACCGCCCAGGGCTTCACGGCCGAGATACCATCGATCACGTTTGCAGATGTGAGTCCACCAGATAAAACGAGCCGAGTGCTGGCGCTTAGTTGAGGCTGTGACCAATCGAATGCTGCCCAGTTGAAGGTTTGACCGCCGCCGCCGTAAGCGTCGATTTTGGCGTCTAGTAGGATGCCCATCGCACTTTGGAAGCGTTGGCTGTATTGTAAGAGGTCGAAGAATTCTAGGTCGGGGTCGGGAATTCTCGCCGCACGCAAATAGGGCCGTCCCCAACGTTCACATGCCTCGGGGGTCTCGTCGCCATGAAACTGCAATACCGCGTGGGGCACTGCGTTCAGGCCGGCTTCAATTTCAGCGTCTGACGCATTGACGTACAGCAGCACAGGGGTCACAAAGGCAGGGATGCCTGCTGTTAACGCCGCCAACTGTTCGGTGGGGACAAAGCGGGGTGATTGGGGGTATTGGACCAAGCCTATCGCATCGGCGCCGAGTGACACCGCCGCTGCGATGTCAGCTGCTTGCGTAAAGCCACAAATTTTGATTCGGGTATGCATACCTGCAAGCATAACGCCAAGGCGATGCCTTGGCTTGGTGGCTATAACGGGAGCCAGTCAGCCGCCGCGACGTCAACAGGCAAGCGCCATTGCGCGTCGTAAACAGGGCCTAAAAAGTAGAGCCCATTGGCCGAAAATGTTGGGGCCGCGGCCTTTCGGCTTTTTGCCGCCAAGACATGCGACATCCATTCACTGGGCTGGCGTCCTTGGCCTACCGCGAGCAGGCAACCCATGATATTTCTCACCATGTGGTGCAAAAAAGCATTGCCCTCGAAGTCGAACCGCCAATAGGCGCCTTTTCGGCTGATGCGCACATCGTAAAGCTGCTTGATGGGTGAGAGCGCTTGGCAGGCGCTCGCGCGAAAGGATGAGAAATCATGTTCGCCAACCAAAATTTTCGCGGCTTGTTCCATGGGCTCAAGTTCAAGTGGGTAATGCACCCAACCCACGCGGCCATGCTCGAGGGCAGGTCGGGTAGGAGATTCCAGCACGATGTATGCGTAACGGCGCCGTATGGCGCTGAAGCGACTGTGAAAACTTGGTTCGACTTCTTGGGCCCACTGTACCGAAATGTCATCGGGTAGATAGCGGTTCGTCCCACGCACCCACGATGACGCTGGGCGCTGTAGGTGCGTGTCAAAGTGCACGACTTGCATCAAGGCATGGACACCTGTGTCGGTTCGGCCAGCGCAAACCGTCTTAATGGTTTCGGCAGCCGCGAAAGAAGTGAGCGCTCGCTCTAAGTGATCTTGGACGGTCTGCCCATCTATCTGGCTCTGCCAGCCGTGGTAAGAGCTACCAACATAACTGATGCCGAGGGCAACCCGTCGCAACGAAGCGGCTGATGGGACGTCGTTCAGATGCGCTCCAGCAAGGCCTTGGCGTTGGCTTGAATGGATGGATCTCGGCTCTCGAGAGCCATCAGCGCGAGCTCGCGGGCGCGCTCAGACTCACCCGATCTGAGCGCGGCTTTGGCCGCCTCGAGCAAGCCTTCACCATCGATTTCTGGCAAGTTGAGGTCGGGGAGATCCAGGTCAACATCTGGCATCAAGCTCTGCAGTGAGCGGGTTGGCTGAAGTTGAGGCGGTGCGTCCATGACCTCAGCGTGGCTTGGGTTGTCGGACTGGGCCTCGGGGTCATCTAACAAGGGCGCTGTCACGGTTGCCGCTTCTGCTTGAGCCACTAGCCGCCGTTCGTGGCTGCGCCGCACCCACACCAACAAAGCCATCAAAGCCAGCAACAGGCCGAGCAGGGGGAGGAGCCAGGGCTTGCTTTTGAGTGATTTCAGCCACTCGGGCTCGTTGGCACCTGACTCAACGGGCAAAACAGCATTTACCTTGGAATCATCGTCCTTGTTGGCCTCAGAGGTCTTCGATTCGTCGACTCCGCTGGCTGAACTGGAATCTGAAGCAGTGCCCGATGAAGCCTCAGACTGGCTGGTGGTCGCCCCAACCGCCGCGGCGGATTCAGATGCGGCTTCTGCGGAGTCCCCGGTGGGGGAAACACGCGACAAGTCCTGCTGGATTTCAGTCAAGTCCTTGAGGTTATTATGCAGTTCGGTTTGGCGTTTCGCCTCATCTTGCATGGCCTGCTGCGCGGCCAATTTTTGCTCAATATCGCTCGCGCCTTGGCTCACTGCGAGCCGGTCGCCTTGGGGCACATTTGCGCCGCCCTGCACCTGCGCTTCAACCCGACCGCTACCGCCATCTTGATCATTTCGAACGGTTTTTGCGCCCTGAGCAAGGCCGCGCCGGTAGGCATCAAACTCAGCCCACTGGGCATTGACCATGGCTTGTGCCTCACCCGCGTCCACGCTCAAGATATCGGCCATGGAGGGCAGTGCGATGGATTTGCCTGCTCGCAAGCGGTGTAGGTTACCGCCGATAAAGGCGCTGGGATTGGCGCTCAGCGTCGCAACCATGCGTTGAGCCAAGGTGCCAACGCCATAGCGGTGGGTGATCATCAATTCGCTCAGTGTGTCATTGCGAAACACCACCAGCGGTTGCTCGGCCATAGACGCGGGGATGTCAAGCAAGATAGGGCGGCTGATTTTGCCGCTGGCCCATTGAATGTCCACCACCATCGGAAGCGACGAGGTCAATACAGGCTTGAAGCCCTCTATCGCCGCCAAGACCAGACCGTTCTTTGGCCTTTGCCAGCGCACCTTTGCCCCTGCGAGGGCCAATTCAGCCGTTTCAGTTTGCTGCGCCTTGTCAACAGAGACTTGGATTGACAGTTGGCCCCAGTCCGCCTGTTTGACATCGCTGAGTCCAAAGTGCACGTAAAGTGGCGCACCTTGGAACGATTTGACGTTAAATTCACCCACTTCGATAGCTTGTGCACCAGAAGTTGCCACGAATGAAGCGAACAAAAGCGCCCACACCGGGGGGCGGGACCAAGTTGGCGTCAGGTGGTACTTCTGTTTCATGGCTTAAGCTACCTTGCTTTTTGTCATATTACCAGCCCAGTTTGCTCATTGCAGGCACACCGTTGCGTGGTTTCCTCATCCTTCTAGCAAAATGCGCAACATGCGGCGCAACGGCTCAGCTGCGCCCCACAAGAGTTGATCGCCGATGGTGAAGGCCCCCAAGTAGTCGTCTCCCATCGCCAAAGTGCGAATCCGCCCAACTGGAATGGTCATGGTCCCGGTCACCGCCACTGGCGTCAAGTCTCTTAACGTGTCTTCTTTGGTGTTGGGAACCACCTGAACCCATTCATTATCCGCGGCAATCATGGCCTCGATGTCTGCCACGGGAACGGATTTTTTGAGTTTGAAGGTCAGCGCTTGGCTGTGGCAGCGCATGGCGCCCACCCGCACGCAATACCCATCTACAGGAATCGCGGGCACACCAAACCCTTCGCCCAAGCCCATGATCTTGTTCGTCTCGGCCATGCCTTTCCATTCTTCTTTGGATGTGCCATTGCCTAAATCTTTGTCAATCCATGGGATCAATGACCCGCCTAGTGGCACGCCGAACTGCGCGGTTTCGTCTGCACTCAGGTTGCGTTGTCTCTCAATGACTTTGCGGTCAATGTCCAGGATGGCGCTCTTAGGGTCGACCAGCAGCGATGCGACTTCTTGGTTGAGTGTGCCGTACTGGGTCAGCAGCTCGCGCATATGTTGCGCGCCGCCGCCCGACGCCGCTTGATAGGTTTGCGTGCTCATCCACTCGACGAGTCCCGCCTTGTAGAGGGCGCCTACGCCCATCAACATGCAACTGACGGTGCAATTGCCTCCAACCCAGTTGCGCCCGCCGCGCGACAACGCGTTCTTGATCACTGGCATGTTGACTGGATCCAGCACGATGACCGCATCTTTTTCCATGCGCAAGGTAGAAGCCGCATCAATCCAGTGGCCATCCCAACCAGCAGCCCGCAACTTGGGGAACACGGCTTGAGTGTAGTCACCCCCTTGCGCCGTCACAATAATGTCGCACCGCTTAAGGGCGTCGATGTCAAAAGCGTCTTGAAGCTTGGTCTCGTTTTTAGCGACTGAAGGTGCTTGACCTCCGGCGTTGGAAGTCGAGAAAAACAGGGGCTCAAACCAATCAAAGTCTTGCTCCTGTGCCATGCGCTCCATCAACACGGAGCCCACCATGCCACGCCAGCCGACTAAACCTACTAACTTGCTCATTTCATCGCCCTTTCAGTGCAGAAACAGTGTTGACCAGCTGTTCACTTGAACCGGCTCGTCTGGCCGGAGGGCGCACGACGAACCAGACTGTGTCAGCCCGTAATGGTCGTGGTTTTTTTTGTTGAGGACGAACGCGCACCAACCCATGCAAGTGCTGCATTTGAATGGCTTAAATTTATTGAGCGCTCGGTCAACATGGCTTGAATTGTAGCGGATGGCCAGCTGGCGTGCGCTAGTGCGTCAGGGCAAAGCGCGAGATTTGCATCGATGCAACGCTTGCTGAGGGGCACAGGTTTGGCGGGTGGTTATGCCAAAAAAATGCACCCGAAGGTGCATTTCAAGTCCAAGAGGTATGGGTCAGTTCAAGCCAAGGCTTTGACCACCGCGTCACCCATCTCTTTGGTGCTGACCCGCTGTGTGCCGTCGCTGTATATGTCGGCTGTGCGCAGACCTTGTGCGAGCACCGCTTGCACAGCCCGCTCGATGCGCACCGCGGCTTCTTCCATGCCCAAGCTAAAGCGCAGCATCATGGCCGCAGACAAAATCGTGGCCAATGGGTTGGCAACACCTTGACCAGCGATGTCAGGCGCACTGCCATGGCTGGGCTCATACAGCCCTTGGTTCTGGGTGTTCAAGCTGGCAGAAGGCAACATGCCGATTGAGCCAGTCAGCATGGACGCCTCATCGCTCAAAATATCGCCAAACATGTTGCCCGTGACCACGACGTCAAAACGTTTAGGCTCTTTGACCAACTGCATCGCTGCGTTATCCACGTACATGTGGTCGAGTTCGACATCTGGGTAGGCCTGGCCAACTTCAGTGACCACTTCTTTCCAAAATTGGAAGGTTTCAAGCACGTTGGCTTTGTCAACGCTGGTCACCCGCTTGTTGCGCTTTTGTGCAGCTTGAAACGCCACGTGGGCGATGCGCTCGATTTCTGGCTTGGAGTAGCGCATGGTGTCAAACGCTTCTGGAGCACCAGGGAAATGACCATCGGTTGCTGTGCGGCGCCCGCGGGGCTGGCCGAAATAAATATCACCGGTCAACTCGCGGATGATCAATATGTCCAGTCCTGCGACCAGCTCGGGCTTCAGGCTTGATGCGTGTGTCAATTGTTCATAGCAAATCGCTGGCCGAAAATTGGCAAACAAACCCAATGACTTGCGCAAGCCCAAAATAGCCTGCTCTGGGCGCAATGGACGCTCCAAATTGTCGTATTTCCAATCGCCTACAGCGCCGAACAAGATGGCGTCGCTGTCCTTCGCTAAATTGAGTGTCGCTTTGGGTAAAGGGTGACCACTGGCTTCGTAGGCTGCGCCGCCCACGGGGGCGCTCTGCATGTCCAGCGGCAATTTCATGGCTTCGAGCACTTTGACTGCCTCGTCAATGATCTCTGGACCGATGCCGTCACCAGGCAGTATGGCAATTTTTTTCATTTGGATATTCCTCAGTCTGTTGCGCCTGTGCTCAAAGGGTGTTTGCCAGCCAAGGCTTGGACAGCAAACGTTCTTGTTCAAACGCCTTGATCTTGTCTTTTTGGCGCAAGGTCAAACCAATGTCATCGAGCCCGTTCAACAAGCAGTACTTGCGAAACGCCTGTACTTCGAAGGCGATTTCTTCACCACCGGGGCGTGTGATGAGTTGGGTTTCCAGATTGACCGTCAGCTCGTAGCCTGGGAAAGCGTGGACTTCATTGAACAACAGGTCAATCTGGGACTCTGGTAAGACGATAGGAAGCAGGCCGTTTTTGAAACAGTTGTTGAAAAAAATGTCGGCAAAGCTGGGTGCAATGATGGCGCGAAATCCGTACTGATCAATGGCCCAAGGGGCGTGCTCTCGAGATGAGCCACAACCAAAGTTTTTACGCGCCAACAAAATAGACGCGCCTTGATAGCGTGGTTGGTTCAGCACAAAGTCCGGGTTGGGCTTGCGTTGACTGGGGTCTTGTCCAGGCTCGCCATGATCGAGATAGCGCCACTCGTCAAACAAATTTGGGCCAAAGCCAGTTTTGCGAATGGACTTCAAAAACTGTTTGGGGATGATGGCGTCGGTGTCGACGTTCTCGCGATCAATGGGGGCCACAAGCCCCTGATGAGACGTGAATTTTTGCATTTAACTTTTACCTTTACGCGAAAGTGCGCACATCCACAAAATGTCCGTGAACAGCTGCAGCTGCAGCCATGGCGGGGCTGACCAAGTGGGTGCGACCGCCGTTGCCCTGGCGACCTTCAAAATTTCGGTTGCTGGTCGAGGCGCAGCGCTCGCCTGGCTCTAGTCGGTCAGCGTTCATCGCCAAACACATCGAGCAGCCTGGCTGTCGCCACTCGAACCCGGCGGCTATGAAAATCTCGTGCAAGCCTTCGCGCTCGGCCTGCTCTTTGACCAAGCCAGAGCCTGGTACCACCATGGCCAGCTTGACATTGCTGGCAACTTTCTTCCCGAGCCGCTGGACCACTTGTGCGGCCTCGCGCATGTCTTCAATGCGGCTGTTGGTGCACGAACCAATGAATACTTTGTCCACAAAAATGTCGGACATAGCCTTACCTGGCTCTAAGCCCATGTAAGTCAGAGCGCGCTCAATGGCAGCCCGCTGGCTGGGGTCTTTCACTTTGTCAGGGTCTGGCACGGCACCTTTGATGTCGAGCACCATTTCTGGGGACGTGCCCCAAGTGACCTGCGGCAATATGGTGGCCGCGTCAAGTTCGACGACCGCGTCGAAAGTGGCATCTGCATCTGAGTGCAAGGTGCGCCAATGGCCCACGGCTTGTTTCCAAGCGAGACCGGTGGGCGATAAAGGGCGGCTTTTGACGTATTCGATGGTCTTGTCATCTACAGCAATCAAGCCAGCGCGCGCACCCGCCTCGATGGCCATGTTGCAAACCGTCATGCGGGCTTCCATGCTTAGGCTTCGAATAGCCGAGCCCGCAAACTCGATGGTGTAACCCGTGCCGCCTGCCGTCCCAATCTTGCCGATGATCGCCAGCACGATGTCTTTGCCTGTCACGCCTGGGGTCAGCTCACCTTCTACTTTGACGAGCATGTTCTTGGCCTTCTTCGCCAACAACGTTTGGGTCGCCATCACGTGCTCAACCTCGGACGTTCCGATGCCATGAGCGAGTGCCCCGAACGCTCCGTGTGTCGAGGTGTGGCTATCTCCGCAAACAACAGTCATGCCGGGCAATGTGGCCCCGCTTTCTGGGCCAATCACGTGCACGATGCCCTGTTGCTTGGACATGAATGGAAAAAACGCAGCCGAACCAAACTCAGCCATGTTGGCGTCTAGCGTGGTGATTTGCTCTTTGCTAATCGGATCGGTGATGCCGTCGTAGCCCAGCTCCCACCCCGTGGTAGGGGTGTTGTGGTCGGCAGTCGCCACAATAGAGCTGCTGCGCCATACCTTGCGATTCGCCTGCCTGATGCCTTCAAAGGCTTGGGGGCTGGTGACTTCGTGCACCAAATGCCTGTCAATGTACAAAATGGCAGTGCCATCTTCTTCGGTGTGGACGACGTGCTCGTCCCAGATTTTGTCGTAAAGGGTGCGTCCCATCTTGTATCCTCACTCTAATCTTTCATTTTAGACGCTGAGTCTCCCACTTAGCGCGCATGGATTGCATTCTTGGGTTTGAATTTGAGCCCTAGTGGACAGTATGAAGCCTCATATCAGCATGGTCACATTGGGCGTCAAGGACGTCGCCACAGCGGCAGCTTTTTACCGCGAGGGTTTGGGTTTTCCGCAGTTGGAGTCTCCGCCCGAGGTAGCCTTTTTCAAATTAACTGGCACTTGGTTGGGCCTTTACAGCCGTGAGGCCCTGGCTCAAGAAGGGGGTGTCGACACCGCGGTTGGTGCAGGTGCCGCGTTTTCGCTGGCCCACAACGTCGCCAGTCAGTCGGATGTCGAAACGGTGATGGCTCAAGCTCAGGCTGCTGGGGCCCGCATCACACAGGCGGCCAGGGTGATGGCGTGGGGCGGCTATTGTGGATACTTTGTTGATTTGGATGGCCACTTGTGGGAGGTGGCCTACAACCCGTTTTTGGCGGTGGGCCCACAACCCGAGGCGCCGGTCGAGTAGCGGGTAATGCGCATGCTTAGTCAGCATGTTGCCGCGAATGAAGCATCAACAAAAAAACCCGCAAGAGCGGGTTTTTTTGTGCGCAAAGCACGGGTATCGGGCTCTCGTCTTTATTTGACGTTGCGAGCCTCAGCACCGGTGAAGAGCTGACGGGGACGACCGATTTTGTACTCGGGGTCGCCAATCATTTCGTTCAGCTGTGCAATCCAGCCAGAGGTACGGGCCAGCGCGAAAATGCCGGTGAACAAGTTGACTGGAATACCGATGGCGCGCTGCACGATGCCAGAGTAGAAGTCAACGTTGGGGTAGAGCTTGCGCTGAACGAAGTAGTCGTCTTCGAGCGCGATTTTCTCCAGGGCCTTTGCCAACTTGAACAAGGGGTCGTTTTCCAACCCCAATTCGGCCAGCACTTCGTTGCATGTTTCTTGCATCAATTTCGCACGCGGATCGTAATTTTTGTAGACCCGGTGGCCAAAGCCCATCAAGCGAACGCCCGAGTTCTTGTCTTTGACTTGCTCCATGAACTCGCCCACTTTGGCTTCGCCGCCCATCGCTTGAATCTCTTCGAGCATGTTCAAGCAAGCCTCGTTGGCACCGCCGTGTGCAGGGCCCCACAAACAAGCCACACCCGCTGCGATGGCTGCAAAGGGGTTGGTGCCTGAAGAGGCGCACAAGCGAACTGTTGATGTCGAGGCGTTTTGCTCGTGGTCAGCGTGCAAGATGAAGATGCGGTCTAGGGCCCGCTCCAGCACGGGGTTGACTTCGTAGTCTTCACAAGGCGTCGCGAACATCATGCGCAAGAAATTACCTGCGTAGCTCAGCTCATTGCGCGGGTAAATGTAGGGCTGACCAATCTTGTACTTGTATGCCATGGCCACCAAAGTGGGCAGTTTGGCAATCAGACGGATGGCGGCGATGCGGCGGTGCTCAGGGTTGTGGACGTCTGTGCTGTCATGGTAGAAGGCCGACATTCCGCCAACCAGACCCGTCAAAATGGCCATGGGGTGAGCATCGCGGCGGAAACCACGCAGGAAGAACTGCATCTGCTCGTTGACCATCGTGTGCTCATTGACGAGCTTGTGAAACTCGACACGTTCTTGTTCGTTGGGCAGTTCACCGTTCAACAACAAGAAGCAGGTGTCTAGGTAGTCACAGTTGGCCGCCAACTGCTCAATGGGGTAGCCACGGTAAAGCAACTCGCCTTTGTCGCCGTCAATGTAAGTGATGGCCGATTGGCATGAAGCTGTTGATAGGAAACCAGGGTCGTAGGTGAACATACCCGTTTGCGCATAGAGCTTTCGGATGTCCACAACGTCAGGACCAATGCTGCCGCTGTACACGGGCAACTCAACGCTGGGCGCGCCGTTGCTGAAGGATAGGGTGGCTTTGGTATCGGATAGTTTCATGTCTGGTTCCTCACTGGGATGGTTTAACGGCCTGCTTTGATCAAAAGTTGAAGTACGCCAAGGGCTGGCTCTTCGGCCAAGTGTCCTTCTGGTGCCTTGCGTTGCAGCAACAAATCGAGCAAGTCGTTATCGGATAGGTCCATTAACTCAGCCAAGCCCTCGGCTTGGCTGACAGTTAGCGTTTGTGCATGTTCTTTGAAGAAACGCTCGATGAACAAGTCATTTTCTAACAGACCTCTGCGGCAGCGCCATTGCAACTTGCTCAGTTGTCTGGCGTCGAGCAGAGGGTCATGGGTAGACGTGTTCATGCGAGTGTGTTTCGATCAGACGGCGCGGCGCACCATCAGCTCTTTGATTTTGCCAATTGCCTTTGTCGGGTTCAGGCTCTTGGGGCACACGTCAACGCAGTTCATGATGGTGTGGCACCGGAACAAGCGGTATGGGTCTTCCAAGTTGTCCAAGCGTTCCGCGGTGGCCTCGTCGCGGCTGTCTGCGATGAAGCGGTAAGCCTGTAACAAGCCCGCAGGACCCACAAATTTGTCGGGGTTCCACCAGAAACTTGGGCAGCTTGTTGAACAAGATGCGCACAAAATGCACTCGTACAAACCATTCAGTTCATCGCGCTGCTCGGGCGACTGCAGCCGCTCTTTTTCAGGCGCCTGCGTGTGGTTGATCAAGTAGGGCTTGATCGAATGGTATTGCTTGAAGAACAGCGTCATGTCCACGATCAAGTCGCGCACCACGGGCAAGCCCGGCAAAGGCTTGAGTGTGATGGTCTGTGGCAGCGTTCTCAGGTTGGTCAAACAGGCCAAGCCATTTTTGCCATTGATGTTCATGGCATCTGAGCCGCAAACCCCCTCGCGGCAGGAGCGACGGAATGACAAGGTGGGGTCAACGGCCTTGAGTTTGATCAAGGCGTCCAGCAACATGCGCTCGTTGCCTTCGAGTTCAATCTCGATGGTCTGCATGTAGGGCTTGGCATCCTTGTCAGGGTCGTAGCGATAGATTTTGAAGATGCGTTTTTCCATTTGAATTTCCGTTCTCTATGCTAGATCAGAAGGTGCGTACCTTGGGCGGCACACTGGCGATGGTCAATGGCTTCATGCGGACTGGCTTGTAGTCAAGGCGGTTTCCTTCGCTGTACCACAAAGAGTGCTTCATCCAATTGACATCATCGCGGCCAGCGGGTGCCGTGGGGTGGTCAGCGTCGTATTCGTAGTCGCGAACCAAATGGGCACCGCGACACTCCTTGCGAGCGGCTGCGCTCTCCATGGTTGCCTGCGCGGCTTCCATGAGGTTTTCGACTTCAAGGGCTTCGATGCGTGCTGTGTTGAACACTTTGGAGTTGTCCTTGAGGCCGATGTTGGCCACCCGAGCGCGCAGCGCAGCGATCTGGCGCACACCCTCGTCCATGGTCTCTTGGCTGCGGAATACGCCGGCGTAGGTTTGCATGATTTGGCGCATGTCGTTGGCCACATCTTGCGCGTACTCGCCATCGGCGTTGTTGTCCAAGCGAGCCAGGCGAGCCAGGCTCATCTCACCAGCATTGGCAGGCAAATCGCGGTGCGGCGCTTGAGGGTCAACGTGGGCCACAACGTGATCACCGGCGGCTTTACCAAACACCAGCAGGTCAAGCAACGAGTTGGTACCTAGGCGGTTGGCGCCGTGCACGCTGGCACAAGAGCACTCGCCCACGGCGTAGAGGCCGGGCACGGGCTCGTCGTTGTTGCCATTCTTTTGCTCCACCACCTGGCCGTGAATGTTGGTGGGGATGCCACCCATTTGGTAGTGGATGGTGGGAACGACGGGAATGGGTTCGCGGGTGATGTCGACGTTGGCGAAGTTGACGCCAATCTCATAGACCGAGGGCAAGCGCTTGTGGATGGTTTCCGCGCCCAAGTGGTCAAGCTTCAACAAGATGTAGTCTTTGTTTGGCCCACAGCCACGACCTTCAAGGATTTCTTGGCCCATGCAACGTGAAACGAAGTCACGAGGCGCCAAGTCTTTCAGTGTCGGTGCGTAGCGCTCCATGAAGCGCTCGCCTTCGCTGTTGAGCAAAATGGCTCCCTCTCCGCGGCATCCCTCAGTCAGCAGCACGCCAGCGCCTGCCACACCGGTGGGGTGGAATTGCCAAAACTCCATGTCTTCGAGGGGAATGCCAGCTCGTGCGGCCATGCCCAAACCGTCACCGGTGTTGATGAAAGCGTTGGTCGACGCTTGGAAGATGCGACCAGCACCGCCGGTTGCCAGCATGGTCGCCTTGGCCTGGAGGATGTACGTTTCGCCCGTTTCCATTTCGAGTGCAGTGACACCCACCACCGCGCCTTCGTCATCGCGAATCAAATCCAATGCCATCCATTCGACAAAGAAGTTGGTTCCGGCTTCGACGTTGGCTTGATAGAGCGTGTGCAGCATCGCGTGACCGGTGCGGTCCGCGGCCGCGCAGGCGCGCTGCACCGGCTTTTCACCGTAGTTGGCCGTGTGGCCACCGAAGGGGCGCTGATAAATGGTGCCGTCTGGGTTGCGGTCAAAGGGCATACCCATGTGCTCAAGTTCATAAACGACTTTAGGCGCCTCGCGGGTCATGTACTCAATGGCGTCTTGGTCGCCCAGCCAGTCCGAGCCTTTGACGGTGTCGTAGAAGTGGTATTCCCAGTTGTCTTCGCTCATGTTGCCCAAGCTGGCAGAAACACCACCTTGAGCGGCCACGGTGTGGCTGCGGGTGGGGAACACCTTGGACAGGACGGCAACTTTGAGACCGGCGCGAGCCAGTTGCAACGAGGCCCTCATGCCAGAGCCGCCGGCGCCCACAATGACGACGTCAAAGCGCTGTTTGATGAGTTGAGAGGTTGTTGTCATATTTAGAGTCTCCACAAAGCTTGAATTGCCCAGCCTAGGCAGGCAAGGAGCCACACGATGGTTGCGACGTGAAGGGCGAGGCGAATGCCAACGGGTTTGACGTAGTCCATCCAGATGTCGCGCATGCCCACCCAAGCGTGCCACGCCAAAGCGATGAACGTGACAAACGTCAGCGCTTTCATCCATTGAGCGGCAAAAATGCCAGCCCACACCTCATAGGTGAGCGGGCCGCTGGTAAACAATAAATGGGCCAAAACAATGAAGGTGAAAATCGCCATCAACGAGGCTGTTGCGCGCTGCACCATCCAGTCGCGAAGGCCGTAGTGCGCGCCGACGACCACGCGCTTAGAACCAAAATCTGAAGACATGTGTTCGACTCCCAATTAATAAATGCCGAAAAGCTTGGCACCCAAAGCCACAGTCAATGCGATGCTGACGACCAAGGTGAAAACCGCAGAAGATTTGCCAAACGCCTTGTCAACCTTGTGCGTTCTGTCCATATACAGGTGGCGCAAGCCAGCGATCAAGTGATGCAGGTAGCCCCAAATCAGGCCCAACACGGTCAGCTTGAGAAACCAGCCGGCATACATCCCAGTGCCAACATTGAAAGCGCTTGTCAGGCTCGCATGGCTAATTTCAGACGTGATGGACTTGTCAAACATCCAAACCAAAAAAGGCAGGAGGATGAACATCAACAGGCCGCTGACGCGATGAAGGATGGATACCCAGCCTGCTGCCGGAAGGCGGTAGGTGGTCAAGTCCTTGAAGGCATTGATGTTGCGGAATTCAGGCCGCTTTTTGCTCAATTCACTCATGGTCGCTTGCTTTCAAATTGAGGTTGGTAACTGGTTCGTAACTTCGGGAAAACCCGCTGATTCTATTGCAACGCAATATGCGTACACGTCGCTGACGCGCATATAAGTGACAGTACCTAATGCATTTGGGTCAAGGATTCTTTTGTGTAAGCGCTTACTTTTCTGAGTCATGTCAACTCAATTCGTTTCGGTAATGGTGGGTATCGGTGCGATACAGGCCGCGGCGCAGTTCCATAGGCTGGTCGTTGTAGGTGTAGGCGATGCGCTCAACGCTGAGCAGGGGCGTGGAGGCCTCTACTTGCAACAATGCCGCGGCCTCAGCGTCGGGGTTCACTGCTCGGATTTTTTCTTCAGCCCTGACCATTCGAACACCGTAGGAAGACTCAAACAGGCCATACATCGGGCCCTGGTGCTCTGACAGTTGCTCAGTTGTTAAACCCTTGAAGGGCGATGCAGGTAGCCACAAGTCCTCACAAATAGTGGGGACTTGATTGAACGAAAGCACTCGCCTTACTTGAAAGACGGGCTCGCCCGTGGCCAAGCCCAGCGAGCGAGCGACTTGTGCGGACGCACGCTGGCGCTTGCAGGAGACGATTTCACGTCGTGCGGGCCCTTCGCTTTGGATGTCACCCTCATCGGGTTGGAGGCGTAAAAATCGGTATTGAATGTGGGCTTCTGTGTGCGTCGCCACAAATGTGCCCTTGCCTTGGCGGCGAACCAGCAGGTAGCCGGCGGCCAACTCGTCTATGGCTTTGCGCACCGTGCCTTGGCTCACGCGGTAGCGTGCGGCTAGCTCAATCTCGCTGGGAATGACTTCGCCAGGCTTCCACTCGCCGGCCTGTAGGCTTTGCAAAATCAGAGCCTTGATCTGTTGGTACAGAGGGCTGAACGCTGGGCCAGCACTCGAGTCGCCCAGCGAGGATGCGTCGTTTAATGCGGAGAGATCAGAAGTCAAAGGCGTGCCAATCGTTTGCCTAACAAGGCTTGGGTTGGGTCAAAAATGGACCATCGCGATGTCGCAATCATATCTTATATAAGACATAAGACAAGTTGACTGATCAGGGTTAACGCGAGTAAACTTGGGATTGATTCTTTGGGTGCTGGTCCTGACAGAGGGTTGGTGCCTATCTTTTTATTGTCTGCCCCCTCTGGAGTACTCATCATGAGCAAAAAGCCCGTACGTGTCGCTGTCACAGGCGCCGCTGGTCAAATCGGTTATGCCCTCTTGTTCCGCATCGCATCAGGCGAAATGTTGGGCAAAGACCAGCCAGTTATCCTGCAGCTGCTCGAGATCCCCGATGAGCGTGCGCAAAAAGCCCTTAAGGGCGTGATGATGGAGCTCGAGGACTGCGCGTTTCCGTTGCTTGCAGGCATGGAGGCGCACGATGACCCTGTGAAGGGTTTCAAAGACACAGACTATGCGCTGTTGGTGGGTGCGCGCCCCCGTGGGCCTGGCATGGAGCGCGCTGATTTGCTCGCAGCTAACGCTCAAATCTTCACTGCGCAAGGCAAGGCGCTCAATGCCAGTGCAAGCCGCGACGTGAAGGTTTTGGTGGTCGGCAACCCCGCCAACACCAATGCCTACATTGCCATGAAGAGCGCGCCTGATTTGAATCGCCGCAACTTCACCGCCATGCTGCGCTTAGACCACAACCGCGCCGCGTCACAAATCGCTGCCAAAACAGGCAAAGCGGTTGCAGACATTCGCAACTTGGCTGTGTGGGGCAACCACTCGCCCACCATGTACGCAGATTACCGATTCGCAACCATCAACGGTGAGTCGGTCAAGGACATGATCAACGATCAAGATTGGAATGCCAACACATTCCTACCCACCGTGGGCAAGCGCGGCGCGGCGATCATCGATGCAAGAGGTTTGAGCTCCGCGGCATCCGCTGCCAACGCTGCAATTGACCACATGCGTGACTGGGCCCTGGGCACTCAAGGTGAGTGGGTCACGATGGGCATCCCTTCTGACGGCTGGTACGGCATTCCACAAGACGTCATGTTTGGTTTCCCCGTGACTTGTGAAAACGGTGACTACAAAGTGGTTGAAGGCTTGGATATCGACGCGTTCAGTCAGTCATGCATTGACAAGACTTTGGCGGAGTTGGTTGGCGAGCGCGACGGCGTTGCCCATTTGCTGTAAGCCATATGGACCAGTCCCATCCTCGCGATATTTTGCTCGGCGCACAGGCCGGGCAAGTGGCCTTGCCTGTGTGCGACCACTACTGTGGCGTTGAAGTTCGGATGCGAAAGAGCCTGGCGCTGCAGTCTGAAATGCTGGAGCGTTACGGGGCTTGCGTATTTGACGTCAGTCTAGATTGCGAGGACGGGGCGCCAGTGGGTGGAGAGGCAGAGCACCGCGAACTCGTCTTGGAGCAGCTGAAAGGTGCTGCACCCGCAATCGCGCGTGGCGCAAGGGTCGGCACAAGGGTGCACCCTGTCGATCACCCTGAGTTTCCCGCGGACATTGATACCTTGGTGCGGCGTGGGGGCGACTTGTTCTCGCACGTCATGGTGCCCAAGGTTGACACCTTGGCTGACATCGAAACAGTTGTTTCAGCCATCGACGCAGCAGGCGGTCACAGGTTGCCACTGCAGTGCTTGATTGAGTCACCACTGGGTGTCCACCATGTTCACGAAATTGCGTCCCACCCGCGGGTTCAGTCCATCAGTTTTGGAGTCATGGATTTTGTTTCTGCTCATGGTGGCGCGATCCCTGCCAGCGCCATGGGCGTGCCTGGACAGTTCGAGCACCCCTTGGTCGTCAGGGCTAAGCTTCAGATTGCATCGGCATGCCACGCGCACGGTAAGGTGCCTTCACACAGCGTGGTAACTGAATTCAAGGACAAGGACGCATTGCGCGGAGCAGCCACACGTGCTGCACGCGAGTTTGGCTTTACCCGTATGTGGAGCATTCATCCCGATCAAATAGAAGTGATTTTGGAAGTGTTTGCGCCGAGCAGCGCGGACGTCGAACACGCCGCTGAAGTGATTGAAGCGGCCATGGCCGCAGACTGGGCGCCTGTCCAAGTTCGTGGCCGCTTAGAGGATCGCGCCAGCTACCGTTATTTTTGGCAGGTTCTCGAGCGTGCGCACCAAACGGGCGCGCTTTTACCCTCAATTTTGCAACCCTATTTTTCTTCGCCAGCTCAACTGAGCTGACGTCACTTGGAGTAAATCATGTCTGACTTTTTGAGTACCTACGAGGCCCATGTTGCTGAGCGTGCTGCACTGGGCATCCCCCCACTTCCGTTGTCGGCCCAGCAAACCGCCGAGGTCATTGAGCTGATCAAGTCACCGCCCGCTGGTAAAGAGGCGTACTTGCTTGACTTGCTGGTGCATCGTGTCCCCCCTGGCGTAGACGACTCAGCTAAGGTCAAAGCCAGCTTCTTGTCAGCTGTCGCCCATGGCGACCTACCCTGTGCCTTGATCAGCCGTGAGCGCGCCACTGAGTTGCTCGGCACGATGCTGGGTGGGTACAACGTCAAGCCACTGATAGATTTGTTGGACCACGCCGAGGTTGCAGCAACCGCGGCTGAAGCGCTCAAGGGTACGTTGTTGATGTTTGATGCATTCCACGACGTGGTCGAAAAAGCCAAGGCTGGCAACGACAAAGCGAAAGAGGTGATCCAATCTTGGGCCGATGCCGAGTGGTTCAAGAAGCGCCCAGAGGTTGAGAAAAAAATCACGGTGACAGTGTTCAAAGTGCCAGGTGAGACAAACACCGATGATCTATCACCCGCGCCCGATGCATGGAGTCGCCCCGACATTCCGATGCACTACTTGGCGATGCTCAAGAACA